>Ga0181528_10000740_pt1 | contig 21764 bp, 16 predicted proteins | sample PEATcosm2014_Bin_47_FD_119742 | JGI IMG/M metagenome (GOLD analysis project Ga0181528, IMG submission 119742) | Peatland microbial communities from MTU Mesocosm Facility, Houghton, MI, USA - PEATcosm2014_Bin10_10_metaG | ecosystem: Environmental > Terrestrial > Soil > Wetlands > Peat | place...
ACAGTTTTTACTGAATTTGTTTCCGCTGACCGCCGCTATTTTTGCAAGTCCCTCTGAGGGTCCGCAAGACTCACCGGAGAGACCGGCTGAAGCCGGTCTGCAGACTGAAGTCTGCCCCACCACACTTGCGGGCGCTGGAGCGCCGCCCCACCAAGCCTGGGGTTTTGACCACACGCAGGTCAGACGGCATACTGTACCTATGCTCGAAAGTGCTCCGAAGGCTGCCCTCCGCATTCGCAATCTTCGCAAGACGTACAAAGACGTCGTCGCCGTGGACGGACTCGATCTCGACGTGCCCGCGGGCCAGTGTTTTGGATTGCTGGGGCCGAACGGGGCTGGCAAGACGACGACCATCGAGGTTTGTGAAGGGCTGACCGCACCTGATTCGGGCGATGTGGAGGTGCTCGGTCTCCACTGGAAATCCGACGCGCACGAACTCAGGCAACGGCTCGGAATTCAGCTCCAGGACACACAACTTTCCGAGAAGTTGACCGTGCGGGAGACGCTGTGCCTGTTTCGCAGCTTCTATCACCAGGGTCCGGCGGCCGAAGAGATCATCGCTCTGGTCCAACTTGAAGAGAAACGCAACGCACGTATCGGCAGCTTGAGTGGCGGCCAGAAACAACGCATGGCGCTGGCGTGCGCGCTGGTGGGAGAACCCGACCTGCTGTTTCTCGACGAGCCGACCACCGGGCTGGACCCGCAGGCGCGGCGGCAGCTCTGGGAGTTGATCGAGCAACTGAAGCTTGCTGGCAGGTCCATTGTGCTCACGACGCATTATATGGACGAAGCGGAGCGGCTCTGCGAACAGGTCGCGATTATGGATCACGGCAAGACGATCGCCCTTGGGACGCCGCGAGAACTGGTGGCCTCCATCGGCGTCGAGCACGTCGTGGAGTTTTCGGCGGGCGGCCCTGGCAAGACGCTCGACATGGAGCCGCTGCGCTGCCTCGAAGGGATCCGGGACGTTCGGCTCGAGAATGGCAGCGTCCTGATGCAAGCCACCAAGTTGCATCAGGCCGTTCCGGCGCTGCTCGCCGAACTTGACCGGCAACAGCTTCCACTAACCGAACTGCGGACCCATTCCGCCACCCTGGAGGACGTCTTCGTCACCTTGACTGGACGGCACCTGCGCGATGAATAGTGCTCCCGCCAGTCATCAAGATATGCCGGACCCCACGCGGGGCGGAGCCCGCGAGCGGAGCACGCTCGCCAATCATCCTCTGGCGCAACTGACCGTAGTCCGCTTCCGTGAGTTCCTGCGCGAGCCGGAGGCCCTGTTCTGGGTATTCATCTTCCCGATTCTGCTGGCCGCGGGGCTCGGACTCGCATTCCGGAATCGTCCGCCCGAGGTGCTGCAAGTCGGCGCGGTCACGCCGAATCTGGCACAAGCCTTGCGCACCGAAAAACTGCTCAGCGTGCGCGAATTCAACTCTGAGCATGGGCTGCAAGCGCTGCGCTCCGGCAAAGTGGCTTTGCTGGCGCTGCCGGGTCCCAACGGCGGGATTTCGTATGAGTATGACGACACGAATCCGGAGGGGCGGACCGCCAGGATGTTGGCCGACCGGGCCGTGCAGCGCGCGGCGGGCCGGGTCGATCCGGTGAGTTCCAGCGACAGAATTCTGCGCGAACCCGGATCGCGCTATATCGACTTTCTGATTCCCGGGCTGCTGGGCATGAACCTGATGGGCAGCGGAATTTGGGGCATGGGCTTCACGATCGTGGATTCCCGGCGCAAGAAACTGTTGAAGCGGCTGGTGGCGACGCCGATGCCGCGGCACTATTACCTGCTGTCGTTCGCGCTCGCGCGGTTGTCGATGCTGGTGGTGGAGGTTGGTATCCTGATCGGGTTCGGCGCATTGGTGTTTCAGGTCCCGGTGCGTGGCTCGCTGCTCGATATCGCCGTATTGAGCGTTGTCAGCTCGCTCGCCTTCGGAGCAATCGGATTGCTGATCGCGTCCCGGGCACAAACCATCGAAGCGGTGTCCGGCATCATGAACGTCGTGATGATGCCGATGTGGATTCTCTCGGGCGTGTTCTTTTCCGCCCAACGCTTCCCTGACGCTCTGCAGCCCGTGATCCGGGCTCTGCCTCTCACGGCGGTCATCGACGCCTTGCGCGCCAACATGCTCCAGGGCGCCGGCTTCGCTCAGCTTGCGCCGCAGTTGGGTATCCTCGGCATTTGGACGATCGTCTGCTTCACCCTGGCGTTGAAGATCTTCCGCTGGCGATAGGCGTGGGGCGGCTGTGAGCGCTGCCCCTCCATCCGAAAAGCGTCGCTAATTCCTCAAACTTTATCGCTAACTCCTTGCGGTCCTCCGACCCGGCTTGATAGGCTTCAAAACGGGTTGACGGCCGAATGCAGGCCGAGCCATCAAAGTTAGAGTTTCCTGCCATGACAAAACGCTTCTTCGCGCTTCTGCTTTTCTGCGCCGCGATCCTCGGCGCCCAAACCTACAAACCCAACTGGGAGTCGGTGGACAGCCGGCCCGTACCTGCCTGGTTCACCGAAGCCAAGTTCGGCATATTCATCCATTGGGGTGTCTACTCGGTGCCCGCCTACGCCCCCGTGATTCCGGGAAAGCTCGCGTACGCGGAGTGGTACTGGAACGCCATCACCGAAGGGCAGAAGTCCAGGGAGAATCCAGTCAACGCGGGCTCTTGGGATTACCACAAGCGCATATATGGCGCGGATTATGACTACAAGGATTTCGCCCCGCAATTCCGGGCGCAATTGTTCGATCCCGATCATTGGGCAGACGTGTTTCAGAAGTCCGGTGCAAAGTATGTCGTTCTCACTTCGAAGCACCATGAGGGGTTTGCGATGTGGCCGAGCAAAGAGGCGTCAAAGACCTGGGGACGCCCCTGGAATTCCGTCGAAATCGGTCCGAAGCGCGACCTCCTGGGAGACCTGACCACGGCTGTCCGCGCCAAGGGTTTGAAATCCGGCATCTACTACTCGCTTTATGAGTGGTACAACCCGCTGTGGCTGACCGATAAGCCGCGCTATGTCGCCGAGCACATGACGCCGCAGTTCAAGGACGTGGTCACCCGCTACAAGCCATCGATCATCTTCAGCGACGGCGAGTGGGAACTGCCTTCGGCGGACTGGCACAGCGCCGAGCTGCTGTCGTGGCTCTATAACGAATCGCCCGTGAAGGACGAGGTGGTCGTGGACGACCGGTGGGGCAAAGAGACCCGCCACAAACACGGCGGCTACTGGACCACGGAATATACGCCGGGCATGGCCGACATGAATCATCCCTGGGAAGAGAGCCGGGGCATGGGCTTCTCCTACGGCTACAACCGCGCGGAGCGGCTGGAACACTATCACTCGGGCCGCGAGCTCGTGATTCTGCTGACCGACCTGGTGAGCCGGGGCGGCAACCTGCTGCTCGATATCGGCCCCGCGGCAGATGGCACTATCCCAGTGGTGATGGAAGAGCGCCTGCTCCAGATGGGTTCCTGGCTGAAGGTGAACGGCGATGCGATCTACGGCACGAAGCCGTGGAAAGCGACGCGGCAGTGGAGCGAAGGCGAAGTGCCGAAGACCGACTACACGGCGGAGTACAACACCAACTACGATGTGACCCGGCTCACCGAAAAACCGGCTCCGGGCGAAGCGGGCATCGAAGCGTTCTTTACTACCAAGGGCGATGACCTCTACGCGATCCTGCCACGCTGGCCGGGCCGGCATTTCACGGTGAAAGAGTTCGATGGAGCGAAGCTGAAATCGGTCACGCTGCTGGGCTCCGCGGCTCCGCTCAAGTTTCAGGCGCATGGCAATGCGGTCATCGTGGATCTGCCGGATGTGCCGGAGGATCTGATGGGCCAACCGGCGTGGGTGTTGAAACTGAGCCGCTGAAGCTCAATGCCGAAGCCACGTGGGGACGGGCCAGCCCCAAAACTGTTCACTTGCAAGGCAATATGGTGGGGCAGACGATCACTTTGTGTCGTCTGCCGGGTTCCGGACGCGACAGACCACGCAAGGCGATGGTCTGTCCCACAAAGTGGACAGCATTGGGGCCAGCCCATCCCCCGGCGCTCACTGGAGATGCTCTTGGAGTTCCAGATCCTGAGTTGGGGACGCGCGTCGATTTGATGTCTGGGCCCGGCATGCGGCAAGCAGGGCTAACATGACAACGAAGCAGGAACCGAGCGCGGGCCGGGAGAAGGGGTAGTCCACACAGGCGTGGAGAAAGACGGAGACGATGCCGAGTCCCCAGATGGTCCGGAAACCCAGCCGGAGCGACCAGGCAAACAGCAGGAGCATGGCGATACCGAATGGGATGCCGCCCTCGGCGGTCCACTGCAGCCAGTCGCAATGCGCCTGATTGGCATATAGCCCGGCGTCCAGGACGGCGTACTTGGGGTACGCGGTAGGCCATGTGCCGAGACCTGCGCCAATCCAGGGATGATCCCCGATCATGTGCAGCGAGGAGATATCGAGTTCGCGGCGGAAGGCCATGGGATCGGGCTGCAGGAGCCGGTTCCAAACGGCCTGCCAGCCGACGATTAACGTAAATAGAACCAGGAGCGCCGCAATACGCCCCAGCACTATGCCGGCCTGCCGGCCGGCGACCAGGCCGCGCTGATAGACGAGAGCGACCACGACAACAATACCCACAGTGGAGAGGATGGTTCCAGCACGCGAGGTGCTGGCAATCACCGAGGCATAGAGGACGGCAGCCAGGCCAGCATAGGGGTAAGGCCTCTCTTTGCTGCGCAGCGCCTGGTATATGGCCAGCGGGAGGAGAAGTTCAATGAATGCCGCGTAGTGGTTGTAGGACAGGATGGGCCCCATGGCCTTTTCGGAGTATGGGACTGCGAAAAGCCAGAAGATCTTCCCTTCCCCCGTAAAGGTCTGCAGCGTGGCCACAAGAGCCACAATGCCGCCAAACCAGAGCATCGCCTCCCTGAAATGGAGCAAGGCACGCTCCTCACGCAGAGCGGCCGTGGCGACGAAGAACACGCATAGGAACGTCAGCCACTGAACGACGGATTGGGCAGTGGCGAAAGCATACACCGTCCGATGAGTGAACAGTTGATACAGACCGAGGGCAACGGCGAAGGAGAAAGGGAGAAGCGGATAAGCAAGAATGGGCGGCTGCCTTCGAATCCGGCAAACCGCCCATATAGCTAGTGTGAATGCGCCAATCTCAAAACCCGCCACCGGCCAAGCGGCGGGGATCCAGAGCGTCAATATTCCAAACGCGAGCAGAGCCGCGAGGACGATATACATGATGCGGCACTGCTGCCAACAACTTGCCGGCGGACGACTAGTTAGTGCTTGCCGAGGGGCCCGATGTGAATGTCCCCGCGGCAGCCAGCCCGCCGATGGTACCGGCAGCAGCCCCGCCGACAACGATCGCCGTGATCGCGGCCGCCGAAAGCCCGGCGCCAGCCATAACCGCGACTACCGAAATCGAAGCGACGGTGACGACGGTTATGCCACCGGCGGCGCTGCCCACACTGCCTGTCACGGCAATGACCTTACCGACATACTGGGCAAGGTCCAGCGTCGAGCTGGTGATCTGGTAAGTCTTTCCACCCTCGGTCAGGAAGTATTCTCCGTTCTTCGTGGTGAGCTTACCCTTCAAAGTCACGCCGGTATTGGCGGTCGCCTGGCCGGAGCCCGAATCGCTCGCTCCGGATGCCGGCTCAAAAGCGAGTGAGCCGCCCGGGTTGAGGCTTGCGAGGAGTTCGCCGGAAGACGTGAAGATGTTGGCGGCTCCGGCATGCGATGAGATCGTGATGAGCTTGCGGTCGCTGTATCCGACTTGCACAAGCGAGTACGGCGAAGTTGCGACGATGCGCAGATTGCCGGCTTCAAGGGCATGCGAGGAAGCTCCACGAACGAGGGTAGTTCCCCGCTGCAGTGTCGTGTGGTCGGTGTAAAGAGCTGCGCGGGATTCCGGCAGCAAAGTGACTTCCGTCCCCCCGAGGTTGATGGTCGTATTCATGGACATCGTTTCCACGACGTCACCCGCCATAAGCGTGCTATTGCCGCGAACGGCAGCGCCGTCTACCCTGAACTCGCCATAGGAGCGGACAATGCCAATCGACGAGGATGCACCAGAAACCGAGATCATGCACCCGGCGATCAAGAAAGCGCACCAGAAAGTTCTCACTTTGGTCATCCTCCTTGCGGAGCGTACTCTGATGTATAGTGTATCAGGCAAGGCTCAGATTGCAAGGGTTGATTAAGCTGCACCATTGTTGTAGCACACTTGTATACAACTATCATTCATGAAAGTCCAAGTATTGGACGAGGCTATGAACTACTATAGCGAGCTCGGCGTAAAACACGACGCTTCGGAGCGGGAGATCCGGCAGGCGTACCGGGTTCTCGTCCGGTTGCTGCATCCGGACACTCAGACCGGCGACGATCTGCGCCTGGCAGCAGAACGGCAGTTGATCCGGCTGAACGAGATGTTTGCGGTTTTGATGAATGTGGACACGCGCCGCGCCTACGATCTAAGCCTGGAACAGGACTGGAGCCAGCGGAATCACGGTGTCCCGCCCAGCTCCATGGCGAGCCGCAGCAGCCCGCTAGCGGATGTCTCCGCTGTGGCGAGAGAAGCCTCGCTTGTAGCGCAGTTTGCGCTCAGGTATTGGGCGCTGATTCTGATTGGCGCGGTGATCCTCGGCGCGGCTGCCCTTTCGGCACTGCTGCATGGGAATAGCGAAGTTGTCGCACCGCCGCAGACGGCCGATGTTCAACCGCATTCCCATCCCCCCGTCGCGACAAGGATCGTGGCACGCCTGCCGCAGACTCAGCGGCGCCTGCCTGATCCGGCAGTTGAGGAGCAGCCACCACCAGCGCTCCCACCGGCCCCCCGCCGTTCGAGCGCACTGGACGGTAAGCTGCCCACCCCGAAAACCGCGCTTCCGGCAGCCGGTACTCCGGCCACGCTGCCCGAATCACTGGAAACAGGAAGCAACGCGAAGTCGATGACGACAGCGAGTGAGGCCGTAGCGGAAGAACCAGCGGCACCGCGCCGCCCTACGGCGCCAGCTTCTTCATTCTCCGGCAACTGGTTGTACACTACGGATCTCGCTTCTCCACAACAGAGTGACGGATACCGCGCCACATACGTGGAACTACTGCTTTCAGAGAAGGATGGTGCTCTATCCGGCAATTACCGGGCTCGCTATGTCGTTCCGGATAAGGCGATCTCGCCGCAAGTGGCTTTTCATCTCCAGGGCCGAGCCGACTCAGAGCGGAAAGCGCGAGTCGAGTGGTCCTCTGCGAGCGGAGCGCGAGGGGAGGCCGAGCTGAGCCTGAGCGCGCCCGGCATAATGGACTTCCGATGGTGGAGTACCGAGTTAGGCGAACAATCCGGACTGAGCTCCGGCACCGCGAAACTGGTACGGCAGAGGACTCCGTGAAGCTGCTTGGCGCCATCGCGTTTGAACTGGTGAGAGTCGGCGCGCTCGTGGGACTGGCGGCGGCCGCTGCCTGGTCGTTCCGTGTTGCGGTTTCCGACCATCTCGCCAGCGCGGTGACCGTCAACGGCCTGGAGCAGGCCATCGCATGGAGCCCGGGTCAGTCTCTCAACTACGTTCGCCTGTCCGCGCTGATCACCGAGACCGATCCCGGGAAGGCTGAGGCGCTGCTTCAACAGGCAGTCGTCTTGAATCCTATGGACTCCCGGTCGTGGATCGACCTGGCGCTGCGGCATGAGATGAGTGGAAATCTACCAGCAGCGGAGCAGGAATTGTTACGCGCCGCCACGACCGACCGCCAGTATCTGCCTCGCTGGAGCCTGACGAATTTCTATTTCCGCCGAGGCGACGACGCGCGATTCTGGCTCTGGGCCCAACGGGCATCCGCGATGCTGTATGACGATCCCAAGCTATTGTTCCGGCTATGCGATGCGGTCGCCGCGGATGCGAACCTGATCGACCGTCTGGGACTTCGCAATCCCGATGTTCGGGCAAGTTATCTGAGCTACCTGTTGGCTCGGAATCATGGCGCGCTAATTCCGCCGGTGGCCCAACGTATATTGATCGATAACCGGGAAGCCGATGTCCCGGTACTCCTGGCGGCCTGTGATCGTCTGCTGGAACTCCAAGCGGTTGGCGAGGCCATCGGAGTGTGGAACGGCCTGTCGGCAGCGCGACGAATCCCGTATGGCCCGCTCTCTCCCGACGTTGCCGGCGTCACGAATAGCGGCTTTTCATCCACGCCCACTTCGCAGGGCTTCGATTGGCGCGTGCCGGACATCGGTGGCGTGAACATTGTCAGAGAGGATGCAAGTGGCGGAATCCGCCTGATTTTCTCCGGCCGTCAGCCGGAGTCCTGCACCCTGTTGTCGCAGTTCATACCGGTCCGTGAAAACGCGCACTATGAGATGGAGAATCTTTATAACACGTCGGGCATAGCCGATCGCTCTGGACTTTCGTGGAACATAGAGTACACGGATGTAAGACGGTCCGCCAATACTACAGCGGAGATTCCATCAGTCGAAAAGGGCAACGCGCTGGTTTTGCCCTTCGACACGCCCCCAGGCTGTCACTTGGCTCGCTTGAGCCTGGCATACCAGCGCGCGCCAGGAACGACTCGGATTGAGGGAAACATTGTATTGCGGCAAGTCCGCTTGCGCCGCGCGGGCTAGTCGGACTGCGGTGTGCGCTCTCTGGTGATGAAGTAGAGGAAAGCCAGGAACAGCAACAGCGCCGACGAATAGAGCAGAAATTCCCGGCGTGCGCGCTTTCTCCGGATGGATTGCCGGGTTGACATGATCTCGCGCTCCGTAGCCGTGAGCGGCAACGACTCTTCCGGCTCCGCGTAGCGATAAACCAGGAATCGGTGGCCACACTCGTGACATCGGTAGGGGAGCCTGGAGAATAGCGCCGCCAGCCGTTCCCTTACGCCTCTTCGGTGCGCACGGTGCGCTCGATCCTCATGGCACTTTGGACAAAGCACTTGTCTGGATACTACATCCTTTTCATCAGCATACAATCACAACGGCTTCGCGCGCACCACGGATTCCGTAACCACGGGCCATTCTTGAGAGTGCATCCGCAAGGCTCCAGGCAAAGCCGAGCGAGTCTGCCGCGTCCTCGCCGGCCTGTCGCCGGGAAGCACCCGATGAAGTCTGGTTCAGGCTGCAATAGACCACAGCCCACGCCCTTCATCGTCTGCCCCGCCACTCATCAGCCGCGCGCAGCAGGCGGGTACGCCGGATCACCTGAAGTTCAATCCAACGACGGTCCTGACAAGAGACTATGGCGTCACAGCAGCGTCACCCAACTTCAATTCAGCCCTAACTTTACTCGTGATTGGGGCCTGTGAGGAGGCGCGGATGGTACAACCGCCTAGGCCGTACCCAATCTGCGGTAAATCCCGGCTGATTCTCATTTCAACCTCCACTACTCCTCCATACAATCACAAAAGTACAGATTGGGGCGCACTAATGTGCTGGCAAAAACAACATGAAAAAATAACGCCACCTGTCCTGAGTTTGTGTTATAAACGCTTATCAAACGATATACGCTGACTTGCTGCGCGCGGTCAGTCTAACGCCTGCCAGCGTTCGTTCGCCGAATGGGGCAAGCTGAACTTTTTACGGAGGATCAAGCCACAGGACGCCGCGCAGGCGCCCCATTCGGGTTCGACCATGCGATTGGTAGCGTCCTTGGATGCACGTTTGGTTTGTGCGCACAGGATGCAGGAACCTAAGAACTTCATGATGAGAATTACATATGGAGCACCAGAATACTGCAGAGTCGTTGTGGTATGCATTGCGTGTGCGTACAAAAACCGAAAAAATGGTGGCAGGCGGGCTCAATCAGCGCGACATTGTTAATTTCTTGCCTCTTTACAAGAAAAAAACACAGTGGTCCGATCGTGTTAAGACGAGTTTTATTCCACTATTCCCCGGCTATGTTTTTGCAAAGATTAACGGACGCCAATTGCACCCGTTGGTGACGGTCCCCGGTTTCATGTACATCGTCGGCCAAGGCAGCATTCCAGAGCCAGTGGATGAATCGGACATCATTGCCGTGAAACGCGTTGTAGCTCAGGGCGTCGGCGTGGGACCCTGGCCCTTCTGTACAGCCGGCCAAGTCGTCGAGGTTGTTCGGGGCCCACTGGCCGGACTGCGGGGAGTCTATCTCCGGTCGAAGAGCGAGGACCGGTTGGTGATCTCGCTGCCGCTGCTTCAGCGCTCCGTCTCAACGGAGATTGAGAGCTACAACATCCGTCCCATTTCCGCGAACTTTCGCTTGCTCGGTGTGGCTTGATAAGCCAAGGCCCTATTTGACGTTTGAATGGTCGCCAGATGGAGCCTCTGCAAATCACGCCCGTTTGAGGTGACGCTGACGTTCGCGCCTGTAAACTGAGAGGAGCGTTTACCTGCAATCGAACGTTGCCGGCGCGCTCCGGGAGAGTCTCGCGTTATCGGCTTGGCACGAAACTGTTGTGGATGGCTGTTGCGCCGATGACGCCCGCTTCCATGAAGTTCAGTCGTGCGAACATTTTGGCCAACTGAGGACGGTGCCGCAGAAGGATCGCCTGCAAGCCGATGGACCCCACGGTCACGGCGCACTTGACAGCCAGCATTTGCGCGCCGAACGCTCCGCTGCTGGGGGAGAGTAAGGGATTCATCTCTCGCTTGTTCCAACTGGTGGCGGCATCGGCCGAATGAGCGGCGGCCAAAGCCAGCAGGGAAAGCTTCCATTCCCCCATCTTCGGCTTGGGTTGCTGAACTTCGGGTTGCACCAGGTTCCGCATGGCGGCGGCTGGCGCAGGCGCTGCTGGCTCAATATAGGGAGATACCGCGCTGCCGCTTCCTTCCGCTTCGGACAGAGATGCTTTCAAATCTGCGGAGGCCACTATGGCGCCAGCATATAAGAGTGGCGTCCTATTCGCGATTGACGGTTGGCTCACTGTAGTCTGGCAGAATGCCGGCATGAGCATAGTTCCCAAAGTGAATATAAGCAGACTTGCGATTCTCATAGTTCCTCCGAAGGGAGTGTCTCTTTGGAGCCGGCCTCAATATCCGATTCCCACTTCTCTCTTCGGCAGGAGACAAAATGTTATGAGGAAAACTGTGATGCAACTGCCAGAGCCGCGAAGTTTATATCGAGGATCTGTCGCCCGGTTGCCGCCAGGACCCCGGGACGAATGCGGAATCGCCTGGCGCTGAGTGAGGTTCGATCGGGTTCATCCGCAACGCGACTGCGAAGATGCCTGAAACGTCTTAAGCGGGCGCGGGGAAAACCTCAGAAAGGGCGCCCTTACCCCTTTTTTGCCTGTAAGTGTTTGATTCCAGGTTAAAAAACGGGCAGACTCTACCCGTTTCGAGTTTCTGCAACAGGCCGTTGAGGCGCCTGCGCGATAGGACGGAATAGCAGACAATCGCCACGCCGGCCGGCTGCAACCCGGGGGCCTTCGCGAAGTTCTGCGGCGTTGGCTTCGCTGGCGAGCGGCGGGCGCCGCAAGATCGGAGCACTGGCGCCGTGGGGCACAATTCAGGGTTGGCGAAGTTCAGGCCTGTGAGCAGATTACTGGAGCCTGCCCCGAAGTTGCCCGCCACTCCCATGGAAAGCCGCCACTCTACAGAATTGAGCCACAGCGACAAGGTCCGGGAACAAGCCGCCGCCGGCCGGGTAGCCTGGCTTAGTAATCGATGGCCTCGCGGCCCACGGCGAGATTCAATTGTCCGACTGCGGTGAGATACGTGCCGGTCAGATTGAGGTAAGCCACCTGAACCGCCCGGTAGTCGCGCTGCGCATCCAGAAAGTCCACCAGCGCCGCCGCGCCGTGCAGGTACGAGTAGGAGACAGTGTCACGAACGCGAGTGGAGGTCGCCAGGTACTTCTCCTTGTACGTGCGCAGCAGGTTCGCCGTGCTGACCAGTGCGACGTAGGCCGAATCGACGTCACTGAAGACCTGGGAGAGCGCGGCGTCGTGCATCCGCTCGGCATGCGCGACGTCCAGGCGCGTGCGCTCTTTCTCCCCCTGATTGCGGTCGAAGACCCGCAGCGGAATGCTCACGCTCACCCCGAAATACGCGGCAAGCGGCGGGTTGCGGGCGAAATCGACACCAAACGTCGGATCCGCGGAGCCGTTGGCAACCGCAAGTTTATAATCTGTCCGCGCCTTGTCGATTGTCTGAACAGCCGCCTTCAGATCCGGACGCGACTCGATCGCGATGGTATGGAACGTATCGAGCGCCTCCAGGTTGTTGCCGGAATCGAACGATCCCGCAACGTCGAACTGTTCAAGCGGCGTGCGGTCGTTTAAGAGTGTGAGCAAGACGATCTTCGCACTGCGCAGGCTTACGGTGGCGGTCTCGAAGTCGGACTCATACTGCACACGCTGCAACTCCAGACGGTCCAGATCCACATGTGCAATGTCACCATCTTTGAAGCGGGCGCGGCTGATGGTCAGTTCCTTGTCGAAGTAGTCGAGGTTGTCCTTGGCGAGGGCGAGCACCTGCTTAGCCTGGAGAACCTGAACAAACGCGCTGCGCAGGCTGAAGAGGAGGGTCCTTTCCAGATCGGTCTGCTGGGAGACCGCGATGCCGGTCGCCTTCTGGGCGCTTTCCAGCCGCAGTTCACGCTTGTGCTCCCGCTCATGGAGATAGCTAAAGGAGACCAACGGGAGCGCGAGGCCGAGCGGACGATAGGGGTTGCCGTTGAACGGGTCGAGTTGATCGAGCGACGCGGTGAACTCCGGGTTGGGCCGCAGGAAAGCCGTGGTCTCCATGGCCTTCGACTCTTCGATGCCGATCTGACCAGCGAGCAATGAGGGGTTGGCTGCCTGGAACTTCTCGCGCACTTGCCGCCAGTTCAACGGAGTCTGCGCCGCGATGCCGCCCGCAAGCAGGAAGGCGGCAAAGAGCGCCAGTAGAATTTGCCGGATTGGACAACGCATCTTCACCTCACAAATCACTTCACATCCCCCTGTCTCATCGCAAAAAGTCGCATCGCCTTCATGAGCGGAGATAGCCGCATCACACCTGCAAAACGTCGTCTTCGCGCGCGACCAGGGAGTACAGCACGGGCGCAAGGAAAATCGAGAGCAGCAGCCGGGAGGCGAGTCCACCCACGATCACGATGGCGAACGGTTTCTGCGAATCGCTGCCGATGCCCGTGGACATGGCCGCCGGAAGCAAGCCGAAGCAGGCCACGAGCGCAGTCATCATGATGGGGCGCAGCCGCAACAACGAGGCCTCCAAGGTCGCGGTCGGAATGTCCTTGCCTTCCAGCCGCAACTTGTTGATGAACGAATAAAGGATGACGCTGGTCTGCACCGCGACGCCCATCAGCGCGACAAAGCCGAGCATCGACGAGACGCTGAAGTTCGTATGGGTCATGCGCAGCGCCAGCAGGCCGCCCACCGGCTCCGTGATCAGCACGCTGAACAGGATGATGAGAGGGAGCTTGATGTTGCCATACAGCGCGAAGAGAATCAGCACCACCAGGACTATCGTCAGTGGGAGGATGATCTTCATCTGCTCCCGCGACGACAGGTAATCCTTGTACTCGCCACCCCAGTCGAAGCGGTAGCCGCGGGGGAGATTCACGGCCGCGCCCACCTGCTTGCGGGCGTCGTCCACGGCGCCGGCCATGTCGCGGCCCTCCACGCTGAACTGCACGCCGATATAGCGTTCATTTGATTCGCGATAGATGAAAGATGCGCCGCTCTCCTCGCGCACGTCCGCGAATTGGCTCAACGGCAGGTACTGCCCGTCGGGCGTAGCGAGCAGGAGATTCCGGATCGCGCCCTCGTTGCTGCGGTACTGCTCCTGCATGCGCACAACCAGGTCGAACTGGCGCTCACCTTGAATCACCTGCGAGACCGCCTGTCCGCCCATGGCGGTCTCTACGAGGGTATTGACGTCGCTGACGTTCAGGCCGTAGCGGGCGAGTTTGGCGCGGTCGGGCGTTATCACCAGACTGGGTTGTCCCAGCTCCCGCACAACCGTGATCTCGGTGATGCCGCGCACGGCCGAGAGGGTCTTGCGCACCTGCTCTGCCTTGGCTTCGAGCGTATTCAGATCAGAGCCGAAAATCTTCACGGCCAGGGCGCTCTTGAGCCCGGTTTCGGCTTCGTCGACAGCATCCTCGGCGGGCTGGGTGTAATTGAAGATAATGCCGGGGAATGCCTCCAGCTTCTTCTGAATCGCCACGGTCAGCTCCGGTTTGGTGTGGATGGCCCCGCTCCAGGAACTGTCGGAATATGGCTTCAGCCCGACATAGAACTCGTTGTTGAAGAAGCCCGTGGGATCCGTGCCATCGTCGGGACGTCCCAACTCATTGGCCACGGTGGTCACCTGCGGGAAGCTCGACAGGACCTGGCGGATCTTGGGGGACAACTTCGAGGCTTCTTCGAACGAGATCGTGTAGGGCGTGGTCGCACGGACCCATAGCGCCCCCTCATCGAGGTGGGGCATGAATTCGGAGCCGATAAACGGAATCGTCAGCAGCGAGCACCCAAACACGCAGAGGACCAGCGCCAATGTGGCGATTCGATTGCGCAGGCACCAGCCCAACATCTCGCCATACTTGTTGCGCACCCATTCGTAAGCGCGAGCCCTTGGTTCATGCAGACGCTTGCGAAGAAAATACGCGCACAGCACGGGCAGGACCGTGAGCGTGCAGAGCAGCGAGCCGAGCAAGGCGAAGGACATGGTGTCGGCCATCGGCTGGAAGAGCCGTCCGGAGGGGCCGCTCAGCACATAGATTGGCAGGTAACCGGCGATGATCACCGCGACCGCGAAGAAGATCGGCCGCTCCACGTCGTGCGCCGCGCTGCGAACGATGTCCACCACACTTCGAGCATCGTCCGGCTGCGAAGCCCGTTCGCGGAAGATATTCTCCACCATTACGATGGCGCCGTCCACGATGATTCCGAAATCAATGGCTCCGATCGAAAGCAGGTTGGCGGGAATGTGACGCCAGTCCAGGCAGATGAACGAGAACATCAGCGCGAACGGGATGGTCACGGCCACGATCAGCGCCGTGCGCACACTGAACAGGAACAGCCCGAGAATCACGAGCACCAGCACCAGGCCGAGCAGGAGGTTCTTCTCCACGGTCCGGGTGGTCTCTTCGATCAATCCCTGGCGGTCGTAGTACGGAACTACTTTCACGTCGGGCGGCAGTACACGTTCGTTCAGTTCTTTCGTCATTTCCTCGACACGTTGGAGGATGACCTGCGCCTGCTCGCCGACGCGCATCAGAATCACGCCTTCCACGGCCTCATCCTGGCGCATATAACCAAACTGACCGAGCCGCGGCGCGTTGCCGATACTCACCTCGGCCAGATCTTTCACGCTGACCGGGATACCGCTTTTCTCGGCCACGACGATGTTGCCGATATCTTGTAACTCCCTCACCAGGCCCAGGCCGCGGATGTAATAAAACTGCCCGCCCTGCGAATAGAAACCGCCACCCGCGTTGGCGTTGTTGCTGGTGAGCTGTTGCGAAATCTGCGGCACGGATACGCCGTACTTGAAGAGCTTGGCCGGATCCAGCAGCACCTGGTACTGCATGGTCGTTCCGCCGAAGCCCGAGTCGTCGGCCACGCCCTGAATGGAGCGATAGTGGCGTTCGATCACCCAGTCCTCAATGGTCTTCAAATCCTGCGGGCTGCGGTCCGGACTCTGCAGGACGTAGCGGTAGATCAGGCCGCTGGGGCTGTACAGCGGAGAGAGACTGGGCTGTAAACCGTCGGGCAAGTGGGCGCCGCTCATGCGCTCGAAGGCCAACTGGCGCACGAAATAGGGATCGGCGCCATAGTCAAAATTCATGGCGATAAAAGACAGGCCGTAGAGCGAGATCGAACGCAGCGAGTCGAGCCGCGGAATGCCGTTCATCTCGATTTCAATCGGGATTGTGACCAGCCGTTCGACTTCTTCGGGAGAGTGGCCGGGCCACTGCGTGATCAACTCCACGTGCGGCGGAGAGAGATCCGGGTAGGCATCAATCGGCAGTTTGCTGAAGGAGTACGCACCCCACAGCATGAGTGCCAGCGCCGCCACGATGATCACGAACGGCTGTTTGAGTGCGAAGGAGACAATGCGGGCAATCATGATATCCGGCCTTACTGCATTCTGTTCGCGAACTGAAGGAAGAGGCCGCCTTCGGCGACGATCTCCTCGCCTTCGTTCAGCCCGGACGTAACCGACACGAAACCGTCCTGCTCGGCCCCGGTTCGCACCGGACGCTGGGCGAACTCGCCGGGCCGCACCTGCACATATACGAGCGGCTCGTTGTTGTCGTCCCTAAGCACCGCCGAGACAGGCACGACCAGAATGTTGCCTCGCGTGCTGGTGTGGATCACCGCTTCGACGAACATGTCCTTCTTGAGGATGCCTCGCGCGTTCTGTGTGACGATGCGGACGGGCGTGGTGCGCGTCGCTGGATCGACGGAGGCGCCAATGTAGGCGACATTGCCATGGAAGACGCCGTCGAACGAGGAGTTCGTCTGTTCGACAAGATCACCAACGCGCACGTTTGGCAGATCGCGGTCGAAAATGTGGCCTTGCACCCAGACCGTGCTCACCGCGCTGATCATGAAGCAAACTGTTGAACCAGCCTGGATGAGCATGCCGGGCGAAACCAGCTTCTGCACGACCATGCCTGCGATCGGCGAGCGCACGGCCAGTTCCGTGCTGATCGTCGAGCCCTGCCGTTCCGCCTGGCCGATCTCCGCTGCGGTAATACCGAAGATCTTGAGCGTTTGCAAACTGGTCTGGACGTCGGTCAACGCGTCGTTGTAATCCGCCTCTGCATTCTCGTAGTCCTTCTGCGCCACGGATCCGTGGTCCAGCAGGTCCTTCGTGCGATCCACAATGCGTTTGTTCCAGAGTTCCCGGTTGCGGGCCTTGCGATACACGGAAATGGCCGCCGCTACGTCCGGACTGGAAACGTAAAGCAGCGGTTGACCCTGCGACACCTGAGTGCCGGTATCGACCAGGAGGCGCGAGATCGGGCCGTTCACCTGGGTGATCGCCTGCGTGGTATGGTCGGCGTCCCAATCGACCGTCCCGGTCGTATGAATGGCCACGGGCCACGAAGTTCTGGAGACCTTGGCGATCTTTAAGTGCGCGAGTTGATCCGGCGCCACCTTAAACAGCCGGGCCTCGCCGGCGGGCGCCGCTTCCGGGGACTTGCCTTCGGCCTTAGTTGTATTGGAAGATGCGCAGCCTGCCTGGAAACAGGCTGCCGCGAGGAAAGCAATGCAGGCCCAACGCGGCTGGCAAAGCAGCCGGATGCGCAAGCGGAACAGTACCGCGAGCATGATGAGAGCACCTCTCTGTGTGTAATCCCGTCGCGAAAGTTTCCATAACTCCGAGGCGCACCATCCGGTCCGCCACGACGCAGGCTATGCAGGGAACTCAGCAGGGGGAGCGCGAGAGGAACGGGTCGAAACGAAGAGGCTTTGTGCCGGTTCAGGTTTGGCCGATGGTTCCATCCAGTGGATCGCGACGATGGGCGCGACGATCGGCGCCGGCGCGATTCTCACAAACGGCAACGGTCCCGCCAGGCAGAGCAGGCAACCCTGGCCAGCGAGGTGGTGCCGCTCGTGATCCGGCGACGAGGCGGCGGCCTGCATCCAGGTCATCAGACACAGCAGCAGCAGGACCGGCAGGACTCGCCTGCCGAACGACGCTGCCGGGCTGGTCATGACTGAAGTGCGAGCCAACGAGTTACACCGCCGGAAATCATCTGGGTCAAATAGATACACGTGTCCAGACGCGTTTAGGTTACCAGTAACCACCACCCGACTGCAAAGCCAGGTGTGGGTCTTTGGGGAATCACGGGGCCTGATCGGGTGCGTTCCACGGCAGCAAGCGAGTCTTTGACCCGCCCGAGCCGGCAGGCGCAACGCCCTCATTTTCGCGCGGGTTGGGTCGAATTCTGAAAACCAGTCTGGCGCTTGCGGTCGGGACAGTCGCTGTCGGGATATGCAGAACGCGCTCGCACGCAGGGCTTGCCAACCGCGGGCTTCCGCTCTATTTCCGTCTCAGGGAAGCCGGCGAAGCCGCGTTCATGCAAGTTCAGACCTAAGTCCGGGACCGAGCGACGAGGTTGGCGTGCAGTCCGTCATAAGGTCGATTCGACGAGAGGGGCTCGGGATCAAATCAACAATTGTGATGGTCTTCATAAAATGTCTCGATTATTGTTTTTCCCGGACTTCACCCATACTTTCTTTAACAACCGGTTGCCTCCCTGTCGGCGAAGCCTCATCCCGCCTCTCGCCCCAATCGGTTTGATCGCGTACCTTCCTCTCTGCCGAGGACTGAGGCGCGGCCGGGGTCAATTCAAAAAACCTGAAGGATATGGTTATGAAGGCTACTCTTGTCCTCTGCGGCGCTATATTTGCATTGTGCGCCAGCGCACAGACTCCTGCCCCTGGCAGCGCTCCGCCAGACGCTCCAGCCCAGGCTGCCGCGGCGGCGGCGCCGGCGACGCCTCCACCAGATCCCCCTAAGTATGACGGCTGGGTCTTCTCCGGGATGGCGGACGGTTATATCACGCTGAATTCAAATCACCCGATGTCCAACTCCAATCAGCTCCAGAACTTCGACATCAATTGGGGCCAGCCCGAGCTGAGTATGGCGATGTTCACCGTCGACAAGTCAGACAAGATTCTTGGTATTCACGTCGATGCGGGCTTGGGAGAGACTTTCCGCTTAATCCACGCCTCCGATCCGCAGCCGGAGGGCTTCCGCTACATCAAGCAGATGTACGTCATTCTGAAGCCCACCAACATGCACGGGGCCGAATTCGATTTCGGCGAATTCGTAACCTCGGCCGGCGCGGAAGTGATTGAGAGTTCCTCCAACTGGAACTACTCGCGCTCCCTGTTATTCGCCTGGGCGATCCCGTACTACCACTTCGGCCTGCGGTCCACCGTTCCGGTTACAAAGACCCTCACTGTCGGAGTCCAGGTCGTCAATGCCTGGAACAACCTGTGGGGCAACAACGACCTGAAGAACGTCGGAATCACGGCGGCTTACACGAAGCCGAAGTACACCTTGAACGCCAACTACTATGTAGGCCCGAACCATCCGGGAACAACCCAAGGCAAACGCAACCTGTTCGATACGACGCTGCAGGTCAATCCGACTTCCAAGGCGAGCTTCTACATCAACTACGACTACGCCCGCGATAACGCCATCAGCGGGAGTTCCTCCAGTTGGTATGGCATTGCCGGAGCGTTCCGCTACCAACTCGCCAAGAAGTTCGCTATTGCGCCGCGCATTGAGTGGTTCGATGACGCAAACGGTTTCTCGACCGGGACAGTTCAGAAATTGAAGGAGGGCACGATTACTGGCGAATACAAATACAACGATCATCTCGTCGCACGGCTGGAATACCGCCACGACGCTTCCGACAAGGCCTTCTTTGACCGGGGCGCGCAACCGGCCTCGGCAAAGAGTATGAACACCGCAACGCTCGGATTCGTCTATCTGCTTGGACCGCTCAAGTGACGAGCCGCGCTGAATCATTCGCCGGGCTCGCACGTCGCCGTGCGGGCCCGGTTTTCATTTAGATCGGCCCGAGCCGCGCGTGCAGGCGGCTAACAGCCCTGTAGAGTTTCGACTGCCACTGGACGCCCACCGGCAGGCTGGCTACCGGGTTGCCATCCAAAACGCGCGATCAACATCAGCATCGCCTGCATGCAGATCACCAGCCCCACGCACCCGGGCCATCCGGCCGCACGCCAAATCCATCCCGGCGCCGTGGATCCTACGCTCCCGCCTATGTAATAGAACGTTACGTAAAGACCGACCGCGAGCGCGCGGTTTTGCCTGGCGGCCACGCCGATGAAGCTGGAGGCCGCGGTCTGAGCCGTGAACACGCCCGTGCAGCAGACGGCGAGTCCCGCGAGCACCATCCACAGGCTGCCCCCCAACGTGATCAACGCGCCGGCGATGCTCAACGCCGAACCGGCGACGATCCCGCGGCGATGTCCGTAGCGATCGATGTAGCGTCCAAACAGCGGCGTCATGACCGCACCCACCAGATAGACGAAGAAGATCGAGCCCAACTTGGAAGGACCTAGCGAAAAGGGCGGCGCGGAGAGGTAGAAGCTGACATACGTGAACATGCCAACCAGGGTGAATAGCACGCAGAATCCGGCCATGTAGACGGATAACAGCCTGCGGTTGCGCAGATGTTGCAGCGCCTGCCGCAGCAAGCCTCCTTCCGATGCACCCTTGGCGCGCCGCCGCTCCTGCCGCAGCGTGAAGGTGAGGATCAGGCTGATCACCAGCAGCAGGCAACCCGGCAAGACAAAGGCGTATCGCCATCCCAGATGCTCGGCAGCGATACCGCCCATCATGCGCCCTGCAAAGCCACCCAGAACCGTGCCACTGACATAGGCCGAGACTGCACTTCCGGCAGTGCGCGCGGGCCACTCGTCATTGATGTAGGCCACCGTCACCGCGAAGAGTCCTGGAGTCAGCAGACCTTGAATGAATCGCCAGACGATTAATGCGGTGAGACCTGGCGAAGTCGCCGCGAGGAACGTGGTGGCGGCAAGGGCCCAGGCGGAAAACAGGATGACGCGCCTTCGGCCAAACCGGTCCGCCAGCCGGCCCACAAACGGCGCGGCCAGAGCTACGCCCACGGTCGAGGCCGTCAACGTCAGGCTGACGCTGACCTTGTCGGCATGGAAGACCGAAGTGAATAGCGGCAGCAAGGGCTGCGGCACGTAGAAGTTGGCGAAAGCGGCGAAACCAGCGAGAACGACCGGAAGGGTGGATGGTGCGGCGGAGGGAGATAGACTGACGTCTTGTATTCTTATTGGCACGAATTGAATCAATACGTTCCGTCGCACAGCGGACGCCGCGTCGGCGATTCGGTTCGCAGTGCGGGAGAGTGCGTCCTCGTCAGCGAGGCCTGTAGAACGGGTCTGACTCAAACCTGGAAATCAGAATTCAGCCGGCACCCGCGCGTCACACGGCGTGCGGCGCTTGCAACAGACGCTTCTTTCTTCAGATTACCAGACAGGGCGTCTGGCGGCCCAACGGCCTTGCTGGGCTGGCTCGAGCATTCATAAGCCGGTCTTGCGCTTCGCACTCGAGGCGCACAGGGTCGCCGATTGCGGACGGATGGTGTCGAATCCGGGACTTACCCGCCGGACCCGCCCAGTTGCTTCCAACTTTTGAGGGGCCGGCAATACCGCAGCAGAGCGCGACAGGGACTAGGGGGCGGTGCCGGGGAGTCTCAAACCAACACTCTCACCCCGGCCGGCGAGTGGAATCGAACTGCCGACGGCTGACCAGCCGTGAACAGGGTTGGCGTTACTTCTTGAAGACCTTCGCCAAAATGGGACCGGCGTCGGCGTCTTCGATGACCGGCAGGGTATGGATCTCCAAGACATCCGCCCAAACGGCAGCCGCCTCATAGAAGGCGCCGGGATTGCTCGTTTCGTACAGCGCAATAACGCCGCTGAGATCCACCTTGTGCCAACGTCTCAGAAGCGTCACGCCCTCCGGCGGTTGACCCCGCCCCCGGACGGAATCGATCTACCGTCTCTCTCAGCGTCCCTGGCAACCCAGTCCAAGTGGACATGAATTTCATCGCATCCAACTCCTTTCGGCAGGCGCTCCGGGAGTCCGTTCAGGACACTCGGACCAAGCAAGTACAGATTAGATCACGGCCTTAGACTTGTTTCACATCTTCTGTAGTCCGCTGCCCCTGCGCCTAAAAAGCTCTCCCAGCACAGAGCCGCGAATGAAAAGAGCGGTCCTTTGCGCACAGCGACGGTTGGCCGCTCTTTTCATTCG
>Ga0181528_10000741_pt1 | contig 21761 bp, 18 predicted proteins | sample PEATcosm2014_Bin_47_FD_119742 | JGI IMG/M metagenome (GOLD analysis project Ga0181528, IMG submission 119742) | Peatland microbial communities from MTU Mesocosm Facility, Houghton, MI, USA - PEATcosm2014_Bin10_10_metaG | ecosystem: Environmental > Terrestrial > Soil > Wetlands > Peat | place...
AGCTCGAGACGGCCGATGTGCGGGGTGAACACCTGCTGGTAGCCCTGTTTGCGCAGCTCTGCCGAGATGAAGTTTTGCAATTCCTGGCGAATGACCGAACCCGCGGGCGTCCAGAGAACGAGACCCTGGCCGACCGTGTCGTCGATGACGAACAGCTTCAGATCTTTGCCGAGCTTGCGGTGATCCCGAAGCTTCGCCTGTTCGAGCTGGTTGAGATAGGCGGCAAGCTCCTCTTTGTTTTGGAAGGCAGTGCCGTAGATTCGCTGGAGCTGTTTGTTGTGCTCATCGCCCCGGTGGTAGGCGCCGGCGATCGAGAGAAGCTTGAAGGCCTTGATTTGTTTCGTGTAGCGGACATGCGTGCCGGCGCATAGATCGGTGAATTCCCCGTTCTGGTAGAATGAGATTGCTTCACCCTCGGGGATGTCTGCGAGGCGGCCGAGCTTGTAACGTTCCTGGCCGATCTTCTTGATGATTTCCGTGGCCTCGGAGCGAGGCACCTCCCTGCGCGTGAACGCCTGGTTTTCGTCGATGACCTTCTTCATCTCGGCCTCGATCCTTTCGAGGTCCTCTGCGGTCAGTTTGTGATCGAGGTCGAAGTCATAATAAAAACCAGTCTCGGTCGGCGGCCCGATGTCGAGCTGCGTCTCTGGAAAGATGCGCAGCATCGCGGTGGCAAGCACGTGCGAACACGAGTGACGGATTTCTTGGAGGGGAGTCATGGACATGGCTTTGTGGGTTGTGGTCCTGCTTACGATTGCAGGGCCGGAAGAAAAAGACGACCGGCGGCCTAGAACGGACGGGAATCGAGATGCACAGGCCCCAGGAGAAGGTATTGATTTCGTGCAGGCGCCCAGGTTGGGTCATTCCCGCCATAGAACACATTGTGCATGTATTGAGTGAGTTTCCAGCTTTGGTCGGGAGCCAGGAACCGGAATGTACGTTCGACTCGTAGGGTGCCGTCAATCCACATCCATACGGTGCCGTCGCTTCGCGGCGTACCGAGATCGACGCGGAGCTTGATGCGATAGGTGCGGCCGGCCTCAACGCATTGAGCGAAAAAGCGATCACCGTATTTCTCGGACTGTTGCCGCCAGTAGAGATAGAGTTCGAGGTAGTTCTGAGGCTTCGGCGAGAAACGGGAGTCGCGCCGCCACATGGGGCGCGCGCTCATTCCGTCGGGCTTGCCATTGCCTCCGGACGGATGGGATCCTCCGCTCAAGCCAGGAAGTTTGCCGCCGCCGTACGGTTGAATGTTGCCCTGGCTGAACTCCCAGTCGGAGGGAAAATGCACGTCGTATTCGAGCGTGTAGGTGTCGCGTGGTGCGAGTTCTGCGGCGAATTTTGTGCCGTGCCGGCCGCCGCCAAACGTGCCTGCGGGGAAACCTGCTTCAAGCCAGTGATGGCCTGAGCCGGTGGGGAATTCACAAATGCGTCCCGCGCCTGGCTCTTCGAACCACCGCAGGGTCGGCCAGTCGAATCGTGCCTCGGCCTTCCCGTATGCATGGCCATCGGACCAACGGGCATAATCCACGGTCCATGCGCTAGGTTCTGCGGGAGTCGTAGGCAACTCAGGGGCGCAATTTGCGACGGTGCCCACAGCCATGATTGCGAGGAAGCAAAAGTGACGGAAAAGTGTCCTGAACATTGAAGAAGAGACGGAGTATTCAGAAGGCAGGAGTCAGGAGCAGAACGCCTGAACCCTGGGCTTTGTAGAGGGAGACAGGCGGGGAGAAAACAACTTGCTTCTCCAGAAATGCGGAGCAACTAGGAAAGTATGCGCGCTTCGTTGGAACGGTTGCTGGGACGACCGGTCGATTTTCCTGTTGAGATCACTCTGTCGAGCGGAGACACCTACCTGCTGCCGCATCCCGACCATGCGCAGATTCATCCGAACACGCGTGATTTGGTGATTTATCCGGACGAGGGGCCGTTCTCGCTCGTCGTGAATCCCAATCAGATCGTGAGCATCCGAGCCGTTCGCAAGGCGTCGTAGGGATGATTGCACTTCAGACGTAGGGCCGCCGCTTGTCGGCGCGCCGTCTTCCAGACGGGTTGCGGCCCGGCGGCGAGCGCCGGCCCTACACGCATAAAGGCAGACTGACTCTGTTGAGGATCTTGGCATGAGGGTGGCGCGAACACTCTCTTGGCTTACGACCTGGGCTTTTCTTTTATGGCCTTAAGCCTTCTTTGCCGGTTCAAGCTTGTAACTGTCTTTGCCGTCGAGCATCGACCATCCGGCAGCGCCGAGTTCCTTGCGCAGGGAGTCGGCCGTCGCGAAATCCTTGGTCTTTTTCGCGGTCCAGCGGCGCTCGGCAAGCGCGGAGATTTCAGGTGGGATTGGACGTTTATCCAGGAGTGCGAGATCTATGCCTAGCACGGCGAGCATTCGGTCGAAAGCTGCGAGGTGAACGCCTCCTGTTTTCGTATCGCGGAGCGCTTCGTGCAGCGCTCCCAACGCCCTTGGTAGATTGAGATCATCCCGCAGCGCTTCGAGCACGCCATCAAATCGTGAGGATGGGGATGCATCATCGGGCGAATGTTTGTCTTGGGCGAGCGTCTCACGCGTCAACGCCATCCAGCGGATGTTTTTTTCAGCGTCATTCAAGCCATCCAGGGAGAAATTCAGCTGTTTGCGCGGGTGGCCGGATAGCAGGGCGAGGCGGATCGCCATCGGCGAGAAGCCCTTCGCAGTGAGGTCGGCCAGCGTGTACAGATTGCCGAGGCTCTTGCTCATCTTCTTGCCGTCGACGAGCAGGAATTCGCTGTGGTACCAGTGGCGCGCGAACGTGGTGTCGTTGCAGCATTGGCTCTGGGCGATCTCGTTTTCGTGATGAGGGAAGAGCAAATCGACGCCGCCGCTGTGCAGGTCGATGGTCGCGCCAAGATGTTTCTTGGCCATTGCACTGCACTCGATGTGCCAGCCGGGGCGGCCGGCGGCTGCGCCTTGTGGACCGGGCCATTGAACCTCGCCGTCTTCCTCGGGCTTGTAGGCTTTCCACAGTGCGAAATCACCGACGTCGTCCTTGTGGTCATCGTCGGCCGCGGTAATCGTGGCCTTGAGTTCGCGCTCTCTGATCCGCGACAGCGCACCGTAGTTGGAGAACGAGCCAATCTTGAAGTAGACCGAGCCGTCCGGCGCGCGATAGGCGTTACCCTTCTGCATCAGAACTTCGATCATGTCGACCTGCTCGCCGATATGGCTGGTGGCCGTCGGTTCGACATGCGGCCGGAGCATGTTCAGCGCATCGCAGTCCTGATGAAAAATCTCGGTCCAATGGCGCGTGATCTCGGCCAGGGGGCGATGTTCGCGTTTGGCCTGACCAATCGTGCGATCGTCGACATCCGTGAGATTTCGCACGTGCTTCACCTGATCCTTGCCGAACTCGAGTTCGAGCAGGCGACGCAACACATCGTTGACCAAAAACGTCCGGAAATTGCCGATGTGGGCCGGCGCATAGACGGTCGGACCGCAGGTGTAGAAGGTAAACGGATGCTCCTTCGAAATCGGTGGAGCGGCTGGGTCGCGCTGGCCCAGAACCCTGGCGGTGCGGGTCAGAGAGTCGTAGAGATGGATGGCCATGAACATGAAAATCTGAACGGAAATCCCGGCCGGGTGCAACCGCTCCGTGCGATTTTGGCATTCCGATGCATGTACCACATTCGTGGTCCGATCGGACCACGAATGTGGCAAGGTGTTAGCGCGCCAAAACAGGGGGCACTGGGGCGCCCCCAGTGCACGGCAAAATCGTATGGCGGTCGTCAGCGGGGTGTGCTTAAGTGCTGTCCCATACGATCATGTCCAATCCCTTTGAACTCGATTTGGTCCATCGCCCCCGGCGCCTGCGCCGCACGGCAAGTTTGCGCGCCCTGACCGAGGAAACCGTGCTGCGTGCGCAAGATTTTATCGCACCGTTGTTCGTGATCGACGGCGCGGGCGGACCCGAGCCTGTGGCGTCAATGCCCGGGGTATTCCGGTTTAATCTTGGAGACCTTGCGAAGGAGTGCAGTGAGTTGCACAAGCTGGGCGTGCCGGCTGTGGCGCTGTTTCCGTCAATCGATGCAAGGCTCAAGGACGCGGAGGGCACGGTGGCGTTGCGTGAGGACGCGCTCGTTTTGCGCGCGGTGCGGGCTGTGAAAGAGGCGGTGCCGGAAATGACCGTGATGACCGACCTTGCGCTCGATCCGTACACGACGCACGGCCATGACGGCGTGCTGACGCCTGATGGACGCGACGTGGACAACGACCGAACCGTTGGAATTCTCTGTCAAATGGCGGTGCTGCATGCCCGTGCAGGCGTCGATCTTGTGGCGCCATCGGACATGATGGACGGGCGCATCGGGGCGATACGGAATGCGCTCGACCAAGCGCGTTTTGGCAGCACGGGGATCATGGCATACTCCGCGAAATTTGCGTCGGCCTATTACGGGCCGTTCCGCGACGCCGTCGGCAGCGCGAAGGCGGCGGGCACGCCTGGGTTGAGCAAGGCAACCTACCAGTTGAATCCGGCCAATCGACGCGAGGCTCTTATCGAGATCGCCCTCGATGAACAGGAAGGCGCGGACATCTTGATGGTAAAACCGGCCGGGCCCTATCTCGACATCATCCGCGAGGTTCGCAATGCCACCAACAAACCCGTGGCCGCATACCAAGTCTCGGGCGAGTATTCACAGATTCATGCCGCGGCGAAACTCGGCTGGCTGGAACTCGGCCGGTGCAGGCGTGAGTCGCTGCTGGCCATCAAGCGTGCCGGCGCCGATATGATCCTGACCTATTTTGCCAAGGAGATGGCAGTTGAGCTTCGCGGGTAGAGACCGAGCCACGCGGTTGCGTCCGCAGCAATGAAGAGTGCCCGGTGGCGCAGCTACGCGGATAGAACGGCCGCGTTCATGTCGGCTACGAAAGCGTCGACATCGGCTTCTTGGGTGTTCCATGAACACATCAACCGGTAACCGTGGGCGCCGATGAAATTGTAGTAATGCCATCCCCTTGCGTGCATGGCCTCGGCGACCGCGGGGGGCATGCTGGCGAAGACCGCGTTGACTTCCGGCTCGACGAGGATGCTCACCTGGGGAATACGCCGAAGTGCAGTGACGAGCTTCTGCGTCATTTCGTTGGCGTGCCGAGCGTGACGCAACCAAGCCCCGTCCTGCAGCATGCCGACCCATTGCGAACTCAAAAAGCGCATCTTCGAAGCGAGCTGGCCCGCTTGTTTGCAGCGATAATCGAATTCTCGCGCGAGCTGGTGATTGAAGAAGACCACGGCCTCGCTCATGTTCATACCGTTCTTCGTGCCGCCGAAGCAGAGCACGTCGACTCCGGCGCGCCAGGTGAAGTCGGCTGGTTTGGCACCGCAACGGTCCGCAAGAGTGGCGACTGCGTTGGCGAAACGTGCGCCATCCATGTGCACGGCGAGACCATGTTGCTTCGCGAGACCGGTCAGCGTTTTCAACTCATCGACCGTGTAGACAGTGCCCCATTCCGTGGATTGGGTGAGTGAAAGTGCGCGCGGCTTTGGAAAATGAATGTCGGTGCGCTTAAGGATCACGCGCTCCACCTGGCCGGGATCCAGTTTCCCATTGGCGCCGGCGGCAACGAGGATCTTGGTGCCATTGGAGAAGAATTCAGGTGCACCGCACTCGTCGGTTTCGACGTGAGCATAGTCGTGGCAGATGACGCTGTGGTAGCTTTGACAGAGGGATGCCAGCGCGAGCGAGTTGGCAGCGGTCCCGTTGAAAACGAAGAACACTTCGCAATCGGTCTCAAACACCGACCGCAGCAGATCGCAAGCCCGCACGGTCCATTCATCGTTGCCGTAGGACGGCAGGCAGCCGCGGTTGGCTTCAGTCAGGGCAGCCCATGCCTCGGGACAGATGCCGGCGGTATTGTCACTGGCAAACGTTTGGTTTACGGACGGCGGGCGGTTGCGATCGGCGGCCGCGGATGTGGAAGAGGCCATGGGCGGATGAAAGCAGAAATCCAGACCGAGGCTAATCCCTTTTTTGGGATCTTGCACTGGGTCCGCACAGGGACTTCGCTGAACGCATGTCGGAGGATAACGTCAATCTCTACTTGGTCGGCTTTATGGGCACCGGAAAATCGACCACCGGTCGCGCAGTCGCTGCGCACCTCGGCTGCGCGGCGGTGGACAGCGATCACGAGATTGAGCGCCTGACCGGAAAATCGGTGGCGCAGATCTTTGCAGAGGATGGCGAGCCGGCGTTCCGCGCCCTGGAGCGCAAATTCATTGAAAGCGGGCATCCTCCCCGCGGGGTGGTGGTGGCCTGTGGAGGCGGGCTGGTGGTCCAGCCAGGGATGCTTCCCCTGCTCCAGTCCAAAGGGGTTGTCATTTGTCTGCACGCTTCGCTGGAAACGATCATCCTGCGCACGGCGCAGGCCCAGACGCGGCCGCTTTTGAATGTGGAGAATCCTGAAGACCGGATCCGGCGGCTCTATTCCGAACGTGAGGCAATCTACCAACGTGCGGGGACGGTGATACTGACGGATTGCCGGACTCAGCACGATACGGTCATGCATGTTCTCCGCGCGTATCTGCGGGAGGCTCGCGAGTGGGAGCGGAGCGTGAAACATCCGGGCTGGCCGGGCGGATGAGGCGGGAACCCGGAAGTCCATGCAGACGAAACAGGACGATCTGCGCCAGCGGCTGGCGGCGTTGGGCTTTGACGTTGTGCGCTTTGCGCGGACCGGGGCCGTTCCGGCTGCGGGCTTGCAGCACTGGCTGGCGCAAGGCTTCCAGGCCGACATGGCGTGGATGGAGCGGAGTGCGGTGAAACGCCTGGATCCACAGCTGATTCTGCCTGGGGCGCGGTCGGTGATCATGCTGGGGGTGAACTATTGGGACGGGAATGAAGCGAGCCGGAGGCCGGCGCGTGGCGGCGATCCGGTTTGGGCCCGGTATGCGGTGTATCAAGATTACCACGACACGATAAAACCGGCGCTGGTCGCGGCGGGCCGGGTGTTGGAGGAATTGTTCGGAGCGCGGGAATGTGACTACCGTTATTACGTCGACGCCGGCCCGGTGCTGGAGCGCGGCTGGGCGGAACGGGCGGGCCTTGGATTTCTCGGCAAAAACGGAATGCTGATCTCTCGCGAATTTGGAAACTGGCTGTTGCTCGCGGGAATCCTGACCCGCGTCGAGTTCGAGGCCGATGAACGATTGCGGTCGGAACCGGTTCGTGCAGGAACCGAGGCACGGGTGGGCCTGCTCTGCGGAAAGTGCACACGGTGCATTGCAGCCTGTCCAACCCATGCGATACCCGAGCCCGGTTTGGTCGACGCCCGGCGGTGCATCTCGTATCAGACGATTGAGAACAAGGGGTTCATCCCGCAGGAATTGCGACCAGACATCGGGAGGCATCTCTTCGGCTGTGACCTATGTCTCGCCGCGTGCCCGTGGAACCGTTTTGCGCAGGCTGGCCGTGGCATGCTCCTTGCAGCGCGGTTTGGGATCAAGGAACTCACCTTGCACGAGCTGCTCGGGATGACGCCTGCACGGTTTGCGGATGTTTTTCGAGGAACGCCGATCAAGCGGCTGAAGTTGCCAAGGCTTTTGCGCAACGCCTGTGTGGTCGCCGGGAATGTCGGTGCGGGCGGGGGACCAGCCCACGCGCTGGTGGCTCCGCTGTTGCGACTGGCCGTGCATCCCGAGCCGATGGTGCGAGGGCACGCCGTGTGGGCGGTGCATCGCATCGCCGGGGAGAAGGCGTCGGAGTTGCTGAATGCGGCCCGGGAAGCCGAGACTGAACCGGCGGTGCTGGCCGAATACGCCAACGTGGCTATTGCCGGCTGGAGAACAACTCATTCATCCGGTCGGTGAAATTGGGCGGCGGACGCACCGGCCGGCCTTCGCGGTCGATAAAGGCGTGTGTGGTCTGACCGGTCACAAGCAGCTCCTCTCCCCGGAGGACTTCATAGGAAAGCTGGATCCGGAGGATGGGCTTCTCGGAGAGCGTTGTGACGACAGTGAGAACATCGTCATACAGGGCCGGCCTGATGAATTTTGCGCTCAACTCCAACACTGGAAGCAGGTAGCCGGCGGCCTCCAGGGCACGATAAGACAGACCGTTCTCCTTGAGCAACGTGGTGCGGCCGACCTCGAACCAGGGGAGGTAGCTGCCGTGGTAAACGATGCCCATCATGTCGGTTTCCGCATATCGGACGGTGATCTGGACGCTGGACTGGATCATGAAACTTGGCCGCTAACCGGTGATAGCCCACTCTGAATGGTTGAAGAGCAGGTCGACTGAGCGCGCCCAGCTGTTGCGTCGCGCCCATTTTCGCCCTGCCGATCCCAGTTTGCGGCGCAGTTCCTTGTCCGCAATCAGGCGCGAAAGGGCGGCGCAAAGGGCGGCGCGATCGGCGGGCGGGACAAGCAGCCCTGTCATCCCGTCGACCACTGCTTCCGGCACGCCGCCGACAGAGTGCGCCACGACGGGCAATCCATGTGCAGCCGCCTCCAGATAAACGAGACCGAATCCCTCGACGCTGTGCCGGTGGTCGATGCTCGTCATGGCGAAGATGTCAGCCTGGCTGTAGATGCGGGCGAGCTCATTGTCAGGGACTCGGCCCAGGAAACGCACGATGAGGCCAGAGCGGCTCGCACTCTCCTTGAGGCGTTCTTCGTAATTCTCCTTGCTGCCGCTGCCGACGAGCCAGTATTCGATCATTTTCTGCTGGGCCTCCGGCAGGGCCTGCATCGCCTCAATAATGAAGAGCTGTCCCTTCCGCGGATGGAGGCGCCCGACCGTCAGGATGACAATCCGATCGCCGCGTTTTGGAACGTCGGTGGGTGAGACGGGTGCAAAGTCCGCCCGAAGCGCGCCCGGAGTCAGGAAAGTCTTTCCGACGGCCTCGGGGAAGCGTTCGCACAACAACTCGTGGGTGTAACCGGTCAAGACGCTGATGCGGCTGGCGCGGTGAATGAGTTTACGGGCCAGAAGACGTTGCAGCGGATGGCTATAAAAATTCAAAATCTCCGATCCATGGAATGTGAGAACCAGACGTTTGGGGCGAAACCCGGGAATCATTTGGAGCATCATCATCGCCAGCATGGGTCCGGGTTCCGGTAAATACACGGTGGCATACCGGAGGCGGCGACGGTGGACGATCATCTCCTTCATCATTCGCAGACGGCAGCCGATGTCGTGCGTCCCTGCCAGCGGCAGCCGGCGCAGGCGGAAGGGCCACGGCTTTTCCTTCGCCCCTGGAATCGTGGCCTGCGCCCAGACCTCAATATCGTAACCCTGGTGCGCCGCCGCCCGGGCGATTTGCTCGGTGAAGGTTGCGATGCCGCCGTGTCGTGGGTAGAATTCGTGCGTGACCAAGAACACCGGCGGCTTGTTCGCAGGTGGATTGGGACGACTGGTGTGAAGCAGAGCGGTTGACGCGGAGACTGGCAAAATTGGCACTACCTATTATAGCGCAGGCAAAGACACGCAAACGCATACTTGACATCAATCGTCTGCGATTGGCTGCTGGAACTGCAATCCTGGCTGCGGAATTTGCAGGCTGGTGCGGCACCGAACCACCGGGGAGGGGTCAAACCGGTCTTGGCCCCCTTGGAAGGGGATGATTTTCGTTTACAGTTTACGTAGTGGTCCGTAGAAAACGTTTCTTTTATGGCACAGGGAGCTGACGAAGGGTTGAAAGCCGGGACACCGGCAAATGAGGCGGCAAAACATTCCGCCCCAGACGATGATGCGGCGCTGCGGGAAGCGTTGCGGCGTTGCTCTGCCCCCACCTACGAGGCGGCATCGCAGTTTCGCAAGACCAAGAATGCCGAGCACTTGCCGGCCATTATCCTGGGCATTGTCGAGCGATTTGTGGAGCCGGATCTGAGGGCGAAGCTCAAGGATCCCGATGACGATCTCCGCCTGATTGAGGATTTGGGGATCGATTCGCTGACGATGATGGAGATCGTTATCCTCGTTGAGGAGGTCCTCCAGATGTCGATCAATAATGAGGAGTTGCGCAATCTGCGCACAATCGGCGACGTCAAGCTCTTCATTGAGTGCAAGGTCCGCGGTCTTCCGCTGCCCCAGCCGACGAAGTTCCTGCCGATCGAGCAGATTGCGGGGATCATGCCGATTCAGCCTCCGTTTTTGTTTTTGAATGAGGCGTCGGTCAGTTCTCACGGCGCAAACGCCAAATACAAGATCAGCGGGCAGGAGTTCTTTCTGCAGGGGCATTTCAAGGACAACCCGGTGATGCCGGCGTCCATCATGCTCGAGGCCATCGGTCAACTGGGAGTTTTGTTCATGCTGGAGGGCGGGATTTGCGAACCCGGCAAGATGGTCGATCCACGCACGATCTTTTTTACGTCGTGCGAGGGCGTTCGGTGTCATCGCATCTGCAAACCCGGTGACCTGCTCAGCATTTCGATCAAACCCAAAAGGCTGAAGATGCCACTGGCCACCTTTGAAGGTTCCATTCGCGTCGGACAGGAGAAAGCGGCCATTGTTGAGGAGATCACTTTGACCTTCGGCTTGGTTGACGCCATTGCGGCGGAGCCGGCGAAACCGGCGGTGGTTGCCAACGAATCTTCGGCGCCGCCGACTGCCCTCAGCGCCTGAGCCAGTGCAGCATGTCCCATGCGCCGAGCCGCGGGCGCGACCAATCAATTGCTGGCGCCTTCCACGATCGCACTGGTCAACAGATATGCGGCCTGATTCCCCTTATCACGCATGAGGAAAGTCTACATCACCGGGATTGGATTGATCACCAGCATCGGCAACGATGTTCCAACTGTGACGGAAAGCCTTCGCAGCCTGCGGCACGGCTTCGAGCTCTATCCCCCGTTTCAAAAGCCGGACGTCCCCGTCAAGGTCGTCGGCACGATCAAGGATTTTTCAACGGATACGCCGGACCCTGAAGACTGGACCTATCCATCGCGGTACGTGATCAAGCGCGAGGTTTTGCGCGGTCTAGCCCCCAATTCGCTCTATGCGTACTGCGCGATGCTGCAGGCCGTTGCAGACGCACGACTGGCGCCTGAGGACGTATCCAATCTGGACACCGGTCTTTACGCGGCCTCCGGCGGGTCTCCTTTTCTAACCCATTACCATCACGCCCGCATGCTGCAGCTGGGCGTGCTGCGCTGTTCGCCGCTGGGAATTGTCGCATCGATTGCCGGCACGCTGAACTTTAACCTCGTTGCGACGTTCAAGATTTACGGGGCATCCTGCGGCTTTTCGTCGGCCTGCGCATCCTCCTCCCATGCGCTGGGCTTTGCCTATGACGAGATCGCCAGCGGGCGCCAGAAGCGGATGTTCGTTGTCGGTGCGGAAGACTGCAATACCGACAGCATCCTGCCGTTTGCCGGTATGCGCGCGCTGTCGCTGCAGACCAATCCCGACCTTGCGTCACGGCCGTTTGACGCCAACCGGGACGGATTTGTGGGCACGGGCGGCGGAGCGGTGCTTGTTTTTGAGAGCGAGGAAGAAGTCGAGCGCCGTGGAGTTCGAACGTATTGCGAGATGGCCGGGTGGGGGCAGGCCTCGGACGGCTACAACGTTGCCATTTCTCATCCTGAAGGATCTGGCTTGCGCATTGCGATGGGCAACGCGCTCCGCTCCACCCGGATCGAGCCGGGGGCGGTTGATTACGTCAATGCCCATGCCACTTCGACACCCATTGGCGATCCTTCGGAGGCAAAGGCGCTGAAGGCGCTTTTCAAGGACGCCACAACCCGTCCGGCCATCAGCAGCACCAAGGCGCTCACCGGCCATGGTCTTTCGCTGGCGGGCGCGATGGAGACAGCTTTCTGCGCCATCGCGCTACGAGACGGCTTCATGCCAGGCTCGGCCCATATCACGAAGCTCGATCCTGCCTGCGAGGGCCTGAACATCATCCGGAACACACTGGCCCAGCAGCCGCAAATCGTACTCAATAACAGCAGCGGATTTGGCGGAGCCAACGTCTGCCTCGTGCTTAGACAGGCGTGAGAAGGCTTGCGGACTTCTACAGGACGGCGCTCGTCACCGGCGCCAGCACCGGCCTCGGGAGGGCGCTGGCAGAGATGTTGTTGCACGAGGGCGTGCAAGTCTGGGGAACGGCGCGCGATCCGGCGCGCCTGCCGGTGCAGAAGGGTTTCAACGCGCTTGCGCTCGATCTCGATTCCGAGGCGTCCGTTGATGCGGCATTAGCGGCGGCGGAGCAGCAGTCAGGCGGACTTGATCTCGTGGTCAACAATGCCGGTTACGGTCTGTTCGGATCTTTCACGGATCGGGATTTTTCGGCATGGCAGCAGCAACTCGACTCGATGCTGGTCAGCACATTGCGGCTGTCGCATCTGGCGCTCCGACCCATGCTAGCCCGAAACCACGGAGCTTTGGTCAACGTCTCCTCCATGGCAGTTGAGTTTCCCCTCCCGTTCATGAGTTGCTATAATGTCGTCAAGTCGGGACTCGCGGCATTTTCGGAAAGCATGATGATTGAAGTTGCGCGAACTGGCGTTATCGTGATCGATTTTCGCCCTGGCGATTACCGCACGGGGTTCAACCAGATGATGCAGGCCATCTCACAGAATAAATTCACGGAAGGGACGCTCCCCAACGATCGCCAGCTGCGTGCTTGGAGCGCGCTTGATGCGAATCTCCGGGCGGCGCCCTTGCCAGCGCGCGCGGCGGGGGATCTGCGGCGGGCCCTCCGCAGGCGCCGTAGTGGCACGGTGCGCTCCGGAACCGTTTTCCAGGCGCATCTGGCGCCTTTCCTGGTGCGCTTAATTCCGCTGAGGTTGCGCCGCGCAGCCACGGCCCGGTATTTCGGGTGTTCCTGACGTGGCGCAGATCCGGATACTGGTGTTGACCTCCAGCACGGGTGGCGGCCACGACACCCGGGCGCAGGCCTTTGCTGAATGGTGCTTTCAGCTTTATCGGCACGATGTTGATGTGCGCATTGAGCAGATGCTCGAGGATTCGTCTCGGCTCTATCGCAGCGGGGTGGGCTTTTACAACTGGATCCAGCGCCGGTCGCCCTGGGTGCACAAGGGGTTCTATGCGATCGTCGAAGGTCTTAGTTTCTTGAACCAGAGAACGGTGACGTTCGGGCGAGGGTATTACGAGCGGGTGCTCCTCGAATACCGCCCTCATCTCATTTTCAGCGTTCACGATTGCCTCAACCGCGGTTACTTCCAGCTCGCCCGCCAGTTGTTGGGAGAAGGAAATGTGCGGTGTGCAACCTACTGCGGCGAGTTTTCTGGCGGCTGGGGATACAGCCGGAATTGGGTTGAACCGTCGGTAGACCTGTATTTTTCCCGCACGGAGACGGCCAGTGATTACGCGGTCAAGCTCGGGCTGGCTCGTGACCGGGCGCGGATACGAGGCTACCTCATGCAGCCGCGCGCCTATCTCGAGGTGTTCACTTCCGCGGACCGCGGGTTGTATCGCGAACAAAAGCTCGGCCTAAAACCGGATTTGTTCACTGTTTTTCTCGCGACAGGAATGAACGGTGCGAACAATCACCTGGAACTGTTGCCCGCGCTCCTGGAACATGCCGACCGGATCCAGGCGATCATCGTGTGCGGCCGCAATCTGGCGACGTACAGCGATCTTGTGCGCTGGCGGACGGAGCACCCTGACTTCTCGTGCTTCATTGATAGCTATTCCGACGTGGTGCACCGGCTGATGCAGGCGAGTGATGCAATCGTCACCCGGGGCGGCACGACCACGTGTGCCAAGGCACTGCATTTCCAATGCCCGATCGTCTTCAACGCGTTTGGCGGAGTGATGCCGCAGGAAAGGCTCACGGTTAAGTTTTTCCGGAACAGCGACGCGGCCGAACTTGTGCAGAATGCGGCGCAATTCCGCAGTTTGATCGAACACTGGATGGCCGACCCGGGAAGCTATGACCGCATGCGGGCGAATTTCTGCCGGCTGCGCTATGAAGAAGATCCCACCGTGCTGATCGATGAACTGGTCGGCCTTGCGGAACAGGCGGCGGGCGTCAAGGCGTCGCGGATCCCGTTGAAGCTCGCGAATGGCCGGGGCGGAAGTTTCAGTCCCTTCAGTATCCCTGGCGCTGGAGCTGGGCGCTGAGTTCTTGCTGGAACGCCTGGACGTCGCTGGCCGGGGGCTGGTAGCCCTTTTTGCTGGCATCGAGCACCAGCCGGCCCAACTGGTCCAACGCCCACTTGGCCGTCATTCCATCGCTGAACGTGACCGAGCCGCTGACAACGGCGCCCGGGCGAACCAGCCGGTCAACCTCGACCTTCACGCCGCCGCCGCCCGCCGGCGCAAGTCCATCCGCCGGTTCTTCGAGCATCTCCGGGTCGTCAATCGCATTTCCTGTTTCGTCAACTCCTGCGGTCTCTTCGCCACCGGCGCCGACCGCCTTCTTCAGCTTGTCAAAAAGCCCAGCCTTCTTCTCCGGCTGGGCGGCCCCGGCAGGGCGCCCTTTGGCGAGGTCGACTTTGGCCCCTGGTGCGCTCTTTACTGCATTCTTCAATTCGAGCCCAAGATCGTCCACCAGAAAGCGGACGTCCATGTAGGTCATCGAGACCTTGAATTGCTCGACGAGTCTTTTCTGGATGACCGACAGGCCGTCGCCTGCGGCGACCCAGGAGGCCACGATCTTGGTTTGTTCGGGTGAGAGAGACATGGCGGAAAATTGGGTTGGTGTGTGCTAGAAGGTAGATCAAATGCGCCGAAAATGCACGCCGTGCAACACTGGAAGGAGGAAAAGTTGAACTGGCGTCCACCGGAATTCAGAGATGTAGAAAACATCGATGCATTCGAAAGACACTGGCGCACGCTTCTGCCGTGGCCCTGCGAACCGGGCCTGGCCATGGCGCGCTGGGCTAATTGGAATCGCTTGTGCCTGCATCGCCTTCGCCGCAGATGCGCCGCCCGAGGCCAGGGAGCGAATCGAAACGCTGCGAAGGGAAATTGCCCGCCAGGATACTTTGTATTTTCAGCAGGCGGCGCCAGAGATCACCGATTCCGCTTACGATCGGCTGAAGCGCGAGCTTGCCGGACTTGAAGCCGCCTTTCCGGGGGCCGCCGGCGGACATGGGACCTCCCCAGCCATCGGTGACGATCGCAGCGGTCTTTTCCCAGTCTGGCGCCATCGCGAGCGCATGTTGAGCCTTGATAAGGTGTATTCGGAGGGGGATCTGCGTGCCTTTCTCGGTCGCGTGGCCCGGAAATTGGGGCAGAGTGCCCCCGTATTTGTCATCGAACCGAAGTTCGACGGCCTGGCAATTAGCGTCACCTACGATCACGGCTGCCTGATGCGCGCAGTTTCGCGTGGCAACGGCGTCGAGGGGGATTACCTGACGGTGAACGTGTTGACGGTTCGAGGCCTGCCGCGCGAACTCCGGCGAGTCGCTCCGGACGGCGCGAAGAATCCGATTCCGGACCTGATCGAGGTGCGCGGGGAGATTTACCTCACCTTCTCCGAGTTCGAACGGATCAATCGCGACCGGGAGGCGGCGGATGAGACGGTTTTTGCCAATCCGCGGAATCTCGCCGCGGGGACTGTGCGCTTGCTGGATCCGAAAGAGGTCGCGCAACGCGCGCTCAGCGTCGTGTTTTACGGCTGGGGTGCGTGTGAACCGGCCGCCATGCTGCCTAAAACACAACACAGATTCCACGAGCAGGTGCGCGCGTGGGGGCTGCCAGGCATCGATAACTACCAGACGACGCAAGGGGCTGAGGGCGTGACCGCTGCCATCGGGGAGATCCGGAGCAAACGGAGCGAGCTGGCCTATCCCGTGGACGGAGCCGTGGTGAAGCTCGATGACGTTCCGTCGCGCAGCGCTCTCGGCGAGTCGGAGCAGGCGCCGCGGTGGGCGGTGGCGTTCAAGTATGCGCCGGAATGTGCTGAAGCCCGCGTCAGGGCAATCAGAATTCAGGTGGGACGAACCGGACTGCTCACGCCGGTGGCGGAGCTTGATCCGGTTGTGCTCGCGGGAAGCACAGTGACGAGGGCGACGCTATACAATCGGGCCGCGATGGCGCGCCTCGACATCCGGGTCGGAGATTTCGTCACTCTGGAGAAAGTGGGCGAGATCATTCCTGCTGTGAACGGAGTGCTCCTCGCGAAACGCCCGCCCGGCAGCCAGCCGTTCCTCTTCCCGTCGGCATGCCCGGCCTGCGGCACCGCTGTCATGCGGCTTGAAGGCGAGGCTGCGACGCGTTGTCCGAATTCCGCGTGTCCCGCGCAAATCCGCCAGCGCGTGCGGTATTTTGCCTCGAAATACTGCGTGAAGATCGACGGACTTGGCTTGGCGACGATCAACGTGTTGGTTGACGGCGGGCGGGTGAAGAATATTGCCGATCTCTACAGGCTTCACCGCGAGGACCTTGTCGCGCCTGGGCGCGATCCGGGAAGGTCCGCCGACCACCTGCTTGCGGCGATCGAGCGAAGCAAGCACGCGGAGCTGTGGCGATTCATCTGCGGTCTGAGCATTCCCCATATCGGGGCGGCGGCGGCCAAGCAGTTGGCCCACCGGTTTGGCAGCCTCGAAGCTCTGGCCGCGGCAAGACAGGCTGATATTGCCGGCGCATCGCGCGGCGGTGAAAACCGGCTGAGCGAGGCAACCGCAAACGCAGTTCTGGCATTTTTCAGTGTGTCGCAAAACCGTGCAATCGTTGCGGATCTATTGTCGCTCGGTGTGCGCCCGGAGCCGCCGTCTCCAGCAAATGTTCCTGCCGGCCATTGACCGTTGACGCACCAGGCGTCTAGAACGGTGCATGGTTGAAATGCTTACGGTTCAGTTGGAGGAGCGGAGTTATCCCATTCATTTCGCGGCCGATCTGCGGCAGGAAATCAAGGACGGTCTGGAAGCCTTGCGCTGCGCTGGTCGCAAACTGGCGCTCGTGACTGATTCCAACGTCGCGCTCCGGCAGGCGCTCACGCTGGAGGAGATTGCACCGGGTGTGCCGACGCTCGTTCTTCCGCCTGGCGAATCAACCAAATCACTCGAGTCGCTGGGCCGGGTGCTGGATTTTCTTGCCGGCCAGGGCTTGGACCGGACAGGTGTGGTGGTGGCTTTTGGCGGGGGAGTCATCGGTGACCTGGCCGGGTTTGCAGCGGCGGCTTACCTGCGAGGCATTGAATTCTACCAGATTCCCACAACCTTGCTGGCGATGGTCGACAGCTCGGTTGGCGGGAAGACCGGCATCAATCTCAAGGCCGGCAAGAATCTGGCGGGGGCCTTTCACCAGCCTCGCGGCGTTTTCATTGCAACGGAACTTTTGGCTACGCTGCCGGCGCGAGAATTTGCAGCGGGCATGGCCGAAGTGATCAAGTGCGGTCTGCTGGGAGATCCCGCGTTGTTCGGGAGACTCGAGCAATCGCCCCTCACACTTGAAAGTCCCGATTTGCCGGAAGTGATCCGCCGCTGTTGCGGAATCAAGGCTCGAATCGTCGAAGCGGATGAACGTGAACTGGCAAAGGACGGTGGTCGTGCATTGCTGAATCTCGGTCACACATTCGGCCACGCCATCGAACAGGTGACAGGTTATGGTTGTTACCTGCATGGCGAGGCCGTGGCCATCGGTCTGGCCGCGGCGGCGCGCCTGTCGAAGACGCTTGGCCACCTTACGCCGCGCGATGTTGCGCGGGTCGACGCTGTCGTTACTGCGCATGCCCTGCCCACCCGCCTGACAGCGGCTTTGCCGGTGCCCGAGCTCATGGCTGCGATGAAGCGGGACAAAAAAGTGCGCTCTGGATCGCCGCGTTTCGTTGTCCTGCAACGCTTGGGGGAGGCCGCCACTCGCGATGGCATTCCGAAGGAGTCGGTCGAAGAGGTCTGGCGCGGGTTGATGCCGCAAGGCTAAAGGACTGCGGCCTGCCGCGTTCGAGATCTCGTTTGGGCGCCCGCTGTCGGCTGATCCCGAACGAAAAAGAAGGAGGAGATTTGCCGGTTGATATTTGGAACCGCGCTGACTTGTTGCCGTCGAAACAAAGTGGTCATGACCACCATCGAATGGTCGGGGAGAAACTTGGCGGTTGCGGAGATCCAGGGTCTTTATGGACCGTTTACTTTTGCTGAACGGCTCCTGCAGAAGATTTGGCTGCGCGGCGAGTTCGATCAGGCGCATGCGATGTCCGAGGACGGCCGACCGTTGCGCGTCCTCAGTCCGGGGCGATGGAATCTGCTGGGTGGTCCTGATTTTGGACAGGCCCGATTGCAGCTCAACGGCCAGGAGCTGACAGGCGATGTCGAGCTGCATCTGCATGCCAGCGACTGGGCGGCGCACGGGCATGCCTTCGATCCGGCGTACGACCGGGTTGTGTTGCATGTGGTGCTGTTTCCTCCTTCGTGCGACGGCCAGGCCAGGCGGGCCAATGGCAGCCCGATCCCGACGCTGGTTCTATTGCCGCTGCTTCTGCACGATTTGGAGGAGTACGCCGCAGAGGACGCGGTGGAGACTCTGGCCAACCGCACGGACTGGCGGGCCGCCGAGGAATTGTCGCGCCTTCCGGCGGCCGAGGCACGCGCCGCGGTGAGGGCCCAGGCGCAGGAACGGTGGCGCCAGAAAGAGCGTTTCGCGCGGCGGAGGGTGGAACGACTGGGTTGGACTGAGGCCTGTCATCACACCGCGCTGGAAATCCTGGGTTATCGCTTCAACCGGACGCCCATGCTGAAGATCGCCGCCCGGGCGCCGCTTTCGGAATGGGCCGCGGGCCGGGTGGACGCCGGCGAGCTGTTTGCTTCGGAGGAAGGGGACTGGAGCCTGCAGGCGGTGCGCCCGGCCAATCATCCTCATTTGCGTCTTGGCCAGTATGCCGCGTGGACCCGCGCTCAACCGGACTGGCCGAACCAACTGATCGCGCTTGCGAAGGATTTCCCTGTAATCGGACCTGAAGACGACGCCTGCCCGACGGCGAGCATCCGGCGGCGCTTAAAGCTGCCCGACCTGCGCGTGCGACTCTCACGAGAGATTGCGACGGAGGCAGTCGGAGGCACGCGCATGGACAACCTCATTTGCGACGGCGTCCTGCCTTTGCTTGCTGCAAAAGGAGAGCGGAATCTGTTTCCGCTCTGGTTTCATTGGTTTGTTGGCGACGTTCCGCCGAGGCTTGGAAGCATTCTTCGGGCTCTGGCGGTGCTTGATGGCCGCAGCCAGCCGGCCTGCCACGGCATGGTTCAGGGTCTGCTCGGCTGGATGCTTGCGCGGGAGATTCAATAATGCGCCGTGCGTGGCGCCGGATGGGCAGGAGCGGTGCTTCGCCTGATGCATTTCAGGCTGGAGACGGTTGCGAAGACGCGCGAAATTGAGACATGTCAAAGAAGCGCGTGGGCATTCTTTTCGGTGGGAAATCCGTGGAGCACGAAGTGTCGCTGCAATCGGCTCGCAATGTTTTCGAGGCGATCGACCGGGAGAAGTTCGACGTCGCCCTGATCGGCATCGACAAGGGAGGCCAATGGCATGTGTGCGACGCGGCGGTGCTCGGCGCGGCCACCTCGCCGACGGCGGAACTCGCGGCCGGATCAGGCGGTGAGTCACTAGCGTTGGTGCCGGGCGAAACGGAGCGCGCGCTGATCGGCGCGGGCTCGCAGCGCGGATTGCCCAAGCTCGATGTCATCTTCCCGGTGCTTCACGGCACGTATGGCGAGGACGGCACCGTGCAGGGGCTGTTGAAGCTGGCCAACGTGCCCTTCGTCGGCGCGGGCGTGCTCGGGTCCGCGGTGGGCATGGACAAGGATATTGCCAAGCGGATACTGCGGGATGCGGGCATTCCTGTGGCGCGCTCCGTCACGCTCACGACACGGACTGCCGCCGCGGTGACATTCGAGGAGCTGGTGGAGAAGTTCGGAGCTCCGTTCTTCGTGAAGCCCGCCAATTCCGGCTCGTCCGTGGGCGTGAGCAAAGTGCGTGACGCCTCGGGTTGGATTGCCGCCCGCACCGAGGCGTTGCGTTACGACCGGAAGTTGCTGGTGGAGGAATTCGTGCGCGGCCGCGAAATCGAAGTGGCCGTCCTCGGCAATGATGACCCGCGCGCCTCGGTGCCCGGCGAGATCACCCCGCAGCACGACTTCTATTCCTACGAGGCGAAGTACCTGGATGAAAACGGGGCGTTGCTGCGCATCCCCGCCGATCTGCCGCCGACAGTGCGCGACCGCGTGCGCCAGCTGGCTGTGGACACGTTTGTTGCGCTGGAGTGCGCCGGAATGGCGCGGGTGGATTTCTTCGTTTGCTCCGACGGCCGCGTGGTGGTGAACGAGATCAACACGATACCGGGGTTTACGAAGATCAGCATGTACCCGAAGCTGTGGGAAGCGACGGGCATTCCGTATGGAAAACTGATCGAGAGTCTGATCGGCCTCGCGATCGAGCGGCACGAGCGCGAACAGCAGTTCGAGACCTCGTTCCGACCCGCGGGCGGATAGGGGCTGTCGGTGCCGCAGTGCCCGTCACGCGCCCTGCATGCCGTAGAGCTGCCCGCCGCGAGGGCCGTACTTTGCGGCGGAACGCCGGAAGATGGACCGGTCGTAACCAATCGGTTGATACGCGTTGGCGATAGGCAGGCCCGCAGCCCTCGCCGCGGGTCAATTCTTTGTCGCCGGCAGGACGGTCACGCGAAACGATCTTGCGGGATCAAGATACTGCGCGGCCAGGGCATCGACATCCGCCTTGGTGATGGCTTCAAAATCACTCGTGCGGGTGCGGCACCAGTCAAGGCGTTGCGGGAATTCCTGACAGGAGCCGATCACCGCGTTGATCCAGTAGGGATTCGTTCGCGCCGACTCCTTGAGCGACGTGATGATCGGCTGCTTGGCACGGGTGAGTTCGTCCTCGGTCGCGCCGTTTTTCTGCAGGTCGGCGGCGAGCGCCAGAACGGCGTTGACGATCTGCTGCGCCTGCGGCGGATCGATGCTGATCTGCGCCAGAAGAAAGCCGTAGTGAGGGTAGGTGTCACTCGGGGCGCTGAAAGCCTCAGGACTGTAGGCACCGCCCATCTCTTCGCGGACCTTCACCCGGAGCCGGTCGGAAAGAATTTCGGCGAGCAGGGCCAGCCGACGGGCAATCCGGACATCGCGTGCATCCGTGGTCGGCCAGTAGATCGTAACGAGGCCCTTGGGGATTTCAGTCGGCACTGAATAGTCTTTGGCAAATGGCGCGGGGAAGAACACCTTTCGGGCATCGGCCAGTTCGGGTTTTGGCGCGCGCCTGGGCAGCGCCCCGAAGGTTCTGCCCACGGCGGCGATCGCGGCTTCGACGTCGATGTCGCCAGCCACAGCCACCTCAACGGCACCTCCAGTGAGCTGGGGTGTGAGCCATGTTTTCATTTCTTCGAGCGAGCGCGCGGCGGCGATCTCCCGATTGGGAAGGCCAAAGCGTGAGTCATTGCCTGCCAGGAGGCGCGGAACCTCAGTCCGCATCGGGCCGGTCGGTGTGTGCGCGAACTCGTTGTACATTTCGTCAATCGCTTTCATCGACTGGCGTTGTGCCTCCGGCCTGTAGCCGGGATCAACCACGTAGGCGGCGAAGAGCTGAAGTTGCGCGATAAGGTCTTCGCGATTGGTGGAGCCGCCGAATTCGAAAGCGTCGTCGCGGACGGTGAAATCAAGGCCCACGGTCTTGCCGGCAAAAAGCCGCTGCAGGTCGTCGATGCTGTGTTTGCCGAGGCCGCCCGTGATAAACGCGAGATCCGACAACAATGCGAGTCCGGGTTGGTCAGGGGGCTCTGCTAGGCGGCCGGTGCCGATGCGAATGTTGACCCGAACCGTATTTGCCTCGAAATCGGTTTTCTTCAGATTGAGGCGGACTCCGTTGGCGAACTCGATGAGATC
>Ga0181528_10000742_pt1 | contig 21740 bp, 23 predicted proteins | sample PEATcosm2014_Bin_47_FD_119742 | JGI IMG/M metagenome (GOLD analysis project Ga0181528, IMG submission 119742) | Peatland microbial communities from MTU Mesocosm Facility, Houghton, MI, USA - PEATcosm2014_Bin10_10_metaG | ecosystem: Environmental > Terrestrial > Soil > Wetlands > Peat | place...
GGCGCGCCGCCCCTCAGGGGCGCGTCCAGCGGTACGTCGCGGTGCGGTGGGGGATCTCGATGACGAGCCGGCCGTCGACCTCCACCGGGTCGGGGAGCAGGACCCGGGCCAGGCGGATCACCTCGTCGGCGTCGTCGCGGAGCCGCACGTAGGAGTACGTCGACACCAGGCCGATGACCGCGTCGGGCCCGAGGACGAGGGTGTTGGCGAACAGGTCCGCCTCCACCCCCGGAAACACCTCCTCGAGCGACCGGGCCGACTCGTCGCTGGTGTACTCCGCGACGAAGTGGTCCTCGAGGAGTGTCCGGAGCTCACCGAGCCAGGGGGCGGCCGCGTCGTCCCGGTCGTTCCACAGGATGCCGACGACCCCACCGGGCCGGAGCACCCGACGGAACTCCCGGGCGGTCGGCCCGGCGTCGAACCAGTGCCAGGCCTGGCCGACGAACAGCGCGTCGACGCTCGCGTCCCCGAGGGGCAGGTGCTCGGCCGGGGCGTTCTCCCCCCGGACACCGGGGGCGCCGGCGAGCAGCGCGGCCAGCATCTCGGGGTCGGGCTCCACCGCGGTGACGGACAGGCCCCGCGCCGCCAGGGCCCGGGTGAGCTTGCCGGTGCCGGCGCCGATGTCGGCCACGTCGTGCACCGGACGCGACGCGCCCTCGAGTACCCAGTCGACGGCCCGGGGCGCGTACTCGGGACGGTAGGCGTCGTAGCGCGCCGCCTGCTCGCCGAAGGACAGCCGCCGCTCGTCGAAGCTGGGTCCGGTCACCCGCCCAGCCTAGGGAGCCGACGACCGGGGTTGGCCGCCACGGCGTCGATAGGCTGCGCGGAACGGTCGCCGGTCGCGGTGGCCCGCCGAGCAGGAGGGGTGCCCATGACGACGCTCGAGGTCCGGATCGATCCGGCCGATGCCGGGTTCGACCCGACGCGGCTGTCCCGTATCGACGACCACTTCCGCACCTTCGTCGACGACGGCCGCCTGGCGGGCTGGATGGTCCTCCTCGCCCGCCGCGGCGAGATCGTCCACCTGTCGACCTACGGTCACCGGGACCGCGAGGCGGAGCTCCCGATGGAGCCGGACACCATCTTCCGGATGTACTCGATGTCCAAGGCGGTCACGTCGGTGGCCGCCATGATGCTCTACGAGGAGGGGGCGTTCGAGCTGAAGGATCCCGTCGCCGCGTTCATCCCCTCCTTCGCCGACACCCGCGTGTTCCGGGGCGGCAACCACCTCCAGCCGGTCACCGAGCCGGTGACCGAGACGATGCGGATCTGGCACCTGCTCACCCACACCGCCGGCCTGACCTACGGGTTCCAGTACGCCTCTCCGGTGGACGCCATGTACCGGGCCGCCGGGTTCGAGCTGGGCTCGCCCCCCGGACTGGACCTGGCCGGATGCTGCGACGCCTGGGCCGCCCTCCCCCTGCTCTTCCAGCCCGGGACGGAGTGGAGCTACTCGGTGGCCACCGACGTGCTCGGTCGGGTCGTCGAGGTCGCCTCGGGCATGTCCCTCGACCGTTTCTTCGACGAGCGGATCCTCGGTCCCCTCGGGATGGTCGACACCGCCTTCCACGTACCGCCCGACGAGGTCGGTCGCCTGGCCGCCCTGTACGTGCCCGCTCCCGACGGGGGACCGGCCGTCCGGATGGACGCCCTCGGATCCGCCGCGCTGTCGCCGCCCTCGGCCCTGTCGGGTGGCGGGGGACTGGTCGGCACGGCCGCCGACTACCACCGCTTCGTCGAGATGCTGCGTCGCGGTGGCGAGTTCGAGGGTGAGCGGCTGCTCGGGAGCCGGACCGTCGACTACATGGCGACGAACCACCTGCCCGGTGGGGCCGACCTGGAGGAGTTCGGCCGGCCGCTCTTCTCCGAGACGACGCTCGACGGCACCGGCTTCGGCCTCGGGTTCGCCGTGGTGGACGACCCGGTCAAGAGCAAGGTGCTCGGGACCCCCGGCACGTACCACTGGGGCGGCGCGGCCAGCACGGCCTTCTGGGTGGACCCCGTCGAGGAGATCACCGGGCTCTTCCTCACCCAGCTCCTGCCCTCGAACACCTACCCGATCCGCTCGCAGCTCAGCCAGCTCGTCTACCAGGCCCTGGTCGACTGACCGGTCAGGGGCTCCGAGGGATCGGACCGGACGGCGACGCCGGGACGGCCACCCGCGGACGGTGCAGCTCGGGATGGAGGTCCGCCGCCACCGCCAGGGCGTCCTCGGCGTCCCACGCCTCGACGACCTCGGCCCGGAACCGGGGCTTGCCCATCTGACCCCACAGGACGAGGAACCGGTGGAGCTGGGCCACGCCACAGGGTAGCGGCGGGCCCGGACCGGTGGCCGTCCACTAGGTTCGGCGACGGCACGCCTCCACCCGTGGCGTGCCACCCACTCCCGAGACGATCCCCGTGCACCCCCTCGACAACCCCGTCTGGTCCTCCCTCGTCGGGCCCCACCACCAGTTGGCCGAAGGGGGTGACCTGGTGGCGCGGTACCCACCCGAGGTCTCCCACTTCGGCGGGTTCCCCGAGCCTCCCGAGCCGCGCCACTGGGAGGCCCTCGAGGAACTCGTCGGGCCCGGCGGCGTCCTCATCGTGACCGGCCACGTCGGCGACCCGCCCGCCGGGTGGGGCGTGGAGTACGACGGCGTCGGCATCCAGATGATCGGCGTCCACCTGACGGCGACGCCGGACGAGGTCGTCGCCCGGCGCCCGGAGGTGGAGGTGGTCGCCCTCGGCGCCCCCGACGCCGCCGACATGCTCGACCTGGTGGCGTTGGCCCGGCCCGGGCCCTTCTCACCCCGCACGTGGGAGCTCGGTGGCTACGTCGGTGTCCGACGCGACGGCGAGTTGGTGGCCATGGCCGGACAGCGCTTCCATCCGGAGGGCTGGTGCGAGATCAGCGCGGTGGCGACCCACCCCGACCACCGACGTCAGGGGCTCGGGGAGCACCTCGTGTCGGTGGTGACGGCCGGCGTCGCCGCCCGCGGCGAGACACCCTTCCTGCACGCCGCGGCCGACAACACGGGTGCCGTCCGGCTCTACGAGGCGATGGGCTTCACCCGCCGGCGCACGGTCCGCTTCGTCGCCACCCGGACGCCGGGCGACGGGTCCGCCAGCCCGACGCCGACGCTCCCCCCTGTCCACCGCTGAGGGCGGCTACGACGGGGTGCCGGTCACCACGACGGCCGCGGGGATGCCGTCGAGCCCGACCCGGCGCACCACGTGGCCACTGGCGAGGTCCACCTCCACCAGGGCCCTGTTGCCGCTGCACACCCAGACCCGGCCGGGGGGGCCGGCGGCGATGCACTCGGCCGGGACGCCGACCGGCAGCGCCGTACCCACCAGGCCCCCACTGACCGATACCGGCGTCACGCCGTCGCCCGCACTCACCCACGCCACCGTGCTGCCGGCCGGGATGGCGATGCCGGTCGGGTTGGCCCCGAGGGCCACGGCGGGCCCGGGCACGAGCGACGGCAGGGCGACCGGGGTGAGGTCGCTCGTCTGGAAGTCGGCCACCAGCGCCTCGGCGCCGGAGTGGGCCACCGCCACCGCCACCGGCTCGGCGCCCACCGGCACGGGGGGTCCGGGGATGAGTGACGGCAGGGCGATCGGGGTCAGGGTCCCGTCCTGGAAGTTGACGACGAGGGCGCGGGTCCCGTCGGGGGTGACGGCCACGGCCACGGGTTGGCGGCCCACGGGGACGGTCGGACCGGCGCGGAGCGACGGGAGGTGGACCACGGTGACGGTGGCGTCCCCGAAGTCGGCGACCAGGGCCGTCGACCCGTCGGGCGTCACGGCCACGGCGTCGGGTTCGAGCCCGACGCCCACCTTCCCCTCGACCTTGCCGCTGGCCGTCGAGACCTCGACGAGCTGGTCGTCCGACTTGACGGCGACCAGCAACGAGCGCCCACCGGGGACCAGGGCGACGGCGGCGGGCAGCGTGCCCACGACGATCGACCGCCCGACGACGCCGGTGGCGGTGTCGACGGGGGACACCCCGTCCCCGGGGTTCGATTCCGTGGCGCCCACGGCCGCATAGGCGACCGCCGCCCCGGCCGTCGGCGTGACCGTCGACTTCGTGCAGCCGGCCAGGGCGCCGGCGGCGAGCACGACGAGCGACACGGTGCCGACCACCGCGCGGGTGGGGCGCCTCATGGGGCCCCTCTGGTCATGGCGGTCCCGTCCCGGTGCACCGGGTGATCGTAGGTGGGACGGGAGGGGTACCGGTCATCCACGCGAGCAGGCCGCACCGAGTTCGCGGGCGGCGTCGCGCCAGCCGGGCTCGTCCGTGCGCGGGAAGAAGTCGCCGGTGGTGGCGTCCTGTTCGTAGGGGACCGGCTCGGGGGCCCCGGCGGCCAGCTCGGCGACCGCGGTCAGCAGCGCCTCGATTTCGGCCACCGACGTGCCGAGGCCCGCACTCGCCCGCACCGCCCCCGGGACGCCGCGGTGGTCGCCGCGGAGCACCTCGCTCCGGTAGGCGTCGACGGCGTCGGGGTCCATGCCGAGCAGACGCACGACATAGGGGTGGGCGCAGAAGCAGCCGTGGCGCACGGCGATCCCGTACTCGGCGCTCAACCGGGCGGCCACCAGGGCGTGGTGCATCCCGTCGACCGTGAAGGGGGCCACCGGCAAGGTGTCGACGTCCACCCGGCCGGTCCCGACCGGTCCGAGCACGCGGACCCCGTCGATCGACGCCAGGCCGCCGAGGAGCCGGTCGGCGAGGACCCGCTCGTGGCGGATGATCGTGTTCCAACCCAGGGTCGTCAGCGCGTCGACGGCGGCGTGCAGGGCGATGGCCCCCACCACGTTGGGCGAGCCCGCCTCCTCGCGGTCGGGGGGCGCCGTCCAGATCACCTCGTCCAGGCCCACCAGGTCGACCGCTCCGCCCCCGGCGAGGAACGGGTCGCCCGTCTCGAAGAGCTTCCGGGGGCCGATGAGGGCGCCCGTCCCGAACGGGGCGTAGAGCTTGTGCCCGCTGAGGGCCAGGTAGTCGGCCGTCACGGGCAGGGGCCGGTGGGGGGCGAGCTGGGCGGCGTCGACCAGGACCGGGATGCCCCGGTCGTGGGCCTCGTCGATGATCTCGGTCAGGGGCGGCAGCCATCCGGTGACGTTCGAGGCCCCGGTGACGGCCAGCAGGGCCGGTGGTCGCGGCCCGGCGTCGAGGGCGGCGGTCACGTCGTCCACCTCGAAGGTCCCGCCCGGGCCGCACTCCACGTAGCGGCGCTGCGCCACGCGCCCCCACGGCAGCAGGTTGGCATGGTGCTCGACCACCGTCGTCACCACCACGTCCGCCGGATCGAGGCGGAGCCGGTAGGCGAGATGGTTGATGGACTCGGTCGTGTTGCGGCCGAAGATGGCGACGTCCGACCCGTCCGGGTCCCGCCCCGCGAAGGCGAGCACCGCCCGCCGGGCCTCCTCGTAGGCGTGGGTCGCCCGACGCGAGCGGTAGCCGGCGCCACGGTGCACGCTCGAGTACCAGGGCAGGAAGTCGGCGACGCGCTCGGCCACGTGAGGATGGGCCTGGGTGGAGGCCGCCTGGTCGAGCTCGACGGCGGCCCGCTCGACACCGCCGAGGCAGGGGACCGTCAGGCCGGCCCCGACGAGCCGGGCCAGGGGGGCCGAAGGGTCGTCGGCCCCGGGCCCGGGTCCCCCAGTGTCGTCGGACTCCACGGGGAAACCCTACGGGATGCCCCGTCGGCGGGGGTACGCTCCGGACCATGCAGACCCAGTGGTCCACGCCGGCGATCGACGGGCTCGGCGGCACGCCGTCCGGTGGGGGGCCGGTCGCGACGCCCCCGGGCGACGTGCTGGTGGACGGGGCGGTCGGCGGGACCGAGGCCGAAAGCGAGGGCGGCCCGGGCGAGGAGGAGGCCCATCGGTCGGCCGTGGACGCCGTCGACGCGCTCCTCGACCAGGTGGAGCTGGCCCTGACCCGGCTCGACGACGGGACCTACGGGCGGTGCGAGGAGTGCGGCACGCCCATCGACGACGCCCGGCTCGCCGCGTCGCCCATGATCCGGACCTGTGGCGCGTGCGTGATCGGCGACGGCGGGACGGCCGCCATGCCGGCGCCGACGGTCGACACTCCCGGGGCTCTGTCGGGAGCGGGCGTTCCGGCCGGCCCCGGAGGGCCCTGGGCGGAGTGACTACCCCGGTGGGGGCGGTGTCGCCGGGAGGGTGAGCCGGTGGGTGCCCGGTCGGGGGTGCCAGACCAGCACGTAGACCCCGTCCCCCTGGCTCACGAGCCGGGCACCGTGGTGCTCGAGGTAGGAGACGGCGGTGAGGGTCCCGGCGGTCGTGGCGTACTCGATGCCGGCGGTCGACAGGACGAACTCGACGGTGTCCGCCGACACCGGGATGATCTGGCCCCCGTCGTCGAGGTCCAGGAACGGGTAGATCGCCACCCGGTTCGCGAACCGTCCGATGACGCCCTGCGACGCGATCACCTCGGCGTCGGCCGGAATCCCGGCCTCGGCCCGGGCCAGCCGGCCCGCGGCGGCGCCCCCCACCACCAGGAACTCCGTCCGGGCCCGGGGGATCCAGACCACCGACAGCACCACCGCCTGGGCCAGGACGGCGACCACCAGGACCCCCGCGATCCACCGGAGCACCCGGTGGGCGGAGCGGATCATCCACAGCAGCACGGCGACCGTGCCGACGGTCACGAAGTAGTAGACGGGCAGCGCCTGGAAGGACGAGATCGGACCGGAAAAGACGGCGGCGGCGTTCAGTCCGTTGGCCACGAGCACGACGAACGCGACGCCGAAGCCGAGGCCGCTCACCACCCCGACCAGTCCGGAGGACGCGAGCATCCGGTAGTTCCAGAGCCACCTCGACCGGAGCATCCCGTACGGCCGGCTGGGGTGCAGGAGGGCCCCCTTGGCGATGGCGACGATGCTCGGGTTCGCACCGGCGGAAGGTCCGGCGAGGTAGCCGTAGTTGCCCCCGATGATGGTGCCCACGCCTCCCCCGATGGCGTTGACCCCCAGCGACCAGGCGACCCCCAACCCGACCAGCCCGGCCCCGCTCCATCGGAGGTCCCTCCGGGCGATGGCCAGCGAGATGCCCAGGCCGGCCAGGTAGGTGGCGGCCACGTTGCCGCACAGGAGCACGCCGACGATCCACCACAGCGACCGCCGGCGGTGCCCGTTCCACAGGTCGCGCGCGGCCAGGAGCAGGAACAGCGTGGCCACGGCCTCGAGGTGGAAGTCGAACGACGCGGCCCAGTAGACCCACGGATTGATCACCAGGAGGGCCAGGGCGAAGAGGGCCAGCAGGTCGCCCACGGTGACGGTGCCGACGAGGCGCCGGGTGACCTGGGCGGTCCTCGCCGCCCGGGCCGCGAGGAGGTCGAGGACGAAGAGGAAGGCCACCAGGGTCGACCCCGCGGTGGCCAGGTCCTGGACGAACAGCAGGTCGATGCTGTGGGGGTACAGGTACCACAGCAGCGCCATCGGCCACATGATGAGCTCGAAGTGGTCGCTCCAGTACGGGTAGCCGTAGTGGGGGTAGTTGTAGGGGTTGAGGGTGGAGTACGGGTCCAGGTGACCGTGGGCGATGAGGCTCCAGGCCTGGTTGAAGATGGCGAAGTCGATGGTCAGGTCGAAGTGCGAGTAGATGTGGGTGCTGTAGCCGACCAGGAGCACCGCCTGGAGTCCGGCGACGGTCAGCCCGGTGAGCCACAGCCAGCGCGGCTCCGCCCGCCGGGACGTACCCCGGCTCCTCCGGTGGGCCGGGCCGCCGGTGGGGCCGTCGAGGACCGGGTCCGAGGGCCGGACCGCCGACACGGCCTACGCCGGCGGGCGCGGCACGCCCGCTCGCCGGCCGACCGGACCCGGACCGCCGGCGGGCGCGTCGTCGGGGAGCGGCCCGCCCCCTTGGCCGCCGAGGGGCGGGATCCGGCGCTTGTCGTAGAAGTTCAGGAAGTGGAGGCGCACGAAGATGCCCAGGGTGTCGGCCAGCATGCCCGCCACCGCCCGGAGGGAGATCGTGCTCGAGAACCGGTGGCCGATCCGCACGGGCGCCTCGAACAGCTTCCCGTACCCGAGCCGTCGGGCCACCACGATCAGCTCGAGGTCGAAGGCGAAGCGGCTCTCCACCAGGAGGGGGAGGGCGGCCTCGATGACCTCCCGTTTGATCAGCTTGATCCCGACCTGCGTGTCCCGCACCTCGAGGTGGAACAGGACGCGGATGAGCTGCTGGTACCCCCACGAGTAGAGGCGCCGCGCCCACGGGTACTGCACCTCGGACATCGGATGGCGCTTGCTGCCGAGGATGAGGTCGGGCTCGTAGAGCCGCATCAGCGACAAGAAGGGCGACAGCAGCTCGGGCGAGATGTCGCCGTCGGCGTCGAGGAAACCGAGGTAGCGCCCGCGGCCCATGGCCAGACCGACCTGCAGCGCCTGACCCTTGCCGTGGTTCTCGTCCAGGATCACCCGCCGCACGACGTCCGACGGGACGCCCTCGAGGGTCGACTCGCTTCCGTCGGTCGAACCGTCGGAGACGGTGATGACCTCGAAGGTGACCTCCGAGTCGGACAGCACCGCGATGGTCTCGTCGATGGTGGCCCGCAGCGCCGGCCCCGGGTTGTAGTACGGGACCACGATGGAGACGTCGAGCGTGGGGGGATCCATGGGGAGCGACGACACGGTGGCGCCCTGCTGGGTCCCGATCACGGCGCCGGCCGCGCCGGTAGCCGGTCGGGGACGACCCGCGACCCGCGCGTCACCGGGTCGGACCCGCCCGGCTGGCAGGATGGTTGGCCACCGACCGGACTATAACGTCGGGACAATCGGCGCGAGGGGCTCTCGGGCGCCAGGGGCTCCCCGACGGCCCGGTGGGCCCGGGGACGGCGTCGTCCGACCGGGTCGCCCGGGGTCGCCCCTGTCGGACCTACTTCTTCGACTCCCAGAACATCGTGTCGATCTCGGCGATCTGGCTGAGGAGCCGGTCGGCCACGGCCACGTCGTTGGTCTTCTTGGTCTCGCCGGCCGTCTTGGTGGCCTTCCAGAAGAGGTCGTGGAGGTTCGGGAACTTCTCGAGGTGCTCGGGCTTGAAGTAGTCGGTCCACAGGACCCACAGGTGGTGCTTGACCAGGTCGGCCCGCTCCTCCTTGATGATGGTGGCCCGGACCTTGAAGAGGTCGTCGTCGGAGGCGTTCGCCTTCTCCATGGTGGCCTTGACCGACTCCGCCTCGATACGGGCCTGGGCGGGGTCGTAGACGCCGCACGGCAGGTCGCAGTGGGCGTGGGCGACCGACGGGGGCGACACCCGGTCGACGAGGGCGAGCAGGTGGTCAGCGATGCGCATGGGGTCTCCTCTTTCCTGAACTGGGCTGGATTGCTTCCGCCGGGACGGCCCTCGGGGCCGCCCGACCGGCCCGGCTCGCGCCGGACCGTCTGGTACAGAGTGGGGGATGGACCCCGACGGCGCCACCTTACCCAGGTTGACCGGCGCCCACTCCGGGATCCGGTGGTCCCGCCGGGCCCCGATCGCGGCGGTCGCCCTGGCCACGACGGTCGCGCTGGCCGCCCGGTCGCTCCGACGGGTGGTGGTGGTCGGCGGTTCGATGGCCCCGACGCTGCTCGAGGGGGACCGGCTGCTCGTGGTCGCCCCCCTGTGGGGCGGTGTCCGGGTGTACCCGGGCGACCTCGTGGTCCTGCCCGACCCCCGCCCGGGTGGGCGTGCCCTGGTCAAGCGGGTGGTCGCCGTCGATCCCGGGGCGGGCACCGTGGAGGTGCGCGGTGACGCCCCCGACGCCAGTACCGACAGCCGGACGTTCGGCCCCGTCCCGCTCGGCTCGCTGGTGGGACGGGTCGTCTACCGCTACGGCCCTCCCGACCGCTCGGGCCCTCCGCCCCGACCCAAGGAGTACGATCGGACCTGATGCCCATCAGCCAGGACGACCTCGCCCGACTCCTCGACCCCTCGTACCTCGACGACGTCGGGGGACTGTCGCTGGACGACATCCGCCGGATGCGCTCCGAGTGCCAGGATGCCGAGGCGTCGCTCTCCTACCTGCGACGGCTGATCCAGGGGCGCCTGGACATCGTCCACGCCTACATCCAGCGGCCGGAGGGCTCGGCGGCGCCCGATCTCTCGAGCGTGGTGGACAACCTGGCCGGCATCCTGGCCGGTCCCGGCCGGGCCGGCGGCCCCGGTCGTAACCCGGTCCTCCACTCGCCCGACACGGACGACATGGCCGAGCTGACCACCGAGCTCGACGACATCCTGGGCGCCGACGACGTCGCCCGTCTGACCGAGCTCGACGACGCCCAGCTCGCCGATCTGGCCGGCCGGCTGCGCGACCTGGAGGTCCGGGTCTCGTCGGAGCGCAAGGGCCTGTTCGACCGGATCGACACGCTCCAGGCCGAGCTGGTGGCCCGCCACAAGTCGGGGCTGGCCTCGGTGGACGGCCTGCTGTCATGACCGACCCGGTCGGCCACGACGGCGACCGGTTCGTCAAGGAGCTGCCGGAGCGGTTCAACGAGCTGGGGTCGTTCATCCGTGAGCAGCGGAGCTCGGCCCGCCTGTCGTTGCGCCGTCTGTCCGAGCTCGCCGGCATCTCCAACCCCTACCTGAGCCAGATCGAGCGGGGCCTACGCCGCCCCTCGGCCGAGATCCTGCAGCAGATCGCCAAGGCGCTCCGCATCTCCGCGGAGACGCTGTACGTGCAGGCGGGCATCCTGGAGCGACCCGACGGCGACACCGACCTCTCGCGACACATCTTCGCCGACCGGCACCTCACCGAGGAGCAGCGCCAGGCCCTCATGCGGATCTACCTGTCGTTCCGCCACGAGAACGAGGACGTGGCCGCCGACGCCGCCGACACCCCCGACGATCCCGCCGAGCCCCCGACCGGATCCGCGGCGGCCGCCGGGGCACCGGGGGCCGCCGCGGCCGCTGGCTGACGCGCCCCTCCCGGTAGGATCGTCCGGGTCATGAGGCGTCTCGCCGTCCTTTCCCTGCACACGTCACCCCTGGCCCAACCCGGGACCGGTGACGGTGGCGGCATGAACGTGTACGTGCGCGAGCTGTCCTCCGCCCTCGCCCGGGCCGGGGTGATCTGCGACGTCTACACCCGGGCCTGGTCGGACGACCTGGCCCCGACCCTCGACATCGAGCCCGGCTTCCGGGTGCACCACGTCCCGGCCGGCCCTCCGGCGCCGATGCCCAAGGAGTCCCTCCTGGGCGTCGTCGACGAGTTCGCCGACGGCGTGCTCAAGTCGATGACCTCGGCGGGCTCCCTCGGTACCGAGGACGACCTGCCCTTCGACGCCGTCCACGCCAACTACTGGCTCAGCGGCATCGCCGGGCACACGATCAAGCACCAGCTCAACCTCCCGCTGGTCTCGACCTTCCACACCCTCGACCGCGTGAAGGCGGAGGCCAGTCCCGAGGAGGTGGAGGCCGACTCCTCCCACCTGCGGGCCGAGGCGGAGGCGGCCATCATCCGCTGCTCGGACACCGTGCTCGCCTCGTGCTCGGTCGAGGCCGCCCAGATCTCCGACCTGTACGGGGCCGACCCTTCACGCATCCGCATCGTGGCGCCCGGCGTGGACCACGCCTTCTTCGGCCCCGGGGACCGCGCCCAGGCCCGCCGGGCCCTCGACCTGCCGGCCGACGGCCCCCTGCTGATGTTCGTCGGACGGATCCAGCCCCTGAAGGGGGCGGCGATGGCGGTGGCCACCCTCGCGTCGGTGGTGCGCGATCACCCCCACGCCCGTCTCGTCATCGTGGGCGGACCGAGCGGTCCCCACGGTCAGGACGAGGTCGACCGGATCACCGGGCTGGTCGAGTCGCTCGACCTGGGCGGCAACGTCCTGTTCGTCCCGCCCCGGCCCCACGAGCTGCTCTCGACGTACTACCGGGCCGCCGACGTGTGCCTGGTCCCCAGCCGCTCGGAGTCCTTCGGCCTCGTGGCCCTCGAGTCCGCCGCCTGCGGGACGCCGGTCGTGGCGTCCGACGTCGGCGGCCTGCGCAGCCTGGTCGACCACGGACGGACCGGGTACCTGGTCGAGGAGCCGGACCCCGGGGCGTACGCCGCGTGGGTCCGCCAGATCCTGGCCGAGCCGCTGCTGGCCGAGCGGCTGAGCACGGGGTCGGTGCTGCGGGCCCGCCGCTACACCTGGACCCGGGCCGCCCACCTGCTGGTCGACATCTACGCCGACCTGACGGCGGGCCGACTCGTCGAGTGCACGTGACCGACGAGTGGGCGGGCATCCTCGGGCCCGCCGAACGGGACGAGGTCTGCGCCCGCATCGACTCCTGGGCGGCCCGCGAACTGGCGACCGGGGGCGCCCTCGTCGCCGTGGACCGACAGGCCGGGGGCGATCCGGTGACCGGTGCCCCCCGCTGGTACCTCCGACTCAAGGGTGAGGAGAAGGAGTTCGTGACCGTCTGGCTGACCCTCCGGCAGCGGACCCTTCGCCACGAGGCCCAGTTCATGCCGGCCCCCGAGACCAACATCGAGGCCACCTGGCTGTACCTGCTGAAGCGCAACGCCGACCTCATGGGTATGGCCTTCGCCCTGGGCGACGAGGACGCCGTCTACCTGGTCGGCCGGGTGCCGGTCTCGCGGATCGACGACGACGAACTCGACCGGATCGTGGGCGCGTCGCTGGCCTACACCGACGAGTGCTTCCCGACGGCGATGACCCTCGGCTACGAGGGCCGCTACCGCCGCCGGCCGCCGTCCGCCCGCTGACCGGCCAGCCCGGGGCGGACCGGGGCCGCTGGTAGCGTTCGGCAATGGCACGCAAGCTCCTCCTGGTCGGTGGTGGGAAGATGGGCTCGGCCCTGCTGGGGGGCCTGATCGCCGCCGGGTGGGCCGCGGCCGACGAGTTGGCCGTCAGCGAGACGGACCCCGCCCAGCGGGCCCGGCTGTCCGAGGCCCATCCCGGGCTCGAGGTCGTGGACGGCCCCCTGGACGCGCCCGACGTCCTCCTCGCCGTCAAGCCCGACGTGGCCGAGGCGGCCCTTCGGGTGCTCGGCGCCGGCGGCCCCCGTCGGGTGCTCTCGATCGTGTCGGGTATCTCGTCGGAGCGACTCGACGCCGCGCTGCCGCCCGGCTCGGTCGTGCTGCGGGCCATGCCGAACACGCCGGCCCTGGTCGGTGCCGGTGTGGCCGGACTGTCCGGTGGGATCACCGCCACCAAGGCCGACCTCGACTGGGCCGAGGGGATCCTGTCGGCGGTGGGCACCGTCGTCCGCCTGCCCGAGCGCCAGCTCGACGCCGTCACCGGGCTCTCCGGCTCGGGGCCGGCGTACGTCTTCCTGATGGCCGAGGCCATGATCGAGGCCGGCGTCACTGCCGGCCTCCCCCGGGACGTGAGCCACAAGTTGGTGGTGGGGACGCTGCTCGGGGCGTCGCGCATGCTGGACGAGACGGGCCAGGACCCGGCCGAGCTCCGGGCCGCCGTCACCTCGCCCGGAGGCACCACGGCGGCCGGCCTCCGGACCCTGGAGTTCAAGGCGGTGCGCTCCGCCTACATCGAGGCCGTGGCCGCCGCCACCGAGCGGTCCCGCCAGCTCGGTCGCTGATCCGGGGCCCGGATAGGACGGGGACCGCTCCGCCGCCCTACGATCCGGGCCGTGACGAGCGACGCCCCGCCACCCCACGACGACCATCGCAACGGCGCCCCGAGCCGACGCATCCCCGAGGCCACGGTGGCGCGCCTGCCGGTGTACCAGCGGATCCTCGAGGAACTGCTGCGCTCGGGGACGTCGACGGTGTCGTCCGAACTGCTGGGCGCGGCCGCCCAGGTCAACGCGGCCAAGGTGCGCAAGGACCTGTCGTTGCTCGGCTCCTTCGGGACCCGGGGAGCCGGCTACGACGTCGCCTTCCTGGTGGAACAGATCGACCACCAGCTGGGACTCGACCGGGACTGGGCGGTGGCCATCGCCGGCGTGGGCAACCTCGGTCGGGCCCTGGCCCGCAGCCAGGGGTTCGCCTCGCGCAACTTCGAGGTGGTGGCGCTGGTCGACACCGACCCGGCCATCATCGGCGACCGGATCGACGGGGTCGAGGTACGCCACCCCGACGACCTGCCGGCGATCGCCGCGTCGTCGCCGCTGGCCATCGGCGTGATCACCACCCCGGCGCCGGTCGCCCAACGGGTGGCCGACCTGCTCATCGAGGCCGGGGTGCGGTCGCTGCTCAACTTCGCGCCCCGCGTCCTCGACGTGCCCGACGACGTGCTGCTGCGCTACGTCGACCTCAGCATGGAGCTGCAGGTCATGAGCTTCTACCAGGCGCGTCGCCTGGACGACGAGGCCGGCGAGCGGATGCCGGTCATGCGCTCGGTCGGCCTGACGCCGGGCGGGCGCCCCTGACCCGGTCGGGCCCGCGACTGGCGGCCCGCTCCCGTCCGCGGCGACACTGGAGGTCCCACGGCACCTGCGGCGAGCCGGTCCGCGTCGATCGGTAGGCTGGAGGTCCGCGGGGGTGCGCGCCGACCCGGAGCCACCGACGCCCAGACACCGAGGCAGTGACGACGTGACCGACGGATCCCACCAGGCACCAACCGAGGCGGTCGCCCCGTGTCGGTGATCGTCGTCGGCCTGGAGCAGAAGCAGGCGCCCCTCGAGTTGCTGGACCGGATCTCGGTGACCGAGGCGGACACGCCGAAGGCGCTCGGGCGTCTGCGTGACCAGCCGAACCTCTCCGAGGCGGTCCTGTTGTCCACCTGCCTGCGCACCGAGGTCTACGCGGTGGTCGAGCGGTTCCACGACGGGGTCGACGAGATCCAGGAGTTCCTGGCCGAACTGGGCGGCAGCTCCGTGGAGGCGCTGTCCGGGTTCTGCACCATCCGCTTCGACGACGACGTCACCGGCCACCTGTTCTCGGTCGCCTCCGGCCTCGACTCCGCCGTCCTCGGCGAGTCCGAGGTGCTCGGCCAGGTGCGCCGGGCGTGGGAGCGTTCCCAGGCCGAGCGGGCCTCGGGCCCCGTCCTCGGCACCCTGTTCCGCCATGCGGTGGAGACCGGCAAGCGGGTCCGGTCCGAGACGGCCATCGCCCGCGGCATCACGTCGCTCTCGCACGGCGCCGTCGCCCTGGCCGCGGGCCGCCGGCCCGGCGGCCTCGAGGGCACCCGCGTCGCCGTCATCGGCGCCGGCGAGATGGGGGAGGGCGTGGCCCAGGCCCTGGCCGGCCGCGGGGTCGAGCACCTGGTCATGGCGAACCGGACCGCCGAGCGGGTGGAGACGCTGGTGGCGGCCCTGCCCGATGCCGCCGTCGGCACGGTGGAGACGCGTGACCTCGACGACCTGGTGGCCCTGCTGGGCGAGGTCGACGTGGCCTTCACCTCCGTCGGCACGGCCCATCCCATCGTCGGCCGTGACCATCTGGAGGCGGCGCTGGTGCGCCGCACGGGCCGTCCCGACCTGGTCGTCGTCGACCTGGGCGTGCCCCGGAACGTGGAGCCCGCGGCCGCCGACCTCGACGGACTCGTGCTGCTCGACATGGACGACCTGCGGGCCGCCGTGGCCGACGCCCTCACCGGCCGACAGGACGAGGTGGCGGCGGCCAACGTCATCGTCGACGACGAGGTGGAGCGCTACCGGGCCGCCTCGCGGGCCCGTGACGCGGCGCCCATGGTGTCGGCGCTGCGCGCCAGGGTGGAAGAGGCGAGACGGACCGAGCTGGACCGTCAGCGGGCCAAGCGGTCCGATCTCGACGACGCCCAGTGGGAGCAGGTCGACGCGGTCACCCGGGCCATGGTGGCCAAACTGCTCCACCAGCCCACGGTCGTCCTGAAGGATGCCGCGGGAACCCCGCGGGGCGAGCGCCTGGTCGAGTCGCTCCGCGCCCTGTTCGACCTCTGACCGGTGCCCGGTCCCTCGGCATGACCGACGCCCGCCGGCTCCGGCTGGCCACCCGGGGCTCACCGCTCGCCCTCTGGCAGGCCGAGCACGTCGCCGGCCTGCTGGCCGCCGTCGGCGTGGGAGCCGAGCTCGTCGTGGTCGACACCGAGGGGGACCGGCGGACGGACGTACCGCTCGCCCGGCTGGGCGGTCAGGGCGTGTTCGTCAAGGAGGTCCAGGCGGCCGTGGCCCGGGGGGACGCCGACGCCGCCGTGCACTCGGCCAAGGACCTGCCCGCCTCGGCGGAGCTGGCCGCGCCGGGGCTCGTGCTGGGCGCCTTCCCCGAACGGGGTGACCCCCGGGACGTGCTCGTCGGGGCGCGGCTGGACGATCTCGCCACCGGGGCCACGGTGGCGACGGGGTCGGCCCGCCGTCGGGTGCAGCTCGCCAACCTCCGCCCCGACCTCCGGTTCGCCGACCTGCGGGGGAACCTCGCCACCCGCCTCGCCCGCATCGGGGCGGACGGCGTGACGGCGGTGGTAGCCGCCCGAGCCGCCCTCGACCGGCTGGGCTGGTCGGCGCCCGATGGCGTGGTGGCCGAAACCCTCGACGCCGGAACGATGATCCCCCAGGTGGCCCAAGGGGCGCTGGCCGTCGAGTGCCGGGTCGACGACGAGGCCACCGGCGCGGCCCTCGCGGCCGTCGACGACCCTGCGGTGCGCCGGGTGGTCGAGGCGGAGCGCGCCTTCCTGGCCGAGCTGGGCGGCGGGTGCACCCTCCCGGTCGGGGCCTACGCGGTGGCCTCCCCCGACGGATCGGGCACGCTCGTCATGACCGGCATGGTCGCCGGGGCCGACGGGCACGTCGTCCTGCGCCACGAGGCCGCCGGGTCGGACGGGCCGGCCCTGGGCCGGGCGGTGGCGCGCTACCTGCTGGACGACGCCGGCGGCGCCGACCTCGGTCCGTGGCGGCCCTCGGCGTGAGTGTCGCGCTCGTGGGCGCCGGCCCCGGCGACCCCGGCCTGCTGACCCGACGGGGGGCCGAGCTGCTGGCCGCCGCCGACGTGGTCGTCTACGACCGTCTCGTGGCCCCCGAGCTCCTCGACCTCGCTCCGGCGACGGCCGAGCGCATCGACGTGGGCAAGGGGCCGGGCCAGTCCGACCTGCAGGCCGGCATCAACGACCTGCTGGTCACCCACGGCCGCCTCGGCCGCCGGGTCGTGCGCCTCAAGGGCGGAGACCCGTTCGTCTTCGGCCGCGGGGGTGAGGAGGCCGAAGCCCTGCGCCGGGCCGGCATCGAGGTGGAGGTGGTGCCCGGGGTCAGCTCGGCCTTCGCCGCCCCGGCCGCGGCGGGCATCCCCGTCACGCACCGGGCGGTGTCGACCTCGGTCACCGTCGTGACCGGGCACGAGGGCGACCCGTCGCTGCCGGGCGTCGACTGGGACGTCCTGGGCCGGCTCGACGGCACCCTCGTCGTGCTCATGGGGATGGGGGCCCGGGCGTCCATCGCCGAACGGCTCCGGTCCGCCGGCCGGAGTGACGACACGCCCGTGGCCGTCGTCCACTGGGGCACGACCGACCGCCAGCAGATCGTGCGCACCGACCTCGCCCACCTCGCCGACGTCGACCTGCCGGCGCCGGCCGCCATCGTGATCGGTCCGGTGGCCGGGCTCGACGTGACCGCCGGACCGGCGCCCGCGGGGGACTGAGGCGGTGCCCGGCCACGACCACGACCATGACCACGGCCACCCGGCCGCCCCGCCCCGGGTGCCGGAGCCCCCACCGGGATCGTTGGTCGGGTGCAGCGTCGTCGTCACCCGCGCCCGCGCCCACGCCTCCGTGCTGGTCGACCGGCTCGCCGACCTCGGGGCGGTCGTGGTGGAGCTGCCCGTCATCGCCATCGAGGACCCGCCCGACGGGGGCGCGGCTCTGGCCGCGGCGGCCGACCGGGTGGTCGGGGGCGCCTACGAGTGGGTGGTGGTCACCTCCGCCAATGCCGTGGCCCGGATCGTGGCCGTCCTGGGGACCCGCGACGTCCCGGCGTCGACGCGGTGGGCCGCCGTCGGCTCGTCCACGGCCAAGGCGCTCATGACGCGGGGCATCGTCCCCGACCTGGTGCCCGGGGATGCGGTGTCGGACGCCCTGGTGGCGGTGTTCCCGACGGCCACGCCACCGGGGACCGCCCGCGGCCGACCGACCGAGGAGGGGCGCGCCCTGTTCGTGCGGGCCGAGCGGGTGCGCGACGTGGTGGCTCCCGGGCTCGCGGCCAAGGGATGGCGGGTGGACGAGGTGGTGGCGTACCGGACGGTGGCCGCGGACGTGGACCCGGGGGCCGCGGCGGCGGCACGCGCCGCCGACGCCGTGGCCTTCACCTCGTCGTCGACCGTCGAGCGCACCGTCGACCTGCTCGGGGTCGAGGGTGTCCCGCCCGTCATCGCGTCCATCGGTCCGATCACCTCCGGCGCGGTGCGGGCGGCCGGTCTGACGGTCACCGGTGAGGCGTCCGTGCACACGCTCGACGGGTTGGTGGCCGCGCTGGTCGCCGCCCTCGGGGCGTCGCGGGGCCGACCCCGCCCGGCGTCCGGTGGAGGGCGGTCGGGACCGGAGGTGCCGTAGGCTGGGGAGCCGTGCCCGATCCCGCCACCCCGCCCGCCCCCCCGGTGCGGCGCCTACGCCGTTTGCGGCGGACGCCCGCCCTCCGTCGCCTGGTGGCCGAGACCGCGCTGGCCGTCGACGACCTCGTGGCCCCGCTCTTCGTGGCCGACGGCCTGGAGGCGCCCCGGCCGGTCAGCTCGTTGCCCGGGGTGTCGCAGCACTCGGTCGGCTCGCTCGTCGAGGAGGTCAAGCGCCTCGCCGGCCTCGGGGTGCCGGGGGTCATCCTCTTCCCGCTGCCGGAGCCGCAGGACAAGGACGCCAGCGGCTCGGCCGCCCTGTCGCCCGACGGCATCACCCGACGGGCCATCGAGGCCGCCCGCGAGGCGGTGGGTGACGATCTCGTGGTGATGGCCGACTGCTGCCTCGACGAGTTCACCGACCACGGCCACTGCGGGGTGCTCGAACCGGGCACCGGCGAGGTCGACAACGACGCCACGGTGGAGCTCTACGCGCAGCTCGCCGTGGTGCAGGCCACGGCCGGCGCCCATGTCATCGCCCCCAGCGGGATGATGGACGGTCAGGTGGCGGCCATCCGGGCGGCGCTGGACGGGTCCGGGCTGACCGGGACCTCGGTGCTCGCCTACGCGGCCAAGTACGCGTCGGCGCTCTACGGCCCGTTCCGCGAGGCGGCCGACGTGACGATCGCCGGAGGGGGCGACCGCCGGGCGTACCAGCAGGACTACCGAAACGGCCGCGAGGCGCTCGCCGAGGTGGCCCTCGACGTGGCCGAGGGGGCGGACATGGTCATGGTCAAGCCGGCGCTCACCTACCTCGACGTGCTGGCCGAGGTCCGCCGCACCGTCGACGTCCCGGTGGCCGCATACCACGTGTCCGGCGAGTACGCGATGGTCAAGGCCGCCGCCGAGCGGGGCTGGATCGACGGCCCCGCGGTGGCGCTCGAGCAGATCACGGCCGTCAAGCGGGCCGGCGCCGACTTCGTCCTGACGTACTTCGCCGCCGAGCTCGCCGAGGTGCTCGGTGGCTGACCCGGCGACGCCCGGTCGGGCCGCGTCCGAGGACCTGTTCACCCGTGCCTGCCGGGTCATCCCGGGCGGGGTGAACTCCCCCGTCCGGTCGTTCCGGTCGGTGGGTGGCCACCCCTACTTCGTGGCCCGGGGCGAGGGCGCCTACGTGTGGGACGCCGACGGCAACCGGCTCCTCGACTACGTGCAGTCCTACGGCGCCTCGATCCTCGGGCATGCGCACCCGGCCGTGGTCGCCGCGGTGCGCGAGGCGGCCGGCCGGGGCACCACCTTCGGTGCGCCGACCGAGGGCGAGGTCCTCCTGGCCGAGGCGATCAGGGACCGCGTGCCCGGCTGCGACCAGGTCCGACTGGTCTCGTCGGGGACCGAGGCCACCATGAGCGTCATCCGGGTGGCCCGCGGGTTCACGGGACGCGACCGCATCGTCAAGTTCGCCGGCTGTTACCACGGCCACTCCGACGGGCTCCTGGCCGGTGGCGGCAGCGGCGTGGCCACCCTCGGCCTGCCCGACTCGGCGGGGGTGCCGGCCGCGGCCGTGGCCGACACCGTCGTGGTCCCCTACAACGTGGTGCCCGAGCTGGACGACCGCGTGGCCTGCGTGATCGTCGAGGCCGTGGCCGCCAACATGGGCCTGGTGCCGCCGGCGCCCGGCTTCCTCGAGGGGCTCCGGGCCGCGTGCGACGCGTCCGGGGCGCTGCTGGTCTTCGACGAGGTGATCACCGGGTTCCGCCTGGGTGAGGGCGGCGCAGCGGCGTGGAGCGGGGTGCGTCCGGACCTGTGGTGCTTCGGCAAGGTCATCGGCGGGGGCCTGCCGGTCGGTGCCTTCGGCGGACGGGCCGACGTGCTGGCCGTCCTGGCCCCGCTCGGACCGGTGTACCAGGCCGGCACGCTCTCGGGGAACCCGCTGGCCACGGCGGCCGGCCTCACCGTGCTGACCGAGCTGACCCCGGACCGCTACGCCGCCCTGTCGGGGGCCGTGGCGCCGTTCGCCGAGGCACTGGCGACGGTGCTCGGCGACGCTCTCGACGCCGCCGGGGCCACCGACGACCGTGGTCGGCGGCTGACGGCGCGGGTGCCGGTGGCCGGCCCGCTGTTCGGCCTGTTCTTCGTGCCCGAGGGCGCCCCCGACGTGTCCGACTACGACGGGGCGGCCGCGTCGGCCGCCACGGGCCTCTACGCCAGGTTCTTCCGGGCCATGCTCGACCGCGGCGTGGCGCTGGCCCCCGGCCCCTATGAAGTGGCCTTCCCGTCGCTCGCCCACGGGAGCGCCGAGTACGACCGGACGCTGGAGTGCGCGGCCGGGGCCGCGGCCGTGGCGTTCGGGTCCTGAGCCACTCGGGGCGCACTCAAGCTGCGGTCCGATCGTGCCGATCGACACTGGGTGGGCACCGGTCCAACCGCGCCGCCCCTGGCATGGGGCAGAATGTCGGGCATGCGCCGTCCAGGCGCGCACCACCCGTCGGACGGATCCCGCCGGGATCCGTCGGGGCACGGCGGACCGGTAGGGTGCCGCCCGCCCTACCTCGACCGCCCGGGCCACGAAGGAGAGATGGATGACCGTCGGGATCACTGAGCTTCCTCCGGAGGGCATGCAGCTTCCCGGCGTCGCGCTGGCCGGCGACCCCGAAAGGGGTACCAAGACGACCGAGGGCATCAGCCTGCTGTTCACGACGGCCGGCGTGACGGTGCAGGGGCCCCAGCCCCAGATCGAGCGCCTGCTGGTCTGGTCGGCCCTCGACTCGGCGACCTGCCGCGAGAAGATCCAGCTGCCGGACGGACGGGAGGCCGCCATCATGGAGCTGACCTCCGGCGGCCAGTCGATCCGCTTCCTCCTGCCCAGCGACACCGTGTCGCCGGGCCAGGCCGCCTACCTCGACCAGGCCCTGCCGGCCTGGCTCCTGCGCTACAAGGGGGTGGCCGCCCCGACCGCCGCGCCGGCTCCCGCCCCCGCCGCCTCCGACGCCGCCGACCCCGTGGTCGGCGTCGAGCTGCCCCCTCCCGGGCCGTCGCCGGCCACGGCCGCCGCCCAGGCCGCCGCAGCCGCCCCGCCCCCTCCGGTCGAAGCCACGGCTCCTCCGGTCGAAGCCCCGGCTCCCGCCTATGCCGGTGCACCGGCCACGACGGCTACGGCCGCCGCCGCCGCCGGCGCCGGCGCCACCGCCCTGGCGGGCGATCCGACCTCGGGCAACGGGTCAGCCCCGGCCGGCCCCACCAACTTCGTCGGTGCCCCGTCCTCCGGAGCGGCTCCGACCGCCCCCGCCATGCCGGCCCCACCCCCGTCGGCCCCGCCTGCGCCTCCGGCCCC
>Ga0181528_10000743_pt1 | contig 21725 bp, 19 predicted proteins | sample PEATcosm2014_Bin_47_FD_119742 | JGI IMG/M metagenome (GOLD analysis project Ga0181528, IMG submission 119742) | Peatland microbial communities from MTU Mesocosm Facility, Houghton, MI, USA - PEATcosm2014_Bin10_10_metaG | ecosystem: Environmental > Terrestrial > Soil > Wetlands > Peat | place...
CGCCCTGCCGCCGACGGCGCGCCAGGTTAGCGACGCATAATCCACACCAACGCAACGTAACGTAGCGCCACGCCGCTTTTGCGGCGCGATTTTGCGCGCCCCTCCAATGGCCTAGCATTTCGCTCTGTTGAAGATCAGTTAAGGATAATTCGCTCGACCTCGCAGCGGATGTAGGTCTGCGGCCGGGCCAGTTTGCGCACGAGACAGATCGCGCGCACGATCACGGGATTGACGATGGACGAGGACACAAACTCGCAGCTTTTTGATGCGATCTTGCGCCGCGGCCGCACCCAGGATCGTGAAACCGCTGCCGCGCGCGACCAGCTGCTTGATCTGGGCGAGCGCGTCCATCTCGACCACGACATTCAGCGCGACGCCGTGCGACTGCGCGAACTTCTCGATCGTGCGGCGCATGCCGTGGCGCCGGAGGGCGGCGCCAGATCGAGGGCGGCGATTTCGGCGAGCGGAACGGGCTCGCCGGCAGACCGTTGCAGCGGCCAATTGTTGGACGCGATGAAGAAATACAGCTCCTCTTGCATCAACTCGCGCGCCTCGAGCAGCCGTTCGTCGTCGTGGTCGTAGAGAGAGCCGAGATCGATCGTCTCGTCTTGCAGCATTCCCAAATGAATCCGCTGATCGCCTTGATGACGCGCGGCTTCACCATGGGCAGAATCAGACGCACCGTTTCGGCGAGCGGGACCGACGGCGCCATCGAAACGGAGTTCGGCAGGCCGAAGGCCACCGAGTGTTCCGGCACGCTGCACGACCCGCAACCCTTGCGAGGCCGCCGAAAGCGATCCATCCGCCATAGGCGTCGTTGGCTCCGCTTGCGCTAGAGTGGGAGCTTCTAACGATTGGAACAAGCTCGTATTGCAGCGCCGGCCGTTGCATGGCTATCGTGCGCGCCACATATCAGGGGGGTCGAAATGCCCGATCTTGAGGGTCTCATCGTCGTCGCGCTGGAGCAGGCGGTCGCCGCGCCCTTTGCGTCCAGCCGGCTGGCGGACGCGGGCGCACGCGTGATCAAGATCGAGCGGCCGGAGGGCGATTTCGCGCGCGGCTACGACCATCTCGTCAAGGGCGAAAGCGCCTATTTCGTCTGGCTCAACCGCGGCAAGGAATCAGTCCGGCTCGATCTCAAGCGCGCCAACGATCTCGCGCTGGTCGAGGCAATGGTCGCAAGGGCCGACGTATTCCTGCAGAACCTCGCGCCCGGCGCCGCCGCCCGGCTCGGCCTCGGGGCAGAGACGCTGACGACCCGCTGTCCGCGCCTTATCCACTGCTCGATATCGGGCTATGGCGAAGACGGACCCTATTGCGATCACAAGGCCTATGATCTGCTGATCCAGGGCGAGAGTGGGCTGTTGGCGATCAACGGCTCGCCGGAGGAACCGGCCCGGGTCGGCATTTCGGTGGCCGACATTTCGGCCGGGGCGACGGCGCACGCCGCGATCCTTCAAGCGCTTTATGCGCGCGAAAAGACCGGCAAGGGGCGGATCATCGAGGTCTCGTTGTTCCACACGCTCGCCGACTGGATGAACGTTCCCTACCTGCAGGCCCGCTACGGCGCGGCGGCGCCGAAACGGGTCGGGCTCAAGCATCCCACCATCGCGCCCTACGGCGCTTTCGCCTGCTCCGACGGCAAGGCGGTGATTCTGTCGATCCAGAACGAACGCGAGTGGGCGCGGCTATGCGCCGACGTGCTAGGCGACGCGGATCTCGCGAGCGATGCGCGTTTTTGCGCCAATACCGTGCGCGTCGCCAATCGGGGCGCGCTCGACGCCCTCGTCGCTGCGGCGCTCTCTCGGCTTTCGCGCGCGCAGGCGATGGAGAAGCTGGAGGCCGCCGGCGTCGCCTATGGCGCGCTGAACGAACTCGACGATCTCATCGCGCATCCGCAGCGGCGCACCGGGACGGTGGAAACGCCGCACGGCGCGGTGGAGTTGATGGCGCCGGGCGCGCGCGAGAGTGGCGCGACCTGGGCCCCGCGCTCCGTACCGGCGCTCGGCGAGCACGACGACGCGCTGCGGCGTGAATACGGGGGGCTCGGCGCACCTGAGTAACAGGATGCTTCTTGGCCGAAATCCGAGAAAGGGAACGGGGAGGGAACTTCCTTCCGGATTTGGCGATCCACGACCGATCACCGGCAGGTCGTACGCGGGGCCGCGCAAGCCCCTGTCGCGCCCGCCCTTGGAGAACGCGCAGAACTTGCGCTTTTAGCCGCAGACTTTGGTCTTGCGGTTGACGGCGTAACTGACGACGTCGCCGTTGACCGCGGCGCGCCGTCGGTTGGCGTCGCACAAATGGCGGCAACTTTCAATTCCGGTCTGAAGATTTCATTCAAGACGTCTGCTGCCCTCCAACCGTCCAATAGGCGGCCGAGCCTACGGCCGCGATGATCTTGTCGGGGTCGGCGACCCATCGGAATGGCTTAGCTTGGGCGTCGCGGTTTTCGAGGAAGCGGTTGACGCCAGGCGCGGGCATCGAGCGTCAGTGTCAATCCACTGCCTTGACTTTACGCGGGGCGCCTGCGCGGTGATCGGTCACGCCCCGGCGTCACATCCTTACAGCATTTTCCGGATTCAACCGAAGCCGCAACAGATCCAACAGCCCAGACAAGTTTCCCGCGAGCCGCCCTCGGCGATCGACATACGGTTCAGGGATCGCGCTTTTGATGATGTTCATGCCGATGTTCCGACACATCAGCCAAAGCGCCCGGTCGCCGCTTAAGGTGCGCTTGACGACAAGGTAAACGGGATTGGCGATTTGCGAATAGCCGAGCTTGCGACCGGATTGCCGGCCGCGCTTTACGCCCAGATGTACACCGCGCAGACGGCGCGCCTGAACGATTTCACCATATTTCGCCAGCTGCCGGCTGAAATCCACGTCCTCGAGCCAGCCGTAAAGCGGCAGGCGCTCGTCGAAGCGAACGCCATGCGCGAATATTGGCGCCAGCGATACGACCATGTTGCAGCCGTAGCCGTTGTAGACCTCGCGCACCGGATCTCGCGCGTCTGCGGGGTCGGACGGTCTCTCAAGCAGTTCACGAGCCTCCAGGAACGACATTCCAGCGCCGAGGATACCGTCTGCGGCTAGTTCTCCGGTCGCCAACGCGATGCGAGGGCGAGCGGCGAACAATTGCTCCGCGTCGGCGAGATACTCCTCGCAAGGCAAGAAATCGTCGTCAAAAAAGACGAGGAGATCGCAATCGCGCACGGCGGCGAGCAACGCGTTTCGCTGACGCGTAAGACCACGTATGCCCGTCAGAATTTCGACGCCCGCGCGCCGAAATCGCTCGCCTGCGGCGAGGTCGCCTTCGTCTGCGACGCTAACGAGCGTGCGGTCGGCGCGCCGCCGCTGCTGCGACAAACAATCCAAGGTCGCCGCCAGCGTCTCAGGGCGTCCAACGCTCGCGATTCCCACGGCGATTCTCATGGCCCACACCGTTCGTACGATTGAGCGTCGCTCAACACTTTGCGATAAACGCCGCCAAGCTTGCACCCCCACGTCTCTTGTCCGGGCGCCACACGTTCGCGCAGATTGAAGCCGTTGACGCTAAGTTCAATCAAGCGCCCGACATCGTTGTTGAGATACGAAAGCTTTGCTGTGAGATCCTCGATGTCGCCGCCGCTGAACAGCTCCGCGGCGTCGAACCGGCGCAGTTCGTCCGCAACAAGAGCGCTTCGCGATAGCATCGTCGGGATACCGCTCAAAAGCCCCTCGAACGTCACGAGGCCGAAGGTCTCGCGCCACAAGGGGGCGACGACCAACAACCGAGTCTGGGCCGCAATCTCACCGATCTCGGCGCGCGTTCTGCGGCCAAGGAATCGATGACCCGGATAGGCCGCGGCCAGAGGCGCCGCCAGCGGCCCCTCGCCGACGACGGTCAATTGCAGCCCGCATCGTTGCGCCGCTTCGGCGACAAGATGCACGCCTTTGTCCGCCTCGAGCCGGCCGACGAAAAGCACCCCGCTTTGCCTTTCCGCAACGACCCGATGCGACGTCCAAGGCGTCACCGCATTGCGTAGAACCTTGATCCGTTCAGGCCGAACGCCGCCGCGAACGAGGTGAGGCGTGACATCCTCGTGCGGGACGAGAACGAGGCCGTTCATGGAGGCGAGCTGAAACAGACCCGCTCGAACTCCGTGCCGGGCGACGCGCCACGCCTTGTGCAGATAACGACGCTTGTCGCAGTTCTCCGCGAAGCATTTGCCCGACAGAGGCGCAAGGTCGCAAGGTTGCCCGGTACGAAAGTTGTGAAAGGCGCCATTTGGACAGACAAGAAAATAGTCGTGCGCCGTCATCACGAGCCGTCGCTCTACGCGACGCAACGCGTGAAACACCGACGGCGACAGCGATTTGTGCCAATTGTGCAAATGATAGATTGTCTGCGGCGTGTCGTTTTCGGCGATCCAGCGCGCCACCCGATTGCGCACGCCAGCATTGAAAACGCCGCCGATTGCGGCGGTCAGACCTGCCGCCTCATTCAGCGCGCCGCCGAAGACCGGCGCAATCTCAACTTCGGCGGGCAAACCCGCCGAAGAGGCGCTGTCGCCCACGAGAACGGTGACCTTGGGACCCGCCTGAGCGGCGTAGAGGACGTTCTGGCGCGCCACGCCGCCAGCGCCCCCGGTCGGCCACACGTCGTCGCTAACGACGACTACGCGCTCGATCTTGATTGCTGTCTCGTCGACGGGACGCGGCGACCGCAGGCGCTCAGCCGTTGCAAGGCGGCTCACAGCGAGCCTCTTGCGGCCAGCACCGAGGGAACCGTCATAAGGAGGATGACGATATCCTGGCGAAACGACCACGAGCTCACATATTCGCAATCGAGCTTCACCCGCTCCTCATAAGACGTGCAGCTGCGCCCCTTGACCTGCCAAAGCCCGGTGAGGCCCGGCCGCGCGCGTATGTAGTCGCCGAATGCGGCGCCATAGTTGGCGGCCTCGTCGCGCACGATCGGCCGCGGCCCGACGAGACTCATCTCGCCCCGCACGATATTGAAGAGCTGGGGCAGTTCGTCCAGGCTTGACTTGCGCAGCGCCTGGCCGAGCGGCGTAATGCGTGGATCGTCGACGAGTTTGCGGTTGGCCGTCCACTGCATCGCAGCCGCCGGGCTCCGCTTCAGATGTTCGGTCAAAATCTCCTCGGCGTTAGTCACCATGGTGCGGAACTTGAAGCAACCGAACTCCTGGCCATTATGTCCAACCCTCCTGTGCCGGATGAAGAACGGCCGTCCTTGCGCGCCTATGATTAGCGCTGAGATCATGAGCATAAGTGGCGCCAGCAGCACGATCAGAAGCACGGCTGCAACGATGTCGAAAGCCCGCTTGATCGAGCCGCCTAGGGCCCCAAGCGGCGACATTTCAGCGCTGCTCAGTTCCGGCCTGAACAACTCTACCTGAGACATCGGCAATACTCCGCGTTACCAAGCCAGAATTGGATCACAGTTCGATCATGTATGTCTTGAGCGAAATTTCACGACCTCGCGGCAGGTATTTACTTGCCATCCAGGATTGCCGGTCATACAGTGATCGTGGGGGCCCCTCTGAGATTAGGGGGCGGGCGGGACGACGCGCAAATGTGGCTTCTGGGCATCGCGGCATTCGCTTTCGGGCTGCTGGCGGCGACGCGGTTTTCGGCGGCGCCGTTCATCGCCGGCAATATCGTCGCGGCTGTAGCCGTGGTCGTGCTGGGCTTGGCGAACAAATGGTCGTTGTCGCACATCCTGGCAGGATGTCTCGTGACGATTACTTGTTTGCAAGCGGCGTTCCTGTTTGGAACGGTGCGTAGCAACGCCAGAGGCTGGCGGAGCGCTTCTGACCAGCCAGCAAAGCAGGCTCTGCAGCGTGACGTTTCAACCATAGATCGCGCTCGCTGACGAAATCGGCTTGCTGCTCAAGGCAAAGCTGCGCGGCGCGTCGTCGGGCCGGCGCGCCCTGGTTTCGAATGCAAGTTCAACATAGTTGCGGAAAGCGGTGCGGAAATTCTCGGCCGCGAACCGACGGGCGCTGTGCGCGATTCGCGAGGCGTCGAAGTTCATGGCGTTGAAGCGCCCCACGGCGTCGATGACTCCCTGCACCGACTGTTCACGAAACAAGACCCCAGATAGACCATCGACCACCGTTTCCAACGCGCCGCCGCGCGCATAGGCGATGACCGGACGGCCGCTGGCGAGCGCTTCGACCGGAACGATCCCGAAATCCTCTTCGCCAGGGAAGATCAGCGCGCGGCAACGGGCATACTCGCGCCTGAGAACGTCGAACGGTTGATGGCCGAGGACTTTCACTGTCGGCCCCGCAAGCGCCCTGACGGCCTTCAATCGTTCGCCGCCGCCAATGACGATCAGCGGCAGCCCCAATCTGTTGAAGGCTTCGACGGCGAGTTCAGGCCTCTTGTAGGGCACAAGTTCGCCGACCATCAGATAGGCGTCGCCGATTTCAGCCGTCGGCTCGAACCGGTCGACGTCGACGGGCGGATGAATGACCTGGGCGTCGCGGTGGTAGTAGCGCTCGATGCGCTGTTTGACGCAATGCGAATTGGCGACGAAGTGGTCAACACGAGCGGCTGAAAGCGCATCCCAGTTGCGCACGTAATGCGCCGCCAGCGGCATCAGTGATTTCGTCAGGATGTTCGTGCGCTCCCGATAGTCGTGATACATGTTCCAAATGTAGCGCATTGGCGAATGGCAGTAGCAGACATGCAACGAGTGCGGCGGCGCGATCACCCCCTTCGCAGGTCCGGACTCACTGGAGATGACGAGATCGTAGCCCCGCAGATCGAATTGCTCGAGCGCGAGCGGCATCAGCGGAAGATATTTCTGATAGCCTTTTTGCGCGCCGGGCAGTCGATTGATGAACGACGTCCTCACCGTCCGCTCGCGCAAGAAGCTGGAAACCGCCGTGGGATCGTAGACGTGAGTGAATATGTCGGCCTGCGGATAGATGCGACAAAGGTCTTCGACTACCTTTTCGCCACCCCTCATTCCCACAAGCCAGTAGTGAACTATTGCCACTCGCATGAACCGAACCCCGCCAAAAAGTGCATTTTGCTCGCGGCCCCCCAGAATAGATCTTGGTTTTGGTCAGTATTCGACGCACGCGTCCGCGTTGCTCGCAACGTGAGTTGCTCGGAACAACAGAAATAACCAACGCGTTTTCTCAGGTATTTTTGCGTTAACCGAAAATTAACCTTACTCGCTGATGTTGACAAGCTTGGCTGCGCACACTTTCGCAATGCGTTTCGGCAAAGGTCGTAGTAAAGAAAATTTTACCGTGGCCAAATAGCAAAAGCCTAAGGATAAATCTGCTCAAAAATGCAGCACTCGGCGACCGTTTGTTCGCCGCAGGCAACTTTTGTCATGCAGGGATGCTTGTTTGGCGCCCGTTTATTTAGCCACAGCAGGCGTGAACAAATCAAATGATATTTCTCACAGCCATGATGTCTAACGTTTTGCACTCACTCAAATTTTTGTTAACCGAGTGACGTTGCGTCGTCCAAATTACCGGTTAACCTTTTTTCGGATGCTCGACCTTGGTCATGCATCGATGTTTTGTGTATATTCTGTTGGGACACGGCTATGCGTGCATACGGCTTTTCGACCGCTGCTTTCATTGCCCTATTGTCTGTATCGGTAAGCCTTCCCCAGTTCGCACGCGCGGAAGAATACAACCTTGGCGCCGGGGACCGCGTGAGCCTAAAAGTCATGGAATGGCGGCCCGATCGGGGCGAACCATACGAATGGCCCGGGATCTCCGGCGAATACGCGATCGGCGCCGACGGGGCCCTGTTGCTTCCGATCGTCGGCGCTGTCCTGGCGGGCGAAAAGACCGTCCCGGACGTCGCCAAAGAGATTGGCCGCAAGCTGCAAATGCAGGCCGGGCTCGCCAATCCGCTTCAGGTCGCGCTGCAGGTCGCGCAATACCGCCCTTGTTACGTGCTCGGAAACGTAGAGAAACCCGGGGAATATCATTATCACCCCGGCCTGACGGTTCTTGAAGCCGTGAGTCTGGCCGGCGGCATGTATCGGCCGGTGGACGCAGCGCTTCAACTCGAGCGTCAGCAGATCGACGCCCACGGCGCGCTTTCCAGCCTCGCGTCGGAGCAACAGGCGTTGTTCGCAGAGCGCGCGCGGTTGCGCGCGGAAGCGGACAATGCGCCCAAAGTTGCGTTTCCGCAGAGCGCCGACGCCGTGGGAATCGCCGCGCAGTCGGTGCAACAGGCGTTGTTTGACAGCCGGCGCGTCGCGTTGAACGCGCGGATGCAAACTTTCGACGAATCCAAACGCCTCTACAGCGCAGAGATCAGCACCTTGCAGGACAAGCTGCGCGTGCTGTCGTCCCAGAGCGACCTCTACAAGGCGGATCTCGATAACGTATTCAGCCTGATGAAGAAGGGACTCACCACCGAGCCGCGCAGGATTGCGATGGAGCAGAACCTCAGTCAGGTCGAGAGCACAAAGCTTGAGGTTGAACTGTCAATCATTCGGGCGCAGGAAGGCGCAGCGGCCGCTGAGCGCGACAAGGACGACGCGCTCAACACGCGCAAGAGCGAGGCTCTGAAAGATCTCGCAGCGATAGATGCGAAGATCGCTCAGAACGACAGCGCGCGCGCAACGGCGATGCGCCTCGCCGACGAGGCCGGCGCCAGACTGAAGCGCGAGGACGAACGCGTCATGTCCGAACAAACGACCCCGGTCTACGCGGTGCGTCGCAAGGGGCTGGATCAACAGATTCTGATGACGGAGACCGACGTCCTGCGTCCCGGCGACGTGTTGAAAGTCGGCGACGGAGGCTCCGCCAGTGCTTCGAACTGAACCGCCGCCCATGCCTGATTGCCGCTCGGACCTTGTCGTACGGGGCGCCGCCATATGATTCATGAAACGCTGCCGACGCCAGAAGACCGTCGTCACGACGATGTTGCCGTGACGGTCGACGCGCGCTTTCTTGCGAGGCTGGCCCGACGGCGTTCAGGTCTCCTTCTCGCCGCGCTTGTCATCGGATTGGGGATAGCGGCGGCCTATCTCTACAGCGCGTCGCCGGTCTACGTATCGAGCGCCAAATTGTTGATTGAGTCGCAGCGCGGCCTGGGGGATCTGCCCTATTCCGGGACCGGCGCCGCGGTCGACGGCGCCCAGGTCGAGAGCCAGGTGGAGATCTTGCGCGCCGCGATCATCGCCGAGGCCGTCGTTCGCAAGCTCGATCTCGTGTCCGACCCGGAATTCGCGCCGCCGCGCAGCGCCACGTCGCCTTGGCAGGTCCTGCTCACGTTTCTAGGCGCCGCGACAGAACCTGGTCCCGACCTCGAGCCTGCGTCGCGGCCAAACCCGGCTGAGCCGCGGCCGCGGCCCACCGACGAGGTCTTCAATACCGCGGTCGCCTCGTTCGGTGAGCGCATCTCCGTTCGTCGTCTCGGGCAATCCGACGTGATCGAAATCGATTTCGCCGCCAGTACGCCGGCCAAGGCCGAGCGCGTCGCGTCGGAGATCGTTGAGACCTACCTGAGCGGAACGTGGCGCGCGGCGGCCTCGCCGGGCGCCTTTCGCCGCTTCAACGACGACGTGTTGCGCAAGTCGCTCGCGGTCACCAATGCGCGCGTGATCTCTGCGCCTCAGTCGCCGCTGGGCAAGAGTTCGCCGCGTACTTCGCTGGTGCTGGCTTTCGCGGCCGTCGTCAGCCTGTTCGCCGGCCTCGCCTTGGCCGTTTGGCTCGAGAGTCGCCAGCCCGCGGCGCGAGTCAGGGCGCGCGAGGCGGACGAAGCGGGCGCGGTCGCACCGCTGCGCGAGCGGGTGCGCGTGGAAAAAGCTGGCTATTCCTTGACGGATTTGCAGCCGTGAGCGCCTCGACCCGTCTCTACACCGTCGACGTGTTCGACACGATCCTGCTTCGCGGGCGGGAGTCGGAAAGGCGGCGCATGCGCTGGATCGCCGAACGCGTCGCCGAAGCGATACGGCTGCAGGGCTATGCGCGCATGGCGGCCGAGATCCTGAACGCGCGCATCGACGCGCAAGCGATCGCCTACGGCGCATTGCGCATCGCCGGCGACAACGGCGACGTGAAGCTTAGCCACATCCACGCCTTGCAGCTGCTCGCGCTGGGGCTGCCGCAGAGCTTGCAGCCGTTGGTGACGGAGACTGAGATCGCCGTGGATTCCGGCGCGCTCAGCCTCAACGCAAGGCTCGTCAGGCGCCTGGAGGGTCTGCGCGACGCGGGCGCCCGCGTCGTCGCGGTCAGCGACACCTACTATTCCGGCGAGGAGCTGCGGCGCCTGTTGCGCAGCCACGGCGCCGAGAGAGCGTTCGACGCCGTCTACGCCAGCGCCGATTTCGGCGCGACGAAGAAGAGCGGGCGGCTGTTCCCGCTGGTGCTCGAGGCCGAGGGGGTCGAGCCGAAGGACGTGCTGCATCTCGGCGACGACCGTCTCGCCGACCTCGACATGCCGAAAGCCAAGGGGCTCGCCGCGCAATGGGCCCCGCGGCCGTGGCGCGTGCGCCTGTTGCGCAAGGTCGACGCGCTGTGGCAGCGCGCCCGGCCGCTGGCGCCGAACTGGGGTTCGCCATGACGCTACGCGCCGAGCGGGAGCAGTTCGGCTCGCGAGTGCTGGGCCCCATCCTGGCGGAGTTCTCGCTGCGGCTGCTGATGACCGCGCGCGCGCTGCCGGCGGACTCGCAGATACTGTTCTGCGCGCGGGGCGGATTGCGCCTGCATGTTTTCTTCCGCCGGTTCCTGCGGCGGATCGGCGAGCCCGCGCCGCTTCCGCTCGACGATTTGATGATCTCCCGCCTGGCTGCGGCGCGCGGCGCGCTGCTCAAACGCGCGCCGGCCGCGCTCGACGAGATCGGCCGCGAATTCGAAGGCGCGACCAACGCCAGCGCGCTCGCCGCGCTGGCGCAGACGCCGGTCGAAGCTTCGGCCTCCACCGGTGAGCAGTTCGAGATCCAGAGCTTCCTGCGCTTGCTGGAGTCGACCGCGCCTGCGGCCGTCGAGGCGCGGTGGTTGATCGCCGCCCAGGCGGCGTTGTTCGACGACCACTTCCAGGCCAAGCGGAGCCGCACGCATGTCGTTTTGTGCGACACCGGGCTCTACGGCAGCACGCTGCGGCTGATGATGGCGAACTATCCCGGCGTTCCGCTGCATTGTGTGATGCTGGCGCGCGCCAACTACAAAGGCTTCGACGAGTCGCATTTCGCCCGCACGCTCGGTCTGATCGTCGAACGCAACAGCTATTCCGCGCTCGACCGGCGCAGCGCCGTGCTGCGCTATTGGCAATTCATCGAGGACGTTTGCGAGCCGCCGCTCGACAGCGTCAAGGTGTTCGCGCGCGACCCCTCCGGGACGCCGCGGTCGAATCTCGAGCGCGACGGCTGGGGCGATCTCGTCACGGCCGACGCGCGCGGCTTTTTTACCGGCGCGCTCGAATACCTATCGCAACTCAGCCCCGGCGGCTACGGCGAGCGCCTCGCGCGCGACGCCTCCGACGCGTGGCGGGAGTTCAAGCGCCGCATCGTCTGGCCGACCGCCGCCGACCGCAAGCTGCTCGCGGTCAACGGCCGCGGCCGCGATTTCGGACGCGACGAAGAAATGGACGCTTTCGCGCCGGAGGCGGCCCCGTCCTGGTCGGCGCTGCGCGCCAGCCTGTGGCGCGAAGGGGCGGCGGCGGCGCTGCCTGCGGGCCTCGGCGGCGTGCTTCAGGTCGGCCTCGAGGCCGCACAGATCGCCAAACAGGCGCGGCGCGGACTGGCGCCGCTGCTGCGGATCGCGGGGGCGCGCCGGTGAAGATCCTTCATCTCGCCAACCACTGCCACCGCATCGGCAACGGCATCATGAACGTCGCCGTCGATCTCGCTTGCGAGCAGTCGCGGCTCGGTCATGAGGTGGTGTTTGCGAGCGCCGGCGGTTCGTTCGTCGAGCTGATGCAGGGCTATGGCGTCCGCCATGTCGAGATCGCGCAATACTGGCGTGAACCGCTGGCGGCGCTGCGAGGCGCCTGGCGGCTGCGGCGCCTGCTCGACGCGTTCAAGCCGGACATCGTCCATGCTCACATGAAGGGCGGCGCGCTGCTGGCGAGCCTGTTCAACCGTCCGCGCCGTTTCGGGCTGGTGACGTCGCTGCACAACGAATGGCAACGCGCGGCGAAATTGATGGGAGTCGCCGATCGGGTCATCGCCGTCAGCGAAGCTAGTTGCGCGGCGATGCGCGCGCGCGGGCTGACGGAGGCCCAGTTGCGCACGGTCCGCAACGGGCCGATTGGTTCGCCGCGCGCGCTGTCCGACGCAGCGCCGACGGCGCAGCTTAAGCGCCCCGCCCTGCTGACGGTGTGCGGGCTCTACCGGCGCAAGGGCGTGCTAGAGCTGATCGAGGCCTTCGCCGCCATGGCCGGCGAACACGAGTCGGCGCATCTTTACATCGCCGGCGACGGGCCGGACCGCGCGGTGTTCGAGCAGGCCGCCGGCGCCACCGGGCTTGCTTCGCGCATCGCCTTCCTGGGTTACGTCGAAAATCCCGCGCCGCTGTTCGCGCAAGCCGACGTCTTTGTTCTCGCCTCGCACTCCGAGCCGTTCGGGCTGGTGCTGGCGGAGGCGCGCGCGGCCGGCTGCGCGATCATCGGCGCCGACACCGGCGGCGTGCCGGAAGTGTTGGAGCACGGCGCCGCGGGCGTCCTGGTCCCGCCCAAAGACCCGGCCGCGCTCGCTGAGGCGATGCGCCGGCTGCTCGGCGACGACGAGGCGCGCCGGTCCTACCAGCGGCGTGCGGCCGAAAACCTGGATTGGCTGGGTTGCGCCCGCATGACGGCGGAGACGCTGTCGGTCTATCGCGAGCTCATTGACGATCTCGCCAGCGGCGCCGCTGCGCTTTCGCGCGCCAAGCCGTGGCTTCTGCCGAGGGTGCGCTGATGGCGAGCCGCATTGTGCAAAACTCGCTGTTGAGCGCCGTCGCCGGCGGCGCGACGCTGATGGCGGGGTTCGCCTCCACCATTCTGGTCGCGCGACTGCTCGGCGTCGCCGCGACCGGCGCCGTCGCCTATGCGATCTGGCTGGCGACGATGGGCGTGACCCTGCTGGACCTGGGCGCACAGGCGACGCTGGCGCGCTACCTGCCGGAACTGCGCCAACGCGACCCCGTCGCGGCCGACGATTTCGAGGCTTCGTTGTTCCGGCCGTATCTGGCGATCACGCTCGCGACCGTCGCGGTCGTCGGCGGCCTGGCGGTCGCCTTCGGCATGTCGCCGCCGGGCGCTGGCGGCTGGATGAGCGTGGCGACGGTCGGCCTGCTCTGTGTTTCGCAGTCGCTCGCCAATTACGGCCTGGGGACGCTGCGCGGCCGGCAGGCGTTCCGGACGGCGGCGCTGACGACGCTGGTCTCGATGGCCGTGCAGCTCCTCTGCGTCATCGGCGGCGCGCTGCTGTTCGGCGAGATCGGCGTGCTGGCGGGCTACGGCCTGGGGAGCGCGCCGCTGGCGCTGCGGGCGCTTTGGCTGCTGCGTCGCCCGGCTGCGCGCAGCGCCGGCGTCGATCGCCGCCATCTCAGCTTCGCCGCCTATACCTGGGCGGGCGGGCTGGCCTCCGCGCTGGTGTGGTCGCGCTCGGAAGTGTTTTTCCTGCAACGGTCGTGGGGGCCGGAGCCGGTGGCGCTGCTGACCGCGGGCTTCACCTTCGCCAATCTGGCGGCGCAGGGTCCGATGCTGCTCACCGGCGCGCTGCTGCCGTTCTTTTCGGAGCGGGTGGCGACGGACCGCGCGGCGGTCGACCGGGCGTTCGCCAGCGGCACGCGCGTTCTGGCTTTCCTCGCCTTGCCGCTATGCTTCGGCGCGGCGGGCGTCATGCCGGCGCTGATCGCCGTCGTGTTCGGACCGCATTTCGCGGCGGCCAGCCTGCCCGGCTCGATCATCGTCATCGCCGCGGCGCTCGCCGCGCCCGGCGCGGTCGGCACGCACGTGATGTACGCGCGCGACCGCAGCGACTTCATCTTCCTCTCCAACGCGGTCGGCGCCGTTCTGTCGGTTCTGGCGGGGATCGTCGTCATTCCGCGCTACGGCTTGCTCGGCGCCGCCTGCTCGCGCGCCGCCATTCAACTGCTGCTCGTGGTATGGGGCTTTTCGTTCCTCCGCCTGCGTCTGAAATGTCCCGTTCCCGTCAACTCGCTGGCGCGCCTGACGGTCTGCGCGGCGCTGTGCGCGGCGAGCGCGCGCCTGATGCTGAACGCGCTTCCGGGGCCGGCGGCGCTGGTTCCGGCCGTGGTTGCGGGCGCCGCGGTCTATTTCATCTCCGTCCGCTCGCTGGGCGCGTTGCCCGAAGACGATCTCGCGCGCCTGCTGGCGTTGCAGGATCGCATCCCGAAGGCGTTGCGCTGGGCCCCGACGCGTCTGGCGAGCTATCTCTCCGGCGGGCAGTCGCCGATGCTGTCCAAGCGCCATGACTAGCCGGCGCCTTTCGATTGCCAGCGGCCGCGCCAACCGAGGGATCGTCGGCCTTGATCTCGTGCGCTTCGCCGCGGCCTCGATGGTGATGGGGTTCCATTTCGGCTTTTGGCAGTGGGCGGCGCCGCAAACGCGCACCAACCGCCTGCTGGCGCTCGATCTGCCGATGCCCGCGTTCGGCCGCATCGCGGTGAACGGATGGGTGGGCGTGGAGATATTCTTCGTCATCTCCGGTTTCGTCATTGCGTGGTCGGCGGAAAAGGCCAGCTTCGGCGGCTTCCTGCGCGCCCGCTTTCTGCGCCTCGCTCCGGCGGCGTGGATCTGCGGCTCGATCTCGGCGCTGGCGCTGCTGGCGAGCCGCAGCGCCAGCCCGCCCGAACTGTTGCGCCCCTATGTCAGGACGCTGACGTTCTTCCCGACCGCGCCGTGGATCGACGACGCCTATTGGACGCTCGACATCGAGGTCGCCTTCTATGCGCTGGTGGCGCTGCTGATCGCTCTGGGGCGGCGGTCCTGGCTGACGGCCGTGGTGGGCGGCGTCGGAGCGGCGAGCGCCGCATTCTGGATCGCTTTCTCCGCGATCGGCGGATTGGGGCTCGCCGCGGCGGCGCATTCGCGCTACGGCGAGCTCGCGTTGCTGCACCACGGCTGCTTCTTCTGCATCGGCGTGCTGTTCCTGCGCGCGATGGAAAGCCGGCGGATCGGCGGCGCGATCTTTGGCTTGGGCGCGCTCTGCCTCGCCGGCGGCGTGGTGGAGATCATCGACAGCGCCGCTGCGAAGACGCAAGCCACGGGGATTGCGGTCGGCGCGGCGATCCCGATTGCGATCTGGTTGCTCGCCCTCGCCGCCATCGCCGGCTCGATCGCGGCCAACTCGCGGCTCGCGGGGTTGGCGATGTTGGCTCGCTCGCGCAGCATCGGGCTGGCGACCTATCCGCTCTATTTGCTGCATGCCGTCACTGGCGGCGTCGCGATGAAAGCGGCGTCGGCGCTGGGCGTCCCGGGGCCGGCGGCGCTGATTGTCGGCGTCGTCGTCGCCCTGACCCTCGCCCTGCTGGTCAGCGAAATGCTGGAGCCGTGGACGCGGCGCGCGGTCGCGGCGGCGCTCGACGCAGGCAAGCGGCGGCCGACCTCGGCCAAGCTTGGAGGGGATCTGGCGTGACCGTCACCCTGATCGGCGTAATTGCTTTCCTGATTGGCCTCTACGGCCTTTGCCGCAGCGATACGATGCGGCTTGCCGCCTTTGCGGTGTCGCTGCTGTTCGGCGCGGCGGCGGGGATCATTCTCGACAACTTCGGCGGCGTCAACCTCCTGCTAGGGCATATCATGCTCGGCTTCCTCGTCATCGCCACGCTGGGGTCGCCGCGAAGCTTGCGCAATGGGTTCGCCGCCCTCGCGCCGGGCCGCGCCGGCTATTGGCTTGCGCTCATTTGCGCGTATGGCGCGTTGAGCGCGATCTTCATGCCGCGCCTGTTCGCCGGCGCGACGATGGTCTACGCGGTCTCGCGCGGCGGCGACGCCTCGCTCGGGCCCGTCGTCCTGCCGCTCGGGCCGGTGTCCGGCAATCTGAGCCAGACGTTCTATCTGCTCAGCGATCTCGTGTGCTTCTTTGTTTGCTCCGCCGCGACCTCCACGCGGGACGGATTTCGCGCCTTGGCGATAGCGATGCTGGCCTGCGCGGCGCTCAACGTCGGCTTCGGAGTGCTCGATTATGCGACCTTCGCAGCCGGCCAGGCGGACGCGCTCGCCTTCATGCGCAACGCCACCTACCGCATGCTCGACGACGCCGAGATCCTCGGCTACAAACGCATCGTCGGCTCTTTCTCGGAAGCGTCCGCCTTCGCGACCGTCACGCTGACGTTCTTCGCCTTCAGCGCGCGGCTGGCGGTGCTGGGCCGCTACGTCGCCTTTACCGCACCGCTCGCCGTCGCCTCCTCGCTAGCCATTGTCGCAGCGACTTCCACGACGGGCTACGTCGGCTACGCGGTCTGTCTGATCGCGCTGTTCCTGATCACGGCGTGGGACGCCACGCGGCGATCGTGCTCGCTCGCCGGCCTGACCTTCCTGCTGACCGGCCCGCTGCTGATCGGCGCGATCGTGCTCGCCTTGATGTTGCAGGGATCGATTTGGGACGAAGCGGTGCGGGTGGCCAACGAAACCATCGTCGCCAAGGCCTCGTCCAGTTCGGGGCAGGAGCGCGGCGCGTGGAACGCGCTGGCGCTGCAAAGCTTCTCCGACACCTATTATCTCGGCGCCGGCGTCGGCAGCGTTCGCTCCGCAAGTTTCCTCGTCGCGATCCTGGCGAGCGTCGGCGCGCCGGGCGCACTGCTGTTCGCGCCGTTCCTTTATCACGTGCTGGGCAAGCCGATCGCCGCGGCCGAGCCCGACCCGCTGCGGCGCGACATCAGAATGGCGGCGCGTTTCGCCTGTTTCGCGCTGCTCGTCGCCGCGACGCTCGCAGGCGTCTTCATCGATCTCGGCCTGCAGTTCTTTGTCTTCGCCTCGCTCTGCACGGCGGTTGAGCGTGACGAAGCGTCGGCCGCAGTCCCCAGCCGAACGCGCGCGCTTGCCGGCTTCCGCGGCGAGCCGCGCTACACTTAAGGAGCGGCAAAGATGATCAGAGCAGCCGCGGCGACGCTGGGCGCATTGCTCCTCGCCTCGAACGGAGCGTTCACCAGCGAAGGGCCTCGGACGCTCGATCTCGCTAGATACAAGCTGACCTTCGAGGACAAGTTCGAACACCTCGACGTCTCCGCCTGGGGGCCGGGCACGCGATGGATCGCGCATACGCCCTGGAACGGAGATTTCGGCGACGCCGCTTTCGCCAATCCGACGAAAGACTTTCCGTTCAGCAGGGTCGACGGCGCGCTGAAAATCGAAGCGAGCAAGGGCGCGGACGGGAAATGGCGCAGCGGCCTACTCTCGTCGACCGATGGCGCCGGCGCGGGATTTTCGCAGCAGTACGGCTATTTCGAGATCAAAGCCAAGTTGCCACCCGGTCCCGGCCTATGGCCCGGCTTCTGGCTGATCGGCAACAAGGCTCCCGGCGGCTCCGCCGAAGTCGACGTGCTGGAGTACCTCGGCCACGACCCGGCCAAATACGAAGCGACGGTGCATGTCTGGCCGCGCAACGGCAAGGGCCGCAACTATGAAGCCAAATTTGCAATACCTGTTGCGCCGGACAGCCTCGTGGACGACTTCCACACCTACGGCGTGTCCGTTGATCCCGCGGAGATCGTCTTTTACCTGGACCGGCGCGAAGTCGCGCGCACGCCGACGCCGCCCGAGCATCGGCAGAAGTTGTTCATGCTAGTCAGTCTTGCGATGGGGTCGGGTTATCCCATCGATAAGACGCCCAACCCTTCCGCAATGCTGGTCGACTATGTGAGGGCCTATGCCAAATCCTGATTTCGAAGCCGGCGCCCCGCCGGACACGCCCATCGCGCTAGGCGCCCTGTCCGACGCCATGAAGACGTTCGGCATCGGGCGCGACGCGGAAGCGAGTTGGCGCGATCTGAAACCGACCCTGCTGCGGCTGATCAAGGACTTCAACGCCCATCGACTGCTGGAGATCGGCGGCGGGCGGTTTCCGTATTTGTCGGCGACCGAAGTCGAGCAGCTCGGATGCGAGTTGACCGTCAACGACATCCTCGAAGACGAGTTGGCTCGCGCGCCGGCCGAGTTTCACAAGGCGTGTTTCGACATTTCCGCCCCGTTGCCCGCCAGCCTTGCGCGGGAGGAATACGATTTCGTTTTCTCTCGCATGGTGTTCGAACATGTCCGCGACGGACGGCAAGCCTGGAGCAATTGTCTGCAGCTGTTGCGGCCCGGCGGCGTGGCGTTCGCCTTCGTGCCGACGCTCTGGTCGCCGCCCTTCGTCGTCAACCGTCTGACGCCCGAGCGACTGTCGGCTCGGGTTCTGCGCATGATTGACGCAGACCGGACGCAGGAAGGCACGCCGAAATTCCCCGCCTACTATCAGCTATGCCGCGGCGACGATGCGACGATCGCGCCCGTTCTTCGCGACATCGGCTTCTCGGAAGTCGCAGTCGTCCCATTCTACGGCACCCCGTACCTGCCCGTGATTCCGGTCGTCAAACACATCGCCCGCGCTTTCGATCGGGTGATTGACGCATTCAACATAAAGGCGTTCACCAGCTACGCCTATATCGTCGCGCGGAAATGACGTCGTCCTGTCCGCGCGCCGATCGGGCGAGTTGCGCCGAAGAGGGCGCCTTCTTTGGCGTCGATTTTTTGGACGCGGACTTCTTCGACGACGACGTCTACGCCTTTTATACGCGCGGCGCGCCGCCTCGCGTGTTTGGAAGGTTTCGGCGGGCCAGGGAATTCATAGCGGAGCTTTTGGGATTGCTTGCGCTGCTCGCCGTCCTCTCGCTGTTGGGAATTGTCCAGCGTGCGAAAGCAAGTCTCGAAGGCTGAACTTGCGCCGTTGCGATCGCTTCGGAGGGGGATGTGGACGCGCGTGTGATCCTCACAAAGCTTACCCGCAAGGCGCTTGCGTCTCCCGCACGTCTCGCGTCACAGGCGCTGGCGTTGTCGCCGGTTCGCCATCATCTCGCGCGCCGTTACGAGCGCGCCAAGGCGGCTTACCGCTGCAAGCTCGCGAAGCTTTCCCGCTGTCACGAAGAGATCGTGGAGGGCGTCCGCGCGCGCGGCGTCTATGTCACCACACTCGACGCGCTCGGTTTCGAGGGATCCAAGGAGATGCTTGCGGCCTGCGCAAAACTCGCGGCGAAGTACGAGCGCATGCATCGCAGCGGCGAGATGAACGGCCGCGACGCCTTCCAGGCAGGCGCGGCGGAGCTTCTCGCCAACCCCATCACATTTGAATGGGGCCTCAACGAGCGACTTCTCGACATCGTCGAGAACTATCTGGAGCAACCCGCCGCCTATGACGGCCTCAATCTTTTCTACACAAAGGCGGACGGCCGTCAGGTCGCGGCGCGAAAATGGCATCGGGACCTGGAGGACCGACGGGTGCTGAAGGTCGCAATCTACGTAAACGACGTCGACGACGACGGCGGTCCCTTCGAGATTCTCAACCGATCGGTTCCAGGACTGGAGGCGGACGCAGCGCCGCATTATCCGGTGTTCACACTGGCGCAACTGGAGCGACGGATCGGGGCGCCGCTCGATCCTGCGTCGGTCACGACCTGCACGGGCCCTGCCGGCACTGTCGTGTTCGCCGAGACGGGGTTGTTCTATCATCGCGGCAAGCCTGCGACGTCGCGCGACCGTTGCGCCGTCTTCTACAACTATTTTGCGCGGGCGCCGCTTCGGCCGTTCTTCTGCGAGCGCAGCACGCTATCGCGTCGTCAGATGCAGACGATGGCGCAATCGCTCAACCCGCGGCAGCGTGATTGCGTGAACTGGCGCGCCGTCATGCCGCTGTGGTTGCGCATGATCCCGCCGGCGCCGATCTGAATGCCTTCGCAAGCGCCCGCGCGGCCGATGATTGCCTTCGGCCTGTACAGACTTCGCCTGCGCGGCGATCCGTTTGTCCACGCGGGCGCGTTGTTGATCGCGGCGCGTCACGAAGACCGCGCGGCGAGGGCGGCGAAAGGCGCGGCGCTAGCGCTGATTTTCGTGCTTGCGGCGGCGTTGCGCTTCCACGCGCTCGACGCGCCCTCGCTCTGGTACGACGAATTGGCTTCCGACGTATTCGCAAATGAACCGCTTTCCCGGCTTTGGAGCCGCTGGATGGTTCGCGAAACGAATCCGCCCCTGTACTATTCGCTCCTGCATTTTTGGATCGCGACTTTCGGCGATTCGGCGTTGTCGCTGCGCAGCCCCTCGGCTCTGGCGGGCGCATGCGCGCCGCTGCTCGTTTACGCCATCGCCGCCAGACTCGGTCTGCGTGAGGCGAGTTGGCTCGCCGCGGTCGTGACCGCGCTGTCGGCGCGCCAGATCGTCAGCAGTCAGGAGGCGAGGCCTTATATCTTCGCACAGTGCGCCGCGCTGCTCGCAATCCTCGGCCTGATCAGGTGTCTCGACGCTTTGCGGCGGCCGCGGTCGTCGCCAAGGCGTGGCGCGCTGCTCGCGGACCTCACGCTCTATGTCGGGGGATGCGCGGCCGCGCTCTACCTTCATACGACGCTGTTTGTTCTTCCTCTGATCGCCAACTTGACGTTTCTATCGCTCTGGCGGCGCGGCGCAGAGGGCGCGTGGCGAAATCTTGGTCTTTGGCTGCTGGCCAATTTGGCCGTCGTCTGCCTCTGGGCGTGGTGGGCGCTGATTGCCGCGCAGCAGACCAGATCTGCCGACATCACGTGGATCCCGCATCAGTCGATCGCGCAGGCAGTGGCGACCTCGATAGGAGTGCTGTTCCCGCGCCTTCCGAGCGACCTGCCGCGCGTGCTGGCCGTTCTCAGCCTGCCCATAGCCGCGCTGGGCCTCGCACGGATGTCTCGCCGAAGCGCGACGGTGCTGCTGCTGTTTGGCCTTGGCGCCCCGGTCGTGCTGTTTGTCGTCAGTATGCAAGTTCCGGTGCTCACCCAGCGTACGTTGTTGTGGGCGCAATTTGCAGCTACCCTCGCCGTAGCAGCGGGCCTATGGCGTCCCGATCGACCCTGGCGTTCGTTGGTCACCGCGTCGGCCTTCACACTCCTGCTTGTGAACTCCCTCGGCGATGCGCAGACGATGCGCGTCGCGGAGCCCTGGCGCGAGCTCGCCGAATCGATGTCCGCAAATCTCAGAGAGAAGGATGTCGTCGCCTTTTCCGACGCTTCAATCGGCCTTGCGCTGGAGTACTATTGCCGGCGGCTCCGCTGTCGATTCATGCCGGTGCAAGTCGATGCGCAGCTTACCCCCTGGTCGCTAGGCCTATTCCGTGGCCGCGTGATTGCTCCTGAGGCCGCCGGGGGACTGTTTTCGCCAGGCGCCCGGGTATGGAGCGTCGAGTACAGCGGCGCCACGATCGGCCGCTTGCTTTTGCCATTCGCCGAACCTTCGCCTTTCGGCGGGCCGCGACTTTCTTTTCCGCCCTATCTGAAGGTCGAGACGTGGACCGCACGCTAAATTTATGGCGTCCTGGCGATCGCGGCCGGCCGACACGAGTCGGGGCTTGGCTCCGCGGTTCGCCGGATGCTGGGCGAATTCGGCGTCGCCTCCGGCGTCGATTTTGGACGCGGTTCGGCGGCCCGGATGTCGATCGTGCGGGTCCTTAACTGATCTTCAACAGTGCGAAATGCTAGGCTATTGGAGGGGCGCGCAAAATCGCGCCGCAAAAGCGGCGTGGCGCTACGTTACGTTGCGTTGGTGTGGATTATGCGTCGCTAACCTGGCGCGCC
>Ga0181528_10000745_pt1 | contig 21606 bp, 21 predicted proteins | sample PEATcosm2014_Bin_47_FD_119742 | JGI IMG/M metagenome (GOLD analysis project Ga0181528, IMG submission 119742) | Peatland microbial communities from MTU Mesocosm Facility, Houghton, MI, USA - PEATcosm2014_Bin10_10_metaG | ecosystem: Environmental > Terrestrial > Soil > Wetlands > Peat | place...
CTTGAGTCTTGTTTGGAAACGTGGCGCAGAGCGATTGGCCCATCATGCGAACGAGGGCTCGGACGTGCCCATTGGGACGGACGGTGTACGCGGCCATTTTGCTTTCTGTATCACTTTTGTATCAGTCGAACGCGTATTTTACGGGAAATTTCGGGATTTTGAGTGATACAACAGCCTGAAAATGTGAAGGAAGTCGGTCCAATCAATCCGTGGCGATTGTGTATAGCACCCATGATGGACTGGACCGACCGCCACTGCCGCAGCTTCCACCGCCTGCTGAGTCCGCACGCGCGCCTGTACACCGAGATGGTCACCACCGGCGCGCTGCTGCACGGCGACGTGCCGCGCCACCTGGACTTCGACGCGGGCGAGCATCCGGTGGCGCTGCAGCTGGGCGGTTCCGAGCCCGCCGACCTGGCGCACTGCGCGCGCCTGGGGGCGCGCTGGGGCTACGACGAGATCAACCTCAATTGCGGCTGTCCTTCCGAGCGCGTGCAGCGCGGCGCCTTCGGCGCCTGCCTGATGGCCGAACCGCGGCTGGTCGCCGACTGCGTGCGCGCGATGCGCGACGCGGTCGACATCCCGGTCACGATCAAGCAGCGCATCGGCGTCGACCGCGGCGAGGACTACGACTTCGTGCGCGACTTCGTCGGGCACAACCTCGAGGCCGGCTGCCGCGTCTTCATCGTGCATGCGCGCAACGCCTGGCTCAAGGGCCTGAGCCCCAAGGAAAACCGCGAAGTGCCGCCGCTGCGCTACGACGTGGTGCAGCGGCTCAAGCGCGATTTTCCCGAGGCCACCATCGTGCTCAACGGCGGGCTGGCCACGCCCGAACAGGCCTGCGCCGCACTCGACGGCGTCGATGGGGTCATGGTCGGGCGCCTCGCCTACCACCAGCCCGGGCTGCTGCCACAGCTCGACGCCGCCTTGTTCGGCGCCGGCAAGGCGACGTGCAGCGACATCGAGGCGGTGGAACGCACCTCGGCCTACCTGGAGCGCGCCGTGGCCGCCGGCGTGGCGCCCTGGTCGGTCATCCGGCACACCCTCGGCCTCTTCCACGGCCAGGCCGGCGCGCGCGCCTGGCGCCGGCAGCTCTCCGATCCGGCGTTCGTCGCCGCGCACGGCGCCAATGCGCTGCGTGCCGCCGCCCCCCGGGTGGCGGGCGTTCCCGCCGCGCACTGACATGGCGCCGTCCAAGCCGCGCGGTGGCCTGGTGTATTCCACCGAGCTGGGGCGCGTGTGCCCGGCCTGCGGCCAGGCCATCGACCACTGCGCCTGCCGCGCGCGCGATGCGGCGCTGCCCCAGGGCGACGGCAAGGTGCGCGTCAGCCGCGACAGCAAGGGTCGCGGCGGCAAGACGGTCACTGTCGTGCGCGGACTGCCGCTGGATGCGCCGGCGCTGGCGCGCGTGGGCAAGGAGCTGCGCAGCGCCTGCGGCTCCGGCGGCACGGTGAAGGATGGCGTGATCGAGATCCAGGGCGATCATGTCGCGCGCGTGCTCGAGCTGCTGGCGCAACAGGGCTGGAAGCCCCGCCAGGCCGGCGGCTAGGCGTTGGCCGCGGGTGCTGCTACGCTGGCCACGCCGTGCCGGCAGCCAATGCCGACCGGCGTTACCGGGAGCCTTGCACCATGAACCTGTTCGCCCGCGGCGGTATCTGGGGTCTGCTCGTACTCGCCGGTGATATATGGGCGATCCTCAACATATTTCAGAGCACCGCCAGCAATGGCCGCAAGCTGCTCTGGACCCTCGTCGTCATCCTGCTGCCGGTATTGGGGCTCATCCTGTGGTTCCTGCTGGGACCGCGCGGCAACCGGGCCTAGCGCGATTGCTTTTTCACCTGTGAAGGAACACCTTTGAATCCGATCAAGATCCTCGCGCTCGTGCTCATCGTTGCCGGAGGCCTGGGGTTGGCCTACGGCAGCTTCACCTATACCAAGGAAACCCACAAGGCAGTGGTGGGTCCCATCGAAATGGCGGTCAAGGATACGCAGACCGTGAACGTGCCCATCTGGGCCAGCAGCGCGGCACTGGCGGTCGGTGTCGCATTGTTGATCTTCGGCGGCAAGGGCCGCTAGCGCGACCGCGCAACCCCGACAAGGAGTCTCCATGAGCCAGACCTACGCAGGCAAGTGCTTCTGCGGTGCAGTCGAGATCGCCGTCACCGGCACGCCGGTCGCGGCCGGCTATTGCCATTGCTCGTCGTGTCGCAGCTGGGCGGCCGCGCCGGTCAATGCCTTCAGCCTGTGGAAGCCCGATGCGGTGAAGGTCACCAAGGGCGCCGACAACATCGGTACCTTCCACAAGACCGAGGCGAGCTACCGCAAGTTCTGCAAGACCTGCGGCGGGCACCTGATGACCGATCATCCGCAATGGTCGCTGGTCGATGTCTACGCGGCCACCATCCCGGGCTACCGCCACGAACCGGCGCTGCACGTGCACTACGGCGAGACGGTGCTGCACATCAAGGACGGCCTGCCCAAGATGAAGGACGTCCCCAAGGAGATGGGCGGCTCGGGCGTCACGCTGCCGGAGTGAGCGCGCTGCCCGTGGCGACAGCGCCGACGCTGGAGACCCGGCGGCTGGTCCTGCGGCCGCTGGGCCTGCAGGATCTCGACGCCTACGTGGCCTTCTGGCAGGACCCCGAGGTGGTACGGTACATCTCCGGGACGCCGCTGCCCCGCGAACAAAGCTGGCGCCGCCTGCTGGCCACCACCGGCCATTGGCATCTGCTCGGCTTCGGCTTCTTCGCCATCGAGGAGAAGGCGAGCGGGCGCTTCATCGGCGAAGCGGGCTTCCAGGAGATGCGCCGCGACCTGCACCCGTCGATCGAGGGGTCGCTGGAGACCGGCTGGGGAATCGCGCCCGACTGCCAGGGCAAGGGCTATGCGAGCGAGGCGCTGGCCGCGGCACTGGCCTGGGCCCGCGCCGCGCTGCCGGATACCGATTTCAGCTGCATCGTCAGCCCGGAAAACCGCGCCTCGCTGCACCTGGCCGCCAAGCTCGGCTTCGCCCCTGAGGCGCAGAGCAGCTACCAGGGCAAGCCCATCGTGATCCTGCGGATGGGCGGCGCCAAGCACCTTGTCGCCGCCCCCCGCGCGGAAGCGGCGACAAGCACTCGAATGCCGCCTACCAGATCGTGACGCGCCGCTCCGGGGCCAGGTACATCTTGTCGCCGGGCTTGATGTCGAAGGCCGTGTAGAACGCCGCCTGGTTCATCTCGGGCAGCAGGCCGCGGAACTGGCCGGGCGAATGCGGATCGGACTTGATCAGCAAGATGGCCTGCTTGTCGCGCGACTTGGAGCGCCAGACCTGGGCCCAGCCCATGAAGAAGCGCTGGTCGCCCGTGAGCCCGTCGATCACCGGCGCCGCGGCGCCGGCGAGCGCCATCCGGTAGGCCTTGTAGCTGATGGCCAGGCCGGAGTTGTCGGCGATGTTCTCGCCCAGCGTGAGCTCGCCGTTGATCGGGAAGCCGGGCACGGGCGCGTAGGCCGCGTATTGCTCGACCAGCGCGTGCGTGCGCGCCTTGTACTTGTCCAGGTCGGCGCTGGTGAACCAGCCCGGCGGATCCAGCACCTTGCCGTCGCCGTCGTACTGGCTGCCCTGGTCGTCGAAACCGTGGCTGATCTCGTGGCCGATCACCGCGCCGATGCCGCCGTAGTTGGCGGCGTCGTCGGCGCGGGCGTTGAAGAACGGCGGCTGCAATATCGCCGCGGGGAACACGATCTCGTTGTACTCGGGCTCGTAGTAGGCATTGACCGTCTGCGGGCTCATCTCCCATTCGCCGCGGTCCACCGGCTGGCCGAGCTTGGCGACATTGCGGTCGTACTCGAAGACCGCGGCGCGAACGACGTTGCCGGCCAGGTCGTCGCGCGCGATCTTCAGTGCACCGTAGTCGCGCCACTTCGCGGGGTAGCCGATCTTCACGGTGAATTTGGCGAGCTTGGCCTGCGCCTTCTCGCGCGTCGCCGGGCTCATCCACTCGAGCGTGTCGATGTCGGCCTTGTACGCGGCCAGCAGGTTCTGCACCAGCTGGTCCATGCGCGCCTTCGATGCGGGCGGGAAATACTTGCTCACGTAGGCCTTGCCCAGCCCCTCGCCCATCGCCTGCTCGACCAGGGCCAGGCCGCGCTTCCAGCGCGGACGGTCCTCGGGTATGTCGCGCAGCGCCTTGCCGTAGAAGGCGAAGTTCTCGTCGACGTAGCGCTTGCTCAGGTAGGGCGCCATGGTCGTGAGCACATGCCAGCGGAAATAGCTCTTCCAGACCGGCAGCGGCGTGTCGTGCAGGATCCTGGCGAAGGCCGTGAGGTAGCTGGGCTGGCTGACGATGACGTAGTCGACCTTGCCGGCGATGCCGGACTGGGCCACGTAGGTCTTCCAGTCGACGCCGGGCGCCAGCGTGGCGAGCTGGTCGAGCGCGACCTTGTTGTAGGTCTTGACCGGATCGCGGTTCTCGACCTTGCTCCATTGCACGCGCGCCAGTTCGGTCTCGAGCTTGAGGATGGCCTCGGCGGCGGCGGCGGCCTTGCGGTCGCCCGACAGGGCGAGCATCTTCTGCACGTGCTCGCGGTACTGGCCGCGGATCTGCACGAGCTTCTCGTCGTCCTTGAGGTAGTAGTCGCGGTCGGGCAGCCCCAGGCCGTCCTCGCCCAGGTCGAACACGTAGCGGGTGGTGTCCTTGACGTCCAGGTGCACCGCCGGGGTGAACGGCGCCGGCACGCCGATGCGGTTGAGGTGGGCGATCAGCGCGCTGATGCCTGCGGTGTCCTTCAGGCCGGCGATGCGCGCGAACTCGGCGGTGAGCGGCCGGGCGCCGCGGGTCTCCAGCGTGCGTTCGTCGAGAAAGCTCGCGTACAGATCGGTGATCTTCTGCAGGTCCGGATCGGCGGCGTCGAGGATCCGGGGCAGTTCATCGATCAGCGGGCGCAGCTGCTCCTGGACGGTGTCGCGCAGTTCGTAGAACGACCCGTAGGCGCCCTTGTCGGCCGGGATTTCCTTGGTGGCCAGCCATTTGCCGTTGACGTAGCGGTAGAAATCGTCCTGCGGCCGCACGCTGGTGTCGCGATACTGCAACTCCAGGCCGGAACCCAGCGCCGGCGCGGCCGGTTCCGCGGCGCGGGCCGCGCCCAGGGCCATGCTCAGGGTCACGCTCAGTGCCACGCTCAGTGCCACGTTCAGTGCCACGCAAAAGCACGCGGGTACCCATGAAGACTTGCTCATAGAGGACCTCATTTCGGGAGTCGGGGATGGAAAAACCGGCGATGATAGTCCCGCCGGCCGGCCCCCGGACTACCGTGGCCTGCAGGTCCTGCAGCGCCCCGGCGTCCCGCCCTCACTGCGGCTTGGGGGGCGCGCACAGGCTCTCGTGCTCTTCCTGCAGCCGGCGTACGCCCAGCTCGACGGAGGCGCGCTCGCCCGGCGCGGCCGACAGCAGGTCCTGCTGGCCGTATTCGATGCGCCGCACCAGGTCATCGCAGCGCGCGACCAGTGCCTTGCGCTTTTCCTGCGCCACTTCCTGCTCGGTCTCTGCCACCGCCGGCGCGCGCGTGCCCACCGGTGCGCCCGAGGGCACGATGCCGCCCGGCCGGGCGCCCAGCGCGGACTTCTCGGTGGCCGGATCGCGCGGTACTTCCACCGCGGGGCGGTTCTCGACCTTGCGCTCGCGCGAAGTGCCATCCGGGCAAGCTTCGTTCGAATAGGTGACGTGCCCGGCCGAGTCCTCGCAGCGCCGCAGGTTGTCGGCGGCGCCTGCCGTCGATGCCGCTGCGCCGCTCGCCAGCCACATCGCCACCAGCAGCACCCTGCCGCCCGTGCGTACCGTCATCGCCGCTGCCGCCTGCCGCTGCATTGCATCCTGCATCACATCCCGTCCCAAGGTGCCCGGCCGAGGTCGCCGTATCGTATCGGCAGCGGTCGCATCGCGACCGTGCCGCCTGTCCAAGCATAGTACCGGCAGCGCGACCCCGGGGAAACCGGCTACGACGTTCAGATGAGCTTGCCCGGGTTCATCAGGCCCTGCGGATCCAGGGCCTGTTTTACCGCCCGCATCATCGCGATCTCGGCTGGTGCTTTGGTGCGCTGCGCAAGCGCGCGGCGCAACTGGCCCAGGCCGTGCTCGGCGCTCACCGACCCGCCGTGGCGTGCCACCGCGGCGTAGACGATGTCGTTGATCGGTGCCTCGCGGTCGAAGGCCGCGCTGGGCGGCAGATCCGCGCGCGCGCCGACGTTGAAGTGCAGGTTGCCGTCGCCCAGGTGGCCAAATACCAGCGTACGCAGCTCGGCGCTCAGCGCGGCCAGCGCGGATTCGACCTCGGCGACGAACGCGGCCATGCTTCCCAGCGGCAGCGAGATGTCGTGCTTGACGTTGCCGCCGCGGCGCGCCTGCGCCTCGGGGATCGATTCGCGCAGCTGCCACAGCGCCTGCGCATCGGCCAGCGAGTGCGCGACGATCGCATCCTGGGCCTCGCCGGCGCCGATCGCCGCCGCGCACAGCTGCTCGCACCGGGCCTGGGCGTGCGCGGCGTCGGTCGGCTCCGACCATTCGAGCAGCGCCAGCCAGGGATGGCGCTGGGCAAAGCGCGCGCGCCGCGCTGTTGCTGGCGCGGGCTGGTCCTCGACCAGGGCCACGCAGGCATCGGACATCACCTCGAAGGCGGTCAGGGCGGGCCCGGCCTGCGCGCGGGCGCGATGCAACAACGCGATGGCGGCCGGCAGGTCCGCGCACGCCAGCAGGCATACGAGGCGCACGCGCGGCAGCGCAAAGAGCTTGAGCGTCGCCGCGGTGATGACGCCCAGCGTGCCCTCCGAGCCGATGAACAGCTGCTTGAGGTCGTACCCGGTATTGTCCTTGCGCAGGCCGCGCAGGCCGTCCCAGACCGTGCCGTCGGCCAGCACCACTTCGAGCCCCAGCGTGAGTTCGCGCGCGTTGCCATAGCGCAGCACCTGGGTGCCGCCGGCATTGGTGGCGAGGTTGCCGCCGATCGTGCAGCTGCCTTGCGCGGCCAGGCTCAGCGGGAAGAGCCGGTCCTGCGCCAGCGCCGCCTGCTGCACCTCCTGCAGCAGGCAGCCGGCCTCGACCGTGAGCGTGTCGTTGGCGGTGTCGACCTGGCGCACGCGGCGCAGGCGGCGCGTGCTCAGCACCAGCGCACGCGCGCTGTCATCGGGCGTTGCGCCGCCGACCAGGCCGGTGTTGCCGCCCTGGGGCACCACCGGCACGCCATGGCGCGCGCACCAGCCCATGGCCTGGGCGACCTGGGCCGTCGTGCGGGGCAGGGCCACGGCCAGGGCCCGACCGACAAAGCGGCCGCGCCAGTCGGTGAGGAAGGGCGCCGTGTCGGCCGGCTGGTCGAGCACGGCGTCGGCGCCCAGAAGCGCGCGCAGGTCGTCTATCGGTTCCATGGTGGTGGAAGGATAATCCCGCTGGCGGCCGCTGCCAGCCGCGACCACCACCCCTCGTCGTCCCCTGGAGTCGCATGATCCCCCATCCGGAAACACCCGCGCCGGCGCCGGCGCCATCGAACGGGCCCGCGCCGGACCAGCCGGCCGGCCTGGTGCCGCGCCTGGCGCTCGCCCGCGAGGTCCTGGCCTTTGCCGTGCACACGGCGCGCCAGTCGCGCCTGATGCAGGTGGCTGCCAGCCTCACCTTCTCGTCGGTCCTGGCCCTGGTGCCGCTGCTGGCCGTGGTGCTGGCGGTGTTCACGGCCTTTCCGCTGTTTTCCGAGATGCGCGAAGCGCTCGAACAGCAGCTGGCCAAGAGCCTGCTGCCCGTGCCCTATGCGCAGACCATCCTGCGCTATCTGGCCGATTTCGCCGCCAAGGCGGCCGGCGTGGGCGCCGTCGGCCTGGCCTTCCTCGCGATCACGGCGCTGACGATGATCCTCACCGTCGACCGCATCCTCAACGACATCTGGCAGGTGCGCCAGCGCCGCCCGCTGGCGCGCCGCCTGCTGGTGTACTGGGCGCTGCTGTCGCTCGGACCGGTGCTGCTCGCCGTCAGCCTGAGCCTCACGTCGTACGTGGTGTCGCTGTCCGACACGCATATCGCACGCTGGGGCGCGGACGCGCGCACCGTGCTGCAGTTCGTCCCGCCGCTGATCGCGGCAGCCGCCTACAGCACCATCTATGCGCTGGTGCCCAATCGCGACGTGGCCTGGCGCCACGCCATCACCGGCGGCCTGGTGACCGCGGCGGCCGACGAATTGATGAGCCGCGGCTTTGCCGCGTACGTGATGCACGGGAGCGTGCTCAACATCTACGGCGCCTTTGCGGCGATCCCGATATTCCTCACCTGGATCTACCTCTCCTGGCTGAGCTTCCTGTTCGGCGCGGCCATCGCCGCCACCCTTCCGCAACTGGTCAACACGCGGTTCTCCGACAGCCAGCGCGCCGGCGACCGCGCGATTACCGCCATCGCCGTCATCAAGCTGATGTTCGATGCGCGCCGGGGCGGCGCCTTGCGCGCCTTCGGCTCGCACGACCTGGCGCGCCGCCTGCGCACGTATGACGAGGACCTGGTGGCGATACTGCAGGACCTCGAGGCCTTGGGCTACCTGCGGCGCCTCGCGGCCACCGACGATCTGCCGGAACAATGGCTGCTCGCCTGCGATCCGCAGACCCAGGGCCTGGGCCCCGTGTTTCATCGCTATGCGATCGACCCGCAGAATTCGCTGCTGCAACGCGCCGACCTGGGTCTTGCCGGCTGGCTGGCGCCGGTGCTGACCGGCGAGTGGCTGGCGCGCGGCATCGCCTGCCTGGGGCGTGAACCGGGCGCGGCGTCGCCGCCGCCTACGACCGGTCGCTAGCGAACAGCGTCGAGCCGCGCACCAGCACGATGCCGGCGCGGTGCAGGGCAGCGCCGAATTCGCTGCCGCCCAGATGGCCGTATTCCATCACCCGCGCGGCGCCGATCGGATCGGCGGCGTCGGCGCGACTGGCCGGATGGCACATCAGCACCGAGGCGTCCGGGCCCACGTCCATCCAGCGCGCCAGTTGCGCGCGATAGGTGACGCGGTCGGCGGCGCTGCCGGCGCGGAAGTCGTATACGCCGACCAGCCAGGGGCTCATCGGCAGCCCCGCGCCCGCGGCGCGCAGGCGCAGGCCGCGCTCGCCCAGCAGCGCGATGCCGCGCGCCTTGCGGTCGTGCACGCCGGCCGGCGGACGGGTGCTGCGGATCCAGGGTCGCGCCGCCGGGTAGCGGCGCTGCAACTCGCGCAGCAGGGCGTCGCGCACGACACCGAACTGGTGGACATGCTGGTGGCCGTCGATGTAGTCGGGCGCGCGGCCCAGTTGCGCCTCGAAGGCATCGAACTGGCGGGCGAGGGCCGCCTCGAGCGGCGCGCGCGCCAGGCGGCCGGTGGCGCAGCGCCAGACCAGCTCGCCCAGCGGCCAGACGCCGGTGGTGCCGGCCGCGAAGCCCTGGGTGAGGTTGAGGTGCAGCCCGACGTCGACCGCGGCAGCGTCTGCAGCGGCCGGCAACTGGCGCGCGGCGCTGGCCCACAGCGGCGCATCGACCAGGGCGCTGGTGGCGGTGACGCGGCCGCGCGCGATCAGCTCGACGATGGCGTCGACCGCGCCGGCATCGATGGCGAAATCGTCGGCGCTGCTCACCCAGCGCCGCACGCCCGTGGGCGGCGCCGCCGCCGCTGCGCTCACCGCGGCGGCGCCGGGGCGGTCTGCGCGGCCTGCGCGGCGATCGGGGTCCTGCCCAGGCGGCGCGCCACGATATAGCGCGGTCGCAGCTTCACCTCCTCGTAGACGCGCCCGAGGTATTCGCCGAGCACGCCGATGAAGAGCAACTGGACGCCGCTGAAGAACATCAGCCCGACCACGATGGTGGCCCAGCCGGCCACGTCGCTGCCGTGCAGGTAGTGGTCGATGACCACCCAGATGCCGTAGCCGATGGCCAGCACCGCCAGCGACGAGCCGAAGCCGCTGGCCAGGCGCAGCGGCAGGTTGGAGAAGGCGGTGATGCCCGAGGCCGCCAGCGAGAACAGCGCGCGCAGGCCGAAACCGCTGTTGCCGGCCATCCGCGGCGGCGGCACGAACTCGATGGCGCGCGAGCGGTAGCCCACCCAGGCGTACAGGCCCTTCATGAAACGGGTGCGCTCGGGCAGGGCGCACAGCGCATCGACGACGCAGCGGTCCATCAGCCGGAAATCGCCGGCATGCGGCGGGATGTCGATGGACGAGCCGAACTTGAGCAGCGAATAGAACACCCGCGCGCCCAGGCGCTTGAAGCGTGATTCCTCGCTGCGGTCGGCGCGCACCGCGTAGACCATGTCCACGTCCTCGCGCCAGCTGCGCAGCATGGGTTCGAGCAGCTCGACCGGATGCTGCAGGTCGGCATCGAGCGTGACGACCACGTCGCCGCGGGTGTGGTCCAGGCCGGCGCCCAGCGCCGCTTCCTTGCCGAAATTGCGCGACAGCGCCAGGCAGATGACGCCGCCGCCGTTGAGCCAGGGCTGCAGGCTCGCCAGCGTGTTGTCGCGGCTGCCGTCGTCGACGACGAGGATTTCCCAACGGTCGGTCAGGCGCCGCAGCTGGTCGATGAGCACCGGCAGCAGCCGCGGCAGGTTCTCCGCCTCGTTATAGGCCGGCACCACGCACGAGATCGACGGTGTGCGCGCGCTGCGCGGCGTGGTATCGGCATCGGGGTCGGGGTTCACGCCGCCGGCGGGCGCGGCCTCGCGTTCCCAGCCGGTGGAAGGGGTTTCTCGTGCAGACATGGCGGAACGATACGCGAACCGGGCCGGTCTGTGCGGCCGCGGCGCCGCGCGGCCGCGCGTAAAATGCCGGCCAGCTGCGCGCAGCGCAGCACCGCGGCATGCGGTCGATCGGCCGCCTGCCGATGGGGGAACCGGTCCGAGGGGCCGGCGTGCGCCATTCCGGGACGGCAACAGCGTAGGACGGTAACAGCGCCATGGATTATGTCTTTTCGCCACCGCGGCAGGTCGCGCTGCCGGTCATCGGCAGCAGCGCGTCGTATCCGGTGCGGCGCATCTTCTGCGTCGGCCGCAACTACGCCGATCACGCCCGCGAGATGGGCCATACGGGGCGCGAGGCGCCGTTCTTCTTCGCCAAGCCGGCCGATGCCGTGCTGGCCGTCGCTGCGGGTACCACGGCGACGCTGCCGTATCCGGCGCAGACGCAGGATCTGCAATACGAAGTGGAACTGGTCGTGGCGCTGGGCGGCCATGGTGCGAACGTGCCGGCCGCGGCCGCCGGCGCGCTGATCTGGGGCTACGCGGTCGGCATAGACCTCACGTGCCGCGACCTGCAGGCCGCATTGAAGCAGCAGGGGCGGCCCTGGGAGATCAGCAAGGCCTTCGACCATTCGGCACCGGTATCGGCGGTGCAGCCGATCGCGCGCTCGGGCCGCATCGACCGCGGCGCCATCTGGCTCGACGTCAACGGGCAGCGGCGCCAGCACGGCGACATGGCGATGATGATCTGGGGCGTCGACGAGGTGCTCGCCCACCTGTCGCGCTATTTCGCGCTGGCGCCCGGCGACCTGGTGTTCACCGGCACGCCGGCCGGCGTTGGCCGCCTGCAGCCCGGCGACGCGGTGCGGGCGGGCATCGATTCGGTCGGCGAACTGGCGCTGGACATCGGCGCGCCCGACTGAGCGCCGTGGCGCGCGCGCCGGGCGCCTGCCTGCTTGCGCCTCAATCGGCCAGCGCGCGTACCGGGCGCCAGCGGCGCACCGCGGCGCGCAGGTCGCGCAGGCGCAGGCCCGGGCGTCCTGCCGGCGGCCGGCCGTAGCGCGCCGCCGCCAGCTCGTCGAGCACGCGCCGCGTCTCGGGCATGCAGCGCGGATCGAGGCGCGCCGCCAGGTGCTCGCGCATGTCGTGCAGGCCCATCGTGCCTGGCACCTTCACGCCCGCGTCGGCGAGCTTGGCGCGCAATTCGATCGTCAGTTCGGCTAGCGGGTCGCGCACCGCGCGGCGCCGCAGCGAGAGCACGGCAAGCAGCACCAGCAGCACGCTGAACACCACCACCGCCACGGCCGTGACGTTCTCCAGGCTGGGCCGCAGGCCTATCCACGCCATCAGCGAGCGCTGGCGCTCGGCCGAGTACGACAGGAACCACTGGTTCCAGGCGTTCTCCAGCGCCTCGCGTTCGAGGCGCAGCTGGCCCAGCCAGCTCCACGATTCGGGCAGGCCGGCGATGCCGTCGCTGCGGCGCTCGCGCAGCGTGTGCTCGATGCGGTCGGGCGCGACCGCGGCGGTCGGGTCGATGCGCTGCCAGCCGTAGTCGTCGAGCCAGACCTCGGCCCAGGCGTGCGCATCGGACTGGCGCACCGTGAAGAAGCCGTCGACCGGATTGGTCTCCCCGCCCTGGTAGCCGGTGACGACGCGCGCGGGCACGCCCATCGCGCGCATCAGCACGACGAAGCTCGAGGCGTAGTGCTCGCAATAGCCCACCCGCTGGTCGAACAGGAATTCGTCGACCGAATCGCGGCCCAGCAGGCCCACGTTGATGTTGTAGCGGAACGGCAGGCGGCGGAACTGCAGCAGCACGGCTTCGACCAGGCGCCGGTCGAGCTGTGGCGCGCCGCGGGCGCGGTCGCGCGCCGCCTCGGCCACGGTCTCGGCCTTGAGCTGCGCCGCCCAGGCCAGGGTGCGCGGGTTGTAGCGCTCGGGCAGCTGCAGCCAGATGCCCAGCGACGGTTCGGGCGTGCGCGGGCCGGCCGAGAACGTGGTGTAGCTGCGCACGCGGTAGCGCAAGCGGTTGACGATGGGCGCGCCGGTCTGCAGCTCGAGCGTCGGCGTCAGGCGCGAGTCGGTGGTGGGCACGTCGTCGACCCGGTCGGCGAACTCGAGCGCGATGAGCTCGCGCCGCTGGGTCGGCTCCAGGGTGACGGTGTAGTCGATCGCGCTGGACGGTTCGACATGCACCTCGATGCGGCCGCCGCCGGCGATCGCCGGATCGAGGGCGGTCCAGGTGCGGCCGTCGAAGAAGCCGAAGACCGGACCGCGCCAGTACAGCTTGCGCTGGTCGGGCGGCCGCTTCTCGAAGCGCGCGCGCAGCGCGACGCTGTCGTCGCGCAGCAGGCCCTTGATCGACCCGGGCGACATCGAGCCCGACAGGCCGGTTCCGGAACGCAGGTCTCCGCCGCCGTTGCCCCACAGCGGCGCCGACAGCCGCGGGAACAGGAAGAACAGCGTGAGCGTGAGCGGCAGGGCCAGCAGGAAGACGCGCGCCAGGTAGCGCAGCTTGCCGATGAAGGCGATGTCGCCTTCGGGCAGGTTGACGCTGAGCAGCACGAAGAACAGCATGCCGACCGAGACCACCATCGAGACCGCCGAGAACAGGCTCTGGTCGAAGAGGAACTGCGTCTGCAGCACGAACAGCGAGAGAAACACGATCACCAGCACGTCGCGGCGCGCGCGCATCTCCAGCACCTTGAGCGCGATCAGCACCAGCAGGAAGTTCACGCTCGCGTCGCGACCGAAGAGCGTCCCGTGCTCGATCCAGACGGCCAGCGTGCCGGCCACCAGCAGCAGCACCATCGTGATCCTGCCCGGCGCGGGCCTGAGCGACTGGGCGAGCCAGGCGCGCCAGATCCAGACCAGGCCGATGACCACCGTCGACCAGAGCGGCAGGTGCTCGAAGTGCGGCGCCACCACCATGGCCACGGCGATGAGCAGCAGCGCCTGGTCGCGCTGCTCGCGCGCGCCGCTCGAGATCTGCGGCTGCAGCCAGGCGCGCACGCGGCGCGTCGCGGCCGCCGGACGGCGCTGGCCCGGGCGCAGCGGCAGGGCGGAATTCGCGCTCATGCGGCCGGATACAACGCGATGGCTTCGAGGCAGCGCGCGCGCTGCGCCGGGCCGGTGCCGGTGGGAATGTGCACGCCGGGCAGGTTGAGGCTGTAGCGCAGCCCGGCGACCTCCGCCACCAGCACCCAGCGCGTCAGCCGCGCCAGGCGCTGCTCGAGCGGCAGCGCCGCCGGCAGGCTCAGCAGGTCGAGCACGGTTTCTTCGCCGGCGCTCGATTCGAACAGCTTGACCGAGAGATCGTCGCTGCGCGCGGCCAGGCGCCAGGCGATCGCCTTGAGCGGATCGCCGGGTCGGTAGGGGCGCACGCCGGCGAAATCGTCGTTGCCGGCGACGATGCCGTTGGCCACGTCGCGGTCGCCGCCGCTGCCCACCGGTGGCGGCGGCGCATCGACTTCCGGCGCGGCGTAGACGACGGTGCTGAGCTGCGGCGAGACGTAGGCCCAGGCCTCCCACAAGCCGAACGGGAAGCGCGTGGCGATGCGCACGCGCGGGCAATCGCGCCGGCCGCGGCGGCGCGTCGGCAGGCCGATGCTCACGCGCTCGCTGCTCGATGCGGCGACGTCGACCCAGACGCCCTGGAGCGGCTGCTCCGCGCTGCGCCGGCTGGCGCCGCGCCGGCGGCGCGGCAGGATGAAGGCGAAGTTCACCGCGTAGCGCGCCTCGCCGGTGGGATTGTCGATGACGAAGTCGAAGTTGGCGATCTCGCCGGCATGCACGGGGTTGGCGCGCTGCTCGCGCACCGCCAGGTGGACCAGGTTGCGATGGGTCTGGTACATGCCGACCAGCGAGATGCTCAGGACCAGGAAGGCGAGCAGGAAACCCAGTTGCAGGTTGAAATTGAGCGATCCGAACCACACCGTCATGGCGACGGCGAAGAACACCAGGCCGGCGCGGGTCGGCAGGATGAAGATGCGCCGGCGGTCCAGCGTCACATCGCCGCGCGGTTCGCGGTGATTGCGGAACAGCCAGTGGACCAGCCGCGGCCGCAGCTCCTGGAAGATCGCGCTCATGCGCAGCCCCGGACCATCGTCCCCTACGGCAAGGGCACCGATTGCAGCAGGTGGGTGGCCAGTTCGCGGCCCTGCAGCGCGCGGCCGCCGTCGCGCGTGGCGGCGCGCAGCCGGTGGCCCACGACGCCCGGCAGGATGTTCTGCACGTCCTCCGGAATCACGTGGTCGCGGCCGTCGAGCCAGGCCCAGGAGCGGGCCGCGGCCAGCAGCGAGAGGCCGGCGCGCGGGCTCAGGCCGTCGACGAAGGTGCCCGAGGTGCGCGTGTAGGCGAGCAGCGCCTGGATGTAGTCGAGCAGCGCGCCGGAGCAGAACACCCGCTTGACCTCCTGCTGCGCCGCCAGCAGGTCGGAAGCGCGCGACAGCGCCGGCATGTTCTTGAGCATGTCGCGGCGCGATTCGCCGGCCAGCAGCGCCCGCTCGGCGGCGTGGTCGGGGTAGCCCAGCGAGATGCACATCAGGAAGCGGTCGAGCTGCGATTCGGGCAGCGGGAAGGTGCCGATCTGGTGCAGCGGGTTTTGCGTCGCAATCACGAAAAAGGGCTGCGGCAGCGGCCGCGCCATGCCGTCGATCGAGACCTGGAACTCCTCCATGGCCTCGAGCAGCGCGCTCTGCGTCTTGGGGCTGGCGCGATTGATCTCGTCGGCCAGCAGCACCTCGGAGAAGATCGGCCCCGGGTGGAAGGTGAACTGGCCGCTGGTGCGGTCGTAGACCGAAACCCCGATCACATCGGACGGCAGCAGGTCGCTGGTGAACTGGATGCGGCGAAAGGGCAGCCCCAGCGAGATGGCAATGGCGTGGGCCAGCGTGGTCTTGCCGACGCCGGGCGCATCCTCGATCAGCAGGTGACCGCCGGCCAGCAGGCAGGTGAGGCTCTGGCGGATCTGCAGGTCCTTGCCGACGATTACCGTTGCGATGCGTGCCGCACAAGCCTGGAATTTCTCTAACATGGGAGGGTCGCGTTCGTAAGTAGGGGAAGGGTCTTGGCTACTGGGTTACTGACACACGTCGCTTGCGCGGCGCACGAGATGGGCAGCTGGCACCCGGAATGCCCGGAACGCCTGGCGGCGATCCAGGACCGGATCATCATCACCGGACTGGCGCCGCACCTGGAGTACCTGAACGCGCCGCTCGCGCCCATCGAGGCCCTGGAACGGGCCCATGATCCGGCATATGTCGAGATGTTGCAACGCAGTACACCGGCCAGCGGCTACCACGTCCTGGATCCGGACACGCTGCTGTGCCCGCACTCGTGGGAGGCGGCGCGTCGCGCCGCCGGCGCCGTGCTCGACGCCACCGACCGCGTCATCGCCGGCGACCTGGAAAACGCCTTCTGCGCGGTGCGGCCGCCTGGCCACCACGCGCGCCCGGCCACGGCGATGGGCTTTTGCATGCTCAACAACATCGGCATAGGGGTGCTGCACGCGCTCGAAGTGCATGGGCTGGAGCGCGTGGCGGTGGTCGATTTCGATGTCCATCATGGCAATGGTACGGAAGAGATCCTCGCGGCCGTCGAGCGCGGCGCACAGCGCGTGATGATGACGAGCTTTTTCCAGCATCCGTTTTACCCGTACTGCGGGGCCGACAATCCCATGGATAACATGGTCAATGTGCCTTTACCCGCCGGTTCCGACGGCGTGCGCGTGCGGGCGGTGGTCGACGAGATCTGGCTGCCGCGCCTCGAAGCGTTCCGCCCGCAGATGATTTTCATCTCCGCGGGCTTCGATGCCCACCGCGAGGACGACATCGGCCAGATGAGCCTGGTCGAGGCCGACTACGTCTACATCACCCAGCGCCTCATGGGGCTGGCGCGCCGCCACTGCGACGGGCGGATCGTGAGCTCGCTCGAGGGCGGCTACAACCTGAGCGCACTGGGGCGCAGCGCCGAGTGCCATGTGCGCGCGCTGGCGCAATTGTGAGCCTGCCCGCGCCGGAGCGACACCCGGCCGATGAGCCCGCGGCCGCGCCGCTGCTGCAGGCCAGCGCCGCCGGTGTGCTGCGCCTGACGCTCAATCGCCCGCAGCAGTACAACGCGCTCTCCGAGGAACTGCTGGCGGCGCTGCGCGCGGCCCTCGATGCCGCGGCCGGCGACCCGGCGGTGCGCGTCGTGGTGCTGGCCGCGTCCGGCCCCGCGTTTTGTGCCGGCCACGACCTGCGCCAGATGCAGCAGCGGCCCGAACTCGACTACTACCGCTGGTTGTTCGGCGAGTGCGCGCGCGTCGTGCGCCAGATCCGCCAGCTGCCCCAACCGGTGATCGCCCGCGTGCAAGGCCTGGCGACCGCCGGCGGCTGCCAGCTGGTTGCTGCCTGCGACCTGGCCGTGGCGGCCGATTGCGCGCGCTTTGCCGCCTCCGGCATCGACATCGGCCTGTTCTGCGCGACCCCGGCCGTGCCACTGTCGCGCAACCTGGGCCAAAAGCAGGCATTCGAACTGTTGTTCACCGGCGAGTTCATCGACGCGGCCAGCGCGCGCGAGCGCGGCCTGGTCAATCGCGTCGCCAGCGCCGAGGGCCTCGACGACGCGGTCGCGGCGCTGGCCGCGGCCATCATTGCCAAGCCCGCCGGCATCGTCGCCGCCGGCAAGGCGCTGTTCTATCGCCAGCAGGAAATGGGGACCGACGCGGCCTATCAGCTGGCCGTGCAGGCGATGGCGGTCAACGTGATGGATCCGGTGGCGCAGGAGGGCATAGGCGCCTTCCTCGACAAGCGCAAGCCGCGCTGGGCACCCTAGCGGCGCGTCGCCCCGGCCGCCGGACTATTTCTTGGCCTCGCCCGGCGGGGTGGCGGCGCCGGCGGCCAGGTTCTGCTGGTGGCGGATCAGCCGCAGCAGCGGATTGAGCTGCTGGATCAGGCGCGGCAGGTGGGGCACGACTTCAGCGCCGCGCCCCGACCCGATCAGCGCCAGTGCCAGGCTGATGTCCATCGACCCGGTCTCGGCGTTCGGGTCGAAGCCGCTGGCGCGCGCCGCTTCCGAGGTGCCCAGCATGATGCGGCGCGACCGCGAGCCCTGCGCCATCTGCGCGCGGCGCTGCGCCTGGCCACGCAGTTCGGTGGCGCCGTGGCGCAATTCCTCGGAAAGGGTGGCCACGCCGATGCAGGTCCAGACCTCCACGCCCGGGCCGGCCGCATCGACGTTCTCGAGCACCTTGCGCAGGCGCGCGGCGAACCGCAGCATGTCGGTCATGCCGTTGTTCTGCGTGGCGACGCAGAACTCGGCCGCATCGGAGCGCGTTGCCAGGTCCTCGAGGCGCACCGAGGCGGCCAGCGCGCGTCCCACCAGCTTCATCCGCTGCTCGACTTCGCCGTCCCAGGGCTGGTTGTTGGCGGCGTTGAGCTCGACGCGGATGCAGATCAGCGCGAGGTCGGAGAGCGCGCGCCGCGCGTAGGACAGCAGCTTCTCGACCTGCTTGTCGAAAGCTGCCAGCGTGAGCAGTTCGGTGTCCGGATCGACCGAGCGCGCCGAATCGAGTTCGCTGCGGCTGTCGACCAGCGCCTCGCGCGTCGTCGCCAGTTCCACCAGCACGCGCAGCCGCGTCAGCAGTTCGGCGGCCAGGTCGGCGGGCGCTGCCGTGCCGATGATCACCTCGGTGGCCGCCAGTTCGACGACGCGCCGGCTGTCGGCCTCGCGGCCGCCCTCGAGCAGCACCAGCGTCGGCAGGTCGCGGATCCGCTGCACCTTGGACGCGCGCAGCCGCGCCACGACATCGAAGGCGCGCAAGGACGGCGCCGTGGCGTCGCCGACAAAAGCGCGGATCGAGGAGTCGAGCAGCACCGCCTGCCAGGCGGCTTCCGCGTCGGCGACCTCGCGCACGTCGTAGTTCTCGCGCAGCGGCTCGCCCGCGGCGCCGCGCGCCAGGCCCGCGCCGCCCAGCAGCAGCACGCGCGGCCGCGCGGCAACGGTGCGCGGGCCGGCGCCGCCCTGCTGGGTGACCGGACCGCCTTGGGTATTGGGCGAAAGGGTGCTCACGGAATGGTCGCCGTGCCCCGGCCGCGCAAGGTTCGCCGTACCGGCCGTATCGTCGATCGCAATATGGGTGCCAACGTCATTTCCTGAAGGCGGTTCCGGGTGCAGTCCTGCCTCGGTGTCCCCGATTTTCCGTCAACATATCACGACCGGCACGCAATCGGTTCATTTTGAATCAAGGTGTTGCGGTCGCGCCGGCGGCGGCAAGATTGCGCCGGGCGCGATCGACGACCGCGGCGATGGTGGTGGCCTGCGCGGCCACGGCCTGTTCGCCCTCGCGGATGGCCGCTTCGCGGGCGGTGAAGTCGGTGCTGCCCACCGCCCCCAGCGCGGGACGCAGCACGATGTCGGCCGATTCGAGTTCGTAGCGGCCGATCACCTGTCCCATGATGGCGAAGGTCTGCAGCAGGATGTCGAGGGCGCCGGTGGTGCTCTGGTCGGCGGGACGCTTGGAGATGTCGACGGCGATGACCACGTCGGCACCCAGCCGCCGCGCGGTACGGACCGGAATCGGACTGACCAGTCCGCCGTCGACGTATTCGTGGCCGGCGATGGCCACCGGCTGGAACACCCCGGGAACGCTGCTCGAGGCGCGCACCGCCAGGCCGACACTGCCGCGTTCGAAGACCATCAGTTCGCCGCTGGCCAGGTCGGTGGCGACGATCGCCAGCTTGCGTGGCAGCTTCTCGATGGGCCGCTCGTCGACCTTGCGGTTGACGAAATCCTGCAGCGCGATGCCGCGGAACAGCCCGCGCGAGGGCAGCGACCAGTCGGTGATCGCCGACTCCTCGAACTGCATCGCCACCTGCTGCAGATCCGCGCCGGCGTATCCGGCCGCATACAGCGCCGCGACGAAGCTGCCCACGCTGGTGCCGACGACGATGTCCGGTTCGATGCCGCGCGCCTCCAGCGCCTTGATGACGCCGACGTGCGCGAAGCCGCGCGCCGCGCCGCCGCCCAGCGCCAGGGCGATGCGCAGCGGCCGCGGCGGCGCCGGTGGCGCGATCGCGACCGCCGGTGCCAGGCTGTCGACCGGCGCCACGTCGGGCTGTGCGGGCGGCGCACTGGCCGCCGCCGTGACCGGCAGGGCGGCGTGCGGGACCGGGGGCGGACCTATGCCCTGGCAGGCCGCCAGGGCCAGCAGCATGCAGCCGACCGCTGCCGTGCGAAAGAGGTGCTTCATCGTCGGCATCATTGTATGCGGGGAAGGCGTCCCGTCCGCCGGTGCCGGGCCGTCCGGGCGCGGCGCGCGCCCGCCGTCCGCGCCAGCGCGAGGCCCGTAGTATTCTTCTGCGCAATTCGCACCGCCCCGGACGCCGGCCACCGGGGCACGCATGCAGGCGACATTCGATGGCCGGAGCGATGGGTGGAACGACGATGAAAGCGCTGGTCTGCGTCAAGCGGGTGGTCGATTACAACGTCAAGGTGCGGGTCAAGCCCGACCAGAGCGGCGTCGATATCGCCAATGTGAAGATGTCGATGAACCCCTTCGACGAGATCGCGGTCGAGGAGGCGGTCCGGCTCAAGGAGGCCGGCGTGGTCACCGAGATCGTCGCCGTGTCCTGCGGCGTGGCCCAGTGCCAGGAGACGCTGCGCACGGCGCTGGCCATCGGCGCCGATCGCGCCGTGCTGGTCGAGACCGATGCGGAGCTGCAGCCGCTGGCCGTGGCCAAGCTGCTGGCGGCGGTGGTCGAGCGCGAACAGCCCCAGCTCGTCATCGTGGGCAAGCAGGCGATCGACGACGACGCGAACCAGACCGGCCAGATGCTCGCCGCGCTGCGCGCGATGCCGCAGGCGACCTTCGCCTCGAAGCTCAAGATCGCCGATGGCTGGGCCGAGGTCACCCGCGAGGTCGACGGCGGACTCGAGACCATCGCCGTCCTGCTGCCGGCCGTCATCACGACCGACCTGCGCCTGAACGAGCCGCGCTACGTCACCTTGCCCAACATCATGAAGGCCAAGAAGAAACCGCTCGAGGTGCTGGCGCCGGCGGCGCTGGGCGTCGACGTGGCGCCGCGCCTCAAGACCGTCAAGGTCGGCGAGCCGTCGCAGCGCCAGGCCGGCATCAAGGTGGCGGACGTCGCCACCCTCGTCGCCAAGCTGCGCGACGAAGCCAAGGTCATCACCTGAACCACGGGACACGAACATGAAAGCACTGGTACTGGCCGAGCACGACAACGGCGCACTCAAGGCGGCCACGCGCAACGTCGTGACGGCGGCGGCGCAGGCCGCGGGAGCGGTCGACATCCTCGTGGTGGGCAACGGCTGCGCGGCCGTCGCCGCGCAGGCCGGCGCGATCGCCGGCGTGGGCAAGGTGCTGCTGGCCGATGCGCCGCACCTTGCCGACGGCCTGGCCGAGAACGTCGCGCCGCAGGTGCTGGCGCTGCTCGAGGGCTACACCCATGTGTTCGCGCCGGCCAGCAGCTACGGCAAGAACGTCCTGCCGCGCGTGGCCGCGCTGCGCGACTGCGCGCAGGTGTCCGATGCCATCGCCGTGCTCGCCCCCGACACCTTCGCCCGGCCGATCTACGCGGGCAATGCGGTGGCGACCGTGCAGGCCACCGACCCGGTGATCTTCGTCACGGTGCGGCCCACCAGCTTCGCGCCGGCCGGCGACGGCGGCCCGGCGCCCGTCGAGACCGTGAGCCCGGTGGCCGACAGCGGCAAGTCGCGTTTCGTCGGCCGCGCGGTGGCCAAGTCCGACCGCCCGGAACTGCAGGGCGCCAAGATCGTCGTGTCCGGCGGCCGCGCCCTGGGTTCGGCGGAGAACTTCCAGCTGCTCGAGAAGCTGGCGCTGCGCCTCAATGCGGCGCTGGGCGCCTCGCGCGCCGCCGTCGATGCCGGCTACGCGCCCAACGA
>Ga0181528_10000746_pt1 | contig 21601 bp, 14 predicted proteins | sample PEATcosm2014_Bin_47_FD_119742 | JGI IMG/M metagenome (GOLD analysis project Ga0181528, IMG submission 119742) | Peatland microbial communities from MTU Mesocosm Facility, Houghton, MI, USA - PEATcosm2014_Bin10_10_metaG | ecosystem: Environmental > Terrestrial > Soil > Wetlands > Peat | place...
GACTTGAAGCGACAATCAAATGACATCTCAATGACACGCTCTCCGCGGCACAAAAGCTATTGTCGTTTGCGGCGGGCTCCATTTTCGTCCGATGCCGAGGCCGGTTCCGCAGTGGGACCGCGAAAAGGGAGTCACTAACTTGGAGGAGAAAAACACATGCAGAACATTGAATTGTTAACCAAGTGTGAATCCGATGCGTCCGTGTCTCGCCGCAGCTGCGGGCTGGATTCGCGCAAGGTTCTTATTGCCGCAACGTTCCTGGCTGCTGCTCCCGGAATCTGCCTTGCGCAGTGGTTTGGCGCGAGCGATGCATTTCTGCCCAGTCCTGTTGTAACTGTCTCCACCATTCCCATGAATGGAGACGTGAATCCCTATGGCGTTGCCTTTGTTCCGAATGACTTTCAAATCGGGTCAGGACCTTTGAAGCATGGGAATATCCTGGTCTCGAATTTCAACGACAGTGCGAACATCCAGGGCACCGGAACGACGATCGTGAGCATCTCCACGAGCGGTTCACAGACTCTCTTCTTCCAGGGCACCGCGCCAATGGGGCTATCGACCGCCCTGGGAACACTTCAGAAAGGGTTCGTCGTCGTCGGCAATTCTCCTGATATACCCAGCACCCAGGCAGCCGGAGAACCGGGGTCATTGCTGGTGATCAACAATCAGGGCAAGCTCATTCAAACGATCACCAGCCCGTGGATCCAGGCGCCGTGGGATATGGCGCTGGTCGACCTTGGCGACCGCGCGATTGCATTTGTGGCCAACGCACTGAACGGAACAATCAGCCGGTTGGATTTCCAGGTAACTTCGTGGGGACTCAACCTGACCAGCGCCACGACGATTGCCTCGGGCTATGTCAATCGGCCCGATCCGGTTACATTCTTTGTTGCGCCGACGGGGCTGGTCTATGACGCACCACGCGACCGCCTCTATGTTGCCTCAACGGGAGACAACGCCATCTTTGCGATCAACGACGCGGCCGATCGCAAGAAAGACGATGGCATGGGATCTCTCGTCTACGCCGACAATGTCCATCTGCATGGCGCGCTGGGACTGGCGGCGGCGCCGAATGGCCACTTGCTGGTGACCAACAACGACGGCATCAATTCCGATCCCACTCAGCCGAGCGAGATCGTCGAGTTTACCAAACAGGGGGAGTTTGTAAAAGAGATCTCGGTCGATCCGGCCCAGGGAGGATCGTTCGGTCTGGCGGTAAGTACGTCCCACAACCAGTCGATCCTCGCGGCAGTCGATGACAACACTGGGACGCTGATCATCTGGACTCTGAATCCGTAGCGGTGCCCTCGCCGGCCCATGCGGCCTCGCGCTTTATACCGGGCGAGGCCGCATGAACCGGAAGATGTGTTGGACTCACCGAATCGACGGTGGTGGTGCAAACCCGGGTTAGCGGATGACACACCGGCAATCGTTCCGTTCCTCCGGATTCTCGCTGCGAAAGGCCATGAGCTTTGCGAGACAGAAACTCAAGTGGATCACTGCTGGCCGAGGATCACCGGCAAGCCGTCTTTGCCGCCGATGATTACAACCTTTGCATTGGAAGAAGCTGCCAGCTTTTCCGTTGCCTCGATGCCCTTCCATTTCAACAGCGGCTCGGTAATTCCTTTGGTTACGATATTTTGGAAATCCTGAATGCCCTGAGCCTCGATGGCCTTGCGCTGCGCTTCCTTGCGCTCCTTGTCGAGCGTAAAGTCCATCTGTTGAGCCTGTTGCTGCGCGGTCATCTTCTGCTCGATTGCGGTGAGCAATTGCGCAGAGGGCTTTACTTCGCGGATGAAGACCTGCTGAATCACGACGCCAGCACCCGAGAACCCTTGGTACTGGCGCAGAATCTCATCAATCGAGCTATTCATGCGGGTGCGAATCATCTCCGCCATCGCCGCGCGCTTCGATGCGTAAGCCTCCTCGAATGTGAATTGCGAGGTGCTGTCGGGCACCGCGGATCGAGCCGCTGAACGGACGATATTGCTGGCGTAGTCGGTTCCAAGGTGGCGATAGACCCAAGGTGCATCGGCGTCTACCAGCTTGTAAACGATGCTGACATTCAGCGTGAGCACGACGCCGTCTGAGGATTGAGCGAAGATCGAGTCGTCTCCCTTGACCTCGCCTTCATTCTCGGCGGAGACCATGGTGTAGGTCTGGCTGCGTACTGACATCTCTGTCACCGACGCAAAGGGATTGATGGTGTGCAGCCCTTCAGGAATAATGTAGGGCTGAACGCTGCCATAGATTACAGGCACGCCCACCTGCCCTGCGCTGACTGAGGTGATGCACGAAGCGATGATAAACAGGAGACCCGTCACGGCAGATGCTGACGCACCAATGGTTAGAGCGTGAGCCGGAAAGCCTGAACTCACTCCGGGAATTTCCTCTTTGAGAGAATGGCTGGGATGGCCGGCATCCGCCTTCGCCAGCTCGATTGAACTCACTTTGAGGCGATGAGCCGCAATGCCGATGGCAAGCGCTACAAGCAGGAAGACACAACCCACGATGAACATTGGTCAATGAGTCCTTTCGAATGGCAGAGTTGTTTGCAAGGCAAGAATACTCCTCTTGGGAGGAGAGACGACGAAGTTTTGCAATCGACTCCAGGCAGCGGCGCGGCGTGTACTTTGGAATTCATCGAGCAAGATTTCTATTGAATCGGATCTCCGCCGAGCCTTCCCCAAACTCGACGAGTCTTAGACTTGGACCCGACAAGGCCAAAAGGCAGGGGAAGCGCAGTTGGCAACACTCCCCAAATGGTTTCACGTCAGTGCCACGGGCTAGAGTAGAGGCCGGTGAGTTCATTCAGGGTGTCCCATGCGAGGCCGACGCGGTGCCGGTGCGCGCGGCAGTGTGGGCCGGAGTGATTTCATAAATCGGAAGTGCACCAGCCAGAACGGACAGATGAAAGTGAAACGCCCGGATGTTCTTGTTCGGAGACCGGGCCGCCTGCAGAATCGGCCCCAGAAAAAGGGCGCGGCTGCTCCCTCGGCGCCCGACCACTGCGGCTTGCTTATCCCGCTCGCTCCGTTTACCGTGGTTAGCATATAGCTCCCACAGGTGACGCCGTGTCTTGTTTCTCTTTCCGCTCCCATCTTGCTTGCTTGATTTGTGCTCTTAGCGCATTGCTTTCAATGAATCTATGCCCGGCGCAGCAGCCGGTCGAGCCCTGGAAGGCGCCGCATTTTTCCGTCGACCCGAAGGCGCTTTACGAGGCAGCCTCGGCGGTGCCCGCACCGGAGGGCGCGATTGCAACCATACTCGACGACGATCAGAGCTACGCCTTCGATGAAGATGGGCGCAGTGTGCATGTGGCGCACTTCGTCTACAAGGTGCTCAACCAAAAGGGCGCGGAGGGATGGGACTATCTTTCGGTGGGTTGGGAGCCTTGGCATGAAGCACGGCCGGCAATCAGGGTGCGGGTCATTGCGCCGGACTTCTCAGTGCATACGCTCGACCCGAGTACGATCACCGAGGAGCCGGCTCGAGGGGGCGACTACAAGACATACAGTGACGGCAAAATCCTGCGCGCGCCTTTCCCGGCCATTGCTCCCGGCGTGGTTGTCGAGGAGGAGTTCATCGAACGCGAAACGCAGCCTTTCTTCGCCGCGGGCCGGGTTGGCCGGACCACCTTTGGCCACGAGCAGGTTCCGGTTGCGCATAGCAGCGTCGTCTTCGATGCTCCGGCCACTCTGCCGCTGCGCTTTGAAACATTGCTGCTGCCTGACTTGAAGCCCGTGCGTGCGGAGTCCAACGGGCGCCTGACCGTAACGTTTGAGCTGGGACCGATGGAGGGGATTGAGCCCCGCGAGCCTTATCTTCCACCCGATGTGGCGCACTTCCCCGAAATTGATTTCTCCACCGGCGCATCGTGGCATGCGATGGCGGCGGATTATTCCGAGATTGTGGACAGCCGTGCCGATCCCGCAGTGGTGCAGGAGATCGTCGACAAGCTGATTGCCGGCAAGGCGGGAGTTGCAGAGAAGGAAAGCGCCATCCTGGATTACCTTGACCGCGAGGTTCGCTACACGGGCATCGAATTCGGCGAAGCGGCCCTTGTACCCCACGAGTTGTCTGACACGTTGAGCAAGAAGTATGGCGACTGCAAGGATAAGGCCACGCTGCTGGCAACGATGCTGCGAGCGGCAGGCATCCCGGCGTATGTCGCGCTGCTCAATGCCGGCTCGCGGATGGACGTGCCCGCCGACCTGCCGGGCATGGGAATCTTCGATCATGCAATCGTCTATGTGCCGGGGAATCCAAAACACAAAGAGTCTGCGCTCTGGATCGACGCCACCGACCGCTACGGACGCCTGGGGCAGTTGCCGATTGACGATCAAGGCAGGCTGGCGCTGATTGCCCGGCCTGAGACGACGGCTCTCGTGAAGACGCCCGAGTCCACCTCAACGGACAACGTGGTGCTGGAGACTCGAGAACTGGCGCTGGGCGAGAATGGTCCGGCAACGGTGACAGAGAAGAGCCAGCCCAAAGGGGTCTTCGAGTCGCACTACCGCGCCGACTTTGCCGACAAGCCCGATCAGCAGGCGAGGGAGGGCCTGACCAATTACGTGAAGGGACAGTATGTGGCCGAGAAACTCGCAAGCGTTGAGCGCACCGATCCGGCCGATCTCTCTCGGCAATTCGAGCTGACTCTGGTTTGCGAGAAGGCCAAGCGCGGCTATACGGATCTTGACAGCGCTGTGGCTGCGATTCGCCTGGACGCCATCTTCCAGCGGCTACCGGACGAGCTGAGACGCAGAGAAGACGCGGACGAGAAGAAAAAGATGGACGGCGAGGATAAGCCAAAGAAGCCGCGCACCGCCGACTGGTGGCTCAACGAGCCCTCCAGCGTCGAGTGGAAGTACAGAATCATTCCGCCAGACGGGTTTGTGCCTAAAGAACTGCCCAAAAACGCGACGATTCCGGTGGGTCCGGCGCTATTGACCGAGGAGTTCAATACGGAAAGAGACGGCGCGGTGGCTGCAAACTTCGTCTTCGACTCCGTAAAACGCCGCTATACCGTCGCTGAGGCAGAGGAGTTGCGCAACAAAGTGGCGGAGCTTATTTCCGGCTCAGCGATTCTGGTCAACTTCGAACCTCGAGGCGAAGTACTCTTGCGCGAAGGCAAGGTGCGCGAGGCTTTGGCGGAGTATCGCAGCCTGGTCGCGTTGCATCCCAATGAGGCGGTTCACCATTTGCAGGTGGCCGAGGTACTGCTTGAGGCGGGGATGGGCGAAGCGGCGCGAGCCGAGGCGCGCCTCGCCGTGAAGCTGGACCCTAACTCCGCGCTGGCCGAAAAAACCCTGGCACAGATTCTCAAGCACGACCTGGTTGGCCGCAGCCTGCGTCCTGGCAGCGATTGGGCCGGAGCCGCCGAGGCCTATCGCGCCGCCATCAAGCTGGATCCGGACGACCAAAGCACACAAGGCGACCTCGCCATTCTGCTCGAGTATGATGCGGCAGGGCTGCGCGACAGCGGCAAGGCGAAGATGAAAGAGGCGGTTGCGGAGTATCAGAAGCTGGGTCAGCGGAAGCTGACGGAGCTCGGCATCGCAAACAACCTGGCCTTTGCCCTCTTTTACGCAGGTGATCCGGATGGAGCCATCAAGGCTGCGCAAAGCCTGAATCCACAGCCAGCCGGTCTGCTCGCGGCCTGCGAAGCGGTATTGCACGGAGGCAAGGCGGGATTGGCCGAGGCCAACAAGCGATCCAGCGACGACTCGACATTCAAGCAAAACGCGCGCACAGCCGGTGCGATGCTGATGAATATCCGGCAATATCCTCTGGCCGCCGATTTCCTTGAGGCCGGCGCGGCTGGCGATAACGCCGCCCAGACGATGGGTCTGGCCTCGGTGCTGCGTAACGCACAGCGCCACGAGGAGATCCAATTTGCCAACACACCCGCGGGCCTGGTCAAGCGCGCCTTCCTGCTCACCATGGACCCGAAGGTGACAGAAGCCGACCTGGAGGCGATCTCCAGCCGTAATGCGTTGGCGGTAATGAAAAACGAGGATGCCGAAGAGAAGAAGCGAGCTCTCGATTCCGGAAAAAAGATGAATAGCTGGCTGGCCCGCGACGACAGCTCGCTCGACGTAGAGGTCGATATCAGGATGCAGGAGGCTGATCCCAAAGGCGAAGGCAACGACGACATCGGGTATCGCGAGCGGGTGCAGATTCCCAACGGCATCAACACCACCCTCTTTGTGGTGAAGGAGGACGGCCAATACAAGCTGCTCGACAGCGAAGAACAGCCGAATGCAATCGCTCTTGAGATGCTGGACCGGATCAAGGCCGGCGATCTGAAAGGCGCCAAGGCCCTGCTCGACTGGCTGCGCGAAGACACCCATCTCGAAGGCGGCGACGATCCTCTGGGTGGCGCTACCTTCCCTCGCTTCTGGATCAAGGGGCAAGCCGCCGACGCGCGCAAGATGAAGTTGGCCGCCGCCGCCATTCTCGCAGGAACAAAGCCCACCGCGGCCCAGGGCGTTGCTCTGCTCGAAGAGGCCTTGAAAGATGCGGCCTCAGATCGCGAGCGCACCAACATTCAACTCGCGCTGGTCGACGGTTACGCTGTGCAGGACAACTTCGCCAGGCAACTGGAGGTCTCTTCGGCGCTGCTCAAGCAGGAACCGGAGTCCCGGCGCGCCTTCATCTTCAACGCGCAGGCGCTGATGGGGCTGGGCCGCTACGACCAGGCCATCGCGCTGGCCGACGAACGGCTCAAGTTGCTGGAGGCAGACCAGGACGCCCTGTCGATGAAGATGAGGATTGAAGCTGACCGCGGCAACTTTACGGCCGCACGCGGCTGGGCGCAGAAGCTGATCGACCAGGGCAAGGAGGACGCGAGCCTCTTGAACTCTTCAGCCTGGTTTGCTCTCTTTACCGCCAAGGTGGATCAGGCCGACATCGATATGTCGATCAAATCGACACAACTGGCCAAGGACAATGCGTCGATTCTGCATACACTGGCCTGCCTCTATGCCGAGGCCGGCAAGACCAAGGAAGCTCACGATCTGCTGCTGCGCGGCATGGACGATCTGAATCTTGACGAACCGGACGACAACTATTGGTACGCCTTCGGCCGCATCGCCGAGCAGTATGGCGAGCGCGAAATCGCCATTGCAGACTATCGAAAACTGGAGAAGCCGAAGGAAGTCCTAGCCATCCCCACCTCGACCTACCGGCTGGCCCAGACGCGGCTCAAGGCGATGAACGCCGATGGAGACACGGCCGGCAAATAGACACGGGAATCGGGTGCCCCAGGTCCCTCGCCTTTGGGGACCTGGGATGACTCAGGCCCCAACCGTTCTTCTCCGCATAACGCAGAGGTTCTGGTGGCTGAATTCCCCGCCGGATCGCGGTCCATCCCGGTTCGAACTCCAATCACAAGATGTCGAGGGAGAACGAATTGAGCGGCTGCATCCGTTCCCAGGTCCCCGAAAGCGAGCGACCTGGGGCACCCACTCATGACGGACGAACTCCCACACTGGCACCTTGGCCGCCCGCCGGCGTGCCGCTCCGCCGTCGCACTACGGATAAATGCGATGCAGCGTCCGCGCAAAGGGTATCATCTCGCGCACATGGTCCAGCCCGCAGATCCACGCGACCGCGCGTTCGATGCCCATGCCAAAGCCCGAGTGGGGCACGCTGCCGTAGCGGCGAAGGTCCAGATACCACTGAAAGGCTTCCTTGGGCAGGTTATGCTCCTCGATGCGTGAGTTTAATAACTCATAACTAGAAACTCGTTGAGACCCGCCGATAATTTCGCCATAACCCTCCGGCGCGAGCACATCCACGCAGAGCGCATAGCGGGAGTCGGCGGGATCGGGCTCCATATAGAAAGCCTTTACGTTAGCCGGGTAGCGATGGACCATCACGGGCCTATCGTACTGACTGCTAAGCCAGGTCTCGTCCGGCGAGCCGAAGTCGTTTCCATATTCAAAAGGTGCTTCGAGGTGTCCGTCTTTGTGAGCCTGGTTGAGCATCTCGGCAGCCTCGTCGTAGCGCAGGCGCGGGAAGGGCGGAACGATGGCTTGCAATTTTGCCGGTTCGCGGCCGATGACCACTAACTCCGAAGCACGGTTCTTCACGACAGATTGGACGATGTGGGAGAGAAAGTTCTCGGCTAACTCGAGCAGGCCGTCGAGATCCATGAACGCAACCTCAGGCTCGATCATCCAAAACTCGGTGAGATGGCGGCGGGTCTTCGATTTCTCCGCGCGGAAGGTCGGCCCAAAACTATAGACCTTGCCCAGCGCCAGTGCCGTTGACTCAATGTATAACTGGCCGGATTGAGTTAGATAGGCCGGATCGCCAAAGTAATCGACAGGAAAAAGCGTCGAGGTCCCTTCGCAGGCCGCCGGCGTAAGGATAGGCGGGTCGGTGCGAATGAAGCCGTTCGAATCAAAATACTCCGCCGCCGCGCGCATAATCTCAGCCCGAATCCGCAGGATGGCCGACTGGCGCGGCGAGCGAACCCAGAGATGCCGGTGTTCCATCAGGAAGTCGACTCCGTGCTCCTTGAGTGTGATCGGGTAAGGGTCGGACTCGGGGACCCTTTGAACGACTTGGAGGCATTCAACGTCGAGTTCATAGCCTCCCGGCGCCCGCTTGTCGGCGCGGACTTTGCCGGTGACAATGACGCTTGACTCCTGCGTGAGCCCCTTGAGGGCTTCAAAGACCTCAGCCGGAACGCTCTTGATGTGGGCCACACCCTGGATCGTGCCGGTGCCGTCGCGAAAGATGGGGAAGAGGAGCTTGCCGCTCTCGCGCAGGTTGTAGAGCCACCCGCGGAGGATGACGGACTGGCCTTCATACCGGCCAAGGGTAGCAATTGTGGCCACCTGCGGCACCTGCGGTGCGGCAGACGCCGCTGGCGCGGCCAGAGTGTTCGGATCTTCAGGCATTTGATACCTCGGCGGCCGGTGCGGCCGGAGACTCTAGGATAGCGCGGGTGGCGAATCCCAGATGGCTGCAAGACTTGGGAATTGCAGCCGCAATCCCGATTTAGTAGGATAAGAATTGTTTTTGATGTGCGCAACAATTCCCCCGAAACGTTCGACTTGCGCGCTGGCGGAGGGTCGGATGAGCGAGTTGATGATGGTGCAGAGCGAAGAGACGCAAAAATCGCAAGTGGACACAGAGACCACAGAGCGCTTCATTGCCGAGAAGCATCTCGGCGAGCGGATCAGGCGGCTGCGGTTGAAGAAATCGATGGGCCTGGTAGAGCTGGGTAAGCACACAGGGCTTTCGGCCAGCTTTTTATCCCAGTTGGAAACCGGTCGTGTGGTGCCGACGCTCAGGAACCTGGCGCGCATCGCCATGGTCTTTTCCAAGGACCTTTCCTATTTCTTCGAGAGCGATCCGCAGGCGGTCTTTCGCGTTCACCGGCGCAAGGAGCGTGTGCGAATGCCGCAGACCGGTGTGGAGTCGCCTACATACTTCTTCGAGAGCCTGGGCTACCTTGTCCCGGATCGGGACATGGACCCTTACTTTGCAGAGTTTCAGCCTCTGACCGGGGAGATGGAACCCAAGGCGCACATGCATCCGGGCTTCGAATTCCTCTACTTGTTGGAGGGAGATCTGGAGCTTCATCACGGCGACCAGACCTGCACGCTTGAGGCGGGCGATGCGGCGTACTTCGACGCCTCGACGCCGCACTCCTACCGCTGCGTGGGGAAGAAGCCGGCCGGAGCAATCATTGTGACCATGCATCAGCCGCCGGCGGCCATGTCAGCCATTCAGCGGCCTGCAACTCCTGCTGCCAAGCCCCCGAGCGAAAGCGCCAAAGTCAGTTAGCGAGCCCAATCTTCATACCAAAGCCGGGAAACGAGTAAGGCAGCAACGAGCCCGTATTGCGGTTCGTGAGTTGGGTGTCCGCCTGATCGCAATGAGACTGCACTGCGAACGATTGACAGATGCCGGGGCGGTGGATTTGCAATACTCGTTTTTATTTCTTAAGGATAAACTGCTTCTGACGAGGTGGCTTCGTGCAAGGCAAAGTAAGTACACGCAAGAGGACGGGCGACAAAGTGGATCGGAACGGTCTTCTCAAGGATACGATTGACGAATGAAAAACAGGACAGGCGCATGAAGAAGGAAGAAGGGAAGCGGTCGTCAGCCATCCGCTCGTGATCGATAGTGGCTGCCCGCTCGTGATCGATAGTGAGGGAAGTGCAAGACAAACGCATGAAGGAAGAAGAAGACAAGTAACTAAAGTACGGAAGAAGACAAGTCAAGTAAAGAGAGAAGAAAACATAAGCATAGATAAACGGCCCGATGTTAGAGATTTCATCGAGCGCGTGATAATATCTGTCGCGTCCTGGGCGCTCGCTCTCTATGTTGTTTGGTTTTCCTTCCTTCCGAAGCGTTCCATGTTCATATTCGCTCCGATTGGGATCGCGATTTACATTGGATTCGAGATCGCCAAAAGAAGAGCCTGTAAGAATAACGAGAAGCGGCGGAGGAAAGGCAAGCGATATAAGTTCATGGATGTTGAGCACCAAAGCTGGTGGATTACGATTCTAGCGATGATCTCGATGATTGGAGGGATACTCGTCCTTGTGATGCTATTTATAACCCAACTCCTCACGCATTATTGGTACATAGCAATTCCAGTCGCTCTCTTGACGTTTGCGGGCACAATCTTCTCGCCGGAGAGAGCGGGAAAGATTCTCGAGGACTTCACGCCATAGTCTGGCCATGCAGAGGATCGCTGTGGCCCGCTAAGATAGATCCAGTGTAGAAAATCCATGCCCCTGCTCGATCCGATCCCGTCGCCTGTGTTGGACGCCGACTTTGCCGCTCTCGAGTGGGAGCCGTTGCTCGGCTTGGTGGCAGGCTTTGCCGCATCGCCCGTGGGCCGCGACGCAATTCTGTCGCTGCGGCCATCGATCGACGAAGAGTGGATCGCGCGCCAGCATCAACTGACCGGTGAGGTAAGGCTCCTGCTCACTGAGCAGATCTCCATTCCCGTCGGCGGCCTCTTTGACCCCACGCAGCACGCTGCCAAGGCGCAGATTCCTGGCGCGGCGCTTGAGGCGAACGAACTCCAGGCCGTGGCGCGGCTGGCCAACGATGTGGCCTCGTGGCAATCGCTGCTGCAAATGCCTCCGGCGCGTCTGGTAGGCAAGCTGCCGGGGCTTTCCGCTCTCTCTGGCGCACTTACCGGCAGCCTGCGTCCGCTGGCCGAGTCCATCGAACGCACCATCCAGCCCGATGGTTCGCTGGCCGACAACGCCTCGCCTGCGCTGGGCCGGATCCGCCGCGAGCAGGAGCGCCAGCAAAGACTCATCGAGGAGAGCCTGCGCGCGGCCTTGCGCAAGCTCTCCGCCGACGGAGCCACCCAGGAAGACCTCATCACCATTCGCGGCGAACGCTTCGTGATTCCTGTCCGCGCAGAGTTGAAGCGGCGCATCAGCGGCGTGGTTCACGGAGCAAGTTCCTCTGGCCAGACTGTCTATGTCGAACCGCTGGAGACCATCGAACAGAACAACGAACTGGTCCGTCTCATCGAAGAAGAGCAGGCCGAGATTCACCGCATCTTTGTCGCGCTCACGCGCCAGGTCGGCGGCTACGCCGTGGCGCTCGTTGAGGGCGCGCGCGTGCTGGCGCTGGTCGATAGCTTGCAGGCGAGAGCCCGCTTTGCCCGAGACTACGATTGCGTCGCCCCGGCGATCGCGCCCGATCTGCTGCGTCTCGAAGCCGCCCGCCACCCTCTTCTCGAGCGCCACTTCCGCGCAACCGGCAGCCGTCCTAACACAGGCGTTGTCCCGCTCACATTGGAGCTAACCGCCGCGAGCCGCCAGCTCATCATCAGCGGCCCCAATACCGGCGGCAAGACGGTCACGCTCAAGACAACAGCTCTGTTGGCCATGATGGCCCAGGCCGGCCTGCCAGTTCCAGCCACAGCAGCCAGCTTTCCCGTCTTCACCGCATTTCTGGCCGACATCGGCGATGCGCAATCGATTGAGGCCGAGCTCTCCACTTTTTCGGCGCACATTAAAAACCTTGACCGCCTCTCGCGGTTGGCAGATGACAAATCTCTGGTTCTGCTCGACGAGCTTGGCTCCGCCACAGATCCTGAAGAGGGTTCGGCACTTGCCGTCGCAATTGCCAGCTACTTTTTGACGGCAGGCGCGTGGTCGCTTATCTCTACGCACCACACCTCGCTCAAAGTCTACGCGGCCAATACTCCCGGAGTGCTGAACGCCGCAGCCGGCGTTGATGAAGTGACGCTCGCGCCCAATTATCAACTGCGCCTCGGCGTTCCCGGCGCGTCGGCTGGAATACAGACCGCCGAGCGGCTGGGCCTGAACGCCGCCATCATTACCGCCGCGCGTGAGCGCCTCAGCTCGCAGCAGGTAGACATCGCCCGCTTCCTCGACCGCATGCACGCCGAGCTCACCCAGCTCGAAGAGGATCGCAAGGCCGCCCGCACCGAGCAGTACGCGCTCAACCAGGAACGCGCAAAGCTGGCGCGCGAGGGCGATATTGAATTGCGCAACCGAACCAGGGAACTCGAATCCAAGCTGGCATCGCTGCTCAAGGACTTCGAGTTTCAAATGCGCGAAACCGTGCGCGCTATCGAAGATCGCGTCGGCCAGCAAAAACTCTCCAAGGAAGCAGAACGCCGCATTCTCCGCCTGCGCCGCGAGTTCCAGGAGAGCTTCAACCAGACCGTCGTTGCCCACCGCACAGGCGCGGATGTGAACGACATCAACGCCCAGCCGCACCTCTTGAAGCACATTGCAGTTGGCGATCAGGTGCGCCTCAAGTCGATGAACAAGATCGCCATTGTGCAACGCGAGATTGAGAAAGACCTCTTTGAAGTTGCCCTCGGCCCCATCAAAATGCGCGTCAAGCGCGACGAACTCTGCGAGCCGCAGCCCGTCGGCGACTTCCCGGCGATCCAAAAACCAGATCCCTTAGCCGCAGCCCGCAAGCAGAAGAACGTCCACGTCACCGTAACCAACGCCAACACCGACGAGATGCGCATGGAGATCAACCTCATCGGCCGCACCGTCGACGAGGCCACAGGTGAACTCGAAAAGTATCTCGACCACGCTTTCTTGGCCGGCCTGCCACGCGTCCGCATCATCCACGGCCACGGCGCAGGCGTCCTCCGTCGCGGCGTCCGCGAATTCCTCAAAGGCCATCCCCACGTGGCCACGATAGCCGAAGCCCCACAAAACGAGGGTGGCCAGGGAGCGACGCTGGTCGAGCTAAGGCAGTAACTCACATTTCTCAAGTACAATCGGAGCCATGAGTTTTCCCGTGACACGCATGCGCCGCCTTCGCCGCACAGAGTCTCTCCGTGCTTTGGTCCGCGAGACCGCCGTCACTCCCGGCGACCTGATCTACCCGCTCTTCCTCTGTCCCGGCAAGGGCGTGCGCCGCGAGATCAGCTCCATGCCCGGCGTCTTCAATCTCTCTGTGGATGAAGCTGTGCGGGAGGCCGAGGAAGCCGCGCAGCTAGGGTTGGGCGGCCTGCTCCTCTTTGGCCTGCCTGAATCCAAGGACGAACAGGGCTCCGGCGCAAGCGATGACAACGGAATCGTCCAACAGGGCTTGCGCGCCCTCAAAGCCTCGCCCGCCGCCAAAAAACTGGTGCTCATCGCCGATGTCTGCCTTTGCGAATACACCCGCCACGGCCACTGCGGCATCGTGCAGGAGACCCCGAACGGCTTCGAAGTGGAGAATGATTCCACCCTCGATTTGCTTGCTCACGCCGCCGTCAGCCTGGCCCGCGCCGGAGCCGACGTCGTCGCCCCCAGCGACATGATGGACGGACGCGTGGCCGCTATCCGCCGCCTGCTCGACGACCTTGGCTTCGAGCAGACGCCTATCCTCAGCTATGCATCGAAGTTCGCCTCAGCCTTTTACGGTCCCTTCCGCGAAGCTGCCGATTCAGCCCCACAGTTCGGCGATCGCAAGACCTATCAGATGGACGGAGCCAACCTGCGCGAGGCCATGCGCGAGATCGACCTTGACCTGGAAGAAGGCGCGGACATGATCCTGATGAAACCCGCCATGCCCTACCTCGACGCGATCCGCGCGGCCCGCGAAGGCTTCGACGTGCCCATCGGCGCTTATCAGGTCTCTGGCGAGTACTCCATGCTTCAAGCCGCCTTTGAGAAAGGCTGGCTCGACCGCGACCGCGCCATTCTCGAATCGCTAATAAGCATCCGCCGCGCCGGCGCTGACTTCATCGTCACCTACTTCGCCAAAGAAGCTGCCAGGCTGTTAGGGTAAGAGCGATTCCGGCGCCCTCTCGTTTCACGCGTTCAGATTAGGAGCGATTTGGCGCGAAGCAAGATCGCGGCCAAATCGGCATCTTCTCTGGCCAGGAGTGAAAATGACCCGCACAAATCTCTTTGCGATGCCGACTTGGTGTGCTCTCCTAGAGATACCCGCCTATGCTCAACCGACTCGAAGTCTACTTTGAATTCACGCGCCTCAAGACCAACTGGCGCACAGAAATCCTGGCCGGCGTCACCACCTTCCTGACCATGGCCTACATCGTGCTGGTCAACCCAGCCATTCTGGCCGCTGCCGGAATGCCGCTCGCCGCTGTAACCGCAGCTACATGCCTCTCGGCCGGTTTCGCTTCGATCATGATGGGCATCGTGGCGCGCTATCCCATCGCGCTGGCCCCCGGAATGGGCCTTAACGCCTACTTTGCTTATGCCGTCTGCATCAAGATGCACGTTCCCTGGCAGACGGCTCTGGGCGCGGTCTTCCTGTCCGGAGTGATCTTTCTCGCGCTTACCGCCGTTGGCATCCGGCAGATGATTCTGCAGGCCATTCCGCATGAGTTGTACGCGGCGGTGGCCAGCGGCATCGGTCTCTTCATCGCACTCATCGGCTTTCGCAACGCCGGCCTGGTGGTGGGTGATGCGAACACGTTGGTTGGCCTGGGCAATATCAGCAATCCAACCACGGTGCTGGCCCTTGTTGGTCTGCTTGTCATGGTGGCTTTGGAAGTTAGAAAGGTCCGCGGCGCGATCCTCATCGGCGTCCTCTCGATCACTGGCATCGCTTGGGCGATGGGCCTGACCCACTGGACACCCGCCACCGGCGGCATCCAATCGCTGGCCTCGACCGCTCTTCAACTCGACATTCGTGGCGCGATCAACAAAGGCCTGCTCGAAATCGTCTTTGTCTTCTTTTTCGTGGACCTCTTCGACAACCTCGGCACCCTGGTCGCGGTCACCAAGCGCGCCGGTCTGATCGAAGCCGACCACACGATTCCACGCCTGAACCGAATTCTATTTACCGATGCCACGGCCACCGTCTTCGGCTCGCTGACAGGAACATCGACTGTTACCAGCTATGTTGAATCGACTGCCGGCGTGGCCGCGGGAGGCCGCTCGGGTGTCACTGCCATTGTGACTGGCCTGCTATTTCTGGCCGCAATCAGCGCCGCTCCTTTTGTCGGCATCGTGCCCGCGGCCGCCACTGCGCCGGCGCTCATCCTGGTGGGCTCGATGATGCTCGCCTCGATCGGCGAGATTCACTGGCACGACCCGCTGGTCGCGGTTCCCGCATTTCTGACGCTGGTGCTCATTCCTTTCACTTACTCGATTGCCAACGGCCTTGGATTCGGCATTATCGCCTGGGCTGCGCTTCATCTGGCCGCCGGCAAACTGCGCCGGCAGGACTGGCTGCTTTACGTCCTGGCGGTTCTCTTTCTCGCCCGCTTTATCTACCTTGGAGCGAGCTAGCCTGGAGCGAATCTAGAGCCTGCTAACATTGTTTTTTAGTCAGAAAGGAGATTGCCATGCGCTGGAATCATTACCTTGCATACTTTTTTGGGGGAGCGTTCCTCGCAAATACATTGCCTCATCTCGGCAACGGAATCTCGGGACATGCCTTTCAGAGCCCCTTCGCATCGCCGCCGGGCCAAGGCCTGTCCTCCTCGACGGTCAATGTCCTTTGGGGCCTCTTCAATTTGGGCCTGGCTTACCTTCTGATCTGCCGCGTAGGCAATTTCAATCTGCGCAAGACCCAGCATGTGCTGGTCCTCGGAGCGGGCATCCTGCTCATGTCGCTCATGCTCGCCCACACATTCGGCCGCTTCCACGGAGGCCAGTAAGCCGGCTAGGCAAGAGAACGTATCCACTCGATCCTCCCTGTTTTTGACAATGGCGTTTTGGCGCGCGTAGTTTCTAGCTATTCAAGCAACGCCAGTTCCCTTAAGGGAGTCATCGAGTTCTTCGTTGGTTTTGGAGCGCAGACAGATTATGAAATGCCAATCGTGCGCGTCGACCATGATGCGAACCTCGCGATTCCGGCTGCCGGATATCGCGCGGCTGTTCCGGCTTCAATATCCGGTCCGCTGTCAAGCATGCCTTCGACGCAACTTTGCCGGTTTTTTTTCGGTTTGGAAGCTTCGCAATGCCGCCGCGGCGCACGGCATCGAAGCACCCCCTGGAAAGTCGCGACACGGACCGCATGGGTCGAAAAATATGCGGTGCGGTTGGTGCGCATCGACCAACCTACGTCTCTCTCGATTCCAGATGCAGGATCTCCTACGATTGCTTCTGCTTCGATATCCAGTGCGCTGCCGTGCTTGCCGTGAACGGAGTCATAGGTTCTTTTTCTCAGTCTGGAAGCTTCCAGGGCGCGCAAAGGCGCCGCACGTTGAAGGAGGCTTCGGAGACGCGCCTCGCGGCCAGTAAGTCGATGTATTAGGTCTTCTTTTCGTCTATCGAGCTTGAAGCGCTCCTGCAACCAGCCTCCGCGCGCTATACTTCGTGCCAGGGTTAAGCAATGGATTCATCGACGTTCTTTTCTTCGAGCCTTCTGCAAAACGCGGCCGGACTCACAGTACTTCTCGCGCTTGTGGGCTATCTGGCCACCTTCATGAGCGCCCAGGTTCTAGCCCGCCGCAAAGACAAGCTGGAACTGGTCAACCGGCGCCTCAACGAGTTCTATGGCCCCCTCTATGTCGCTTCGCAGGCAGGGAATATCGCGTACCGCTCGCTGCTTAAGAAGCAGGGCAAGACGCAGAGCTTCCCCATCCTCGATAGCGAGATGAAGGAGTGGATGTTGTGGATGACCACAATCTTCATGCCGCTCAACGACGAGCGCGAAAAGATCATCATCAAAAAGGCGTACCTCATCGTCGAAGAGCAGATGCCCCAATGCCTGCTCGACTTTGTCACCCATGTGGTGGGTTACAAGGCAGTCGTGGCCAAGTGGGCCGAGGGTGACTATTCCGAACGCCGCTCCACCATCGGCTGGCCCCCGGAGTTCGATGTCTATGTCGAACGCTCCTATGCCGCGCTCAAGGCCAAACAGACCCAACTCCTGCATAGCTTCACATGGCGCGTCTGGCGCCGGATCTTCCCGCGCAAGAGCAAAGGGGCAGCTTAGTTTTTGACCGTCGCCTGCAGCCCCAGGTTCTTCCATACGCGCAGCGTCGGGCCGGCCTGGTTGACGGTGTAAAAATGCAGGCCGGGCGCGCCGCCGCGCAGCAGGGTCTCGCACAACCGCGTGACCACGTCCGAGCCGAAGTCCATCAGCGCAGGCTTGTCGTCTTCGAGTTCTTCCAGGCGCAGGCGCACCCAGCGCGGCAGGTCGGCGCCGCAGCCCGAGCAAAAGCGCAGCGTGTTGGCGCAGCCGGTAATAGGCATGATCCCCGGAACCACTGGAATCGTGATGCCGGCCTTGGAGCAGCGTTCCATGAAGTCGAAGTAGGCATCGGCGTTATAGAACAATTGGGTCAGTGCCCCGTCTGCGCCAGCCTCCACCTTGCGGCGGAAGTGCTCAAAGTCCAAGCCTGGTCTGGGAGCCTGCGGGTGCATCTCAGGGTAGGCGGCCACCTCGATCTTGAATGCGTCTCCTTGCGTCTCGCGGATGAACCGGACCAGTTCACTTGCATAGTGAAAATCACCCGGCGCAGCGGGACTCATGGCCGTCGCCGGCAGATCTCCGCGTAGCGCAACAATGCGCGTGGCGCCCGCTTGCTTGAAGCGCTCAAGCTGCGCGGCGATGTGCCCGCGCGTCGAGCCAACGCAGGTAAGATGCGGCGCGGCCTCGACTCCGGCATGTTTCACCACCGCCAACAATGTCTCGTAGGTCCCGTCCTGATTGCTGCCGCCCGCGCCATAAGTGATGGAGAAATAGTCCGGTCGAACCGCGGCAAGCTGGCCAATGATAGACGGCAGCTTCGCCACGCCTTCCGGCGTGCGCGGTGGAAACAACTCGAAAGAAAAGCTATGCGGCAAAGCCATGCGCCGGATCTCTGACTATCACGTTGAAAAATGGGTGCCCAGGTCTCGATGAAGAGACCTGGGACAACCACGAATCTCATGGCGCGTAAGCGCCGTCTGCCGCACCGCAGGTGCTCAGTACCGGTAATTCTCTGCCTTGTACGGCCCTTCTACCGGCACGCCGAGATAGTCGGCCTGCTTCGGAGTCAGCGTTGTCAGCTTCACTCCGATCTTCTCAAGATGCAGCCGGGCAACCTCTTCATCGAGTTTCTTTGGCAGCACATAGACGCCGACTTTGTAACTGTCCTTCTTCTCCCACAGGTCGATCTGCGCCAGCGTCTGGTTGGCAAAGCTATTGCTCATCACAAAGCTCGGATGGCCCGTCGCGCAACCCAGATTCACCAGCCGCCCCTCGGCCAGCACGAAGATGCCGTGTCCGTCGGGAAACTTGTAGAAGTCCACCTGCGGCTTGATGTTCAGCTTGGTCACGCCCGGCTCCTCGTTCAGCCGGTCCATTTGAATCTCGTTGTCGAAGTGGCCGATGTTGCAGACGATCGCCTCATCCTTCATCTCCTTCATCTGTTCGAGAGTAATGATGTCGGTGTTGCCGGTGCAGGTGACGTAGATGTCGCCGCGGCCCAGCGTGTCTTCAACAGTGGTTACTTCGAAACCCTCCATCGCCGCCTGCAGTGCATTGATGGGGTCGACCTCAGTCACGATGCACCGTGCGCCCATACCGCGCAGCGAGTGCGCGCAGCCCTTGCCCACATCGCCGTATCCGCAGATGACCGCTACCTTGCCCGCCACCATTACGTCGGTTGCGCGCTTGATACCGTCGGCCAGCGATTCCCGGCAACCATATAAGTTATCGAACTTTGACTTGGTGACGGAATCGTTCACGTTGATTGCCGGCACCAGCAGTTTGCCCTGCTCCATCATTTTGTACAAACGGTGTACGCCGGTCGTTGTTTCCTCAGAGACTCCGCGCCACTCAGCGGCAACTTTGTGCCAGTGCTTCGGGTCTTCGGCATAGACTTTCTTCAGCAGGTTCTTGATCACCTGCTCCTCATGATTTGACGAGGCCCCATGCACCCACGGGTCGCCCGCTTCGAGCTCATAGCCCTTGTGGATCAGCAGTGTCACGTCGCCACCGTCGTCCACGACCATCTGCGGCCCTAATCCGCCTTTATGGCTGAGCGCCTGCAGGGTGCACTCCCAGTAATCCTCCAGCGACTCGCCCTTCCATGCAAAGACCGGTACCCCGGTCGCGGCAATCGCCGCCGCCGCATGATCCTGCGTCGAGAAGATATTGCAACTCGCCCATCTGACCTCCGCGCCCAGGCTGACAAGAGTCTCGATCAAAACAGCCGTCTGAATCGTCATGTGCAGCGATCCCGTGATCCGCACCCCAGCCAGCGGCTTGGCCGCCGCGTGCTTGTTTCGGATTGCCATCAGCCCCGGCATCTCCTGCTCGGCGATGGTGATCTCTTTGCGGCCCCAGCCAGCCAGCGCCATATCGGCGACTTTGTATGCCAGATCCTTCATTTCGAGGGTTGCGGTTGTCATTCGGATTCTCCTTATATCGTCACATCGTGATATATTGATATGTATCAGAATTCAGCTATGTCGTCAATCGTAAAAATCCTCCGCGTCCTGGCCGATTCCAACCGGCTCCGCATCCTGCTGCTTTTGGGAAGCGAGGAACTCTCCGTCGCCGAATTGCAGGAGATTCTGGCGATGGGCCAGAGTACAATCTCCACCCATCTCTCCCAACTCAAGCAGGCCAGGCTCGTCGAAGACCGCCGTACCGGCAAGAGCAATCTTTACCGCTTGCTGAAACAGGATTCGATTGTCGCCGACCTCCTGGCCCAGGCACGGCTTGAGATCCCCGATGCGGCGAACGATCAGGCAGCCATGCGCCGCGTCCTCAAGAAAAGAAAAGACAAGATGCGCGCCTTCTTCGATAGCGTGGCTGGCCGTCTCGGGCGGGATTATGTTCCTGGCAAATCATGGAAGGGCCTGGCCGAGGCACTGCTCCGGCTCATGCCACCCATGGTCATCGCCGATCTGGGCTCCGGCGAGGGAGCCTTTGCCTTTCTGCTGGCCGAGCGGGCCAAAAAAGTCATCGCCGTCGACACCTCCGCCAGGATGATCGAGGTTGCTCGAGAGCAGGCCCTCCGCCATGGCATCGAAAATGTCGAGTACCGCATGGGCGACATGGAGGAGGTTCCCATCGACGATGCCGCCGTCGATCTGGTCTTTTTTTCCCAATCGCTCCACCACGCGCTGCATCCTGAACGCGCCATCCAGGAGGCATGGAGAATTCTTTCTCCCGGCGGGCGAATCGTCATTCTCGATCTGGTCAAGCACCGCTTTGAAGAGGCGCGCGAGCTCTACGCCGACGAGTGGCTCGGCTTCAGCGAGTCGGAGTTGCAAGCGATGATCGAACAAGCAGGCTTTACGCAGGTACAAACGTCAGTCGTCCACAAAGAGCCAGAGACTCCGCAATTCCAAACCCTGCTGGCCGTCGCACACAAAGAATGAAATCGATCCGGTTCATATGACCAAATACAACTATGTGCCGCACCCTCGCCGCGTTTCTGTCTTTGTAGCTGGAATGCGCTTCCTTGATCAACTCATTCTGCCCTCCGCCTCCAGCAGCAGCCGCTTGCGCTCCACTCCCCAGCGATAGCCGGTAAGAGAACCGCTCGCGCCTACTACACGATGGCATGGCACAACCAGCGCCACGCGGTTGAGCGCGCATGCACGAGCCACTGCGCGGGTAGCGTTGGGATCGCCTAACTCCCGCGCTAACTCGCTGTAACTCCGCGTTTCGCCGCGCGGTATCATGCGCAACGCCTGCCAGACGCGCAGTTGGAAAGCTGTCCCGCGCAGATCCACCTGTAATGGCGATAACTCTTTTGTTGAGTTCCGCCGGCCATCGACCACACGAAGCGCCGCCTCAACCATGTTTTTGAGTGAGGCCTCGCGGCGCAGTGTCGCGAGTGGAAACTCCTCGCGCAGGCTGGCTTCGGCCTCGGCAGATGAGGCTCCAAGCGAAAGCCAGCACAATCCCCGATCCGTCGCACCCACCACCAGCCAGCCAAAGGGCGATCGCGCTGTTGTATAGCAGATCTGCTCGCCCTGGCCACCCTTGGCAAAGCGTGCGGGCGTCATGCCAAGTTGCGCGCCATCGTAGCCACGGCTCGACGAGCCGAACCCGGCGTTGTAGATGGCGTTGGTCACAGTGTTTCCTTGTTTGAGCGCGCCGCGCAGCGACCCTGCGCGCAGCGCCCGTTGATACTGCAATGGGCTTATGCCAAACGATTGTTTGAAGAGCCGCTGCACCGTGAATGGGCTCAGTCTTACAAGCTTCC
>Ga0181528_10000748_pt1 | contig 21580 bp, 18 predicted proteins | sample PEATcosm2014_Bin_47_FD_119742 | JGI IMG/M metagenome (GOLD analysis project Ga0181528, IMG submission 119742) | Peatland microbial communities from MTU Mesocosm Facility, Houghton, MI, USA - PEATcosm2014_Bin10_10_metaG | ecosystem: Environmental > Terrestrial > Soil > Wetlands > Peat | place...
TCGCCGTTTCCTGCGGCAACCCCAGCAGAAAATCCGCCAGCGACGAGCCGGTCGTCGCATCATGTGCTGCATCTTCGGTGAACAGGCCGGAGAAGGTGAAAGTTCCCGTGGCATTCGAACTGCCGAGAAAATCTCGATGCACGCGCCGGTAGTCGCCGCCGAAGCGCAGATTGTGCTTTCCATGAATCCAGCTCAGCGTCTCGGAGAGTGAGATGGTTTGTGTGAGAGAAAAGCTCGGCTGCTGTTCATTGACTCCGGTGATGTTGCTGAAAACGATGTCAGGCAGGCCATAGTTGAGCTTCGAACTGTCCGTGCCCTCGATGCCGATCTCGTTCGCAACATCGCTTCCATTCGTAAAGTAGTTCGTTGCCTGGCTGGCGCTGCGATTCCAGTTGACGTTGAAGATGCTGGTGATCTTGTGATAACCAATCGTATAACCGGTCTGTACTGAGTTCGCATTTGAGGAGCTTTTGCCGCCAAGTTGCGGGAAGATATTCAAATTGTCCGAGGCCGAATCGCTCCAGTTGTAATTAAAGTTGATGCTCTGCCGCAGCCCCTGATTCTGCGATCTGCGCCCCCCGCCGCGGCCACCTCCCGGCTGTGTGGCGTTCTTGCCCAGGTTGCGCATATATCGCACGCCGGCCTGCGTCGCATTTGACTGCGCAGTGGCCAGCAGATGATAGTTTTGCGTATCGCCGGGCAGGTTCTGATAGGGAATGTATTGCGGCTGTGGTGGAGTCGCACTCTGGTTTCCCAGAAGCAGTGTCGTTGCTTGTGAAACAATGCAGCCTTGAGGAATTATGTTGTCCGGAAACTGCGCGCCCGGTGTTGCACCGAAATTAACGCATTTGGTGTCGTTGGCCGGATCGAAGATCGCTGGTTGGCCAGTGAAGTCGCCTGTCCTCTGGTCGTATGTTCCTGGATAGCTGCCATCCGTTGGCACCGTTGCATACTCATCCAGCGGATTGGAACTGCGCGTCCCGCTCAGCGTCAGAAAAATTGTGTCCTTGCCGCTGGGCTTGGTCACTCCCGGCAAATATGGCGCACTCATGAAGGTGATACCGAAGCGATTGGTGCCCGAAGGCGGCTGCTGCGGCGATTGCCCGCGCAGGCTGAAAGGCTCCGCATTGAGCGCCGAGTTGCTGCCGATCCAGAAGATTGCTCCATGCGGCTGGCCGGGATTGAAGCCGCGAAAGTTGCTGCGTCCGCCTTCTCCGAAGCTACCCCCTCGTAATCCGCCGCCGAAGCCTCCTGCCATACCAGAGAAATTACCGCCATTCTCGCTGCCGGGCAACCCGCCTTGCGCGCGAAGACCTTCGATTGCATCGCGGAGGCGATCCATATCCACTCCTGCCAGCGGACTCACCGCGCCTGCCTGTCCGTTGATGGCCACAGAATCTCCGCTGAAGCCGGCGTCTCCGGCAATCGACGGCAGCGCCGCGCCACTCGCACCCGATGCATTATTCTGCATATCGGTATCGCCGCTTATTGCGCTCATCAGGTTCAGGTTTTGCGCCCCGTTCGCTGCCAATTGACGGATCGCCGACTGGTCGCCGGAGCTGCTTGCCGTGGCGCTCTGCTGACCTTCAGCCGCGCGCGAGGCCAGTGTCAACTCAAAATTCACCGCTTGGTCGCGGCTCGCAGTGTTCAGCACCGTCTCCTGCGCGTCGGGCGCGAAGGCCGCAAATTGGGTGCGGAGAACGTAGCGGCCATTCTGCGGAATCGTCAGCGACCAGGCGCCATTGATGTCGCTCGTCGTCGAATAGCGCTTTCCGGTGAGCGTGTTCTGCGCGGTCACGGTCACGCCCGGCAGGGGAGTGTTTCCGCTTTTGACCACGCCGTGCAGCCTGCCGCCCTGCACCTCCTGCTGCGGAGTTGGAGGCGCCGCGGGCGAGGCAGGGAGCGTTCCCGGAGATTGAGCCAGTACTGTCAGACCGCCAGCCACAATCATCTCCGCTATCAGCGCTAATCGCTTGAGCTTACGCCCCATGGGTGCTCCCGGTCATTCCGCTCTCGTAGTTATTCAGACGAAGCCCGCGCGGCAAAGGTTTACCGCGCAGACGCTTGCGATCGCAGACGGAGATATTGCGCTTCACACCTTTGTTTTCAGGAGATGAGTCAGGGGCTTGCATTCCTTCGCGCTCCGTGTTAACTATTGAGTCAATAATCTTTTGATAGCTACCGTGCGGGCAGCGGCGGCCATCGAACAGGAGCTTCCCCATGATGAAGATTGGCACTGCCATCCGTGCGCACCGGCTGCAAAAAGGTCTATCCCAGGGAGATATTGAAAAAAAGACCGGCCTTTTGCGCTGCTACCTTTCTCGCGTGGAAAACGGCCATACGGTGCCTTCTCTGGAGACCTTATCGAAGATTGCCCGCGCACTCGATCTTCCCATCACACAGTTTTTCACGGAAGACACCATGGGCAAGCAGGCAAACCTGCAAAAGCTTACCGATGAGGAGTTGCGCTTTCTCACCCAGATTCGCCGCTACTCGACAAATCTGAACGAAAGCGACCGCAAGCTGCTGCTGGCGATGGTGAAGAAGTTTGCCGCCACGGCGACACGATAGCAGGACAGTTGTCTTCTCTCCTCGAAGCAGGTGCCTGATTTCGCTACCGAGACGGGGAAATTGAGAGCAATTGTCAGTTTGGTGGCCGCACATGGGAGATAAAGAAGCCAAAAAGCACTAGAATTCCCACCACCATTGCAATCGCCATGCGTAGCCGGAAGAGAAACTCTTCGCGGGGCGAGCCGATCCGTGGAACCAACGGAAGCGCGAAGAGCAGTCCGCAGAGCACACCGCCCAGATGTGCCGAGTTGTCGACGCTCACTCCGGTATGTCTTGCCACAACATCCAGGCTAATGGTGATGCCGATCGCCAGATTGATGGCGGCAAAATAGATGACCGATCTGCGCAGCTTGTGCAACTCGAGCGGCGGTACTGGCAGCCGGTGCGACTTGAGCAGAACAATCAAGGCTCCGGCGATGCCAAAGACTGCGCCGGATGCACCAGCGCCGACCGGAAAATAGACGGATCCGGAGGAATCATGAAGTGGCCAGCCCCAGTTGTAAAAAGTGGAGAGCAGGTTGCCCGCCGCGCCGGTAAGGATGTACACCGCCAGCACGCCCGCCGAACCCATCAGCGGCTCGGCCAGTAAACCCAGATTCCACAGACACCACATATTCGTGGCCAGATGGATAATACCCACGTGCACGAACATAGCGGTGACGATGCGAATCCATTCGCCGTTGATGAGCACCGAACCGGCATTGTCGGCGCCGAAATGCAGCAGTTGATCTGGGGTGGGATTCCAAACGCTGACGCCGCGCGCCGTCATCCACAGAAAAACCAGGCAATTGATGGCCACAAGCGCGTAGGTTGCAGGCGCATAGGCCCATGAGGGACGCGGCCTGCGCACCGGAGGCGGCGGATTAAAACCGGCCTCAGGAGCTAAATACTCTGGATCGGGAGTCGAGGGATTGCTTCCCATTCCTTCACTTTAATGCATTTATCTGCGATCTTGTGTGACGGATGACCGATACGCGCAGCTCACTCGCAATCGAGTTCGATGATTTTGGCCTTGAATTCGCCCTCCTCATCTACCTTCAGAAGCCCCACCGTGACCGGCAGCCGGAAACGCCGGGGACCGCAGGAGCCGGGGTTGAAGTAGAGAACGCCTTTGCGGCGGTAGAAGTTGGGAACGTGGGTGTGGCCGAAGAGCACTGCGGCGAAACTCCCGGCGGCGGGGTCCAGATGCAGCGTCCTCAGGTCGTGCAGCAGATAGACGTAGCGGTTGGCGATCATCACCACATCTGTCTCCGGCAGTTGGCTGAAGGGCTCAGCACGGTCATTGTTGCCGCGAACTGTTGTAACCGGAGCGATCTTGCCCAACTCATCCAGTACAGAAGCCTTGCCCACGTCGCCCAGATGCAGGATGCGTTCGACGCCACGCAGCACTCTTGCCACTTCCGGGCGGAAGAGGCCGTGTGTATCGCTGACTACGCCAATCCTCATCGACAGCCCCATATCAGATTCCGATTTCCAGCCGTGTCCGCGGGTCAAGCTGGTCGCGCAGCGCGTCGCCGATAAAGTTGAAGCCGAGCACTGCGCCGGCAACGGCCAGGGCAGGGAAGAGCACCAGATGCGGCGAGTCGAAGAGGTGGGAGCGGGCATCGTTCAGCATTGCACCCCAGCTCGGCGCTGGGGCGGGAATGCCCAGACCGAGAAAGGAGAGAGTCGCCTCGGCGAGGATGACGCCAGCCATGCCGATGGCGGCCTGCACCAGAATTGGCTGCATGATGTTGGGCAAAATATGGCGGAAGAAGATGCGCAATCCGCTTGCGCCCAGTGCGCGGGCGGCATCGACGTACTCGCGGTCGCGCACGGCCATCACCTGCGCGCGGACAAGGCGCGCGTAGCCGGCCCAGCCTCCAATCGCCAGGGCAAGCACGAGGTTGAGGAAGCCGGGGCCGAGGAATGCTGCAAAGGCGATGGCCAGCAGAATTCCCGGCAGTGCAAGAAAGGTGTTCATTGCAAAGGTGGTAAGCGCGATGTCGATCCAGCCTCCGCAATAGCCTGCAAAACCGCCGATCGCAATACCCAGTGCCAGAGAGATCGTGACCACGGTGACTGAAACGGTCAGCGAGAGGCGCGCGCCGAAGAGTAGCCGTGAGAGCGTGTCCCGGCCCAGTTCATCGGTTCCCGCCCAGTGCGCCGCGCTTGGGCCTTCGAGGCGATGCATCAGATCGATGCTGGTGGGATTGTGTGGAGCAAGCCAGGGCGCAGCCAGCCCGCCTGCAACAAAGGCCGCCAGCAGCAGCACGCCCGCCACGGACAGCGGCTGGCGGCGGATCCATTTGCGGAGCGCGGAAATCGTGCTAACGGCAAAAAAATACATAGGCACAGCCAGAATACCGCGACAGCCGCAGTGAAATGGGGTTCAATAACATATGAGCGTAATTTGGCGGGGATTGGGGTTGATTGTGGTCGTGAGTGCGTCGCTGGCCTGGGCGCAGCTTCCCTCGCATCCCGCCTTCTTTCCGGATCGAGCGGGCAGCATCCAGCCGGAGGCATGGCAGATTGTTCAGCTCGCCAATCAAGCCCGCGCTCAGAGCGGCGCTTCGCCACTGAAGTGGGACGCTGCTCTGGCTGCCGCCGCTCGCCAGCATTGTCTGCGCATGGCCGCTGAGGGACCGATCTCTCATCGCTATCAGGGTGAATCCGGCCTTTCGGAGCGCGCCGCGCAGGTTGGAGCGCACTTCAGTCTGATCGAAGAAAATGTCGCGGTCGGTCCCGATCCGGCCACGATTCACCAGGAGTGGATGGACTCAGCAGGTCATCGCGCCAATCTTCTGAATCCCGATGTGGACCGCGTAGGTGTGGCCGTGGTAGCCAGCCGGGGAACCCTTTATGCCGTGGCCGATTATGAACGTACTGTGCCGGTATTGACGCAACTCCAGATCGAGTCCGCGGTCGCCCAACTGGTGCGCGTCAGCGGCCTCACCGTCCTGCGTGATAACGCTGCCGCCCGTGCCCTTTGCACCACCGACCAGGGGATACCCGATTCCTTTTCCGGACCCAAGCCGGGCTTCATCATGCGCTGGCAGGGCGCGGACCTGACGCAACTTCCGCGGGATCTGGTGAACCGGATGGCATCGGGAGAGTATCGTCAGGCGGCGGTGGGCAGTTGTCCTCCGCAAGGAGATCAAGGAGCTTTTACCGCCTATCGATTGGCCGTGCTGCTCTACTGACGAAAAAGGAATTCCTCACCCAAAGTTCTGAAAATCCTTCCAGAACTCTGGCCACGGCTTGCGCGGTCCCGCGCAGATAAATATATCGGGGTGATACTGGCTCTCTTCGTTTTTTACGCCTTCGGAGTTGCCGTTATGTCCGGCCAGGCGGCAGGACGTGAGATTATTCTCCACATATCCGCGTGGTAGACCGAGCACAATGAGCGTGGAGGGTGGTTGGACAGGGTAGCCGCGCAGCCATGCGGAGTTGGTGCCGCTGATCGGCAGGGGCAGGTGATAGGCCGGACCGAACATCTCAATAGCGCCCTGTTCCCCGTAGTTGCCGACCAGGACACCAACGCTGGCCTGCTGCTCAGCCGGCAGGGAATCGCGGATGCCGGCGACGGTTTTGACCAACTCCGGCCAACCGATCTCCTCGCGCAGATCCTCGCTGTGATCCAGGGCAAAGTTGTGCAGAGGGCCACTGGATGCCAAGGGAACCCAGCCGGCAAAAAAGTAGGCTCCGCTGGTGACCATGCCAGCAAAGAAGATGGCCTCGACTGTGCGCCGCGCCCACATCGGTATGCGCGCAGCCCAGCGTTCGCAGGTGACGGCGCCCATAGACAGCAGAATGGGATACGCTTCGGCGAGATAGTAGAAGCGGCCCTTGTCGATCCAGAAGACGAGCAGCGGAACGACGTACATCCACGCCAGCATCCGATAGCGGCGATCGCACGCGAACGAGTAGAGTCCGATGAGCCACACCGGAGCTGCGAAGAGATTGGCGCAGACCCAAAATTGGTAAGAGAGAAATCCTTTTGCACGGCCCTCGCCGAGGTCGCGCGTGTGAATGTGCTGGAGAAACCGGTACGAGATGAAGTCGTGGTGGAAGAGCCAGATGAGATTGTGCAGAAAGATCACCATCGCCAGGGCTACGCCAGCCCAGAACCACTTTGATGCGAAGAACTTGCGGGAACTTGAAAGCGCCATGCCCAGCAGGATTCCGGCGATATAGAAGATGACTGCATATTTGGTGAGCAGCCCCAGCCCCAGGACCGCTCCGATTGCCAGCCACCAGCGGGGATTGCCCGTCTTGAGCAGGCGAATCGTGAAATATGCGGCCAGTACCCACCATAGATATGCGAATGAAGTGTACTGGAACTGAGTGGCTTCAAAGATGGGCAGCGGCGAGAGTGCAACCGCCAAAGCTGCTGTGCCCTGGGCCAACCGCCCGCCGCCGAGCTCCCGTGCCATCAGCCCGGTGAAGATGACAGCCGCTGCCTGCGCAATCACCGAAAACAGCCTCAGCCCAACCAGCGATAAACCGAAGATCGCAAGGCTGATACGCTCGATAAAGGGCGTAAATGGCGGATAGGAGACATAGCCCCAGTCGAGATGGCGGGCATCGCTCAGGAATTGCAATTCGTCGCGGTGAAAGCCATAGCGTCCGTTGGTAGCAATATGAATCAGCGTGACGGCAGCCGCAATACCGAGCAAAACCGTCCATTCAGTCCGGCCTTCCGTGCCGACCGATTGAGGCTTCCGCAAACTTTCGATGGTCGTCATCCAGACTCCGGCCATTCAAATTCTATGGAACTCTACGTTTTGCTGAAGGCTCCGGTTCCTATGCTTGCGCTCTCACGTTCGGCTCGCTCCTGCGGCGAGGCGATTTTGACGGTGGCCATCCCCGCTGCGGCTGCGGCGGCAATACCCATATCGGTGTCCTCGAAGGCAAGGCAATCCTTCGGCGCGATGCCCAGCCGCTCAGCCGCCAGCAGAAACGCATCCGGGGCGGGCTTGCTGTTCACATAGTCTTCCGATCCAACGATGGTTTCGAATTTGTCCAGAAGATGCAGCGCGCTCAGTGCCCTGGTCACAGAGATGCGCCTGCCGCCCGATACCACGGCGAAGGGAATCCGGCCATGCTCGGCCTCGATGATCTCCACCACCTCCGGGATTGCCTTGAGTTGCGGAAGAAGCTGAAAATAAAGTTCTTCCTTGTGCTCTGCGAGGGTCTCGACGGGCATATGCAGTCCATGCATCTCATTCAGAGTGGCGATGATCTCGCGGGTGGGTTTGCCGCCCCATGAATAGAAAAGATCTTCGGGAAAGGGGCAATTCCACTCCGCAAAGGCCGTCTTCCAGGCAATGTAATGCAGCGGCATGGAATCGACGATGGTGCCGTCGCAGTCGAAGAGGTAGGCGCGAAATGGACCGGTGGGCAGTATCAACTTCATATGGATAGAGAACTCCTTGATGAATAATCACTTATGGTTATCCTCAATTGCCTGAGGGAACCGGATTGAAGGGGATTGCGGCGATGCGGTCTTGCACTTTCCTACTCCGAAGCCGCGAGATTCAAGGCTGCTTCTCATTGAAAAGAAGACAGCTCGGAGAGCAACTACGGGGAGCAGGAACCGGAACACCGCTCTCCATTCACTTTATCGTATTCAGCGCTGGCCAGGAATGTACTCACCGCCGGGCTTGTGTTGACTGGTGCTCTGAGATGGAGCCGCTTGCGGCAATCATTTGCGCGGCGTGCTGGAGGCTGGTATCTGTGACCGTCGCACCGGAGAGCATTCTGGCGACTTCATGGGTGCGCGCGCGGTCGTCCAGCAGGCTCACCTTTGTCTTGGTGCGGCCGTCGGCTTCGCGTTTGTCGATGAGAAAATGCTGGTCGGCGAAGGCGGCGATTTGAGGCAGATGGGTGACGCAGAGTACCTGCTGGCCGCGGCTGAGGGATTTCAGCTTCTGTCCCACGGCCTCCGCGGCACGGCCTCCAATGCCGATGTCGATCTCGTCGAAGACTAGTGTGCGCGGGGTGGGCGCCTTCTTCTTGGGCTTGGCCGCGCCCTCTTCGACGCTGACTTTGAGGGCCAGCATGACGCGGGACATTTCGCCGCCGGAGGCAATTTCATGCAGGAGCTTGAGGGGTTCGCCGGGATTGGTGGAGATGCGGTACTCGACCAGGTCCCAGCCGTTTGCACTCCATTGGGATTGTTCTTCGCTGGCGGCGACAGTGACCTCGAACCGAACCTTCATGGCGAGAGAGTTGATTTGGGCCTCGGCCAGTTTGGCGAGTTTGGCGGCGGAGGCGTGGCGCTCGGCGCTGAGTGCGGCGGCGGCTCTTCGATAGTCTTTGGCGGCTTCTTCCTGAGCCGCGCGAAGTGTTTTCAGAATCTCATCCCGGTCCTCGACCTCGGCCAGTTTGCGGGCAACCTCTTCGCCAAAGGCGATCACCTCGGTGACGGTCTTGCCATATTTGCGCTTGAGCCGGTCGAGGAGGGCAAGCCGGTCCTCAATCTCGGCCAGCCGTTCGGGCGATGCGTTGATGCTCTCGGCGTAGTCGCGTAGGCCGGAGGCTACATCGCTGACGGTGGCGCGGACCGATGCAAGCTGCTGAGCGGCCTCGGTAAAGCGGGCATCGTAGCGGGCCAGTTCCTCCACGTTACGCAGTGCGGAGCGGAGAGCGGCTTCAGCCGAGCTGCCACCTTCATAAAGCTGATCGAATGCGCCGGTCGCGGCGGCATAGAGCTTCTCCGCGTTGGCCAGGACGCGCTTCTCGGTTTCCAGGGCCTCGTCTTCAGCGGGAATGAGGTGGGCTGCCTCGATCTCCTTGCTCTGATAGCTCCAGAGATCGACCATCCGCAGGCGGTCCTGCTCGCCTTGCAGCAGATCATCGAGCTTCTGTTGCGCATCCTTCCAGCGGGCGTAGGTCTCTGCTGCGGCGTCGGCGGAGAGGCCGCCGAAGCGGTCGAGGAGCGCGCGCTGCTGGGATTGGTCGAAGGAGCTGAGGCTCTCGCTCTGCGCGTGGACGAGAGCCAGCTCCGGCGCGAGTTGGCGGAGGACGGCGACCGTCGCCGGCTGATTGTTGACGAAGACGCGGCCCTTGCCGGTAGAGAGAATCTCGCGGCGCAGAATCACCTCATTGCCGCCGGAGTCGATGCCGTTCTCTTCGAGGATGATTTCGGCGTTGTGCGTGGACTCAAAGACGCAGGCGACGACGGCCTTGTCGGCTCCGTGGCGGACAACTTCGGTGGAGGCTTTGCCGCCCATCAGCAGCGCCAGAGCATCCACGAGGATGGATTTGCCCGCTCCGGTTTCGCCGGTGAGGAGATTGAGTCCGGGGCCGAAGACGGCGATCGCGTGATCGATGACGGCGTAATTTTCAGCGCGCAATTCGACGAGCATACGAGCGCAGCATAGCATGAACGGCGGCACTTCCGGTTCAGAGTACGGCTGGCTGGCGCCGGGAGGCACCAAATCGATAACTTGGAGCCGGTCTCTGCGTCTGCTACCGTAATGGTGAGGTGAACGCCGATTTTGATCGCTGCATACGTTTTTCAACTGCCGGTTGACGCAGGCGCGGGCCAGGTTGCGTCGCCGCTGGTTCAAGGCTCGAACGCGCTGTTTGAGATGGTGATCAACAGTGGTGTTGTAGCGCAGGCCGTGCTGGCGCTGCTCTTTGTGGCCAGCCTGTACTCCTGGACGGTGATTCTGGGCAAGATCACTTCCTTTCGCGCGGCTACGCGGGAGAGCCGGCGGTTTATTCACTCTTTCCGCCAAGCCACGCGTTTGCAGGAGATTGCCACGCTGGCGGCGGATTTCAAGTCAAGCCCTCTGGCGCAGATCTTCGAGGAAGTGTACGAGACCTACAAGCGGCAGACGGGCGGATCGGGACCACCGCGCAATATGTCGCCGCTGGAGCGCTCGGCGCAGACGGCGGCCAATGAGGCAGTCACAGGCCTGGAGCGGCGCATGACCTGGCTGGCGACGATTGCGGCGGTGAGTCCATTCGTCGGGCTTTTCGGCACGGTCATGGGAATTGTGGACGCCTTCCACGGCCTGGGCACGGAGGGATCGGCGACCTTGCGGGCCGTGGCTCCCGGCATCTCCGCGGCGCTGATTACGACGGCTGCCGGTCTGTTTGTGGCCGTACCCGCAGTGGTGGCTTACAACCAGTTCACCGCGCGGATCAGGGTCTTTGCCTCGGCCTGCGACGATTTTTGCCGCGAGTTGTTGAACTCGCTGGAGGAGATTCCGGTGCGTGCTCCCGCGCGGCCCGCGAATGCTCCCGCTCCTGAGGCTGCACGCGAGGTGGACCGTGGCGTTTACAAGTAGCAGTGGTCAGACGCGCAGCTCGCTGGCGGAGATCAACATCACGCCGCTGGTGGACGTCGTTCTGGTGCTGCTGGTGATCTTCATGATTACCGCGCCGGTCTTGCAGTCGGGGATCGAGGTGGCTGTGCCCAAGACGCGGACGGTGAAAGAGATCACCGAACAGCGCATGGTGGTGACGATCGACCGCGATCAAAGGGTTTTTCTGAGCGATCAGCCGGTGAATATCCACGAACTTGCGCAGAAGCTGCGGCAAGCGGGCGGATATAACACCAAGAAGATGATCTATCTGCGGGCTGACGAGCGGGTCCCATTCGGCGCCTTTGCCAGCGTGATGGATGCGGTGAAGCAGGCGGGCATCACCAACATTTCGATTGTGACGCAGCCGCTGGTGCAGAAGGCTGCGAATCAGTAATTTTGTTGCGATCTTGTTCCTGCCCAGCCGCAATATAACGCGCTGCAGGAATGAGCGGAAGGATTCATGGACACACTGCTGGAAGGCGGCGAGCAACTGGAGCGGGAGCTGGCGCCGGAGCCTTTGGCTGCCCCGGCGGCTGGATCGCTGTTGCTGCACGGCTGCCTGATCGCCGGCATTGTGCTTTACGGGCTGCTGGGCGGATTCTTCCATCATAGCCAGTGGGGCGGTTCCGGAGGCGGCGGAGCGATTCAGGTGCATCTTACTGCCTCGCTTCCTCTGCCTTCCGATCAGCCGCTGAATGAGAATGTGCTGGCCACGGATACGCCCAGCCAGGCTCCGGCGGAGACAGCGCCCCAGGCCAAACAAGCGGTCGACGAGACGGCAATTCCGATTTTGGGGCCGCAGACGAAACCGCAGCAGCAGAGTTCGGTAAAGACGCCGCCGCATCAACAGCAGTTGGATAATCGAGCGCAATACGGCGAGCAGGCCGGCTCATCGATGGCGCGATCGATGCAAACGCAGGGCTACACCAGCGGACAAACAACAGTCAGTGACAGCGGCTTCGGCAATCGCTTCCCCTGGTATGTGGATAACCTCAATCGCAAGATGGCGGCCAATTTTTTCAAGCCGGAGGTGGATCCGCACACTCTGCGTGGTGCACGCGCCTATATTCAGTTTGCGATTCATCGCGACGGCAGCGCGAGCAATGTGCAGATGAGCCTTTCCAGCGGAAGCGTGACTCTGGATCGCGCCTGCCTGCGGGCCGGACAGCGCGTGGACACCTTTGGCGCGCTGCCCGCCGAATACAACCAAAGTACGCTCATGACGTCCTACTATTGCGAGTATTAGATTGTACAAAGCGTCTGATCTCACGGAAGTAGAATGAAGTCATGGACTGGAGCGGCATCTCCCTGCTGCGCTTTGCAAGGATGATCCGCAGTTTACCGAGGAAGGATTGCGCACTGCATGAAGGCTCATTCCCGGCTTTTCCCCTTTTCACTCATACTTGCCGCAGCGGCTATTGCGGTGATGCCTGCGGCAGCGCAGGATTGGATTCATACCGGTTCGAATCTCGGCAGCGACCGCATCCGTCTGGCGGCTGCGGATTTCAAGCCGGTTGGCGCCGATCCGCAGACACCCGCTTTGAAAACGGAGTTTGACGCCACACTCTTCTCCGATCTCTTCAACGCGGGCATCTTCGATCTGGTCTCCAAGAGCATGGCGCCGCCTGCGTCGCCAGGGTCACCGGCTGAGATCAATCTGGCGCAATGGTCGGCGGCGCCTGCCAACGCCGCGATGGTGGCCTTTGGAGCCATCTCCGTCACCAATGGCAGGCTGGTGGTCTACGGCTGGCTTGACGATGTAGCCAATACCGCCAACCCGCAGGTGCTGGGCAAGCAGTACAACGAAGATGCCAGCCAGGATATGGCGCGCACAATCGCCCATCGATTCGCCGACGAGATCATTCTGCGCCTGGGCGGAGGCATCAACGGCATTGCCGAAACGAAGATCTACTTTGTCAGCTCGCGTAGCGGCAGCAAAGAGATCTGGGCGATGGATTATGACGGTCAGAATCAGCATCAAGTGACGCACCTGGGCACGATTTGCCTTTCGCCCCGCATCTCGCCGGACAACTCGCGCATCGCCTTTGCCTCTCTGGGCCGCGAGGGCTGGGCAATCCGGATGTACTCGCTGGAACTGGGCCGGATGGTTGGTTTTCCGGCAGGCATGGCGGGAGGCAGCAATCAGTCTCCGGCGTGGTCGAGTGACGGAACCAGGATCGCCTTTTCTTCTTCTCGATCAGGGGACCCGGAGATATGGGTTGCGGATGCCGGTGGCGGCAATCTGCGCCGCCTCACCAACTTTGCCGGACCGGATGTCGCACCGACATGGAATCCACGGAGCAATGCGCAGTTGGCGTGGGTTAGCGGGCGCACCGGTCTGCCGCAGATCTACACCATGGACGAGGATGGCGCGAATGTGCAGCGCTTGACCGACGGAGGCTATGCGATCTCGCCCTCGTGGTCTCCCAGTGGACTCCTGCTGACCTTCAGTTGGAATCGCAAGTATGGTCCAGGCGCGCCCGGCGGGCAGGACATCTATGTGATGGACATCTCCAGCAAGCCGCTGAAGTGGCTTCAGCTTACCCATGACGCAGGCAGCAACGATTTTCCTTCGTGGGCTCCGGATGGCAGGCACATCGTATTTGAGCGGACGATCGGCAAGAAGACTGAAATCTGGTCGATGCTGGCCGACGGCACCGGCCAGCACCAACTGACGCAGACAGGCAACAACTTCATGCCCAACTGGAGCTGGAAGTAGCTTGAAAACGGCAGCGCTGCAATCGGCAAACAGGCTGCAAGTCCTTGTTCCTGCTCTATCATGTTCATATCGGCAACGAAACTGCGGAAGGAGTAATCTAGTGAATCGATTGAAGTCCCATGTCATTCCTGCTGTTCTGCTCGTCTCTTTGGTTGCGGTCGCGGGTTGTGGCAAGAAGACAAACTCGGCTTCCAAAGAAGAGACTGCGCCCGTTTCTTCGTTTGAACCGACGGCGCAGCTCTCGGCGACTCCCGCGCTTATTTCGGCTGGAGATCAGGTTCAATTGAGCTGGCACACGACCAACGCCACATCGGTCTCCATCGACGGCATCGGCGATCTTCCCACCGTGGGTGTGAAGACCGTGACTCCAGATGTTTCCACGACCTATCATTTGGTGGCAAAAGGCGAGGGCGGCACTGCCGAGGCAAGCGCGCAGGTGATGGTAAACGCGCCTCCCGCTGTGCAGGTTCCCACCAGCACCATGACCGCTGAAGAGGAGTTCAAGTCCAGCGTTCAGGATATTTTCTACGATTATGACACCTATGATATCCGCGGCGATGCGCAGGCTACGCTCTCGCGCGACGCCTCCTATCTGGTGAGCCATCCCAATTTGAAGGTTCTCATCGGCGGCTATTGCGACGAGCGCGGCTCCAACGAGTACAACCTGGCGCTCGGACAAAACCGGGCGGATGCGGCTAAAAACGCTCTGGTGACGGCCGGGGTCGCCGCCAGCCGCATACGTGTGATCAGCTACGGCAAGGAGAAGCCCTTCTGCACGGAATCGACAGAGGAGTGCTGGCAACAGAACCGCCGCGCCGGCTTCACGCTGGACCAGTAAAAATCGCTGGATCCGGGAATGGAATTCAGCCGTTAGCCGCGCTTCACGCCTGCTCTTGACTTGAAGATCGCTGACCGGCCACTTTCTTTGAATAGGTGAAAGAATGCATAGTAAAACACTTCGCAATCGTTTTGTTGTGGCGGCACTGTTCGCCCTGGTTTTCGTTTCGGCGCAGGCGCGTGCGGCATCGAAGGAGATCATCGAACTGCAGACGCAGGTGCAGCAGTTGCTGGACAATGTGCAGCGCATCCAGTCGACGCTGGACACGCGCTTTGGCGTCTTGCAGAATCTGGCGCAGCAGACTGCCGATAACGCCACCCAGATGAATGCCGCCGTGACCGCGCTGCAGCAGAAGATCGCCGCTGAGAGCGAGGCGACCAACGGAAAGCTGGACAGCAACTCCGGCCAGATTCAGTCGTTGAATGATTCCGTGGACGAGCTGAAGTCGCGTATCGCCAAACTGGAAAAATCGATTCAGGATCTGCAAGCGCAGTTGCAGAATGTGCAGAGTCCTCCTGCTGCTATGCCCGCCGTACCGGCTCCGGCGGCAAGTGGAACGGCCCCTGCTGCTCTTCCGGCGGGAGTTCCCTCGGCTGCCACTCCGCTATCGAACCAGGCGCCGCCCTTGCAGGAGACTCTGCAAGCCGGCGTGCGCGATTACAACGCGGCCAAATATGAGGTCGCGTCGGGCGAGTTCGAGGATGTGGTTCACTACTATCCATTGGACGATCTGGCCGGGACAGCCCAGTTTTATCTGGGCGAGATCGCCTATCGGCAGATGGCCTATGCAGATGCAGTAAAAGCTTACAATGCCGTGCTGGAGGGATTTCCCGGCAATTCAAAGGCTCCGGCCGCGCAACTGCACAAGGGATTGGCATTACTGAAGTTGAGCCGCAAGGATGCGGGCGTTACCGAGCTTCGCCTGCTCATCAAGCGCCATCCGCAGACCCCAGAGGCGGCGCAGGCTCGCACCAAACTGAATGCCTTGGGCGTGAAGATTTTAGCGGCACACTGAGCGTTGGATCAATGCTGTGAGCTGCGGCTTGGCAGCAGCTGTGCTCTGCGGATTTCATGACAAATCTTGCGCGATCGGCAGCCAGGGCGTAGGCTGCCTGGGCGGGGCATTCGCTTGCTTCATCAAACCTTCACGTGCAAATCCACCCGATTTGAAAGAGAATGAGTATAGGGAACTTCAAGAAGAAGACGACCGAGGAACGATTGACAGGCATACAGACAGAAATTACGCGATGGAGTGCGCAGCAGTTTGAGCGGCTGGTTTTAGATAGCCACCCCAAAGTAGCGGTCTTCGATTGCGATGGAACGCTGTGGGGTGGAGATGCAGGCAGCGGCTTCATGCGCTGGTCGATCGAGCAGGGACTGCTCTCCCGCTCCAGCAGCGACTGGATGGATACGCGCTATCGCGCTTACATCGCCGGTGCGGTGAGTGAAGTGGATATCTGCGGCGAGATGGTGCAGTTGTACGCGGGGCTGCGTGATGAGGAGCTGCGTGCGGCAGCAGCCCGCTTTGTGGATTTGTTCATTCAGCCGCGCATCTTCGCTGAGATGGTCCGGCTTGTGGACAGCTTGCGGCAGGCTGGTGCTGAACTCTGGGCGGTCAGCTCGACCAATAAGTGGGTAATCGCCGCTGCCGTGAGCGCCTTTGGCATTCCCGAAGAGCGCATATTGGCTGCCGAGGCCCGTGTCGTCAAAGGCTTGATCACCACCGAGCTAGTGGACGTGCCGACAGGCATCGGCAAAGCGGCCGCCTTGAAGCGCGTGGGGCTGCCACATCCTGACGCCGCCTTCGGCAACTCCTTCCACGATCTGGCGATGCTGGATATTGCGCGCTGCGCCTTTCCCGTCAATCCCTCGCCGGCGCTGATCGAGGCGGCTGCCAAGCGCGGCTGGGGCTACTTCCGTCCGCAGAATACCGAAGGCGCCGAAGCGGCGGTAGCGGGCGAGTAACGAATCCGCCATACTCTCATCCGGCGTCCCTCAACCTTTGTATCCTGTTCTGGCGTTTACACTGGAAACGTGGAAGAAGATCAAACGCAATTGGACCATCGGCCCACGGCTCCCGCGCTGCGTTTTGTGGCGGCGGCGCTGATTGTGCGTGGCGGCGAAGTCTTGATTGGACAGCGCCGTCCCGATCAGCCGATGGCGCTCTTATGGGAGTTTCCCGGAGGAAAGATCGAAGCTGGAGAAACTCCCGAAGAGGCTCTGGCGCGTGAATTGGATGAGGAACTCGGCATTCGCGCCGTTATTGGACGCCGTGTGACCCACGTGCGCCACAACTACCGCCATGGTGGCGCCGTGGATCTGACCTTCTTTGCCGTCCATGACTTCGCCGGAGAGATCGAAAGCCGCATCTACCATCAGGTGCGCTGGGTACAACTCAAAGACCTCGCCGAATATGAATTCCTGGCAGCGGATCGAGGGCTGATCCGCGACCTGGCGGCTGGAAAGCTGCTCTGAGCACCCAGATCCGAATCTAGGCGCTCAGCCCTCATCTCTCATGCTTTGTATCGTTTTTGGTGCCAGACCCACGCCGTACGGACAATCTCATCGAGCTGCGTATAGCGGGGCTTCCATCCAAGTTCGCGGACCGCTTTCTCCGAACTGGCGATCAGAGTGGCGGGATCTCCGGGCCTGCGGGGGCAAAGCTCCACCGCAATGGGGCGTCCGGTGACACGGCGCGCCGATTCAATTACTTCCCGGACGCTGAAACCCTGCCCGTTGCCGAGATTGAAGATCAGCCGGGCCTTTTCGGCGGCCGGAGACTCCAGGGCATCGAGAGCCAGCAGGTGGGCGTCGGCCAAATCCGAGACATGGATGTAGTCGCGGATGCAGGTGCCATCGGGCGTGGAATAGTCGTCACCGAAGACTTTGATGGAGTTACGCCGTCCCAGCGCCACATCGAGAACCAGTGGAATCAGATGCGACTCCGGATCGTGCGCCTCGCCGCGGCTGATGCCGCCGGCTCCCTCCGGTGCTCCGGCCACGTTGAAGTACCTCAAGGAAGCTGATCGCAGACCGTGAATCCGGTGCATCCACTCCAAGACGCGCTCCACCAGCAGCTTGGACTCACCGTAAGGATTGGTCGGCTGCACTCGCGCATCCTCTTTGATCGGAAGCGCCTCAGGTTCGCCATAGACCGCTGCGGTGGAACTGAAGACCAGCCGGCGCGGACCGTGAGCCAGCATTGCCTCAAGCAGGGAAAGTGTCGACGCAGTATTGTTGCGAAAAAACTCCTCCGGATGAAGCATCGACTCTCCGGCTTCAATGAGTGCGGCAAAGTGAAGGACGCCGTCGAAAGGCTCTCGTTGGGCCTTCGCAGCGGTAAAAATTCCCTCAAGAGCACTCCGGTCCGCCAGCTCTCCCTCAATGAATTCCACGCCGGGTGGGAGAAGATCGCGCCGTCCGTGGCTGAGATTGTCAAAAACGACGGCCCGGTGACCCTTTTCTGTCAGTAACCCCGCCACTGTACCACCGATGTACCCCGCGCCTCCTGTTACTAATATCTTCACAAAAAACTATCCTTTCTCAAACTCTTTGGTATAGCCTAAAGTCTATTACAGAAGGCATGGCAGAGGGATCGGGTACTGTGTCCTTCAGACCGTCGGATGGACGGCTTTGCGTGCCTGTTGTACCATGCTTTTTTTGCTGGCGCAGTGGCGCTTCTTCTTGAATGCTTGGGTTTTGTCTTGGAATTCAATTGGAGATTTCGAATGTCCAGGCTCCAGGCACTCGGCAATTCCCACGATGCGGAATCTCGTAAAAGAGCTTCCGGCAGCAGTTGCGCCAATTTTTCCGCGCCACTCGCTATCTTGATGAATAAAATATCGTTATTTTTCCTGAAGACGTACACCGTTGGACAACTTGAATCGATACGTTCCCCTTCAAATTCATCCCCAAGAACCGATATACTACGAACAGTGAGCAATACGGAAGCGGGTGAGCCTGGCGCTCTGCGCACGGGTATGTGGCAATCTTCCGCCTCCGTCGCTTTCCCCATTGCGGGAACGGTACAACGCAGCCCCCAAGGCCGTGAACGAGGAATGAGATTATGCCGGTGAAACCCTATCCAGGTCAGGCCACCTTCGGATTGCTTCCGGAGCCCGAACGCAGTCCCGCCTCGTTTATCACTAGCGCTGTGATCAACGCGCTCTTCCTGGCGGCGCTGATCATTCTTGGCGCAACGGCCAAGAGGGCGATCGATGAGCACAAGTACGAGGAAACGCTGCTGATTCTTCCCGCCAAGCCGACCCCTCCTCCTCCCAAGGTGAAGGTTACCCCCCCGCCTCCGGTGCAAGAGCCGCCTAAGCCGCCTGAGATCAAGTTCGAGGCGCCGAAGATCAATATTCCCAAGCCGGAACCCAAACCGGAGATGAAGCCGTTGCAGATGGAAGCCAAGCTGGCGCTGCCGGTGATCAAAGAGGCCAAGCCCGCCGTGATACTGGCGCCTCAGCCCAAGGCGGCCATGTCACCGGCGGCCATGCCGGCGCAAGACAACAAGGTCAAGTTCTCGACAAAACCCGTGCATTATGGCCAGGAGTTTGGTGTCACGCCCAATCCGAATGCCACGCGGCCAGCGACGGTCGCGGCCATCGGCAACCCTTACGGCGGAATGCAAGGGCCGGCTGTTGCGCCCCACGGAAAGGTCGGTTCGACTGGTTTTGGCGGTGGAAGCAGAGTCGGCTCCGATTCTGGAGTCGTCGGCAAGGTAGCCTCGGCGAGAGTTCCCGGTACGACCGCGCCGACTTATTCGGGTAACCAGGGCAAGGTCGCTTCCACGGGAATCGCCGTCACGCCAGCCGCTGTCGCGCCGGTTGCGAGGACTGTGGCCGGACCGCCTCCCACCGACTTGGTTGTCCTCTCCAAGCCGCAGCCTCAGTACACCAGTGAAGCCAGACAGCTCAAGGTGCAGGGCGATGTGATCTTGCGCGTTACCTTTGCCGCCAATGGCCAGGTGATGGTGCAGGGGATCGTGCATGGCCTGGGGCATGGACTGGATGAAGAGGCGCGGCGGGTGGCGCAGCAGATTCGATTCCGTCCTGCAACGCGCAATGGTCAGGCCGTGGATATGACCACCAACATTACTATCACCTTCCAGTTGGCGTAAGATCGAAATGGTATACAAGAAAGATAGCCGTCGCTGCACGCCTGTAGGGCGAGAGCGGATGGAAGAAGACTTGAAAGAACTCAGCTTAGGAGCCTGACATGACGTTTCGGAAGATCTCCCTCACTCTGCTTCTCATCACACTGAGTGTGGCCAGCGCGGACGCGAAGAAGAAGGAATCGAAGTATGCGCCTGCGCATCAGTTGACGCCGGAGCAGGCTGCGCTGGTGGAAAAGGCGATCGGGCGCGAGAAGGTGCTGATCAAGAACATCCAGCAGCGCACGCCTCTGGTGGAGACCTACATCCAGAACATGAAGCCGGACATCAAGCTGTATCAGGTTCCGGTTTCGGACGAGTATATGCTGAGCCGCGTGGATTTCGGCAAGGGCTTTTTCGACAAGAGCTATGAGCCGCGCAGCAAGAAGGCGACGCATGGCTTCTTCAAGGGTTCTCTTGCCTCGATCGGGGGATTGAGCAAGGCTCTGAAGCTGGACCAGCACGTGACTTACAATCCGCTGGGCTTTACGGAGATGATGTTCCTGGATCCGCACAGCTTTGACAATCAGCATTACATCTTCAGCTATGTGCGGCGGGAGTTTCTGGGCACGGTTCGCACCTGGGTCTACGATGTGCATCCCAAGGTGAGCGGCATGGGCCGTTTCTACGGGCGCATCTGGATCGAGGACGAGGGCGGCAACATCGTGCGCTTCAACGGCACCTTCACGCCGCCGCGCGCCGAAGACGACTCGCGGATGTACTTTCACTTCGATTCCTGGCGGATCAATATCCAGCCGGAGATCTGGCTTCCGGTGGCGGTGTACGTGGAAGAGACCAATCGCACCGAGAGCGAGAAGTCGCTTGGATTGCGGGCGCAGACTCACTTCTGGGGCTACTCTTTGAAGCTGCCCACGCGGGAGAGCGAGAACGTGAGCGTGAAGGTGGACGACGCGGTCGACAAGAGCGACGACGCGATGGATGTGGGTCCGCTGCAGGCCACGCGCGCCTGGGTGACGCAGGCGGAGAACAACGTGATCGACCGTCTGGTGGAGGCCGGTCTGGTGGCGCCGTTGACTCCGGGCGGCTATGAGAACACGGTGCTGGACCAGATCGTGATCAATCTGCAGGTGCCCAACAACCTGGCCTTTACCGATCAGGTGCATACCCGCATTCTGCTCACGACCACGATCGAAGCGACCACGGTGGGCAACACCATTTTGATCAGCAAGGGCCTGATCGACACTCTTCCCAACGAGGAATCGATCGCTTCGGTGGTGGCCATGGAATTGGCGCACATCGTGATGGGCCATCATATCGACACCCGCTACGCCTTCAACGACCGTCTGATGTTCCCCGACGAATCGACATTCCAGCGCATCGATATGTATCACTCCGATCATGACAATGCCGAGGCCTCCAAGCGCGCGATGGAGTATCTGCAGAACTCGATGTACAAGGACAGGCTGCCCTCGGCGGGCCTCTACTACGCGCAGTTGGTCGGACGGGAAAAGGAGCTGAAGGCCCTGAACACGCCCAAGCTGGGCGACTCTCTGCTCAACAAGACCGATGGCACCGGCACGCCGTGGATGGCCGATTTGCAGCACATGGCGCCGGCTCTGAACTGGGAAGATCTTGCCCAGCGTCCGGCACTGCCCCTGGGCAGTTGGCTGAAGACCGATCCCTGGGATGACAAGGTGCATCAACTCAACGCCAAGATCTACGCGTACATGAACCCGCGCGACAAGATGCCCTTCGAGCTGACGCCGGTCTTCTACAAGCTGCAGCGCTACGACGCTTCCAAGCTGACGCCGCCCGCGCCTGCTGCGGCCACAACGCCAGCCGCGACACCGCCCGATGCGCCTGCTGCGGCCACAGCCGCTCCTGCCGCGACACCGCCCGCGGCCACACCACCACCGGCCACCGCGCCCGCAGCGGAGGCAGCGCCGCCCGCAGCTACGCCGGATACACCAGCCGCTCCCGCCGCCGCGCCACCCGCAACCGCGCCGCCCACGGAAGGTGTCTCCAATCCACCGCAA
>Ga0181528_10000749_pt1 | contig 21575 bp, 8 predicted proteins | sample PEATcosm2014_Bin_47_FD_119742 | JGI IMG/M metagenome (GOLD analysis project Ga0181528, IMG submission 119742) | Peatland microbial communities from MTU Mesocosm Facility, Houghton, MI, USA - PEATcosm2014_Bin10_10_metaG | ecosystem: Environmental > Terrestrial > Soil > Wetlands > Peat | place...
ACGATTACGTTTGCTAATCCGGGCGCGCAGACAGTTGGCACTCCGCTCACGCTCAAAGCTACGGCCAGCTCCGGTCTGACGGTCAGCTTTACATCAACCACGGCCAGCGTCTGCACGGTAAGCGGCTCGACAGCGACATTTCTTGCCGCTGGCACCTGCACCATAGACGCGAATCAGGCGGGCAATAGCGTGTACGCAGCCGCCGCGATGGTCGCGCAGAGCTTCACCGTGAATCTGACGTCGCAGACGATTACGTTTGCTAATCCGGGAGCGCAGACAGTTGGCACTTCGCTCACGCTCAAAGCCACGGCCAGCTCCGGTCTGCCGGTCAGCTTCACCTCGACCACGGCCAGCGTCTGCACGGTCTCCGGTACGACGACAACATTTATTACAGCAGGCACTTGCACCATTGACGCGAATCAGGCGGGCAATAGCGTGTACGCAGCCGCCGCGATGGTCGCGCAGAGCTTCACCGTGAATCTGACATCGCAGACGATTACGTTTGCTAATCCGGGAGCGCAGTCTGTCGGAAAGCCGCTGACGCTTGCGGCCACGGCCAGCTCCGGCCTGCCGGTCAGCTTTACCTCGACCACGGCTAGCGTCTGCACGGTAAGCGGCTCGACAGCGACATTTCTCGCTGCTGGCACCTGCACCATTGACGCGAATCAGGCGGGCAACAGTACTTACGCTGCGGCAACGATGGTCGCGCAGAGCTTCACCGTCTATACCACATCTTCCAACGTCATCACCTTTGCCCAGCCCCCTGCCCAAGTCGTGGGCACGCCGCTCAATCTGGTGGCCACGGCCAGCTCCGGTCTGCCGGTCAGCTTTGCGACAACCACTCCTGCGACTTGCACGGTCTTCAACTCGGCCGTACAGTTTCTCCAACAGGGCACCTGCACCATTACGGCATCTCAGTCAGGAAACGGCAGCACGATTCCAGCCGCCACGCCGGTATCGCGCAACGTTTCCGTCTCAGGCGCAGCCAACTTGCCGCAAACCATTACAATGACTGCGGAACTCCCCGCATATACAAATACACAAATGGTAACGAATTTCTCCTCATCGTCCGGCTTACCGGTCAATGCTGTCTCACTGACTCAAACCATCTGCGGAGGCTACGGCGGGTGGAGGTATACAGAACTTGGCACCTGCACGATTCAAGCAACCGTGGCGGGCAACGCTAACTATGCACCGGCCACACAGACATTCAACATTACCGTTATCGGCGAATTGCAGTCCATCGACTTTGCCAATCCTGGCCCTCAGAAGGTGGGTACGCCGCTGACTTTGGCGGCCACAGCAAGCTCCGGATTTGCGGTTGCTTTCTCATCGACCACGAGCAGTGTTTGCACGGTCTCTGGTCTAACGGCCACTTTCCTCACTGCTGGCACTTGCACCATTCAAGCAACACAAGCGGGCGGATTCGATCCGAATTCCGGGAACAACTATCAGGCAGCCCCCATGGTTGCGCAGAGCTTCCCTGTTTACAGCGCGACGCAACTCATCACCTTCAATCCTCCTGCGGGAACATATTCTTCCGCCAAGTCGGTGACCATCAGCGACTCTGTCACCGGCTCGCCCCTATACTACACAACCGACGGCAGCACGCCGACCACCGCTTCGACTGTGTATAGCGCCCCCATCAGCGTCAGCACGACCGAGACGCTGAGCGTCTATGCGGCAGCCACCACTACTGCCGCTCCCGCAACAGCTTCGGCTACTTACACCATCTCGGCTGGCAACATCGCTGTCTCCATCTCTCCAACCAGCGCCAGTCTGAATGCCAGCGCGAAACAGAGCTTTACCGCGACCGTGACCGGCACAACCGGTTCGCAAAGTACCTCGGTCAACTGGAGCGCCACTTGCGGCTCTTTCTCAAGCGCAACCAGCGCTTCAGGCGTTGCCGTCACTTATACGGCACCCGCGGTTGCGGGAAACTGTACCCTCTTCGCAACCAGCGTCGCGGACAGCACCAAGATTGCGCAAACTGTCGTGAGTATTGCTGTTCCTGGCACAGTGAATGTCTTCATTACGCCGGCCGTGGCGTATATGCAGTCCGGCGGTTCGAAGCAGTTCACGGCAACCGTCACCGGCTCGTCCAATACGGCAGTCACCTGGACCATCTCGTGCTATGGCATCAGTAGTTGTCCAGCCAACATCATGACTGTAAACGGCAACACGGCTACTGTCACAGATAAGAACTTGGGCACCGATGGAGTAACCGCGACAAGCGTCGCTGATCCAACGGTCTCGGCAACGGCCACAGTCACCATCATTCCTGCTGGCGTGACATATCCTCCCGTTCCTTTCCCGATCGCCGCACATCCCCGGTTACTGCTGACACCGGCGGATGTGACACTACTCCAGAAAAGGGCCACCAGTTCGAATCCAGTCTATGAACAGGGATGGGTGGTCTTGGTGCAGGATGCGCAGAGCGATTACAACACGCAGTTCTTTCCGGGCGGCCAGCCTAACCCTAACTGGCCCGATAGTGGTGGAGTGAACACTGGCAGTTCCACGGCCGGCGATGCTCTAGTTTTTGCCTTCGACTCGCTCATCAATCCAAATCAGGCGGCGCGCATCGATGATGCTCAGAAAGCTCGCAACCTGACCATGTACGTGATGAATCTGGTGGCGCAAGGAGATCAGCCAGGAGCTCCATTCCGCGACCCGAAATATAACATTGGCGACACGGGGCGTTGGAGTGGCGCAGACTGGCCGCTGATTGTGGATTGGATCTACGACGCCAAGGATGCCAATGGGAACAACATCCTGACCACGGCTGACAAGGCGACGATTCGCACTGCATTCATGGACTGGGCCAACCAGTGTATGAATGCCGATATATCCGGCGGCGATCATCCTGCGCCAGTGGGCGTCGTCGACGACCTTCAATTGGTGCCGGGCAACCAATATCAGGCCTACTCAGGCTATCGCACGGCTGCGAACAACTATTACATTTCACACGCGGAAAACCTCATGCTCATGGCGATGGTGATGGACCCAGCGGACGACCCGCCGGTCGATCCCTCGCAGCCGGCCTCACAATTGGGCAATTCCCTGCGCAGCTACCTCACCGATTACTTCGGCGCATGGCTCTATCAGGAGTATTCGATGTTTGGCGATCCGGCGACCGTCGTCAGCGATCTTGGCATTCCTGATAATTCCTCTGGAGCGGAATTCGGTCTGACTTCCGGGGGTATGCCCGCCGAGGGTTTCATGTATGGGATGGGATCCATCGCAAACCTTGCATCACAAATGCTTGCCATACAAACCGCCGGCTTTAACAATTCTGACTTTGCCAGCTACACCGGTCCGCAGATCAAAATGGTCAACGCGCCGTTCTGGGATCGCTTCGTGAAAGGCACTCTCGCCGATATTACCCCCACAGCGTATCCTCCAGCTCCTGGGCAGGGCAACACGACGGGAGACGGCCTCGAATTCTATCGGTATGCCAGCTACGGTGATATGTTGCGGACCTACGTTACGCCGGACGATTTTGGTGTCTTTCAGCAGATCAGCCAACTGGAAAACGAACAGGGCTTGACAACACACCAGAATGAAGCCCTCTGGTTCGCGCTCGATGCAATTCCAGGTGCAAATCTTCCCAATCAAGTCGAGCATGGGATAACGGATATCACTGGCTGGGGCGGTGGGAGCTTGGGAATAGAGTACATGTTGCTCCTGGATCCGAGTGCTGCAGCCCCCACCGATCCCCGCCCCGCTTACCCGACATTCTTTTACGATCCGGGTCTGGCAAGGATCCTGGCTCGCAGCGATTGGACTCCTTCCGAGACAGTCTTCGACTATCACGCCAATTGGATGGGGATCAATCACATGAACGCCAATTGCGGCGAGTTCGGACTCTACCGCAAAGGCGAGTGGCTCACCAAGGAGATGACTAACTATGCCGGCGACGCTGGCGGCGGTTACACTTCCTACTTCCTCAACACACTGACGCTCAAAAACTACGTTACCGATCCACTCGGCTACCCTCCACTTTTTGCTCCGAACCAGAATTTCGTAGGACCGGAGTGGCCCATTGGCAGCCAATTCGAGTACGTCGAAAATGGCGACCCATCCACGGTTGTGAGCAACGGCGGCAGCGGCAGCAACAGTTATGTCTATGCTTCTACTGAAATGACCGACCTCTACAACGCCCCCGAAATTTGGGTGGCTATGGACAATGCGGTGGCGATTACCCGCGCCCAGCGCAACATCTTCTTCATCAATAGTGACTTCATCGTCACCTATGACCGTGCGACCTCGGCGGATCCCGGCCTCTTCAAACGCTATAACCTGAGCTTGGTCACTAATCCGTCGATCAGCGGGCAGACCGCGGTCGAAACCATGGCAGACGGACAGAAGCTATATATCAATACGCTCCTGCCGGAAAATGCTTCAATCACCACGAGCATTGCCGGCATCGCCCAATCCAACAACCCCCTGACCTGCCCAGATGGAGACTTTTACTGCATTCAAACCGCCGAACTAGAGCCAACACAATATGTCATGACCGTCGAAGACACCAGCAAGCCCGATGATGCGCGCTTTCTGCACGTGCTCGAGGGCGTTGACGAGGGAGGAACGCCGCTCGCAGTCAGCAGCATCACCTCATCGAGTGGCACCGTCTTTGATGGCGCTGTGGTAGGCTCAACCGCGCTGATGTTCATTCATGACGACACGCAAACCGCCGGCTTCGCCAGCACAGGCTACTCTGAACCCTCGTCCGTAACCACGAATTATGTTGCTGGATTGAAGCCGAACGCTGGATACACCGTAAGCAAATCAGGAGGCCAAGTGACCATCACCGCGGGTGGAACAACTGTCGCCGACAACGCCGGAGTGCTGAAGTTTTGACAAAGGTTCAAAGAATCTTCAAGTGCCTGCCGCGGCTGTGTGGTTCGCTCTCGGCGGGCACTTGAAGGAATCTGCTGAAGCTTCTCAGAAGGAGTTTGTGATGCGCAGGGCAAAGCTTCTGGACGGCCCAATGGCATTGCCGGAAAATAGTCCGCCGAAATCGATCACATCCAGAACGTTATTCAGATTTTGCCCATCCACCTGCAAGTGAATCTTCATGCGTCTGGAGCTGTAGATCTCCGCGCCCGCGGAAGCATTCGCCTGAAAGACCGGATCGATCCTGCCGCGCGCGAAGTTAATGCGATTCAGAACTTGCTGGCCATACTCGGCAAGCACCGTAGCCGGTACGCCGTCGAAGTCGAAGGGCAGGCCCGAATCGTATTGCACGCCGAATGCGGCCCAGATGCGCGATGTTGCCTGGTAGCGTATGCGTCCGCGAAAACTATTCCGCTGGTCCTGCGAGTCCGGCGTGTGCCCTGTCAGTTGAGAAGCCGCCTGACTGGCATTGGAGCCGAAGAACAATCCGCCGGTCACCGGAAACCAGGCGTTGCCGACGATATACGAGTAACTTCCAAAGCCGGAGAAATGATGCCAGTCGGGAATCTCGATCTTCCCTTCGGCGCCGTAAAGAATCGCCTTGCGAAAGGAGATCGGAAAGCTGATCGTGGTGTTGAATATCTGACTGTCATCGGCATAGTTATCCATGACTCTTCTGAAGTAATTGCTTCCCAGTTTCAGATGTCCAAAGAAAACCTGGTTCAAGCCTGCTTCGTAGTAATCGCCCTGCGAAGGTTGAACGGGTAGATTCAGAAAGCCCTTGGGATCGATGCTCGCGACAGCGGGTGAGCTTGACAGCAGAATGTTCTCGAAAGACGGCGTCTGGAATATACGATCATAGGAGAAGTGCAGAACCGTGCCGGTTTTTTGAAAGTTATGAGAAAGAGCAAGGCGCGGTTCGAGGGCTTGCCGGTTGAGAAGCAGTTGATAGTGGTCCCAGCGCAAGCCGGCATTGATCGTCCAATTGTGCAGCCGGATCAGATCCTGTACAAAGACCGCTTGCTCCAGATCAGGGCGATTTGCCTGGTATGCAAACGTTGGCGATGAGCCGGGGTCGAATTGTGTGGGATCGGTAATATCGTACTTCAACATCTCATTCAGAAAGATATTGTCCGACTCGACGCCGGCCTTCCACTCATTCCGGCCAAGATCGACGGTCGCGCTGGCTTTGAAGTACCCCTCACGAAACCAGTTGTGCTGCAAAACGAGAATCGGGGTCGATTCCGGATTGGAGTAAAAGTCATTTGCATTGCCGCGCACCATCCCGCGCAGATCGCCAGTGGCTCTGGGAGAGAAGATATGCTCGTAAGCAGCGGTTCCCAGAGTTTCATAGTTGTCGGCATTTTGGCGCTGCCCTGCGGTCTGCTGCACAGTCTCATTGGGAATGTCATAGCGTGCCAGTTCATGCCGCGCAATCAATCGAACTCGATCGCTCGGCGTCAGTTCGCGCGCATAATCCGTGGAAAAATCGCCCACTGTACCTGTATTCGAATCATTCTCTGGAACCACGGGATTCAAGTAGCGATCTGTCCTGCTCCCGTTTGCGCTGCCGCCTAGTGTGTTCTTGCCCCATAGGTACTGTCCCTTCCCGAATGCGCCGGCCGAATCGAAGCTGCCTGCGGAGAGAACGGCTTGGCCGTGAAGGCCCGTCTGAGAATCTTGCAAAGTGTTCACTTCAACGACGCCGCCCATCTTCCTGCCATACTCGGCGGGAATGTCGGCGGTATAAATACTTATTGATTCGACATCATCCCCTTCAATCGCCGGTCCGAAGCTCGGAGAGCGGTTGTCCGTCAGCGGTATGCCATCCACAACAAATTGCGTCTGATACTCCGAGCCGCGAGGATGCAGCACCGTATTGCCTTCATAGAGCCAGCCGGGCTGTGAATTTACCAAATCCTGAAGATCGCGGCCTGGAACTGAACTAAGCCGGTCTTCGATAAACTCCGCGCCGAGCCGGTTGACGGAACCGGCCTCATCCGGATTGCTGAGGGTGTCAGCCGCGCGCACGGTAATCGATTCATTCACCGACGGCAGTTGAAGTTGGAGCTTCACTGCGGCCGGCAGCGACGAGTGGATCTCGATCGACTCGGATTCAGCCGCAAATCCCGGTTGCTTGATTTCGATCTGGTAGATGCCGAAGGGAAGATGCTGTACATCCAGGAAACCCTGATCGCTGGTGGCGAGAAGACTCTGGTATTGATTTGCACTGCTGACGATCTGAACCACGGTTTTCACGCCCCGCCCGGCTGGATCAGTCACCTTCAGGCGCAGTTCTCCTTGATTCGTCTGGCAGAGCAGCCGAACGGCGAAAAAGAGGAAAATAACAATGAGTCTCTTCATATCGAAACAGCCTGAAGGCGATCTGGTCGCGTGAGCGAAGGCTCTTTGCCCTCGAGAATCAGAGCCAGTATCGCTTTCTTAGATGCTCTCATATTGTTTCCGGACGGCTTCCTGCAAAAAATCGTTTGAATAATCCAAGATTGAAAAGAATCTTTGCAATTGCAAAGAAGCATAACCGGCCCGCTTGGCATACGAATTCAATAAATTTATGTCACATACTAGTATGAAAAACGTGCTACTCGTGAAATAATCCAAATATGTTCCTGAAGAAGCTGGCAATTTCATTTTTATCGCTGTCGCCTTGCCTGCTTTCCGCCCAGCAGATTTCCTTCACATGCCACATTCTGGACCCGCAGGGACACCCGGTTGCCGCGAGTGATAAGGCTCCGTCGCAGCTCGCGGGGACGGTTGTTGATACATCCGGCGCGGTGATTGCCGGAGCGGACGTGCATATTCTGAGCATGAACGGTGCTGTTCTAAAAACGGCACATTCAGTCGCGGATGGCTCCTTCGTTTTTTCAGGACTAGCGGTCGGCAATTATCGGCTCGTTGTCATGAATCCCGGTTTTGCAACTAGAGAAATCCTGGTCACCATTGGAAGCACCGGGACACTGGCCCCACTGCGCATTCCACTGGTAGTGAGCGCCGTGAGCACTACCGTCAATGTGCAGGGCCGCGAGGACGACCTGATCGGTATTGCCGAATCCGGCTCTCAGGGTACGGTTGGCGCAAAGGAGATTCAGGATCGTCCGATCCTTCGTTCGGGAGAAGTCTTGGAGACGGTTCCCGGTCTCATCATCACGCAACACGCCGGCGGCGGCAAGGCCAACCAGTATTTTCTGCGCGGCTTCAATCTCGATCACGGCACGGATATTGCGATTTTTCTCGATGATATGCCGCTGAACCTTCCCTCGCATGCGCATGGCGAGGGCTACTCAGACATGAACACAGTCATTCCGGAGTTTGTGCAGCGGGTGGATTTCGAGAAAGGCCCTTACTACGCAAATGTCGGCAACTTCAGCTCGGCGGCCAATGCCCATATTGAGTTTGCCAAGACGCTGCCCGAGAAGTTCTTCAAGTTGGAGGGCGGCACGCATACCTATGGGCGCGCAGTTTTCGGCGCATCGCAAAAGCTCGGCAAGGGAAATCTGCTCTACGGCGGGGAAGAGTATTACTACGATGGTCCATGGGTGCATCCGGATGGTTTCAACAAGATCAACGGCATCCTAACCTACAGTCAAGGCGACGACGCAGATGGCTTCAGTGCCACGGCCCATGCATATCACGGAAAATGGAATTCAAGCGATCAAATTCCTGTTACCGCCCAAGTCAATCCCACCCCATCTACGCCATTCGGAGTTGGTTACTTCGGCACACTGAACCCGACGGACGGCGGCCACAGCCAGCGTTATAGCGTACAGGGAGAATGGCACCACCAAGACGAAAACTCCGAGTCGAGAATCGCGGCCTTTGTGTTTTATTATGATATGGATTTATTTTCCGATTTCACTTATTACCTTGTGGAGCACAACAGGGGCGACCAGTTCGAACAGCAGGAAAGGCGCTGGGTAGGTGGGCTTGACGCACACTACACGGTCTTCAGCAAATGGTTTGGCCGCAAGATGTCCAATACCTTCGGACTGCAACTCCGAAACGATTGGATCAACAACGGACTATATCGCTCGGTAAATCGCGTGCGCACAGCCAAAACTGATTATTCCGCCACCGGCGCCAGCTTCTTCCCCGCCGGGAGTATCAGTGGCCTCACGTGCATTACCATCCCCAACTCCAATATCACTCTTGACCTTACTTTGCCCGATGGAACTACTGACACGACCACGGTTCCCAACACCACTTGCCCCACACTACCGGCGACCACGGAACGGGATAACTTTACCGACACGATAGGCAGCGCGTATGTGGAAAACAAAATCCAGTGGGCAAGCAAATTTCGCTTGGTTCTGGCGCTGCGCGGCGATCAGGAAAAATTCGTCGTCACCAGCCTTGCTTACTCGGCGGATGTGAACGCAGCCAATTCCGGCTCGGCGACCAAATTCCTGCCCAGCCCCAAAGCAAGTTTGATCTTCGGCCCCTGGTCGAATACTGAATTCTATTTGCAAGGTGGATTCAGTTTTCACTCCAACGACGGGCGCGGCGCAACGCAAACGATAGAGCCGGTATCCCCGGACAATCCCTACCCGAATACCTCCAATAAGACGATCACTCCTCTGGTCCAGACCAAAGGCGGTGAGATGGGCGTACGCACTGCGGCTGTTCCTCATCTGCAGAGCACCCTTTCACTCTGGTATCTCCGCAGTAATTCGGAGTTGATGCAGGATGGCGATACCGGAGGCACCTCCACTTCGGAACAGTCGAGCAACCGCTACGGACTTGAATGGGCGAATTACTACACGCCGACAGAACATCTGGCCGTCGATTTTGATATTGCCAACTCCAGAGCACAGTTCACGCAAATCGATCCCGACGACGCTGCACAGAGCGTGGTCAAGGCAGCGCTGTCGGTCAACGGCACTCAGTATGGCACCGTCAACTGGCAGGAGAGCGGTCCTGGCGGAAAGCTTGTGCCCGAAGCGGTCAAGGTGGTGATTTCATCGGGCGTCTCAGTGCACGACTACAAAGGCTTTTCGTCGAGCCTGCGCCTGCGCTACTTTGGCCCGCGCCCTTTGACCTCGGATGGACTATATCAGTCGAGTCAAACGGTATTGCTCAATGGAGAGTTGGGCTATCAATTCAACAAGAAATGGCACCTTACCACGGAGCTATTGAATATGCTCAACCGCAAAGATGCCGACATTGATTATGCCTACGTCTATCAGGTCACTCCAACTGCCGCTCCGGCATTCGGACGTGTGAACCACCCTACCGAACCATTTCTGTTGCGGTTCTCTTTAGGAAGAAGCTTTTGACAAATGCCGTACTATGTCTGCGTCAATCTAACCAATCGCTTTGGTAAGTTGAACGGAAAATAAAGTTTTCAGAACAAGAAAAATGGCCGGGAAGCAAATGTTTCCCGGTCACTTTCTTGTCTATTGTTTCAGATCAATTCTTGTGCGAATGCGGATGTTTGTGTCCCTTCTCCGTCGGTGAGGCCAACACCTGCGCGGGGACGGTCTTCACCAGCCGTCCATGCTGCACGCCTTTCAGCGCGATCAGCTTGCTGGCAAACTCTTCCACTACTGCCGACTTGCCATGAACGATCAGCACCTCCAGGCAGGAATCGTGATCGAGATGCGCATGGCTGGTCGAGACGACAAGCTCATGATGCTCATGCTGCAACTCCGTCAGCTTTTCGCCGACGCCGTGCGCATGATGGTCATAGATGAGCGTCACGGTGCCTACGACGACGGCATTTGGAGACGAGGTCCGCTCACCCACCAAGCGGTCGCGAATCAAATCACGGAATGCCTCTGAGCGGTTGGTGTAGCCGCGCCTGTTCATCCAATGATCGAACTGTTTAAGAAGATCGGAATCCAGCGCAACGCCGATTCTACTCAAGATCCCCATACACACTCCTGCAATCACTCCTGATTGTATGCCTGAGCGAACGGCCGCTGCACGTTCTTTCATTTGTGGAATATAGTCAGGACCGCACTTCAATCTCGTCCAGCCGTTGCCACTTGTAAATCATCAGGGAGACGATCCAGCTCAGTGCGAAGAGCCCGACGATGCAGTAGCCAAGCACGCCAAAGTTGCCGTTGAGCCTCTGCACCTCAGTCCAGACGATGCCCTTCAGATGGAAGTGATCGGCCAGCAATCCCAAAGCCTCGATGCCACCCACGATCAGGGCCACCAACACCGAGACAAAGGTGATGGTCAGGTTGTAGTAGAGCTTACGCACCGGCTTGATGAAGGCCCATCCATAGGCGCCAAGCATAAGGATGTTATCGGTCGTATCGATCAGCGACATACCGGCGGCAAAAAGCACGGGAAAGACCAGAATCGACCATAATGAAAGCCCCTTCGAGGCCTCTGCCGCCGAGATGCCGAGCAAGCCGATCTCCGTTGCCGTATCGAAGCCCAGGCCGAATAGAAAGCCCAGTGGATACATATGCCAACTGCGCGTAATCAGATCGAACATCGGCCGAAAGAGCCGCGAGAGAAAGCCGCGATCGGCAAGCAGCAAATCGAAATCTTCTTCAACGTAGGGCGCACCGCCGCGGACTCGCACAAATGCTCTGTATATCGAGCGCAGTACGATCAGGTTGGCGATGGCGATGGCAAAGAGAAACAGTGTCGATACCAGAGTTCCAATCACTCCGCCAATGGCGCGGGCAGCATCCATGCGATGTTGCAGCGCCATAGCCGTTGCGGCAATGGCCGCTGATCCAAGCACCACAATCGTCGAATGCCCCAGTGAAAACAGGAGACCGACAGCTACAGGACGCTTGCCCTGCTGCATCAGCTTGCGTGTCACATTGTCGATGGCTGCAATATGATCGGCATCGACAGCATGACGCAAACCAAAGCTGTAGGCGAGCAGTGCGGTGCCCAGCAGCACCGGATAATGCCGGAAGGCTACCACGGCCCAGATCCATGCGAATGCATTGAAGAGGAGCAGGATTCCGTAGATACCGATGACCTTGCTTCGCAGATGGCAGGCCGAATCGTTGAAGATGCCAAGCAATTCGCGCAGCGGAAAGCGCTTTTGGCGAGAACTCGCTTCGGGCGTTGCGGCGGCTGCTCCCATCGATAAAATCCTTTGCGCAGGCAGCGCGAGCCGATCTCCTTCTCGCGTCTGCCGCTGCTACCATCATACCAATTATTTTTCCGTGCTACTGGAATTTTGTCTGTGATTTTCCTCAGATTGCGACTCCAGCCCAGTTGTGATCATTGTGTGCTGACAGACACACCGGGCCGGAAGCCGCCTGGGTTAGATTGGTGCCTGGTTATGCGCCGCATCGTCTCAATTGCCCTGATGCTGACCTTCAGCTTGACGCTGATTGCGCCGCTCCTTGCCTCGGAGGCGGATGCCAATCTCCCGCCGTGCTGCCGCAGGAACGGCAAGCATCACTGCATGATGCGCAGCATGGAGCGTCGCGGCGATAAAGAGAATAGCTTTACCTCCGTCTCGGAAAAATGTCCCTGTCTTCCAGCCAGTGCCTGCGCCGTTCCTCCCTTGAGCTACAAGGCGGAAGCAGGAAAGCAATTTTACGCGGAGGGTATCCGCTATCTCTCCTGCGCACCGCAAACCGAGGCGCATTGCCGCATCTCCTCTCTCCCCAGCCATCCAAAGCGCGGTCCTCCTCTCGCCTGACAACCCGTGGTGTTTTGGCGAGAGAGCGGTTCGGCCACTCTCGTTCATCTGTGTCTACAAGCAAGAGGAGAGGGAATGAAAACCAAGTTTTTGCTGGCGTTGCTGCCAGCAGTTTGCCTGTGCTGGCAGACAAACATTATTCATGCTCAACAAATCCCGAATACAGATGTAATCCCAGCCATTACCGGCAGGATCGTTGGTGTTCTGAAGGACCCCTCTGGCGCCGTCGTTCCCAATGCGAAGGTTGAACTCAAAACTATTATCACGCGCGTCAAGAGATCGACAAAAACTGATTATCAGGGGCGGTTTGTCTTCAGCGAGCTTTCGGCCGGAAGCTATCAGCTCACCGTCACCGCTAGCGGCTTCGAGATTGCAGTCCTTCGTGATCTGAAAGTTACCGCTGGCGCTGAAACGGCCACAAATGTAACATTGAGAATCGCCCCAGTGCAGGCCTTTGTAGAAGTAGGCGACTCCGCTATCGTACCCTTCGCTGCAACCATGCATAAAGTGGACGACGGCGACCAGGAGCGCAGCCGTAATGCAGCCGAGTTGGTGAGAGACGCGCCTGGCGTCAGCCTGCATGACAACGGCCAACTGGCCAGTATCCCATATCTTCACGGCTTGGGAGATGAGCGCGCCAAGTTAGTTGTAGACGGCATGACAATCTCTTCCGCCTGTCCTAACCATATGAATCCGCCGCTCTCTTATATCGCTCCATCTCACGCGGACGAGGTCACCGTGATGGCAGGCATTACGCCGGTCAGTTTGGGCGGCGACAGCCTCGGCGGTACGATTGTCGTCGATTCCGCCGACCCGGTCTTCGCCGGTGCAGGCGAGCGGTTGCATGAGGAGACTGCCTCCACTGGGTACTATCGCAGCAATGGCGAGAACTATGGCGGTGCATTCTCTGCATGGGTGGCCAACCGAACTCTCGGCATCGGATACTCCGGTTCGTGGGCCACAAATGACGACTACTTCGACGGCAGTGGCCACAAAGTTACATCTACTTACTCTCAGACGACGGATCACACGATAACTCTGGCCGGGCATGATAAAAGCAACTTAGTTATTCTCGAAGCCAGCCTGCATCACACGCCCTACGAGGGCTTTGTCAACGCGCAGATGGACCTAGTGCGCAACTATGCGGAGTCGCTCAACTTGCATTACCGAAGAAACTTCGACCGCATTGTGCTCGACACACACGTTTTCTGGCAAAATACCTGGCACTCGATGAACATTGGTCACGACAAATCCACTTTTCCGATGCCCATGAATATGCCGATGAACACCCACGGACGGGATCTCGGCTACTCCGTCAAGCTCGATCGCCAGTTGGCTGAACGCCACACGCTACGTTTAGGCAACGAGTTGCATCGCTTTGTTCTCGATGATCGCTGGCCAGCGGTTCCCGGCACGGCGCCCATGATGGGTCCGAACACCTTCGTCAACATCAACGATGGCCGCCGCATCCGCCTCGGAACCTTTGCCGAGTTGGCCAGCAAGTGGAACGCACAATGGAGCACTCTCATCGGCCTGCGTAACGATACCGTCTGGACGAACGCAGGCACGGTGCAAGGCTATTCGGATATGTATGACATGGATGCCGACGCCTTCAATGCTGCCAATCGTGCCCACACCAACGCTGACCTCGATGCCACTGCATTGGTGCGCTACCAGCCGAACACGAACAGTACTTACGAATTCGGCTACGCCCGCAAGAGCCGCGCGCCCAATCTCTACGAGCGCTATGCCTGGTCCACCAATATGATGGCCAGCGGCATGATCGGCTGGTTTGGCGACGGCAACTACTACGTGGGTAACGTCGGCCTCAAGCCGGAGATTGCCCACACCTTCAGCGGCACGGCAGCCTGGCACGACCCAGCGCGCAATGAGTGGGAGATCAAGGTCACGCCCTATGAGACTCAAATTCAGGATTACATCGATGTGGATACGCTCGGCACAACGATGTACGGGATGAGTACCTTCGCTCAACTGCAATTTGCCAATCACAACGCCCGGATTTATGGAGGCGATCTCTCCGGGAACGCTGCCATCTGGAAGAGCTCCAGCTACGGGCTGGGCAAGATCAGCGGCGTTGCCGGATGGCTGCATGGCAAGAGGCTTGATTCACAAACCCCTCTCTATCAGATGATGCCGCTCAATGTGCGCGTGGCCTTCGACGAAGAGATGAAGGGATGGATGGCTGGCTTCGGCGTGCAGGCTGTGGATTGCAAGTCGCATGTCGATCCCCATCGCTTCGAACAATCGACGCCGGGGTACGCGCTTGCCAATCTGCACGGGAGCTATCGGCGCAATCATTTTCATGCGAATGTGGCAGTCGATAATCTCTTCAACAAGGACTATGAACTGCCGCTGGGGGGAGTGAATTTCGATGACTATATGGCCAGTATGTGGATGAGCCAGATCAAGCCGCTGACGGGGCGAGGCCGGTCAGTCTATGCAAGCATGACCCTTCAGTTCTGAAGGGTCATGCCATCTTCATTCTTGTAGATCAACCCTGTAACTCAGCTTGCGAACCTACTTGGCCGACGCGTGCCACAATTTTTCCATCTGCTCCAGCGAGCGGCCTTTGGTCTCCGGCACAAATCTCCACATGAACAAGGCGGCCAGCACGCTCATTCCGCCGTAGATCCAATAGGCGAAGCCGTGCTTGAAATGCTCCACCAAGTAGGGGTTCTTATCGAGAATCGGGAAGGTCTGACTGACTACGAAATTGGCTATCCACTGCATGGCGACGGCCACGGCCATGGCCTTGCCGCGAATCTGATTGGGGAAGATCTCGCTGAGCAGCACCCAGGTCACCGGACCCCAGGAGACTGCAAAGCCGGCGGTATAGACCAGCATCGCCACCAGCGCGATCATTCCCTTGCCGCCCACACAGAGGCTCGTGCCCAGGGCAATCATGCTCGCCGCCATCACCAGCGCGCCGATGATCTGCAGCGGCTTGCGGCCGAAGTGGTCCACGGTAAAGATGGCCACCGTGGTGAAGGTCAAATTGACCGCGCCCACGATAATCGTCTGGAAAAGCGAGGCGTTGGTGCTCATGCCCATGCCCTTGAAGATATCCGTCGCATAGTAGAGCACCACATTGATGCCGACGAATTGCTGAAAGACCGAAAGCATGACGCCGATGAAGATCAGCATTGCGCCAAAGGAAAGCAGTTCGCCGGTGTGATGCTCGCTGAGTGAGGCGCGAATTTCGGAGAGTTCCTGCTCGCGCTCCTCCGGCGTCACAAGCTTGGCCAGCACCGCCCGCGCGCCTTCTTCATTGCCCTTCAACATCAGAAAGCGCGGCGTCTCCGGCACCAAAAAGAGCAGTAGAAGAAAAAGGCCGGCAGGAATGACGCCGGAGAGAAACATATAGCGCCAGCCGATGGTGTTCAGCCATGCATCGCCGCTGCCGGTTTTGGAGATGCCGAAGTTGACGAAGTAGATCACCAGCATGCCGAAGATGATGGCGAACTGGTTCCACGCCACCAGATTTCCGCGCACCTTGGGCGGCGCAATCTCGGCAATGTACATCGGCGAAAGCATCGAAGCAAGGCCCACGCCAATGCCGCCTAGTATGCGGTAGATGATAAAGCCAACCATGAAACCAGGTCCGCCGTGGCCAATGGGAGCAAAGGGAAACTCCGGCGCGGCGGCGCCCAGTGCCGAGAGCAGGAATAGCACGGCGGCAATGACCAATCCGCGCTTGCGCCCGATATGCGTGCTCACCCAGCCGCCGGCCAGACCGCCGATGATGCAGCCGATCAGCGCGCTGGAAGTCACAAAGCCCAGCAACGTATTGGCCGCGTTGATCTGGGCGGGGTTGGTCAGATCCGTAAAGCGCGGATCGATGAAATAGGCCTTCAGACTGTCGACCGCGCCGTTGATGACGGCCGTGTCGTATCCAAAAAGCAATCCCCCCAGCGTAGCGATGAGGGTCAGCAAAACAACGTATGGATTTAACCGTGACATAGAGTTCCTAGTAAAAACGGTTGGACTCACGATGAGATTTACAGATCGGCTTCATGCGCAACTGCGAAAAAATGATCGTCCTTCTTCCGCAACGGCAGGCTGGTCCAGAAGGATTCGCCCATTGACGATTAAGGTGGTGACGGCGACGGTTCCCAATGACAAATCCGTCAAATCCGCAACCGTTTCACGGCTCGAATCGGCCGGGCTACCCGCGTCCAGATTGCGCTGATTCGGATCATAGAGATCATAGCCTATTTCATCGGCGGTCAACAATACTCGTCCGCGAGAAGCTCTTTCAGCCCTAATCCTTCGGTTTCCGAAAATCCTGTCATCCCAAGCGACTGGAGCGCAGCGCGGGGAGTCGAAGGAGCTGCGGTTATTTTTCGTCCCATATTCAATGAATTTCTTACTCGTACTCCGACGAGCCTAGCCTGTATGAGCTTTTCACGACCGTCTCGGTCTATAAAGGTCTTTGGTGTTGATTCTAATGCCTATTTGGCGCATTTCTCCCACCCTCATCCATACCGGTTTGCGCACTTCAAAAAATTCTTTGAAGGGAATGAGCCTTTATTCTTCCATTTTCCGCAGTCCTGGTGTGAAGAAGAGAAGCGGTCTCTCTGGAATCGGGGCGTGGCGCTGATGCCGAAATGCATTTTCCAGCTTTACAACCGCCAACCGGAGGCCGAGAGCGTTTCAACGAAGGGACGGATTCTTGCCATTCCGTAGCTTCGAACTTTATTGGAAAGCATCGGATTTGTTCTCACATCCCCCATTCATGAACGCAGCAATACACTCGTTGTTCCGCAAAGCGCAAACGACATAGAGGAGTTCTCAAATGCCATTTCTAACTCATGATCCCAGTCTGCCCATCATTCTGTCTGAAAGTCCGTCGCGATCCGCGATTCCCTGCACTCGGGCAGAGAATGCGTCCGGCGGCCCAACCAAAAGGGCTGGCTTCGGCCGGTTCTCTACCGTCTTGCTTATCGCTTTTTGCGCCCTCTTCAGCGCCAGGGCATCGGCCCAGGCGGCAGCGCACTTCGCCGGAGCCATGCAATCTCTCTTTGCCACAGGAATCAGCTCACCCACCTATACCGCAGTGGATGCAAGTGGTAATGTCTATATCTCCGACAGCGATCACTCGCGGGTATTGAAGGAGACGCTGCAATCGGATGGAAGCTACGTGCAGAGCGTCGTCGGGGATAGCAACAGCCCAGGACTGAGTACGCCCGAAGGGCTTGCGGTAGACAAGAACGGCAATGTCTATATCGCAGATATTGGCACAGGATTCGTGAAGAGGATGGTGCCGCAATCGAATGGCTCCTATGCGGCTTATGGAGTCATAACAACGACCTCGCTGACTGCGCCCTACGGAATTGCGCTCGATGCGAATGGCAGCCTCTATATCTCCGATGCCTTATTGGATGTGGTGTTGAAGGAGACGCCCAACGCGAATTTCACGCAGTACACCGAAACGTCAGTTGCGACCGCGTCAAATGCCACCGGGATGTTGGAACCGATCGGGATTGCAGTGGATGCCTCCGGCGATGTCTATATTGCAGATGCCGAAGCCAGCTCGCTGTTTATTATGGTGCCGCAATCAAATGGCTCCTATTTAGAGGATACCTATTATGACAGCACGTTCGGGTTGAGTAATCCCAATGGGGTTGCTGTCGATGCGAGCGGCAAGGTTTTTGTCGCTAATTTTGGCGCCAACAATGTTCTGGAATTCAACGGCCCAGTCTCCGTGGTTGCCGATGTGATTCTGAACAGCCCGATGGGTGTCGCAGTTGACGCCAACGACAACCTCTATATTGCCGACACGTCGAATAATCGGATCGTCAAGGATTCTTTGACGGGCTGGAACTTCGGAACCGTCGCTATCGGAGCAACGAGCCCGGTGGCTTCGATCTTGTTTGACTTCGATGCAGGTGGCACCGTCTATGTAAATGTGGGAATGCAGAACGATCTGACCAGTTACAAAGAGTTTGTCACAACCGGCACGGGAAGCTGCAACGCTAATGGGAACGTTTTGACCTACAGCGCCGGCCAAACCTGCACCGTAGATGTAACCTTTGCACCTGCATATTCCGGAACCCGCGATGGCTCGGCCAGCCTTAATCTCAACGGCAATGCCACCATCGCGGCAGGCTATCTGCAAGGGACCGGATCGGGGCCGCAGATCAGCTTCCTACCCGGCTTCCAGAGCGCCAGCAGTGGTGGGCTCAATGAACCCATCGGCGTCACTGCGGATGTGGCGGGCTATATCTATGTCGCAGATTATCAAGGCAGTCAGGTGTGGAAATTTGCGATGGGCGAAGCTCCCAATTCCGGCACACTGATCGGCACGGGGCTGAGCGGTCCCACTGGCATTGCGATCGATGGCAATGGCGATGTCTATATTACCGATGGCAGCAATAACCGGGTGCTCAAGGAGACGCCCTATGGGCGCGTAGCCGGATACACCCAGAGCGTGGTGCCAACCACCGGACTCGGTTTTCCGCAGGCAATCGCAGTCGACGGCAGCGGCAATCTCTACATCGTCGATAACAGCAACTCGCAAGTGCTCAAGGAAACACTGACTGCGGGAAACTACACTCAGAGCACGATCGCCACTGGGTTGGCCAATCCTCAAGGGATTGCGGTGGATGCCAGCGGCATCGTCTACATCGCCGAGTGGGGCAATAACGACATAGTGAAGTTGACTCCGTCTGCAAGCGGCTATACACAAACGTCGATTCTGGACACACTGACTCGTCCCGCAGGGATCACCGTGGATGGACACGGCAACCTTTATATATCCCTCCCACAACAGAACGAAGTGGTGAAAGAGACGGCCACGCAGGGCGGTTACACGCAAAGCTCGGTTTCAACCAACGGCCTAAATCAGCCTTATGGCGTTGCGGCAGATATCTTCGGGAACCTCTATATCGCCGATTTCAAAAACGCGAGGGTTGTGGTGGAGGACTTCTTCGATACTCCGACACTGACTTTTGCTTCTACTGAAATTGGCGCCACCAGTACAGACAGCCCGCAGACGGTAACCGTCACAAACATCGGAAATGCGCAGTTGAGTGTTTCGGCGGTCAGCTATCCTGCCGATTTCCCAGAGGGCGGCTCGGTTGCGACTGACTGCACATCGAGCACAGTGCTGAATGCAAACCAGAGTTGCACACTGACCGTTGATTTCTCGCCGACAGCAGCACTCAATGGCAATCCCTCCATTGCGCTGAACAATGAGGACGTGATTCTGAGCGACAATTCTCTCAACCACGCTGGAAGCATGCATAAGATTTATGTCATGGGAACTGAGACTCAGGGGTTGCAGACCATCAACTTTACTGACACCCTGCCAGCCACGGCCACTTATGCTGCGAATCTCACTTACCAGATCAGCGCTACCGGCGGAGCTTCCGGAAATCCCGTCACCTTCTCGGTGAGCGGCCCAGCAACACTCAGCATCAGCAACCTGCTCACCATCACCGGCGCGGGCACGGTTACCGTCACTGCTAATCAAGCTGGCAATGGCAGTTACTCGGCGGCTACTGCTGCAACGCAGAGCATCCAGATCAGCGCGGCTACTCAGACCATCAACTTTACTGACAGTCTGCCTGCCACGGCCATCTATAGCACCGGTCAGGTTTACACGTTAAGCGCTACCGGCGGAGCTTCCGGAAATCCCGTTACCTTCAGCCTTGCCGCGAGTTCTACACCGGGCGCTGCTACCTTGATTGGCAATGTGCTGAATATTACTGGAGTTGGCACAATCACCATCACCGCCAATCAGGCAGGCAATGGTGGTTATTCGGCGGCGCCTGCTATTACGCAGAGCATCCAGATCAGCGCGGCTTCGCAGACCATCCATTTCACGGACAGCCTGCCAGCCACGGCCACTTATGCCGCCAATCTCACTTATCAGATCAGCGCCACCGGCGGAGCTTCGGACAATCCCGTCACCTTCTCGGTGAGCGGTCCGGCAACACTCGGCGTCAGCAACCTGCTTACCATCACCGGCGCAGGCACGGTAACCATCACTGCTAATCAGGCGGCCAACAGCAACTATGCGGCTGGCACTGCAACGCAATCCATTGCGATCGGCAAAGCGACAGTATTGGTCGGAGCAATCAGCAGCGCCAACCCGGTCTTTACTCAGAATGCGATCACGCTCTCTGCGTCATTCAACTCTGGGCCGACAGGCACAGTCACCTTCAATGACGGCAGTGCGGCTATTTCGGCAGGTTGCACCAACGTGCCCGTGACCGGCAATCTGGCGAGTTGCGTTGTTGACTCTGCCTCGGCTCCTCTAGCCAGTGGCTTGCATAACATCACCGCAGTCTATTCGGGTGATGCTAACTACGCTGCGAGCAGCTCCGCGGGCATCTCCGAAACGGTAATCGATTTCACGATTGCAGCGCAGGATGCGGCAATTACTGTGACTCCCGGCAAGGTGGGTACTTACAGTATCACGGTGACACCGGTGGGCGGGACAACTTTCCCGGCGGCAATTAACCTTAATCTCACCGGCTTGCCAGCGAACTACACTTACAGCTTCTCACCCTCGGCGGCAATCGCTTCCGGGGCAGGCGCGACGACGGTGACGCTGACGATTCAAACGGAACTGCCGGCCCAGGCCGCTGCGCAGACTAACGCGGACGGGCATCGGACATCCGGCTTCGTTCCCTTCGCGTTGGCTCTTCTGTTCTTGCCATTCGCAGGGCGTCTTCGTAAGTCGGGCAAGCGCTTGGGACGGCTGCTGACGGTATTGTTGCTGCTTGGTGCTGGCGCGGTTGCCATGACCGGAATGAGTGGCTGTGCAAACAACGGTTTCTTTGCTTCGGTCCCGCAAAGTTACACCGTGGACGTGACAGCCACTTCCGGCACGCTTATGCATTCCTCCAACCTTACACTGAACGTTCAATAACAAGGAGAACTTACGATGCGCATATCGAAATGCGGAAGGGTGCTCCTTGTGAGCGCAAGTATGTTAGCTGGGTCCATAGGTTGGGCCCAGCAGAGTCCAAAGCCGGCAGCGCCGGCGGCGGTGTCAACCGACTTAGCT
>Ga0181528_10000750_pt1 | contig 21542 bp, 13 predicted proteins | sample PEATcosm2014_Bin_47_FD_119742 | JGI IMG/M metagenome (GOLD analysis project Ga0181528, IMG submission 119742) | Peatland microbial communities from MTU Mesocosm Facility, Houghton, MI, USA - PEATcosm2014_Bin10_10_metaG | ecosystem: Environmental > Terrestrial > Soil > Wetlands > Peat | place...
CACCGCGGCTATACCCTGCTGATGCACCGGTTGCTCGCACGCCCGGTCCTGGTGTTGCTGGGCGTGGTGCCCCTGCTCGTCGTTGCCTGGCTTTGCTACCGTGGCGTCGGTTCCGGCTTCATGCCGTCGATGGATGAAGGCGGATTCATCCTTGATTACCGCTCTCCGTCGGGAACTTCGCTGAGCGAGACGGACCGGCTTCTGCGGCAGGTTGAGGCGATCCTCCAGGCAACGCCCGAGGTCGAGACCTATTCGCGGCGGACCGGCCTGCAACTCGGCGGCGCAGTCACCGAGGCAAATGAGGGCGACTATTTTATCCGACTAAAATCGCTTCCGCGCCGACCGATCGACGAGGTCATCGATGACGTGCGGAGCCGGGTCGAGAAGACGGTGCCGGGACTGGAGATCGAAATGGCGCAACTGATGGAGGACCTCATCGGCGACCTGACCGCCGTGCCACAGCCGATCGAGGTGAAGTTATTCTCGGACGACAGCACGGTGCTGTCGTCGGTTGCACCGGCGGTCGCCAAGGCGATCGCGCGGATTCCTGGTGTTGTGGATGTTTTGGACGGAATTGTGCCTGCCGGGGACGCCCTTACGATTCGAGTCGACCGCGCGAAAGCGGCCCTTGAGGGCATGGATCCCGAGGCGGTCACCGAGGCTGTTGATGCGCTTCTCAGCGGTTCGAGCGCTACAGCCAAAGTTGAGAGTGGACCGAAATTGATTGGCATCCGCGTCTGGATTCCCGAATCCGACCGGAGCACGGCGGATGAGGTGGCGGCATTGCGGTTGCGCGCGCCTGACGGTCACTTTTTTCCGCTGCAACGCGTAGCGACGCTTTCGGCGGTATCCGGTCAGCCGCAGATCGATCGCGACGATTTGAAACGGATGCTCGCAGTAACGGGGCGGATCAGCGGCCGCGATCTCGGCTCGACGATTCGCGACGTGCGAGCTCAACTTGGCCAACCCGGCCTCGTCCCACGAGGCGTCTACTATTCACTCGGTGGAACCTATGCCGAGCAGCAAGCGGCGTTCACGGGCCTGATCTCGGTCTTTGCCGCCGCGGTCGCCCTCGTTTTCCTGCTTCTGCTGTTTCTCTACGAACGCTTCCGGACGGCGACCGCGATGCTTGCCACGACCTTGCTCGCTCTGTCCGCGGTGACGATCGGGCTTTGGCTTACCCACACCGAGCTGAATATCTCCTCGATGATGGGGATGACCATGATCGTGGGCATCGCGACGGAAGTTTCGATCTTCTATGTCTCGGAACTTGTTTCCCTTCCTGACAAGATCAGTCCGCACGACGCTTTGGTTCAAGCCGGCATTAACCGCATGCGTCCAATCGCAATGACCACCTTTGCCTCGATTCTAGCTTTGCTCCCGCTGGCGCTGGGCATCGGCGCGGGATCTTCAATGCAGCAGCCTCTAGCGATTGCCATCATCTCTGGATTAACCCTGCAGATGCCCCTCGTCCTGATCGTATTGCCTGTGCTGCTTTCGCTGCATTCTACCCGCGGCAAACCGGTGATCGGTTAGGTCGAAGGCATCGTGCCAGGGGCGGAGTACTCTGCTTGCGTGACGCGAAACCCGCTATGCGGCTGGAGGGGGGCGGGTCAAGATTACTCCGGATCAATCGCCTCCCTGACATTCGATGCCACTCTTGCCCTGGCTTCAAGTTGCGCCAGGAGCACGACCCTGAACATTTGCAGGGCGAGCCAGAACAAGGCAGCCATGCACGAGGCGGTTATGGCGCCCCAGAGCCAGATGAAGCACGGATCGTTTGAGGGCACGTGCGAGCGGAGAATCAGGGTGAAAAAAACGAACACCGCCAATGTAAGGATTGCGTCGAGCGCCAGGGCGATACGTCCGGTGCGCCTATCATTGGCAAGGTTCATGATATCGATAAAAGAATTAGATCCGAGGCGTTGTCCAATTATTTTGATTACAAGCCAGGTGCGGGGGTGCCGCCCGGGTCGTGGGGGAGACTGGTTGGCACGAAGGCTTCGGCGGCATCGGCGCCAGGAATCAACCGCATCCGGCCGCCGTGGCGCCGGAAGACATCGATCATCGGTGCGTTGTCGGACTGCACCTGGGCGAAAAGATAGCTCATGCCGCGTGCACGCGCGATCTCGAGGAGCCGGCGCATCAGTGCGGTGCAGATTCCCAGTCCGCGCTTGGTTTCCCGCACGACGAATGCCATCTCGGCCGACTTGCCGTGTTGATCGAGCAAATAGCGACCGACCGCATGCAGCACATCCTCGCCATCCGACGCCCGTTCAAACACGCCAAGCGCAACATCACGCGACTGATCCACGCCCACAAGGCGTTGCGCCCGCTCATGCGTCATCTCAGCAATCCTGTATCCATAACGCTGGCGGATGGTCTCGCCGGTGTGGGAATTGAAGAAGGAAATCAGCCGCACCTCGTCCGTTGCTTGCAACGGGCGGATTACGAAAGCCTGCCCGCCGAACGACACGGTGCTCGGCTGGAGCAGGAGTGTATCGTCCTGCGGGGGCGGCGCGGGAGGGAAGACCGAGAGCGGATCGAACGGTGCCCGGGGTTCGGGCTCCGAGGCAACGCCCGGACGAACTCGGCGTACAGATCGGTGCCGCGGACGGCCTCTTTTGCTCCGCCGCCCGGGCGATTCCGCATGGTTCGGATTCTTATTAGCCATTTACCGCATCCAATTAACAAAATCTAAGGCAAGTTAACGCGCTGAATCGCAATCGTCTGTGCACTCTTTGTACAAAACTGTGCGGATTTTGTTCTGCCCGGGGCCGATCTTCGAGCCAAAAACGTGATTGGACATTGCACGTTCCAATGGAGGGAGTTCACTATATGACCCCATGCCGGATTCTGCAGACAGTCCCGCCCGACGCAGCCGGGCAATTGTTGGTCAGTTGGCTCGATCGGAGATCTATCGTGACTACGAGCGTGCGTTTCGGGATGCCACCGGCCTGCCGTTAAGTCTTCGGGCCGTCGAAGCGTTTGATCTGCCGCATCAGGGTGAGCCGAATGAAAATCCTTTTTGTGCACTGATGGCGGCGAGCAACCAGAGTTGCGCCGCTTGTCTGCAGCTTCAGCGGAAAGTTGAGGAATCTGCCGGGATCGAGCCAGAAACGCTCAAGTGCTTTGCCGGCCTGTGCGACTCCGCGGTGCCGATCCGCGTTGGACAAGACCTCATCGCCTTCCTGCAGACCGGGCAAATCCTGCTCCACAAACCTACCAAGAAGGAGTTTTCCCGCCTCTCCAGACAGCTGCTCAATTGGGGCGTCGCAACGGATCTTAAGCAGGTGGAGGAGGCGTATTTTCAGACCCGCGTGCTCACCAAGGGACAGTACCGATCCATTCTGCGACTTTTGGGGATCTTTTCGCAGCACCTGGCGTCCCTCAGCAACCAGCTCATCATTCAGGAAGAGAAATCAGAATCGCCCCAGATCACGCGGGCGCGAACCTTCATCACTGAACATCAGGATGAGGACATTTCACTGAGCAACGTCGCGAAGGCAGTTAACATGAGCGCGTTCTATTTCTGCAAAATGTTCAAGCAGGCGACCGGGCTCACTTTTACGGATTACCTTGCGAGGATCCGGGTTGAGAAGGTGAAGAATATGCTTCTTGATCCGCACAAACGCGTGAGCGAGGTGGCCTTTGCTGCGGGTTTCCAGTCGCTCTCGCAGTTCAATCGCGTGTTTAGAAAAGTGGCTGGCGAGGCGCCCTCGACCTACAGGGAGCGCATTCATAAGACGGCTGCCGCATAGTCCGGATGCCGTAGGCTGGATGCCCGCTTGTCGGGCACCAAATCCTTCGACCTTGGCATCGGAGAATGCGCCCCGGATGGCATTTTCTATTCGATCAGGGATTTCGACCGATCCGATGTGATCAACGGCGGAGTCGATCGCCGTTTGCCAGATCAATGGTCCGATCGGACCACGCACATGGCCGATGAGTAGGAAAGCTAATTCAAGACACATCGAGGAAAGCTGTGATTTGAACGGCATTGCAGGAAGGCCAGGCCTCCGTTTTGCTCGAACGGTTCACGGTGTCTTTCTCGGTTTTGTCTGCCGACCGGTTTTTTCATGAATAAATACTCCGCCTCTTCTCTTCTTTTCGCGCTTGTGTGCACGTTCGCTCATGCTGCCGATCTCACCGGCACCTGGCGCATGGATCTCTCTCGACCGGGCGGCGTCACCCTTCGAACCTATTTCGTCCTCAGCCAGCATGGTGCCGCGCTCGAAGGAAAGATCGTCATCAACGGTTCCGTCGATTTGCCCCTGCACAAGGCGCATCTCGAAGGCTCTGACGGCGTGTTTACCACCGAGTGGAACACGGACTATCGACTGCATCCCGATGGCGACAAGCTGCGCGTGACGCTCATTTACGGGGGGCGCGACAGGGAGGAATCGAGTGCGATCCGGGTGCCCGAGGCGGAGGCGCTTGCGCCGGCCGCAATCCCGTTGCCCGCGCTTGAACCCGTTTCCTCAAACGGACTGGCCCTGACTCCGCCCATGGGTTGGAACAGCTGGAATCATTTTGGCGACAAGGTTGACGACAGAACGGTTCGCGAAATCGCCGATGCCATGGTGGACAGCGGTCTGGCCGCTGCCGGTTACATTTACGTCAATATCGACGACTGCTGGGAAGGCAGCCGCGACGCCCAGGGCAACATTGTCCCCAACACCAAGTTTCCTGACATGAAGGCGCTTGCGGATTATGTGCACCGGCGCGGATTGAAACTGGGAATCTATTCATCGCCTGGCCCGAAAACCTGCGGTGGTTATGAGGGCAGCTATGGTCATGAGGAACAGGACGCGAAGGCGTACGCTGCCTGGGGTATCGACTACTTGAAATACGATTGGTGCAGCGCCGGCCGTATGTACACCGATTCCAGCATCCAGGCGGTATACCAGAAAATGGGGCGCGTGCTCGCGCAATGCGGCCACCCGATCGTCTACAGCTTGTGCGAATATGGCATGCGGGACGTCTGGAAGTGGGGTCCGCAAGTTGGCGCCAATCTCTGGCGCACAACCGGCGACATTCAGGACAACTGGAAATCGATGTCTGGAATCGGTTTCGATCAAAGTCGTCTCGCCCCTTATGCCGCTCCTGGCCATTGGAACGATCCGGACATGCTCGAAATCGGCAATGGCGGCATGTCTGCAACCGAATACCGGACCCACTTCAGTCTGTGGTGCATGCTGGCGGCGCCGCTGATGGCCGGCAATGACCTGCGCGCGATGTCGCCCGAAACGCGGGACATTCTTGGCAACCGCGAGGTCATTGCAGTCGACCAGGACATCCTGGGCCGACAGGGAGAACGATTCGCCAGCCGCGACGGCGTCGAATTCTGGGCAAAACCGCTCCACGATGGAAGCCGGGCAATCGCTGTGTTCAACCGGAACGAAACGGATCGAGCGGTTCAGCTCGATTGGAAGGAAATCGGCGTCACCACCAAGCCGACCGCGCTGCGGGATCTCTGGCGGCATTGCGATGTGGCGCCGGCTGAGAACGGCTATTCGGCGACGGTGCCTGCACACGGGGTTCTGCTCCTGCGGGTTGTATGGAGAATTCCGGGATACGACGTCCCAGGCCGATAGAATTTCACCTCTGAGTTTGATCGGTCATAAGCACGCCACCGATGTCCACCTCAATGAGCGCGACTGTTCGCATTCTTGTCCTCTCGTTCTTGGCGCTGGTTTTGGCGCGCGCGTCCGGAGGAGCCGAATCCACTCGCGTGCGGCAAACCGTTGTATCCATTGTCGGCGACGAATTCTACATCAACGGCCAACCCACGTACAAAGGACGTGTCTGGCAGGGACACAAAGTCGAGGGGTTGCTTTTGAATTCGCGCATGGTTCAAGGGATCTTCGATGATCGCAATCCGGCGACCGCAATCCGCTGGGCGTATCCGGATACGGGTAAATGGGACGCTGCCCGCAACACACGCGAGTTCATCGCGGCGATGCCGGAATGGCGACGCCACGGTATGCTTGCGTTTACAATCAATTTGCAGGGTGGCGCACCGATTGGTTACGCCAAGGAGCAGCCCTGGCACAACTCGGCGATCGATCCGGACGGCTCATTGCGTTCGGATTACATGGACCGCCTGGAGCGCATCCTCGACCGTGCCGACGAACTCGGGATGGTGGCCATCGTGGGCTATTTCTATTTTGGTCAGGATGAGCGGATAAAGGACGAAGCGGCGGTGATCCACGCGGTAGACAACGCGACAAGCTGGATCCTCGATCGCGGCTACCGAAACGTGTTGGTCGAGGTCGACAACGAGTGCAATATTGCCTACCATCACGCCATTCTTCAGCCGGGGCGAGTTTCGGAGCTGATTTCGCGCGTCAAAGGCACTAAACGCGACGGCCGGCGCCTCCTCGTCAGCACTTCGTATGGCGGCGGAACCGTTCCGCATGAGAACGTTGTTCGCGAGGCCGATTTTCTGCTCATGCACGGCAACGGAGTGGATGATCCTGCGCGCATCGCGGCGATGGTGCGCTCAGCCCGTGAGGTGCCTGGCTACACGCCCAAGCCGATCCTTTTCAATGAGGACGATCACTACTGTTTCGACCGACCGGTGAACGACCTTACGGCGGCTGTCGGCGAATACGCTTCCTGGGGATTTTTCGACTATCGACGCCCCGGGGAGAGCTTTGAGGAAGGCTACCAGAACATGCCTGCGGACTGGACTATTTCCAGCCAGCGCAAGCGCGCGTTTTTCCAATTGATACAGGAAGTCTCCGGCGCGTCGGATCGATGATCCGGAGGGATGATCGGTCAACCCAATGTGGTTCGCGCAGCAAGCATCGCGCTGAAGGACTTGCGATAGGCCCACGCGAGGTAAATCTCCAGGCCCGAAAATACGGCGGCGATCGGGAACCCGGATGGCTCGAGGAAAGCATGAAACGCGATGCTATTTACCAGGAAGGGAGCAATGAGCGCCAGTGCCAACGGAACGTAACGGTTTGCCAGGAGTAACACCCCGACGACCAGCTGGGTTCCGCCGATCAGCCTCATCATATAGCCTGTATTCATCAAGGCCGTGACGAATGCAGCAGCCCTCACTGGCAGCGGCGTTGTGGGCTGCGGGATAAAATTTAGAAATGCGTTCAATCCGAAAACCACAAATGGAATGCCCATCAATATCCGCGCGGTAACTGGAAGATACCTGGCAAGAGACATCGGTGAACGTCTCGCGGCGTCATCTGTTTCTAGCGTTGTTGTTGTCATCGAGTTTTAGGGTGGTTTTTGCCAGATTCGATGACCGGCTCCGCGGACTCTGAAGTCGAGCGGCCGCGCTCCGGCCAATGACGGATAGGCAGGATTGTTGAGGAGCTCCCAGATTCAATATTGAAGCGAAGGGCATTGAGAATTCAGGCGAAAATGAATCCACGGTCCCCGCTTCCGCAAGAGGAGAGCCCTCTTTGAAAGGCGCCGCAGCATGCGTTGGCTCAATGTTCGGATTCAGTTCGCGACCGGGCGTGCCCGCGTCTCGATCTGCGACATCTGCCGGGAGGACCCGGACAACCAGACTAATGCAGGTCGATTTTGGAGGGCACGATATTCCAGCCCTCGATCGACAAACACGGTTGTTCTCCCCCGAGATCTGCGGTGGCGAATGTTAGGCTCAGTGAGCGTTTCTCGCCCGGAACGAGGCTGATATAATTGTCCTCGTAAAAGACCGGCAACACGCGCGTCCCCGAGGCTGCACGCGTCACCTTCAGGCGTGCCATCAGCGCTACGGATGAAGAGGGATTTGCCAAAGTGACCCTGATGCGCATGGAGGGGCCGTCGGTTACACGCCTGGCATCCGACAGCAGTGCGACTTGCGGCAAGGTGTTCAGGTCGCGACAAGACCCCCCCGGCCCGTTGCTCCAATAGAAATTGTCACTGACGACACTATCGTTGCGTTTAAGCTCGAGCTTGATGAACACGGTTCCGGCGGCGGGGGAGCGAGCGGGCAGAGAAAAGACGTCCGCAACCGATGTGGTCTCGACTGCGATGCCGGCTTCTTCGTGGCGAAGCAGTTTTCCGGCAACGTCGTAGACAAACAGCGATGCGTTGAGACCCTCAATCCGGCTGGGAGTGTCGTTTGCGACCTTCACCCGGCCGGCGTCGTTGTCCCAGAAAATGTGGACGGGGCGGCAGGCAATCTTCGTTCCGAAATACGCTGCCGTCGGTTCGAAATAGTAGTCGTAGAGCTGGCAAATCAGCGAGGGCCAGGCGGACTGGGTCATCCACACCAGGAGACCGCCGCCTTGGTGGGACTGCAGCGCCTCGCACATGGCCTTTGCCGACTCGTAGTTCACCATCTGTGCCTTTCGGCAATAGTCCTCGATGCCGGTGGGGGCTCCATAGCGGTCCCCGATGCGGCGGGTATAAAGCGGCATTCGCGGGGTTTGGTAGTCATGCACCGCCCACAGATCGTTGATCGGCCAGAGACGGTCGGCGGGCAGCATTGCGCGCATGCTTTCCACCGGTGGCACACACACGATTCCCTGTTCGCTGTGAAACGTCCGGCCGCGATTGGCGAAATACCATTCGGGATCGCGCACCTCGTACGGGCCGTGCCCGGTCACTGGGCCGGCCGCGGATTCCGGAAGATAGAGACGTGTGCCGTCGAGCTCCGAAATCGCCGCGCTCATTCCGGCGTCGAGCTCGGGCGGCGGCAGACCTTCGTTGCGGCCGCAATAGAGCGCGAGCGAAGCGTGAGTGCGAACGCGGCGGATCTTGTCTCGGACGCTCTGCAGAAATCGCGCGGGATCGGACGGCGGCGGTCCGTCCACAGGATTCGCCAGCCAGAAATCGTCCCACACGAGGAGCCCGTATCGATCGCACGCGTCGTAAAACGCCTTGCGCGCAACCATTCCGACCCAGTTGCGGATCATGACCAGGTGCATGTCGCGGTGCAGACGCACGCGGAGATCATAGCCCGATGCGTCGCAATCGAGCATGCCGTCGTCCATTCCCCAGTTTCCGCCGCGACAGAGGATTCGGCAGCCGTTGACCCTGAGAAACAAGACGCCGTTGACGATTTCGTGGTCGATTTGGCGAATCCCAAACGTGACTTCGCGTGCATCACCCGGCGTGCCGGCATTTTCTACGGCCAGCCGCAGATGGTAAAGCGGCTGTTCGCCGTAGCCATTGGGCCACCAAAGTCTCGGATGGCTCAGCGCGAGTTCCGGGACTTGTTTCCAGTCAAGCACGACCTCCGTGGTTGAGGCTGGTGCGAGGCTGACAGGGTGGCGAAAGTGGATGTCACCGATTTGTCCGACCAATTCAATCTGTTCAGGCCGGTTGGCATGATTGGTCACCTCGGTGCGCACGGTGAGATAGGCGCGTGTGGTGTCCGGAAGCGGCAGCGTTGTGGTCACCCACGGATCGACCAGCGAGACATCCCCCGTGGCTTCCAGCCGCACTTCGTCATAGATGCCAACGTTGCGGCCCCGGATCGTCGGCAGCCAGTTCCAGCCGATGCTGGAAACGAAGGTGGGACTGTCGAGTCCGAGAACGCCGCCATTCTCGTACTGGTGATCCAGCCGTTTGTGCCGCGGCGCGCCCGGGTGCGCCACGCGGCGCACAAGCACCGCGACACAATTGATTTCGCCGGGGCGAACGACTGCGCTGACCTCAAAGCGACCCCGGATGAATGCGCGGTCAATTCGCCCGACCGAGACTCCGTTGCAGTATATTTCGGCCTGCCAATTGATGCCGTCAAAGGCGAGCCAGAGCCTCCGTCCGCGATCCGCCTCAGGCACCGCAAACGTGGTCCGATACCAGAAATCATTGTCGGTGAAGAATGATTCCGAAACTTGGGTTTGCTGATCGCCGATACGCGGATCGGGGATAGCACCTTGTCGAAGATAGCCAGTCAGCACTGTGCCGGGAACGACGGCCGGCAGCCACGCAGCGTCATCGAAGGCGGGCGTGGAAATCTCCGCGGATCCCGCGTTCACGAACATCGCATTTTGCAACCTCCAGGATCCTCCGGTCATGACCAATGCTCCATCGTCGCGCGTCGCAAAAGGCGCTGGCAATGGAGGCTGGGGACCTGGAGGACCCAGTACCTCGAATTCCCGCAGAACGCAGCCGCGATCGGTCGCGTAGCTTGTCGCGACAAGTCGCACCTGGCGTGCCGTGACGTCGTTGAGATCGATCATCTCGGCGCCACCCTTGCCGCGCTGCGTTTGATAGATTGTTCTCCAATCCGACGAAGGCACTTCATCGTTTGTCGCTTCCAGGCGATATTCCGTCGGGTAGCCTTCGCACCAATGCAGGCACACGCGCCGCACCGACGCTTGCCGGCCGAGATCGACCGCTATCCATTGGCCCGCCTCACGACGGCTCTCCCAATAGGTAAGCTCGCTTCCGTCAGTTGCGAGGTGGGCTGTTTGATTGTCATTGATCGCCCCGGATTGATACGCCGCGCGATGGCAGGCCAGGTTCACAAGGGGAGGCGGATCAGACTCCGCATGCAGTTGCTCGGACATGGACGGGAGGATGGCAAACACGCTCATGATCGCGACTCGGACAAGGTGCGAGACGTCAGGGGATCGGCAGGAAGCCATGATCCACGAGAACGAAGAAAACCCGGGCATGGCAAGCTTGCCAGTGTCCGCGAAAGGAAGCAGCACTAATAGTCTGTCTGAATTTCGCCATGCCCGATAATCCCGATCGCGATTTCGGTCGCGCCAGGCTCGTCGCCATCCGTCCGACTCGTGTTCGCCGCAACTACCGTGGAGGGTTGCTGCTCGACAAGCTGGAAGGATGTGCGGCTCCGGTCGACTCCGATCGGCCTGAACGCTGGATTGCATCGACAATCGAAGCGTCGAATCCCGGCATGCCACGGCTGGTCGCTGAAGGGATTACGCGCGTCCGTCCCGCCGGCGGGGCCGCCGAAACAACGTTGGCTGCGCTGGTAGCCGCCGCACCGGTCTTCTATCTCGGTGAGCGGCACGTCGGCGCCTTGGGAACGCATCTGGGCTTTCTTGCCAAGCTGCTCGATTCGTCGATGCGCTTGCATGTGCAGGCCCATCCGACCTCTGCTTTTGCCCGGGAGCGCCTCGGCGCGCCCTTCGGGAAACTCGAGGTCTATTATGTGCTCGCCGTTCGCGAAGGTAATGAAGGCTGCATCCGGCTTGGCTTCCAACATTCTCCCGGTCGCGACCGATGGAAGCGGATCATTGAGGAGCAGGATATTGCCGCGATGGATGCGTGTTTTGATCCGATCCCGGTAAAGCCCGGCGATACGTGGATTGTTCCCGGCGGCCTGCCGCACGCAATTGGTGGGGGCGTATTGATGGTGGAGGTGATGGAGCCCAGCGACCTGGTGGTGCGTTGCGAGTTCGAGCGAGAAGGCGTCGCGGTGCCGCCGGAGGGCCGATTCATGGGACGCGGCCTGGACTTTTGCCTCGATGTTTTCGAGTACGCCGAATATCGGGTCGCGGATGTCCGAAGGCAGTTCTGCCTCGCCCCGACGCCTGTGGAGGACGGGCCAGGCTGGGCGGTGGACCGCCTGGTGGGCAGCGATCGCACAAGCTGCTTTGAGATTGGCCGGATTCAGGCGGACCGCCCTGGCGTGTGGGGCAATGACGGCCGGTGCGCCCTCGCGATTCTGACGCGCGGTTCGGGCGTTGTTGCCGCCGGCGACGAACAGGTTGAGTTGAAATTCGGGGACAGCTGCTTTGTCGCAGCGGCCAGTTCCTCCTTGGCGTTCATCCCCCGCGCACCGGGCGCCGAACTTCTTCTGTGCCAGCCTGCGGCGGCTGACCAAGCCGGGTCTTGGAAGACGCAGGCCTGACGGGCCGTCAAGGCTGGCGCTCGTTGCCCCAGAGGGTGGGGATGTTGCCGTGCGCCTTGCGCCACGCATCCCGCCAGAGATGGATATCGGAGGGCGTGATGGCAGGCATCGGCTGGCGCTCCTGCTTGGTGAAGGAGCGGGGCAGGGGGCTGGCGACGTCCTGATACCAGTAAGCCACCGAGGCAAGATCAAGGGTCATGTTGTTGTCGTCGCCGTGCTCGATGGTGTAGCGGCAGGATTTTTCGAAGTAGACCGGATCGGCGATGTGGAACCGGTACAGGTGCGTGCGACCCAGCCAGCCCGTTTCACCATTCACCCTGGCGTATCCGAAGTATGGATGCTGGAACAGCTCCTTGGGCGACCACGAGGTGTTGAAATAGTCCTCCGTGCCGGTCCCGTTCAGCGTGGGCCGGGTGTCGCCGTCGATGAAGATCATTTCGTCTCCCTCGCCGTACCACATTGTGCTCGGGCAATTGACGTAGTAATTGACACCAACGAGGTGGCCGTGGCCCTTGATGTCTGCGAACACGTAATTGCGTTTTCCATCAAGGTTCTTTCCCGACGGGCCAAGCAGGCCCCACTCGTTCTCCCCGCCCGGGAGCGCCCCGGTGATCTGGTGATTGTACCAGGCGTGGAACCGGCCGAGATCCCGGGGCAGTTGCGGCATCTCCACGTAGTCGATGTTGAAGTACAAGGCATCGATTGTCCGGCCGCTCTGGTTCTCAATCTCGATTCGCGCGCCGTCCGCAAACGGCATTGCAAAGTAACTCACGTAGGATTTTCCCCAGCCCGGAGTGACGGCGAGGGGGGCGCTTACAAAGTTGTAGGCCTCGCCCCAGCCGTTGCCAAAGAACGCCCCGATCGGCGACTCCACCGACGGGAACGGTTTTCCGTCCCAGTACATCCGGATAATGACGTCGTTGCGGTTGAGTGTGTCAGCACCGGGCGCAAGCGTAAGCCAGATGTGCGTGATGATGCCGGCGCCTTTCACCTCCATGATGTTCAGTTTGGCGCCATCGGCGACGTTGCTGATGTTGTCTGCATTCCCGCCGGTGCGATCATAGCTGCTGACACGTTTGGACCTCACGTCGGTGCGGATCCTCGCGAGTCCCACGAATTCGCCCGTGGGTTCCTGCGCCGGAAGAAGGGTCGAGGCAAGAAAGGCTGCGACAAGAAAAAGGCAAAAGGTTGTTTTCATCGCGTGAATGCCGAGGTATTTCGAGCACGCAACCGGGGGAGTGAAGGGATCACCCCACCCAGGCGCGTGCGTTGGTGAACAGCTTCATCCAGGGGGAATCCTCGCCCCAATCTGCGGGATGGTGGCTCATCGCTGCGGTGCGGAAGACGCGTTCGGGGTGGGGCATCAGGATGGTGACGCGACCGTCGGTGGTCGTGAACGCGGTCATGCCGAGCGGCGAGCCGTTGACGTTGAGAGGATACTGTTCGGTCGGAACATGCCGGTTGTCGACGAACCGGGCGCAGACGAGCCCGGATGCGCTGCAGGCCTGCACAGCCGCGGCGTCCTTGAACTCTGCGTAACCTTCGCCGTGTGCAGTCGGAATTGGGATGACCGAGCCCTCCATCCCGGCAAACAGGATGCTCGGGCTGCGCTCGATCTTCAGGGAAACAAAGCGGGCTTCGTAGCGCCCGGATTGGTTCTGCACAAAGCGCGGCCAGTGCCCGGCGCCGGGTATGATCGAATGCAGGTTGCTCAGCATCTGGCAGCCGTTGCACACGCCCAGCGCGAACGTGTCCTGCCTGTTGAAGAACGCCTCAAACTCGGAGCGTGCGCGCTCGTTGAAAAGGATGCTCTTGGCCCAACCCTCGCCGGCTCCGAGGACGTCCCCGTAGCTGAAACCGCCGCATGCGACGAGACCGCGAAAATCCCTCAGCGACACGCGGCCGCTGATGATGTCGGTCATGTGGACGTCAACGGATTTGAACCCGGCACGGGAAAACGCCGCGGCCATCTCGACTTCGCCGTTGACGCCCTGCTCGCGCAGCACGGCCATCGGGGGAAGGCTGCGCGAAGTTCCAAGTCCCGGGTTCCAAGGGCCACGATGGGCCGCTGCATCCCGGGACTTGGAACCGGGTGCTTGTTTCTTCAGTTCAAATGTAATTACTGGATGAATACCTGGATCGGCGGGGTCGAGCTTTCCTTGATATTCCTGTTCGGCGCAGGCCGGGTTGTCGCGCAGCAGGGAGATGCGCCGGGTCACATCGGACCAGATGGCGCGGAGCGCGAAGAGATTCTCCTCGAGAAGAAGCGTGCCATCCCGGCGCACCCGGATTGCATGGTCGCGGTTGAGCGCACCGATGCGCGTAGTGCAGGTGTCCAGACCATGGGTCCGGAGGACGGCGAGAACCGCGTCCAGATCGGTGGTCCGCACCTGAACGACTGCGCCGAGTTCCTCGGAGAACAATGCGGCGAAGGCAGTGTCACTCGTGCAGGAGGATGTAGGGACAGCAGAGCCGGAAGCTCCCGAATCAGCGATCACGGATTTCGCGGATGACACGGATTCGGGACCTTTAGCCTGCAACTTGAGATTCGGATTCTGAACCTCGGTCCTTGGCACTTGTGACTTGGAACTTGGAACGTCGGATCGGGGTAGCTCCAGATCCACTCCGACATGTCCGGCAAAGGCCATTTCGACCACGGTGGCGAGGAGGCCGCCGTCCGAGCGGTCGTGATACGCAAGGAGTTTTTGCTCGCGGCCGAGGTGCTGGATGGCGTTCCAGAAGTTCTTCAGATCGGCGGCGCTGTCGACGTCGGGCGCAACGTCGCCCGTCTGGGAAACCACCTGGGCGAGGATGGAGCCCCCAAGGCGGTTTTTGCCGCGACCGAGATCAATGAGGAGGAGGACGGAATCGCCGACAGGGGCGCGGGAGTCCCGCCCTTGACCTGCATCATCCGAATCCACGGGTGCGACGCCTGCGTCGCCTTGCAGTTCCGGAGTCAGCGTGAGTCGGACGTCGGCACAGGAGGCAAACGCTGAGACGATGAGCGAAATCGGAGCGGTGAGGCGCTTCATCTGGTCGCCGTCCTGCCAGACAGTGCTCATGCTCATGGAGTCCTTGCCAACCGGGATCGTTATGCCCAGGGCTGGACACAGCTCGATCCCCACGGCCTGAACCGCGGCGTAAAGGTCCGCGGCGTCTCCGGGAACTGCAGGGGCCGCCATCCAGTTGGCTGAGAGGTTCACTTTCCCAAGATCGCCGATCTGGGCGGCGGCAAGATTGGTGAGTGCTTCGCCGACGGCGAGGCGGGCTGATGCGGCTGCGTGATTGACGGCAACGGGGGAGCGTTCACCCATCGCCATGGCTTCGCCGGTATAAACGTCGAAGGCGGCGGCAGTGACCGCACAGTCTGCCACCGGCACCTGCCACGGACCAACCATCTGGTCGCGGCAGATCAGGCCGCCGAGCGAGCGGTCCCCGATGGAGATCAGGAACGTCTTGTCGGCCACCGTCGGGTGCGCGAGCACGCGGCGGACGGCGTCGCCCAGCGAGAGTGCCAGTGAGAGCGGAGCGAGTCGGCGCCGGAGGGAGACCTCCGTCCGGTGCATGCGGGGCGGTTTTCCGAGGAGCACCTCGAGCGGCAGATCGATCGGCTTGTTTCCGAAATGCGGGTCGTCGAGCACGAGGCGTTTTTCCTCGGTCGCCTCGCCGACGATTGCGAATGGACAACGCTCCCGTTCGCAGAGCTCCTTGAAGAGGCCCGTGCGATCCGCGGGGATGGCGAGGACGTAGCGTTCCTGGGACTCGTTGCACCAGATCTCGAGCGGACTCATTCCAGGCTCGTCGTTCGGGACATTGCGCAAATTGAAACGCCCGCCGCGCCCGCCGTCGTTGACGAGTTCGGGCAGGGCATTGGAGATGCCGCCCGCACCGACATCGTGGATGAAGGCGATGGGGTTGTCGGCGCCCAATGCCCAGCAACGGTCGATGACCTCCTGGCAGCGGCGTTGCATCTCGGCATTGTCGCGCTGGACGCTGGCGAAATCGAGGTCCTCGTTGCCGTGTCCGCTCGCCATGGAGCTTGCGGCGCCACCGCCAAGGCCGATGAGCATTGCGGGCCCGCCGAGGATGATGAGCTTGTCGCCGGGATGAATCGTGCCCTTCTGAACATGACCGGCGCGGATATTCCCGAGGCCGCCAGCAAGCATGATCGGCTTGTGATAGCCTCGCAATTCAGTAACCGGGGCGGTCGGATTGCGGCTGGCGGTGCCGGGGTCGGCACTCCCGGCTTTAGCGGAGGGTGCGTCCGCGCCGGCGGCCGGTACTTCAGCCTCGAATGTGCGGAAGTAGCCGTTGATTGCCGGGCGCCCAAACTCGTTGTTGAATGCGGCGCCTCCGAGCGGGCCCTCGATCATGATGTCGAGAGCGGAGACGATGCGCCCCGGCTTGCCGTTGTCGTTCTCCCAGGGCTGGAGGGCGCCAGGGAGCCGGAGATTGGAAACGGTGAATCCGGTGAGCCCCGCCTTGGGCTTGGAGCCGCAGCCGGTGGCGCCTTCGTCGCGGATCTCGCCGCCTGAGCCCGTGGCCGCGCCAGGAAACGGCGAGATCGCCGTCGGGTGGTTGTGGGTCTCAACCTTGCAGAGCAGGTGGATGTCCTCTTCGGAGGTGACGTACTCGTTCGTCCGAGGGTCGGCGAAAAAGCGGCCACCGGGTGTGCCCTTCAAGACGGCTGAGTTGTCCTTGTAGGAGGAAAGAATGCCGTCGTCGTGCAGCTGATACGTGTTCCGGATCATCTGGAACAACGAATGGTCGCGCGGAGTGCCGTCGATCTCCCAGGTGGCGTTGAATATCTTGTGCCGGCAGTGCTCGGAATTGGCCTGGGCGAACATCATCAACTCAATGTCGTTCGGGTTTCGGCCAAGGGCAGTGAAGTTCCTGACCAGGTAATCAATTTCGTCCTCGGCGAGGGCCAGCCCCAGTGTGCGGTTGGCTGCAACGAGGGCGGAACGCCCCTCCTCGAGCACGGGGACGCTGGTCATTGGACGGGGACTTTCGTGACGGAACAGGGCTTCACAGCCGGAAAGATCGTCAAATACGACCTGGGTCATGCGGTCGTGGAGTCTTTGCCGGAGGATCGTGGAATGAGAGTCGAGGAACTGAAATCCCGGCTCCATTTCCAGTCCATAGGCTACGACACGCTCAATGCGTTTCACCTTGGCCAGTCCGCACGTATGAGCGATGTCCGTGGCCTTGGAGGACCAGGGGGAAATGGTTCCCGGGCGCGGAGCCACGATCTGGACGATACCGGTTGCCTTTTCGGCAGAACGGCTGGGCCCGTAGGTGAGCAGTTTCTCCAAAATGCCACGCTCGCCCGGCGTCAAACCAGCGCATTCGGCCGGCGCACCCTGGGCATTTCCTGAGCCGGTCAAATCCACGAGGTGGACAAATTCGGCGCTCATGGCGCGGACCGGCAGGCCGGCCGCCACGAGGTCGTGAAGGAGCTTTTGCAGACGGAATTGCGAGAGGGCGGGAGAGCCGCTGAGAATCAACATGGTCGGAGGGTTCGAACGCTCTCAAACATCACCGGCGCGGTCAAGGGGACAGGAGACAGCAGGATTTCAGCCGCGGCACTTTGACTTGAAACGAAAAAGCCGTTGACCCTTTGCGATTGTCTCTTCGATATCATCGTCCCTTCCCAACCGAGAGGATGAACCATCACCTGGCGCCGACAAAGATTTGCATCAAGAGGCATGAAGTTTGCGCGGGGTGCCTGGAGAACGATCGGATCAGGGTAACATGAGTGATCCCGTCAAACATGAATGTGGTGTCGCGCTGGTGCGACTGCGCAAGCCGCTCTCCTATTACCAGGAGAAGTACGGCACACCGCTTTGGGGCTTCTTCAAGCTGTTTTTGTTAATGGAGAAGCAGCACAACCGCGGCCAGGACGGCGCGGGGGTGGCGTGCGTGAAGCTCGACGTGCCTCCCGGCGAGCCGTTCATGTTTCGCGAGCGCAACATCAAGGCCAACCCGATCGACCGGATTTTCAAGGAACTCCTTCAGGAATACGGGGAGAAAGTAGCCAACGGGACGATCCATCCGGAATTCTCGGACACGGTCAAAAAGAATTTCGATTTCGGCGCGGAGGTCTACCTTGGGCATTTGCGGTACGGCACGTCCGGAGGTTACAGCCTGAGTGCGTCGCACCCGTTCTTCCGCCGCAGTCCATGGCCGACAAGAAACCTGATGTTGGCGGGGAATTTTAACATGACCAATACGATGGAGCTGAACAACAGCCTCATCGCGATCGGCCAGCATCCCATTTTCTCCTCGGACACCCAGGCTCTGCTTGAAAAGATTGGGTTCTTTCTGGACGAGGAACACGAGGGGCTTTACCAGACGCTTCGCGCCAGCGGACTGCCGGGTGAGGAGATCACGAGGCGGATTTCGGAGGAACTTGATCTTGTCCGGGTCATCACCCGGGCCTCCCAGAATTGGGATGGAGGTTACACGTTGGCCGGCATGATTGGCAACGGCGACTGTTTCATGGCGCGCGACCCTTCCGGCATTCGGCCGTGTCATTACTTCCAGAATGACGAGGTGGTGGCCTTCGCATCCGAGCGCGCCCCGCTCATGACGGTTTTTGACCTGGAAGCAGCATCGGTTCGGGAGGTTCCGCCCGGTCACGTCATCGTCGTCAAGAAGAACGGCACGTTGAGTTCCACGGCGTTCACTGCGCCGTTAACGCGCGCGTCATGTTCATTTGAACGCATTTACTTCTCGCGGGGAAACGACCTCGACATCTACCGCGAGCGCAAGGAGCTTGGCGCCAAGCTGGCGGACCAGGTCATGGCGGCGATCGACGATGATCTGCAGAACAGCGTTGTTGGATTCATCCCAAACACGGCTGAGGTCGCCTACTACGGCCTGATGGAGGCGCTTCGGTTGCGACGCCGCGATGAAGTAAAAAAAGGCATTCTGGAGGCCGCGAAGCATGGGACGCTTGACGAGTCGTTGATCGACGACCTCATCCTGCGAAACTGGCCGCGTGCCGAAAAGGTGGTCAGCAAGGACATCAAAATCCGCACATTCATTGGCCAGGAGAAATGGCGCAACGAACTCGCGTCCCATGTGTACGACATCTTCTATGGATCGGTGAAGCCGACGGACAATCTTGTGGTGATTGACGATTCGATTGTGCGGGGCACCACGCTCCGGCGGTCCATCATCCGCATCCTTTCGCGGCTCAATCCGAAGAAGATCATCATTGTGTCGACTGCGCCGCAAATCCGATACCCCGACTGCTACGGCATCGACATGTCGGAACTGGGAAAGTTCATCGCATTCGAGGCGACGGTGGCTTTGCTGAAGGAGCGTGGCCAGGGGGATTTGCTCACGGAGGTCTATGGCCTGTGCCGGCGCGAACTCTCCAGCACAAAGGGAGGCATGATCAATCATGTGCGCCGCATCTACGAGCTGTTCACCGCGGCCGAAATCTCCGCCAAGATCGTGGAGCTTGTGTTCCCCAAGAATATTGAATGGTCCGGGCCGGTTCAGATTATCTACCAGACGATCGAGAACCTGCATGCGGCTGTGCCCAAGCACACCGGCGACTGGTATTTCACGGGCAAGTACCCGACGGCAGGCGGATACCGGGTGGCGAACCAGGCATACGTGAATTATTTCGAAAAGAACGAGGGCCGGAGTTACTAGATGGAAGACCGAAGATGCCAGAAGGAAGGCAGGAGACAGAATCCAGAATTCAAGAGTCGGAATTCAGGTGGCTGAACGCCGAGACGAGATTCCCGGTCCTTTGCTCCTCTTAACCATAGCATTTTAACTCCAGGCTTCACCCCCCTCCAGTTTTGTTCCAAGCGCATTGTTTCATGTCTCTGTCCTACGAAGCTTCCGGTGTTCGCTACGACCAACTTGACGCGTTCAAGCGCGCCTGCCAGCGGGCGGCCGTTTCGACCGCCGGCGCATTGGCGGACCACGGCTATCGGGAACCGCCGGAAGTGCGCGGCGAGAGCGCCTATCTCATCGAGGCGAAGGATCATTATCTCGCCCACGTCGAGGAGGGCCTTGGCACGAAGAATCTTGCCGCCGATGCAGCGGAAGCTGCGGGCGGACGCTGTTTCTATCGCGAGATCGGCATTGATACCGTGGCCACCATCGTGAATGACCTCGTCACGTGCGGGGCGTTGCCAATCTCGGTTGCGATGCACGCAGCCGTGGGCGACTCCGGTTGGTTTGCCGACGAGCGTCGCGCGCAATGCCTTGTTGACGGTTTTGCGGAGGGCTGCCGACAGTCGGGAGCGGTGTGGGGTGGCGGAGAGACTCCGACGCTGCGCGGAATCGTTGGTGAATCCGCGATCGTTCTGGCCGGTTCGGCAATCGGAAGAATCGCCCCCAAGAATCTTCGCATCACAGGTGACGTGCGAGATGGCGACGCCATCGTCTTCCTCGCATCATCGGGTGTGCAGACAAACGGTCTTACCCTCTGCCGGCAGATTGCCGACCAATTGCCGCTAGGCTACCAGACTCCGATCGGGGACGGACGCACCTACGGGGAGGCGCTGCTCGCGCCGTCGGTCATCTACGTGGCCTTTGTGCGGGAGTGCCAGTTGCGCGGTTTGAAGCTCAACTACGTGGCGCATGTCACAGGCCACGGCTGGCGGAAGCTGATGCGGCTTGACGAGCCCTTTGTGTACGAAATCACAACTGTGCGGCCCGAGTCGGCGCTCTTCAGGTTTCTGATGAAGGCGGGACCGATCGAACTTCGCGAAGCCTATGCGACGTTCAACATGGGCGTGGGGTTTGCGGCCTATGTGGCGCCGGAATTTGCTGAAGCCACGGTGGCAGCGGCGCGCGCCACCGGATACGACGCCTGGGTGGCAGGCCGCATAAGCAAGCAAGACGGACGCAAAGCGGTAGTTGTGCCGGCGCTCGGCCTTGCGTTCGAGGGCGATACTCTCCAAGTCCGTTAGCTTCCGAGCCAGACCAGAGCCAAGGATGAATACCCCGGCTTTCAACCCCAAGCACCGGATTCTTGTCATCGATGACAATCCCGCGATTCATGAGGATTTCAGGAAGATCCTTTGCAGGGACCGCGCCAGCAGTTCAAGGCTCGAGGCGCAGGAGGCGGAGCTGTTTGGGAGCACGCCGCCGCTGGGGGCGCAAAGTGAATTCGAGATCGACTCCGCCTTTCAGGGCGAAGCCGGTCTCGCCCGGGTCTATCACGCGATCCAGGAAGAGCGGCCCTACGAATTGGCTTTTGTGGATGTCAGAATGCCTCCGGGGTGGGACGGAATACAGGTAACCCCAAAACTCTGGATGGCAGATCCGTACCTGCCTGTGGTTATTTGCACGGCTTACTCTGATTATTCATGGGAGGAGATGTTCGCTCGCATTGGAAGATCTGATCGCACGTTCATCCTGAAGAAGCCGTTTGACCGGGAGGAGGTCCTGCAGCTTGCCCATTCGCTGACTGCCAGGAAACGACCCCTGCCGCCTCAAATCCAGCCGGACGGGGCAGGCGCCGATGCACCGAAACACGCCGCGGCATCTGAAGCGATGAGCCGGCGGTTCCGAGAGGAGATCGCGGAACTTAGGCCGGTTAAGCGGGATTGATTCACTGCAGAGGTTTTCGAATCTGCTTACTAGGAGCTGGATCGCGTTCAGCAACGCCTCCCTGGTGGGTTGCTTGACAGCCCGCCGGGCGATGGTTAGCTCCCAACTCCGTCATGGATGCTGCGCTTGACCAACCGGTTTTGGTCCTCAA
>Ga0181528_10000751_pt1 | contig 21535 bp, 18 predicted proteins | sample PEATcosm2014_Bin_47_FD_119742 | JGI IMG/M metagenome (GOLD analysis project Ga0181528, IMG submission 119742) | Peatland microbial communities from MTU Mesocosm Facility, Houghton, MI, USA - PEATcosm2014_Bin10_10_metaG | ecosystem: Environmental > Terrestrial > Soil > Wetlands > Peat | place...
CGAGCCGCGTCCGGCCCCGGCCGCCCGCGAGCGGGCGCGCCCCGGCGGGGCCATGGCCGAGGCCTTCGCGCGCCTCAAGCGTGCGCCCGGCCACTAGCGGGCCGGCGGCGCGCTAGGGTTCGAGCGACGCCAGGTAGGCCGCGACCGCGATGATGTCGCGCTCGTCCAGGCGCGCCGCCACGCCGCGCATCACCTGCACGGCCTGCCCGGCGCGCGCACCCGCCTGGATGTCGTAGAGCTGGCGCGCCAGGTAGCTGGGCGAGCGCCCGGCCAAGCCGGGGATATTGCCCTGGCCGCGCAAACCGGCGCCATGGCAGCCGGCGCAGGCGGGCGCCTTGCCCGGCACGGCGCCGGCAGCGAGGGCCGCGCCGCGCGCCAGGCTGCCCGGTGGGGCATAGGCGGTGTAGCGCGCGCGCCCGTCGCGGCGCGCGGCATCGTCCGCGTCGTCGGGCAGTTCGACGATGCGCTGGCCGATCGCTTCGCTGCCGCCGCCGGGGGCCGGCGCGAGCATCCAGCCCGCGACGATGCTGCGCGGCACCGTATCGGTCTCGATCACGCGGATGGTGCGGCGGGGCTTGAGCGCGGCAAAGTAGGCCGCCGCGACCCGCGCATCGTCGTCGGGCAGCGCCCGGGCGACGGCCGCCATGTAGGCCTGGGGCAGCCGCGCCGGCACGGCGGTGCGGCGCGCGCCGCTCTTGAAATCGGCCAGCTGCTGCAGCAGGTAGCCGAAGGGCAGCCCGGCGAGACGGGCGTTTTCCGGCGCGCCGGCACCGTCGGCGCGATGGCAGCTGCCGCAGGCGGCGACCTCGGGCGCCCGCCCGCGCGCGACCACCTCCGGCAGCGGCGGGTGGTCCTCCGGATGCCAGTCCACCGCCTGGTCGAGCCGGTCGATCTGCGTGCGCGTGTAGCCCACGCTGCTGTCGGGCACGTGCAGCACGCTGCCGTCGTCGGGCTGCTGCGCACGCGCGGCCGCAGGAACCGGATATGGCCAGGACGGTGGATCGGCAGCGCCGCCAGCGTCGGCCACCGAGCACAACAGCGCGGCCGCGCTGCCCAGCAGCGCACGGCGCGTGCGCCGCGCCGCGGCCCCCAGCCGCCGGGCTGCGGGCATCAGTTGCCCAGGCCGGTAACCGTGCCCTCGCGCGGATACTCGATGGTGTAGTCGATCGCGAAGCGTGCGGTCTCGTCGGGATGCAGCGTGCGCTCCCAGCCGACGACGCCGCGCCGCTGTTCCCAGCCCTGGACGGTGGGTTCCGGGTCGAACGCGGCGCTGACCCGGATCTCGTCCGAGGTGCTCACGGGCGAGGCCTCGAGCACCAGCACCTCGATCGGCGTCGCGTGCGTGCTCTTGATCGTGATCGCATCGGCGATGTGCCGTTCGTTGCGCCGCTCGAACACGCCGGTGCTGCCCTGCTTTCCCTTGACGTGGTCGAGCGTCACGCGCAACCGGTCGTCGCGCCCGAAGGGCAGCGCGAACTGCTCGGTCGCCTGCGGATTCCAGTGGAACGCGCCGACATAGTTGCCGTCGCGGTAGAGCTGCATCGGTCCGGCCGGCCACACGCCGGCAGGACGCTCCGCCAGCGCCGTCACGGTGGCGGCGGTGTCGAGCCGCGGCGTGACCTGGACGCGCTGGTGCACGTCGAGCACCTGCGTCGACAGCTCGAGCGCGAGCTCCTTGCCGTCGGCGGCCAGTGTCACCGGCGTCGGCAGCACGAACTCGGTGGCGTACGCGCCATCGGTCTGGAAGCTGGGCGGCTCGTAGGCCGCGTCCTTGTCCTCCAGGGGCCGGCCGGGAGCCGCGGGACTGGCCGCCGGCGCCGCCAGCGCAAACGAGCGTGCCTGGCGCACCGGCCCTTCCTTGGCCGCCTCCGGGGGCGCAGGTGGCGCATAGGACAGCAGCCAGGGCTCCGGCGCCCGCGCCACCGGCGACAGGCGCGGCTGGCTGGTCGACAGCACCAGCCGCACGCCCGTCCAGTCCTCGCCGGTCTTCTGCGAGACCTGTGCGATGCGCGCCAGGCGCACCGTGGCCGCGCCCGAGTCGAGTTCGGCCCGATAGCCCGGCCGCCATCCGGCGCTGGGCAGCTGGTAGGAGAGGCGCACCGTCCCGGCGCGCGCGGCGCTCAGGTGGATGACGATGGTCCGGCTGTCGCGGGCACCGCCCTGCAGGCGCGCCAGGTCGCGCTGCAGCGTCTCGACCTTGCGCTCGAGCACGCGCTTCTCGATGGCCAGGCGATGGATGCGCGCCAGCGCATCGCCCGCGCCATGGCCGATCGCGTCGATCACGCCGGCCAGCGCCTTGGCGTCGGCCGGCGCGCGCGCGTGCTCGCCGCCCGCGCCCGGGTCGCCGCCCAGGCGCTCGAGATAGCCCTTTACGATGGCGGCCGATTCGGCCTCGGCATCGAGCGCGCCCTCCTGGTCCTTGAGTTCCTCGATGCGCGCTTCGAGCGCGGCCTGGGCCGGGTTGGCCGACGTCGCCTGCGCGGCGTCGCGGATCTCGATCTGGCCGATGCGGATGCCCGGGTCGGCATCGACGCGCAGGTTCTGGGTGGGGAAGTTGCCGCTCAGGCCGTCGACCACGAGCTGCGTGGCGCCGCTCTCGACCGGCGCGCTGCGCTGGATGCCGGCACTGCCCGGATAGAGCGTCACCGAGCTTATCGGCATGCCGGCCAGGGCCGCCGGCGCGCACAGCACCAGTGCCGCCGTGATGAGGAACTGCCGCTTCGTCTGCATGGTTCTGGCTCCGCGATGGCCGCCCCGCATCATAGTCGGCCGGCGGCGCTGTGTTCGATGGCGTACCGATGGGCCGCGCGCCCGGGTGTATCCCTGATGCCTGCGTTGCCGCGGCCGAGCGATCGGCCGGTCCCGGCGTCGCGCAACCAAGGAGTCAACCGTGAAGAATGCAATAGGGTCAGTCCGCCTCGTCGCCGCGCTGCTGGCGCTGGGTCCGCTCGGCGCGTTTGCCCAGGAGGCCTTTACCCGCCAGCCGGCAAACGTGCGCGCCGGACCGGACCGCAGCTATCCGCTGGTCGCGCAACTGGGACCGGGGTCGCCGGTCCGCGTGATGGGCTGCCTGGACGACTGGACCTGGTGCGACATCGCCGTCGACGACAACCGCGGCTGGGTCTACGGGCCCAACCTGCTCTACGGCGTGTCCGGCGACCGCGTCGCCCTCTATACCTATGGACCCAGCCTCGGCATCGCCGTCATCGGCTTCTCGCTCGGCGGCTACTGGGACGAGCATTATCGCCAGCGCTCCTGGTACGGCGCTCGCGATGACTGGGCGCGCCGTGCACCGCCACCGCATCGCGTGCCCTCGGGCCTGCCGGCGCACGCGGTCTACACCGCCGGCGCGCATGTCGAGCACGGTGCGCCGGCTGCGACCGCGCGCCCGCATGCGGCCACGCCCGGACGCGCCGAACGCCCCGCCAATCCACCCGCCGCCGAGCACGCGCCGGCCCGTGCGCCCCAGCATGCGGAGGCCCGCCCGGCCCCGGAAGCGCACGCAGCGCCGCAGCAGGCCGCAGCTCACGAGGCACCGCGGGAGGCGCCGCGCGCGGCGGCTCCGGCTCGCGAACACGCTGCCGGCAAGGAAGCCGGCAGCGAGAAAGGCGAGGGCGAAAAGTCCCCCCACGAAGGCAATCGCTAGCCATCGCATTGGCCCGGGACTCCCTCTGCCGTGTGCGGGGCGGGAGCGGGGGTTTCGCGTAGCCCCGCTTCGCGCCACCGCAGCGACCGCGCCTTGCGAGGCGCGGGCTATGGGGCAGGGGTGAGCGGGGTCTTCAGCCGGCCAGCGCCGTGGGGAACGGTTCCTGCTGCGTGATGCAGTGGATGTTGCCGCCGCCGTACAGCAGGTCGCGCGTGGCCACCTGGACGATGGTGCGGTCAGGATAGATGTCGCGGAAGATCCCGTGCACCCGCTGGTCGTGTTCGGGACTGCCGAACCACGGCAGCACGATGCCGCCGTTGGCCGTGTAGTAATTGACGTGCGACAGTCCCAGGCGGCCGCCCGTCCGGTCGATATACGCGGCCGGCAGCTGCGGGATGTCGATGATCTCGAGGCTGCGGCCGCGGGCGTCGCGCGCGCCCCGCAGGATCTCCCGGTTGGCCTGCAGCACGGCGTAGTTGGCATCGTGCGGGTCGTCGCAATGCAGGGCCACGACCTGCCCCGGCGCCGTGAAGGCCGCCACCATGTCGACGTGGCCGTCGGTGACATCGTCGACCGGGCCGCCCTTGAGCCAGATGATCGCTTCCACGCCGAGGTAGTCGCGCAGGTTGCGCTCGATCTGCGCGCGGCTCAGGCCCGGATTGCGGTTCGGGTTGAGCAGGCATTCCTCGGTGGTGAGCAGCGTGCCTTCGCCGTCGACGTGGAACGAGCCGCCCTCGAGGATGAACGGCGCCGCTACGCGCTCCACGCCCTGCTGCGCCAGGATGACCGAGGCGGCCTTGCGGTCGTTCTCGCACGGCGTGCGCCCGCCCCAGCCGTTGAAGTCCCAGTTGATGCCCAGCAGGCCCGCGCTGCCGTCGATGACGAAGGTGGGGCCGTTGTCGCGGAACCAGCCGTCATCTATCGCCACGGCGCGCACTTCGACACCGGGACCGCACATGCAGCGGGCCAGCGGCACGTCGACCGCATTGGCCAGCATGACGACCGGTTCGAACTGGGAAATCGCCCGCGCCACGTTGGCGTGCACGACCTTGGTGGCATGGTGGCGGCCGTTGTAGCTGTCGACGTAGGTGGGCCAGGCCATCCAGCAACGGCGATGGGGATGCCACTCGGCGGGCATGTGGAAGCCGCGGGATGCAGGTGTGCTCATGGGACGATGCCGATCGAGGTTGCGGGCGCGGGCCATGGGGCCGCGGTGTCGGTTGCGCAGGATTGCGCCGCGCGCGTGTCGGCGCTGCCGCTCCCGCGCGCGGCGCACAGCATAGTGCATGGCCGGCGCCTGCACCACCGGCGCCGCTGGTATCGTAGCCGCATGAAGATCGCAAATACGGCCGATTCGGCCGGCATCGTGCCGCTGGGCGCCCTGCCGCGGTCCATCGTGCTCCTGGCGCTGGCGGCGACGCTGACGGCCGCGCACGGCGCGGGCAGCGGCGCACCGGCGCCGCGCCACCTGCTCGTGCAGGTGCGCGATACGCCGCCGCTCGGCCACGCCGCCGTGCGCCATGGCGCCGATGGCTCGTATACGGTCTCGACCGGCGGCAGCGGCGAGCGCGACGAGCGCGGCGCGCAGGCGCCCGACAACGGCACGACGCTTTCCACCGGCAACAGCGTGCGGCGCGTGCACATCGTCGAGGGCCAGCGCGTCCGCGTCGACCTGCCCGCGGTGCAGTCGCTGCAGTTCCACGTGCCCTTGCCGGCCGCAGGCAATGGCAAGCGCGCCGCCGGCGCGTCGGCCGGTGCCGCGTCCGCGGGCAATACCGCGGGCACGACCACGACCGCGAGCGGCACGACGACCGGCGCCGCCGCGTCGGCCGCGCCCTCGGCCTCCGGCGTGGTCTATTTCGATTCGGTCGCGGCGTTCGCGGCGCGCTTTGCGCTGTCGGGCAGCACGGTGCGCATCGAATTGCAGCCCTTGCGTTCCGGCACCGTGGCGGCGCCGTATGCCGCCGCGGCGGGCGACGGCGCCGATCGCCCGGTCGTCGTGGTCGGGCGCGTCGGCGAATGGATCGCGCTGGGCGACACCGACCTGCAGGATCCTGGTGCCACGCTCAATGTCACCGCCGAGCCGCCCCGGCCCGCATCGGTCTGGGTGCGGGTCGATCCGGAAGCGGCCGAGGCCGCGCGGTAGACCTCGGTGCGGGCCCGCCGTACAGGCCCGCCCGCTGCCCGGAATTGCAGGCTGGAATTGCAGCGCCGGATTACAGCGCCGGATTGCCGCGCCGGATTGCAGCGCCTCAGTGCGGCGGGCCCGGGTGTACCGGCGCCGCTCCGTAGGTTGCGCGGCGCCACAGCGCCTCCAGCGGGCCCTGGCGGAAGCGCCGCAGGATCGCGCGACTGACCAGCAGCTGAACGCCGAAGATCACGCAGGCGGCCAGCGCGAGCTCGGCGCGGCTGGCCTGCGCGCCCAGGCCCAGCCCCCAGCCCGAGAACAGCGCTCCCATCACGATCGATTGGCCGACGTAGTTGCTCAGCGACAGGCGACCGGGCGCCGCCAGCCAGCGGCGCAGCGTTAGTCCCCACGGCTGCTCGAAGGCGTGCAACGCGGCTGCGACATAGGCGGCCGCCAGCAGGCTGCCCAGTCCCAGCAGCACGCCCTCCCAACCGCCCTCGCTGCCGGGCTGGCTGCGCGCCCGCACAAGACTCAGGGCCGCGCCGGCCAGCGACAGTGGCAGGCCCGCGCCCAGCCCCAGCAGGAGCGCGCGCCGCCAGACCAGCCGATGGCGTGACGGCGCCTGGATCCAGCCCAGGCGCCCGGCGATCGCTCCCAGGCCGAACAGCGCCAGCACCTGCGGCCAGAAGGTCGGGATGTCGCCGACCTGCTGCCAGACCTCGTCGCTGGCGCGTTGTCGAAGCTGGGCGAGGAATCCCGCCGTGCTGTAGATCTCGTGCGTGGCCGTGAGCGCGGCCGGCAGCGTGCCGGCGGGCGTCTCCGGCGCCAGCAGCGCGGTGGCGGCGATCGGCGCAAACAGGGCCAGCGCCGCCAGCGCCCATGCCCAGGCGGTGAAACGGCGCAGCGCATCCAGCCGCAGCGGCGCGCAGGCCATGAAGATCAGGCCGCAGGCCGCATAGGTGGCCAGCACGTCGCCGCTGTAGAACAGCAGCCCGTGGGCGAGACCCAGGACGAACAGGATCAGCAGGCGCCGCCGGTAGGCCGAGGCGACGGCGTGCGCGTCGCGCCCGTGCAGGCGCCGCAGCTTGCGCAGCTGCAGCGCCATGCCGACGCCGAACAGGAAGCCGAAGATCGGATAGAACTTGCCCTCGAACAGCGTCGCCTGCACCAGGTAGAGCAGCGATTCGCCGGTGCCTGGCGGTGACGACAGGTAGCCCAGCGGTTCGCCGGCGCCCCAGGTGAAGGACTGGATATTGACCTGCAATATGCCCAGCAAGGCCAGGCCGCGCAGCGCGTCCATCGCTTCGACGCGCCGGGCAAGGCGCCTGCCCGCCGCATCGGGCGCGCCGCCCGCCGGCGGCGTCACCGCCGCGGCAGATCGTCGGCCATCTGCAGGCGCTCGAACTTGGCCAGCAGCTGCGCGCGGGACTCCGGGCGCGCCGGATCCGCCGGGATGCAGGCGACCGGGCACACCACCTGGCACTGGGGCTCGGGAAAATGACCGACGCATTCGGTGCAGCGGTCCGGCTCGATCACGTAGATCAGCACACCCGGGCGGATCGCGCCGTTCGGACAGACCGGCTCGCACACGTCGCAGTTGATGCACTCGTCGGTGATGATCAGGGCCACGCTGTCTTCCGCTTGCCGGGTGCGGCGCGCCGCACCCGTGGGGAACCGCTGCGGCCGGGCGCCTGCCGCGGCCGCCGGCTCAGTTGGTCTGGTTCGGCACGCGCAGCTGGCTGATCTTCGCCTTGAGCCACGTGTCGACCGAGGGGAACACGAACTTGCTGACGTCGCCCCCGAGCAAGGCGATCTCGCGCACGATGCTGCCGGAGATGAACTGGTACTGGTCCGAGGGTGTCAGGAACATCGTCTCGACCTCGGGGAGCAGGTAGCGGTTCATGCCCGCCATCTGGAATTCGTATTCGAAATCCGACACCGCCCGCAGGCCGCGCACGATGACGCGCGCTTCCTGGTCGCGGGCGAAGTCCTTGAGCAGGCCGTGGAAGCCGGCAACCTCGACATTGGGATAATGGCCCAGCACCTCGCGGGCGATCTGCAGCCGCTCCTCAAGCGTGAAGATCGGATGCTTGGCGCGGCTGTCGGCCACGCCGACGACGAGCTTGGAGAACAGGCCCGCGGCACGGCGCACGATGTCCTCGTGGCCCCGGGTCAGCGGGTCGAAGGTGCCCGGATATACGGCAATCACCATGGTTGCGTCCTTACCTCGTTCTGTCCGTCGCCGGCGCGGGCGCGCCGGAGGCGGCCGCCGGGGGCATTATTCATCATTGCGCCGGCAGCCGCAGCAGCCGGAACGCCACGGCCCCGGCCGTGCCGCTGCGCACGACTTCCAGGTCGCCGGCCGGTGCATCGCCCGCGGCCGTCTGGCCGCTCTCCACGTAGAGTAGCCCGTCCGGCCGGACGATGCGCCGCGCCGCCGCCAGCGCCTCGGGCAGCAGGCCCGCGCCGAAGGGCGGGTCCAGGAAGACCAGGTCGAACGAGGCCGGCGCCTGGCGTGCGGCGGCCACGCGCCAGTCCGACGGCACGACCTCGACGGCCGCGGCGCCCAGGCGCTGCTGCAGGGCCTGCAGTGCGGCGATGGCGCGCGGATGGCTGTCGACCAGCACGACCCGGTGCGCGCCCCGCGACGCTGCCTCGAATCCGAGCGCGCCGCTGCCGGCGAACAGGTCCAGCACCGCCCTGCCGGCGAAGCCGCCCAGCAGGTGCTCGAGCCAGTTGAATACCGTCTCGCGCACGCGGTCGGGCGTGGGCCGCAGTCCCGGCGCCGCGACCACCGGGATCGGCGTACGCCGGTACTGGCCGCCGATGATGCGGATGCGACCGGGTTTCGTTTCAGCCTTCATGCCGTTCCTGGCTTCCGGGGAATGTTCCACTAAACTCGCTCCGCCACCCTCACCCGAGCCCTTCCATCGAACGTTGACCCGCGGCCCGCATCGGACCGCATGATTGCAGAAATGGCTGAATCCGCGAAAACAGGCTGGCTCGGGCGATTGCGCTCGGGACTCGCGCGTACCCGCGCGCAGCTGGCCGGCGTGTTCTCTGGCGGCAGCGTCGACGAGGCGCTGTTCGAGGATCTCGAGGCGGTGCTGGTGTCGGCCGATGTCGGGGTCCCGGCGGCCCGCACGCTGCTGGCGCGCCTGCGCGAACGCGTGCGCGCGCTCGACCTGCGCGACCCGCCGGCGGTGCGCGCCGCGCTCCAGGATCTCGTCGTCGAACTGCTGACGCCGAGTCAGAAGCACTGGGACGTCACCGGCGCCAAGCCCTTCGTCGTCATGATCGCCGGCGTCAACGGCTCGGGCAAGACCACGTCGATCGGCAAGCTCGCCCACTGGCTCGGCGCGCAGGGCCATACGGTGCTGCTGGCCGCCGGCGACACCTTCCGCGCCGCGGCGCGCGAACAGCTCGCGGTCTGGGGCCAGCGCAATGGCGTCGATGTCATCGCCCAGACCGGCAGCGACCCGGCGGCGGTCGTCTTCGACGCGGTCAGCGCCGCGCGGGCGCGCGGTCGCGACGTGCTGCTGGCCGATACGGCCGGACGCCTGCCGACCCAGACCCACCTGATGGAAGAGCTCAAGCGCATCAAGCGCGCCATCGCCAAGAACGAGGAGGGCGCGCCGCACGAGGTCCTGCTGGTCCTCGATGGCACCAACGGCCAGAACGCGCTGGCGCAGTTCCGCGCCTTCGACGCCGCCATCGGCGTCACCGGCGTGATCGTGACCAAGCTCGACGGCTCCGCCAAGGGCGGCGTCATCGTCGCGCTGGCGGCCGAGCGCGGCGGGCAAGCGCTGCCCATCCTGTTCGTCGGGGTGGGCGAGTCGCAGCAGGACCTGCAACCCTTCAGCGCCGCCGATTTCGCGCAGGCGCTGCTGGCTGCCGATTGAGTGTCGCGTAATCGCCAACAGGTCGTAAACCGCGCGGCGCGCCTATCCCCTAGAATCCGTGCTGCCTTGCGATGGCGCCCGACGACGGCGCGCTTGCACGGCCAGCCCGCCCGGACCTGCCCGCGGGGCGCAATGGAATCCTGCCGTACGTGATGCTGCTCGCCGCGATCGACCTGGGATCGAACAGTTTCCGGCTGGAGATCGGCGAGGCCATGGGCTCGCACATCGCCCGCAACGGCTACTGGAAGGAGACCGTGCGCCTGGCCGCGGGCCTCGGCGCCGACGGCCTGTTGAGCCGCCGCGCGATCGACAGCGCCTGCGTCTGCCTGGCGCGGATGAACGAACGGCTGCGCGGCATCGACGCCGCGCAGGTGCGCGCGGTCGGCACCCAGACCCTGCGCCAGGCGCTCAATGCCGAGCAGTTCCTCGCCGAGGCGCAGAAGGTGCTGGGCTACCCGATAGAGATCATCTCCGGACGCGAGGAAGCCCGGCTGATCTTCGAGGGGTGCACGCGCACGCTGCCGCGCAGCAAGCGCCGCCGCCTGGTGATCGATATCGGCGGCGCCTCGACCGAGGTCATTGCCGGGCGCGGCTTCACGCCGGTGCACGCCGAATCGTTCAAGTTCGGTTGCGTCTCGACGACGCTGCGCTACTTCCCCGACGGCCGGATCGACCCGGCCGCGTTCCGCCGGGCCCAGGTCGCCTGCGCCGCCGAGCTCGAGGAGGCCCAGGCCGCCTACCGCCGCTACGGCTGGGACGAGGCCTACGGATCGAGCGGCACGATAGGCGCAGCCGCGGTCATCCTGCGCAACCAGGGCTGGGCCGACGGTTCGGTCACTGCCGCCGGGCTGGCGCGCTTGAGCGAAGCGCTGTTCGCGTTCGGCGAGATCCGCCGTGTCCAGTTCGACGGCATCAAGTCCGAACGCGCCGAGGTGCTGGTGGGCGGCGTGGCGGCGCTGTCGGCGCTGTTCGAGACCTTCGGCATCCACGAGCTGCGGCCGGCCAAGGGCGCGCTGCGCGCCGGCCTGCTGTACGACCTGCTCGGGCGCCGCGAAAGCCACGACGTGCGCGATGCCACGGTGCTGCGCTGGCAGCAGCGCTACGGCGCCGATCGCGCGCTGGCGGCCATGGTGGGCGCGACCGCCCGCAAGTTCTACCACGCACTGGTTCCCGCGGCCCCCGAGGAGGCCGTGCGCATGCTGGCCTTCGCCTGCCAGCTCCATGAGATCGGCTTCGCCGTCTCCCACAGCGACTACCACAAGCACTCGGCCTATCTCGTGCGCAACGGCGACCTGCCGGGGTTTTCCACCTCCGACCAGGAGCGCGTTGCCGAGCTCGTCATGGGCCAGCGCGGCAACCTGCGCAAGGTCATAGACGCGCTCGGCGACCCGCTGCGCGCCGGACGGCTGCTGGCCCTGCGCCTGGCCATCGTCATGCACCACGCGCGCCGCCCCTTGCGGCTGCCCCTGTGGACCTTGCGCGTGCACCGCTCCTTCGAGCTCGGCATCGAGCGCGGCTGGCTGGCGCGCCGCCCGCTGACCCGCCACCTGCTCGAGGAGGAGGCGCAGCACTGGGAGCGCGTGGGCATCACCTTCACGATCAAGGAAATCTGAGGCGCCCCCTACATCAGGTTCGGATTCACCATCGCCACCAGCGCGGCATCGGCGCTGCCCTCGTCCGGCCGCGAGCTGAACCACCAGAGGGCTCCCTTGCGGATGGCCCAGGCCTGTTCCGTCCCGCACAGCAGCCGGCTGGCGACCAGCCCCAGCGTCGGCTGGTGGCCCACCGCCACGATGGTGCCGCGCGCATCGGGCCAGTCGACCGCGTGCAGGAATTCCTCGGCGCTGGCGCCGGGCCCCAGAGCCTCGATGGTCTTGATCTTGCGGCCCGACAGTTCCGCCAGCGCCCGTGCCGTCTGCTGGGTGCGCAGCGCCGGGCTGACGAGGATGCGCGCCGATTCGGGCAGCCGGTCGTTGAGCCAGGCGGCCACGCGGCGCGCCTGCTTCTCGCCCTTGGCGGTGAGCTTGCGCCCGAGGTCGGGGACGGTGCTTTCGGCTTCGGCGTGACGCCAGAGCAAGAGTTCCATTACGTCGCCTCCTGTGCCAGTTCCGGTTCCTGCGCCAGCAGGCCCAGCAGCGTGCGCTGGGCGCTGTTGCCTTCGCCCGGGCTGCGCGGCGCCGTGTAGTGGCCGCTGGCCCCCAGCCGCCAGGCATCGGCGCTGTCGTGCAGGTAGGGCTTGAGCCCCTCGTCGATGACGCGCGCCTTGAGCGCCGGATCGAGCACCGGCCAGGCGATCTCGATCCGGCGCAGCAGGTTGCGTCCCATCCAGTCGGCGCTGGCCAGATAGACGGACTCCTTGCCCGCCGCGCCGAAGCAGTAGATGCGGTGGTGTTCGAGGAAGCGTCCCACCACCGAGCGCACGCGGATGTTCTGCGACAGCCCCGGCACGCCCGGGCGCAGCGCGCAGGCGCCGCGCACGATGAGGTCGATGCTGACGCCGGCGGCCGAGGCCTCGTACAGCGCATTGATCGTCGCCTCGTCGGAGAGCGCGTTGATCTTGGCGACGATGCGGCCCGGCTTGCCGGCGCGCGCCAGGCGCGCCTGCTGGGCGATCGCCGCGATGATGCGCTTTTGCAGCGTGAAGGGCGCCATCCACAGGTGCCGCAGGCGCTGCACCGGAGTGAGGCTGGTGAGGTGCATGAAGATCCTGCCGACGTCGGCGCAGATGGCCGGCTGGGCGGTGAGCATGCCGAAATCGGTGTACAGCTTGGTCGTGGTCGGATGGTAGTTGCCGGTCCCCAGGTGCACGTAGGGCACCAGCCGCGCGCGGCCGCGGCGGATTTCCCGGCGCAGCACCAGCAGCAGCTTGGCGTGGGTCTTCATCCCCACCACTCCGTACACCACCTGGGCGCCGACCGCTTCGAGCCGGCCGGCCAGGTTGATGTTGGCCTCCTCGTCGAAGCGCGCCTGCAGCTCGACGACCACCGTGACCTCCTTGCCGCGCCGCGCCGCCTCCTCGAGCAGGTCGACCAGCACCGAGCCGGTGCCGGTCCGGTAGAGCGTCATCCGTATCGCCATCACCTGCGGATCGTAGGTGGCCTGTCGCAGGAACTCGATGACCGGCTCGAAGCTCTCGAACGGGTGGTGCAGCAGCACGTCGCCGCGGCGGATCGCCGGGAAGATGTCGGCGCCCTGCGCCACGCGCGCGGGCCAGGCCGGCAGCAGCGGCGTGTAGCGCAGCTGTGGCCCGGCCAGGTGGTCGACCATCTGGTTCATCCGCACGAGGTTGACCGGCCCGTCCACGCGGTACACGACCTCCTGCGGCAGGTGGAACTGCTCGCGCAACAGCGCCTCGAGGTGCGGCGGACAGGTCTGCAGGACCTCGAGGCGCACCGCGTTGCCGAAATGGCGCTGCGTGAGTTCGAATTTCAGCGCCTCGCGCAGGTTCGAGACCTCGCGCTCGTCGACCCACAGGTCGGAGTCGCGGGTCACGCGGAACTGCGAGAAGCCGGCCAGCGTGCGCCGCGGGAACAGGTCGGTCAGGTGCGCCCGTATGACCGAGGAGAGCAGCACGAAGGCCTGGCGTCCCGGCGAAAGCGCCGGCGGCAGCGCGATGACCCGCGGCAGCACGCGCGGCACCTTGACGATGGCGATGGCCGACGGCCGGCCGAAGGCGTCCTTGCCCTCGAGCTGGACGATGAAATTGAGCGCCTTGTTCATCACCTGCGGGAATGGATGCGAGGGATCCAGGCCGATCGGCGACAGCAGCGGCAGCACTTCGCGGCGGTAGTACTCGCGCACCCAGGCGCGCTGCTGCGGCGTGCGTTGGGCGTGATTGAGCACGACGATGCGCGCCTGCGCCAGCGCCGGCATGATCTGCTCGTTGTACAGCCGGTACTGGCGATCGACCAGCGCGTGGGCGCGTTCCGAGATCTGGACGAATTCGTCCCACTGTGGCGTCCCGGGCCCCACCGCGCCGGTCTCGCGCAGCTTGTCCATCAGGTCCGAGACGCGGATCTCGAAGAATTCGTCCAGGTTGGACGAGACGATGCAGACATAGCGCAGGCGTTCCCCCAGCGGGACGTTGTCGCGCGCGGCCAGCGCCAGTACGCGTTCATTGAAGGCAAGCTGCGATAGTTCGCGGTTGAGGAAGCGCTGCGGACTCGACGGTCGGGTGACGATCTTGACTCCTCCTGGCAGGACATTGCTGTGGCGCCGCTACGGGCGTGTGACGGCGGCCGGCCGCGCCGTACAATCCGCGGCGATGCGCCAGACACTGCCCTCGACCAGCGATTCGATCCGCGCGCGCGCGCCGTGCCGGCCCCGCCGCCATTTTAAGCGGCGCCTGCGCATCGATGGTATCGCGGGCGGCGCGTCGTGCGCGGTTCCCCCGTCGGCCCGCCGCGCCGGCGCCACCAGGTGCCAGGCATGGCCGACCCGCGCGTAGAACCCCAGCTGTCCGAATCGTCCACCGCGGCGCCGCTGCTGGAACTCGGCGGCGTGGAGCGCCGCTACGGTGCGTTCCGTCCGGCGCTGGTCGGGATCGACCTGAGCGTGCGGCGCGGCGAGTTCCTCGTGGTCCAGGGGCCGGGGGCCAGCGGCAAGAGCGTCCTGCTGCGCCTCATGGCAGGGCTGGAGCGGCCCTCGGCCGGCAGCGTGCGCATCGCCGGCGAGGACCTGGCGCGGCTGCGTCCGGCGGCCCGTGCGCAGATGCGCCGCTCGATCGGCTACCTGCCTCCGGGCGGGGGCCTGCTGCCGACGCGCACCGTCCTGGAGAACGTCGCCCTGGCGCCGTGGGCGGCCGGGGCCGCGCGCGACGAGGGGGTGCGCCGTGCCAGGGTCGCGCTCGACCTGGTCGGCATCGACGCCGAGCGCAGCGCGCAGACGCCGTGCAGCCACTTGCCCGGCGGCGAACGCCAGTGCGTCGCGCTGGCGCGGGCCCTGGCCAACCGGCCGGCACTGCTGCTGCTCGATGACCTGCTGGCGCCCTTCGACAACGCCAGCGCCGAGCGCATCCTGCGGCTGCTCGATCCGTTTTCCGAGGCGGGCGTGACGGTCGTCGTCGTCCAGCGCTCGGCCGCCGTGGCCGCATTGCCCCTGCCGCCGCCCTGGCCGCCGCGCGCGCGCCTGCTGCGGCTGCAGGATGGGCAGGTCGCGGCATGAAAGGGCGGCGATGACGCTGACGAACAGCCGCGCGGGAGCCGTGCAGGCCGCTCTGGCCCACACGCTGGGCCGCCCCTGGCGTTTCCTGCCCACGGTGATCGCCACCGCCGTGGTGCTGGCCACCTTGTTGCTGGGCGCGATCGCCGCGTGGCGCCTGCAGCCGCTGGAAGCGCCGCCCTGGGTGCGCCCGCAGGCGCTGGTGCTGGCCGCCGGCGCCGAGGGCGAGAGCGATCTGGCCGCGCTCGGATTGGCGCTGCGCAAGGTCCCCGCGGTCGTCTCGGCCGATTTCGTCGGGCGCGACGCCGCGCTTGCCGACCTGGCCCAGCGACCCGGCCTGGCCAGCCAGGCGCTGCGCGACCTACGGCCCAATCCGCTGCCGGACGCCTTCGTCGTGACCTTCGCCACCGACGCGGGGCCCGATGCCGTCGAAGCCGCGGTCGCGGCGCTGCGCAAGGTCGCCAGCGTCGACAGCGTCCAGTATCAGCCCGATGCCTATCGACGCACCTGGGCGCTCGCGCGGCTGGCGCGCCGCCTGCTGATGGTGGTGGGCACGGCGCTCGGGGCCGCGCTGGTCATCGGTGCCGCCGTCGCCGCCAGCCTGCGCGTGCGTCCCGATCCGGAGGAGATCCGCCTGCTGTACCTGCTGGGCGCAGAGCCGGCGGCGATCCGCCGGCCCTTCGTCTATAGCGGGGCGCTCGCCCTGCTGATCGCCGCGGGCCTGGCGTGGTGGATAGCAGCGTCGGCGGCGGCCTGGTTCGACCCGCTGGTGGCCGACCTGGCCCGCCAGTACGCGCTGCACTGGTCGACCGATGTCCTGCCGCCGTGGTCCGGGCCGGCCTTTTGCGGCGCTGCCGGCGTGCTGGGCGCCTGGATAGGCTCGGTGTCCATACGACTGGCCATTGCCCGGGCAGTCGCCGCCTAGTTGCGCGCCCGGCGGACTCCGGATTGCCGTCCGGTCGGCGGCGGCGGGCCTTGAAATGGCGCGTCTGCACCCCGAAATACCCTCTGGATGGACCGATTTGAACTTTGCGCGCCCGTTTTACTCCAACTAGCACTCTCAATGCTCGAGTGCTAAAATTGCGATGTCGCCTGGATCCGAGGCCACTGCGCCCAGCGGCGCAGCGGGAAAAAGGGTCCGGAACAGGAGGAAACGATGGGTGCAACCGAACTGACGCTATTGCCGACCGCGGACGCCAAGTCCCCGCTGGCGCTGTTGCCGGGGAGCCTGGGCAATTTCGAGGCCTACGTCACGGCCGTCAACCGCATTCCCATGCTGCTGCCGGAAGAGGAAGACCGGCTGGCGCGCCAGTACCGTGATCGTGGCGACCTGGATTCGGCCGGGAAGCTGGTGCTTTCCCACCTGCGCCTGGTGGTTTCCGTTGCGCGCAATTACCTGGGCTACGGACTGCCGCACGCCGACCTCGTGCAGGAAGGCAATATCGGCCTGATGAAGGCGGTCAAGCGCTTCGATCCGGACCGCGGGGTGCGGCTCGTATCGTTCGCGCTCCACTGGATCAAGGCCGAGATCCATGAATATGTCCTGCGTAACTGGCGATTGGTGAAAGTTGCCACCACGAAATCGCAGCGCAAGCTGTTCTTCAATCTGCGCAGCCTCAAGAAGGGCCACGGCAGCATGAGCCGCGACGAGATCGCCGGCATGGCGCGCGAATTGAACGTCAAGCCCGAGGATGTCGCCGAGATGGAGATGCGTCTTGCCGGCGGCGACATCGCGCTCGAGGGCCGGCCCGACGAGGACGGCGATAGCTTCGCGCCCATCGCCTACCTCGAGGACCCGGATGCCGAACCCAGCCAGGTGCTGGAGCGGCGCAACGCCGACACGCTGCAGGGCAGTGGCGTGCGCCAGGCGCTGGCGACCCTGGACCCGCGCAGCCGGCGCATCGTCGAGGCACGCTGGCTCGACGAGAAGGACGATGGAACCGTGGGAACGGCCACCTTGCACGACCTGGCCGAGGAATTTGGGGTTTCCGCGGAACGAATCCGCCAACTGGAGGCCAAAGCATTACGGAAGATGCGAGATCAGCTGCAGGAAGCGGCCTGATCCGGCCTCCCGGGTTCATTCCGGGCATCCGCGGTTTTTTTCGCATCGGATTTCCTGTTTCGCATTTTGCGGTTTTGCATTTGGCGCTTCCGTAGTCTTCCGCCCCTCCTCCTCCCCCCTCTCCTCCGAGGCGGCGGAATTTCCCGCCCCGCGTTTCTTCGCGGGGCGTTTCTTTTTCCGCCGCGTCGCTTCTCCCCTGTCTCGTGTGGGTCACACCCGCGGGCGTCAACGCTAAAATTCCCCAACTTTGCTTGCGCTTATGTTGCAATAGTTCGTCGGCTCGAAGCCTAAAGTTTGTCTCATCGGCGTGAAGTGCGTCGTAAGGCATCGAATCGTCGTACCAAGAACTGCGTCTGTCCGTGCGCGTGCCGGTTGGTCAACCGGACCCCGGAGCGGCGCGTTGTGCGAAATAGTGGCCTGTCTATCGGGCTGCGCCTGCAGGAGGGGAAATATGGACGCGCCCAGCGAACTGGTTTCCGCATTTAAATCCGACTTCGTCCGCGCGCTTGACGAAGAAATGTCCCTGGAGCAGTTCCTCCAGTACTGCAAGACCGACCGCATGGCCTACGCCTCGGCCCACGAGTGCGTGCTCGAGGCGATCGGCAAGCCCACCCTGCTCAACACCGCCGAGGATCCGCGCCTGTCGCGCATCTTCCAGAACCGCGCCATCCAGTCGTGGGAGACCTTCTCCGAGTTCCACGGGATGGAAGAGACCCTCATGCAGCTGTATGCCTATTTCCTGCATGCGGCCCAGGGACTGGAGGAGCGCAAGCAGGTGCTGTACCTGCTGGGCCCGGTGGGCGGCGGCAAGTCGTCGCTGGCCGAAAAGATCAAGAAGCTCGCCGAGCAGTTCCCGATCTACGCGCTCAAGGACCCCAAGAGCGGCCGCGTCTCGCCGCTGCTCGAGCACCCGCTGTGCCTGTTCGACCGCGAGAAGTACGGCGCGCTGCTCGAGGACCGCTACGGCATCCCGCGCCGCGCACTCACCGGCATCGCCAGTCCGTGGGCGCTCAAGCGCCTGCGCGAATACTCGGGCGACATCTCCCAGTTCAAGGTCGTGCGGGTCATCCCCTCGGTGCTCAACCAGATCGGCATCGTCAAGACGGAGCCGGGCGACGAGAACACCCAGGACATCTCGACCCTCGTGGGCAAGATCGACCTGCGCATGCTCGAACGCTACGCGCAGGACGACCCCGACGCGTACAGCTACTCGGGCGCGCTGTGCCTGGGATCGGCCCGCGGCGTCGAGTTCGTCGAGATGTTCAAGGCGCCGCTCAAGGTGCTCAACCCGATACTGACCGCCACCCAGGAAGGCAACTTCAAGGGCACCGAGGCGCTGCCGGCCATGCCGTTCAACGGCTTCATCATGGCGCACAGCAACGAGGCCGAGTGGCTCAAGTTCCGCAACAACCGCGACAACGAGGCCTTCATCGACCGCGTGTACCTCGTCAAGGTGCCCTATTGCCTGCGCACCGACGAGGAGATCCGCATCTACGACAAGATGCTCAAGTCCTCGACGCTGGCCAACGCGCCCTGCGCGCCGCAGACCCTGCGGACCCTGGCCGAGTTCACCGTGCTGTCGCGGCTGGTGGTGCCGGAGAATTCCTCGGTGTTCTCCAAGCTGCGCTCCTACAACGGCGAGAACCTCAAGGACCTGGATCCGCGCGCCAAGAGCGTCAAGGAATACCGCGACGACGCCGGCGCCGGCGAGGGCTTCTCCGGCCTGTCGACGCGCTGGGCCTTCAAGACCATCTCGGCGGCCTTCAACCGCGACCCGAGCGAGATCGCCGCCGACCCGGTGAACCTGCTGGTGGTCCTGGAGGACCGGCTCAACAAGGAAGACCTGCCGGAGGAGTACAAGCGCCGGCTGCGTTCGCACATCAAGGAATGGGTGGTGCCGCGCTTTGCCGAGTTCCTCGAGAAGGAACTCCAGATGAGCTACCTGGACGCCTACTCCGAGTACGGCCAGAACCTGTTCGACCGCTACGTCACCTACGCCGACAAGTGGCTGCTCGACGAGGACTGGCGCGACCAGGACACCGGCATGCAGTACTCGCGCGACGCGCTCAATGCCGAACTCGAGAAGATCGAGAAGCCCGCGGGGATCTCCAATCCCAAGGACTTCCGCAACGAGGTCGTCAACTTCGTGCTGCGCGCCCGGGCCCACGGCAAGAACCCGCACTGGACCAGCTACGAGAAGCTGCGCGTGGTGATCGAGAAGCGCATGTTCAGCAAGACCGAGGACATCCTGCCGGTCATCTCGTTCGAGGCCAAGGGTTCGGCCGAGCTCGACGAGCGGCACCGCTCCTTCGTCAACCGCCTGGCTGCGCGCGGCTACACGGAGAAGCAGGTGCGGCGCCTGGTCGACTGGTACCTGCACTACAAGAAAAGCGCGCAGTCGTAGCGGCGCCGCCCCGGCAACCCGGAACGCGCCTATCATCGGGGAATGGGGATGTCGCAAGAGCCATTGCAGACTTCGCTCGAAACGCCTGCCGCCGCGGGGGCGGGCGGCGCTGTCGACCCCGCGCCGGACGCCGCGCCGACGATGGGCCTGCTGCGCATCGTCGACCGCCGCGCCGACCCGCCCGGGCGCGGCGCCGTCAACCGCGAACGCTTCATCCGCCGCTTCAAGGACGACATCAAGCGCGCCGCCGACGACGAATTCGGCAAGCGCTCCATCAAGGACGTGGGCCGCGGCGGGCGCATCTCCATACCCGGCCGCGGGCTGGCCGAGCCGCGCCTGGTCCATGACGACGACAGCGGCAACCGCGATTTCGTGCTCCCGGGCAACCGCGAGTACATGCCGGGCGACAGCGTGTCGCGGCCGCGCCGCGGCGGCAGCGACGGCGCCGACGGCGACGATCCGGGTTCGGGCGAAGGCACCGATTCGTTCGCCTTCGCGCTGTCGCGCGAGGAATTCCTGGCGCTGTTCTTCGACGACCTCGAGCTGCCCAACCTGGAGCGCACGCGCTTCGGCGAGATGTCGATGGAGCGGATGCGCCGCGGCGGCTACAGCCGCGAAGGCCTGCCGACCAACCTGCTGCCCGGCATGACGGTGCGCATGGGCATCGCCCGGCGCATCGCGCTGCGCGGCGCGCTGGCGGCCCATATCATCGAGCTCGAGCAGCAGCTGGAGGCCCCCGATGCCGCGCTCGACGAGCCCGCCCGGCTGCAGATGCGCGAGGAGATCGAGCGCCTGCGCGAACGCCGCGACCACCTGCCTTTCCTCGAGGACGTCGACCGCCGCTACCGCTCGCGGGTGCCGACCTCGGCGCCGGCCACGCGCGCGGTGATGCTCTGCCTGATGGACGTGTCCGGCTCGATGGACGAGCGCAAGAAGGACCTGGCCAAGCGCTTCTTCGCGCTGCTCTACCTGTTCCTGGAGCGCAAGTACGGCCATGTCGACGTGGTGTTCGTGCGCCACACCGAGACCGCCGAGGAGGTCGACGAGGAGCGCTTCTTCCACGACCCGCAGACCGGCGGCACCCTGGTCCAGCCGGCGCTGGAACTGGCCTACCGCATCATCCAGGAGCGCTTCGCCGGCCCCGACTGGAACGTCTACGTCGCGCAGGCCTCCGACGGCGATTGCACCAGCGAGGACGGCCGCAAGAGCGCGGCCTACCTGGGCCAGGAACTGCTGCCCCTCGTGCGCTACTTCGCCTACATCGACATTCCCAGTTCCAGCGGCTGGTTCAACCGCGCCTCCGACCTGTGGCAGAGCTACGACGCCATCCAGGGCCCGGCCTTTGCCCGCCGGGCGGTGCACGACCGCAGCGACATCTGGCCGGTATTCCGTGAACTCTTTGCCCGAAAGCAGGCCGCATGATGGGAAGCGTCGACGACACCCTGGACAAGCAGCGTCCCTGGCCCAAGCTGCTGACCAAGCCCAGCGTGCCGATGCCGCGCCTGGACGTGGTGCGGCGTTCGGCGCCGATCGCCACCGGCACCGAGTGGACGCTCGGGACGCTGGAGAAATTCGACCATGCCATTGCCGCGCACGCCCGGCGGCTGGGTCTCGATACCTACCCCATCCAGTACGAGATGATCACGGCCAGCCAGATGCTCGACCTGTGCTCCACGGTCGGCATGCCGGTGCACTACTCGCACTGGAGCTTCGGCAAGCAGCTGCTGTCGCAGGAACACGGCTACCGCAAGGGCATGACCGGCCTGGCCTACGAGATCGTCATCAACACCTGCCCGGCCATCGCCTACCTGATGGAGACCAACACCCTCGCGCTGCAGGTGCTGGTGATGGCCCACGCCGGCTACGGGCACAACGCCTTCTTCAAGACCAACTACCTGTTCCGGCAGTTCACCCAGGCCGACGCCATCCTCGACTACCTGCAGTTCGCCCGCACCTTCGTGCAGGAGTGCGAGGAGCAGTACGGCTGGCGCGAGGTCGAGTCGGTGCTCGACTGCTGCCACGCCCTGGCGCCCTACGGCGTCGACCGCTACCGCCGGCCGCAGCGGCTGTCGGTCAAGCGCGAGCGGGCGCGGCTCAACGACCGGCTCAAGTTCGCCGAGAAGCACTACAACGCCGATTTCGCCCACCTGCACATGGACGAGCGCGAAGCCGGCGGTCCCGATGCCGGCCTGCCGGCCTTCGATCCGCAGGAGAACCTGCTGTATTTCAACGA
>Ga0181528_10000752_pt1 | contig 21499 bp, 18 predicted proteins | sample PEATcosm2014_Bin_47_FD_119742 | JGI IMG/M metagenome (GOLD analysis project Ga0181528, IMG submission 119742) | Peatland microbial communities from MTU Mesocosm Facility, Houghton, MI, USA - PEATcosm2014_Bin10_10_metaG | ecosystem: Environmental > Terrestrial > Soil > Wetlands > Peat | place...
AGCTGATCGTCGTAGACGGCGCGGGTATCGTGGAGCAGGCGGCCAATCAGCGTGGACTTGCCGTCATCGACGCTGCCCGCTGTGGTGAAGCGGAGCATCTCGCGACCCAGATGAGCGTCGAGGAATTCCTGAAAGTTGTTGTGTGTTTCAAGGACGGGAGTGGCCATCAGAAATATCCCTCCCGCTTCTTGGCTTCCATTGAACCTTCTTCGTCGTGATCGATGACACGATTCTCACGCTCGGAGCGGCGAAAGCTGAGCAGTTCTTCGATAATCTCCGGCACGGTTGTCGCATCGGATGCAATGGCTCCGGTGCAGGGCATGCAGCCCAGCGAACGCATCCGGCAGCGAACGCGCTCGATTTTTTCTCCGGGCAGCATGGGCGTATTTTCGTAGGCGACAATCAACGAGCCGCCACGGCGGATAACATTGCGTTCTTCAGCGAAGTAGAGCGGAACGATGGGGATTTTTTCCGCATGGATATAAAGCCAGACATCGAGTTCTGTCCAGTTAGAGAGCGGGAAGACGCGAATGGACTCACCTTTGCGCAGCCGCGAGTTATAGAGGCTCCATAACTCGGGGCGTTGATTTTTCGGATCCCATTGGCCGGCGGGGTCGCGGAAAGAGTAGACGCGTTCCTTGGCGCGGGATTTCTCTTCATCGCGGCGCGCGCCGCCGAAGGCTGCATCGAATCCACCTTCTTCGAGCGCATCGAGCAGGGAGCGGGTCTTGAGCAGGCCGCAGCAATTCTGCGTGCCGAGCTTCTGCGGGTTTGCGCCCTCGGCCAGTGCTTCTTCGTTTCTGTGAACGAGGAGCTTGAAGCCTAATTCTTTCGCGTAGTTATCGCGGAAGGAGATCATCTCCGGGAATTTGTAACTTGTATCGACATGCAGCAGCGGGAAGGGAATGGGTCCGGGGAAAAAGGCCTTCTGCGCAAGGCGCACCATGACGGAAGAATCCTTGCCGATGGAGTAGAGCATGACCGGGCGGGCGAACTCCGCCATAGCCTCACGCAGGATATGAATGCTCTCCGCTTCGAGGGCGCGTAGGTTGTTCAATGCAGGGATAGGGTGATCTACATTTTCCTGCTGTGCTGCAAACGAATTACTCGGCGCCAGTGTGGCCACAACAACTCCATTTCATCTTGAACCTCTGCCAAGAACCAAATTGGGTACAAATGTATATCAATCTCTGCTTCATGCTGTTGCTCCCAGGCCCCAGCGACGCTCGAACCAGCGCTCCAGCGAGCGGAAGAGGAGTCCATCGACAGCCCAGCCGATGAGAACGATCAGCAGCATCACGGCCAGCACCATGCTCATATCACTATTATCGCGCCCCATCATCAGCAACTGGCCGAGGCCGAGGCCGGCGACGATCATTTCGCCGGAGACCAGCGCGCGCCAGGCAAAGGCCCATCCCTGCTTGAGGCCGCTGACCAGGTGGGGAAGGCTCGCAGGCAGCAGCACGTAGACAAAAAGCTTCCATCCATACGCGCCGAGGTTGCGCCCAGCCATTGAATAGATGCGGGGAATGGCGTGACGCCCGGATTCCATGCTGATGGTGATGGAGAGAACCGAACCGGTAATCACGACAAAGTAGATGGATTTTTCGCTGAGCCCAAACCACAGCATGGCCAAAGGGAGCCAGCAGATACTGGGCAGGCTTTGCAGGCTGGTAAGCAGCGGGCCGACCGTTTCTTCGAGGAACTTGCTGCTGGCGATGCCGAAGCCGAGGGCCATGCCCAGAACGACTGAGATGGCATAGCCGATGACAACGCGCCTCATGCTGATGCCAATCGCAATCCAGAAGCTGTGGTCGGCAAAGCCATCCCGCAGGGATTGCCAGACATCGAGCGGGGCGGGGAGCAGATACGGCGGCCAGATGCGCGCATGAGCGATCAGCGCCCAGGCAGCGAGCAGCGATCCGTAGAAGAGCAGGTTCTTAAAAATTCTGTGCATGGCCATACTCCGCTGCAACTGCCTTGTTGATCTCGGCGCGCAGTTCTTCGAGGATTCCGCCGGACAACTTCGCCACCCGGGCATCTTCAATGTGCCGGGGACGGGGCAGATCGATTTCAAATTCGCTGCGAATGGTTCCGGGGCGATAGGTCATCAGCAGAACGCGGGTGCCGAGGCGCACCGATTCGCGCACGTTGTGTGTAACGAAGACAATGGTGCATCCGGTCTCTCTCCAGATGCGCTCCAGCTCATCGTGCAGCATGTCGCGGGTCTGCGCGTCGAGCGCGGCGAAGGGCTCATCCATGAGCAAAACGCTGGGCTGCGTGGCCAGGGCGCGGGCGATGGCCACGCGCTGGCGCATGCCGCCGGAGAGCTGATGGATATAACTGTCGCGAAAGCCGGAGAGGTGGACGAGTTGAAGATATTTCTCCACGCGCTCCTTGCGCTCACGGCGGCCGATGCCCATCATCTTCATGCCGAACTCGACGTTGCCGCCGACGGTGAGCCAGGGAAAGAGTCCATGCTCCTGGAAGATGAGGATGCGGTCGGTACCGGGACCGGTAACAATCTGGCCGTTGACTCGAACCTCGCCCCGCGAGGGAAATGCCAGGCCCGCGATCAGGGAGAGCAGCGACGACTTGCCGCATCCCGAAGGGCCGACAATGCAAAGAAACTCGCCGGCGCGAATATCCAGATTGATGTCGTTGAGCGCCACGAGCCGCGGTCCTTTGCGGGACTCGAAACTCTGTTCTATGGCGGCCAGGCGAATGCTCGCAGGAGATGCTTCATATCCGCTCAAATGGCGGGGATGCACTACATGCAAGGTTTCTTTGGGTTCCAGGGGAGATAACTGAGCTGCACTCATGGAATCACCTTTTTCTTCTTTTCGGCTAACACTTGATTGAGCAGGTTGAGGTCATACAAACCGGATAGGTCGGGCAGGCGGCGAATCAAGCCCGCCTGCACGGATTGCTGCGCCGAGGAGGCGAGGGAGCTGCGCACGGGATCCCAGGTCGGAGTCATGCGGGCAAAGGCTTCGTCCAACTCGGCGGCAGGCAACGCCTTGCCGGTAGCTGCCTGTATCTCTGAATTCAGCAGCTTCTTGGCGTCGGCGGGGTGCGTATTGATCCAGTCGGTGACATCGACATGGGTGCGCAGCCATTGCTTGACCACCTCGGGATGCTGGCGGAGGAAATCTGTTCGCACGATCAGTTGCGCGCTGATAAACTGCCCGCCGGGCCAGAGCTGGCGTTCATCGATGAAGAGCCTTCCGTGGCCTTCGTGAATCAGCCGCGTGGCCCAGGGCTCCGGCGCCCATGCGGCGTCGATTTCACCTTTTACGAACAGGGTCAGCTGGTCGGGGTTGGCCAACGGCAGCACCTGTACATCGCCGCCTTTGTCCGTAGTATTCAGTCCCTGCGAATGCAGCCAGGCGCGGAGGGCTACATCCTGGGTGTTGCCGAGTTGCGGGGAGGCGACGCGCTTGCCATGAAAATCGGAGGGCTTGTTGATGCCCGCTCCGTCGCGCACGATCAGCGATGCGCCGCCGCTTGACGCGCCGGCGACCACGCGCAACGCTTCACCGTGGGATTGAATGTAGCCGTTCAGCGTGGGACTGGGGCCGATGTAAGCCAGATCGAGCGCGCCGGCGAAAATAGCCTCCACCACGGAGGGCCCAGCGTTGAACTGCTTCCACTCCACGCGGAAGCCGGGGCCAAGCGAACGCTCAAAGTCGCCCTGGGTCCGCCCGACAAGCGCTTGTGAGTGGGAGATGTTCGGGAAGTAACCGACGCGCACCGGCAACTGCGATTGGGCGTTGGAAGCTATTCCCGTCAATGCTGCCGTGAGTAGAAGAATTCTGGATAAATGCGCTGTCGCGCTGTTCGCGCCGGAGCGATGACCAGAAAAGTCGCGGCCGCGTATAGATGTGCGTATTGAACTGAAAGTGGGCACGGGCATCCTGTTTTTTTGAAGATCGCCAAGGGCGATATTGGATGGGACAGCAAAATCGTGACAAGCCAGCGGGCGCTAGCGACAACAGAGACAACAACAGGCGATTTTGGTCAGGATCATCCGCATAATTAGAACGCGCAGTGGTTGAAGTGTATCGTCCCCGGCACGAAATGTCAAAGATTTCCACAACAATCGCTGCGGCGCCGTGACAGTGAGAGCTTGCATGAAGATTCCAGTAATTCATTGATTATTTGACTCTTAGACAAGCTTTCCGGGGAGGCATGCTATTTTCGCGTTCCCTTTCCCGATCTGCCAAAATTGAAAGCTGACGCATGAAACCATGCGCGGCCCTCGAATTGGCTGGGCGGGGCATCGGCGGTTGCGTCCCGTTTGTCAGGCCGCAGAATCGGGTCTATTTCCGCTTGCCTGTTCTCCGGACTCCTGTAGAGAGGTTCTGCCGCGGCGCAATACCGGCAACGGACGACAGCTTTCGAGGGCAAGGAATCATTGGCTCCGGATGGACCGCAACCGCTGCTGTACAGTTTTAACTCAGCGGCATTCTCGCTCCTTTAATGAAATGATTTGCGGATTCCGTGAAGCCGGACCTCCAATCGCAATCTGCGCGAGCCTCGATTATCATCAAAATGTCTCCAATATCCGTTATGAATTGGTTATTTACAAGATAGTTAACAAGTAACAGGTTCTCCTTGATTGGAGCGGGGAAAGGCGTACTTCCCCCATGACAAAAAGAAGATTTTTGCAAAATTTTGCTTGACGAACCCCAATGCCCAGCCTAATCTGGCCCCTCGCCGTAGTTGTGGCGAATGTTTGTTGTGGATCCGCATCCCCAAACCGATCCGCGGATTCTTCACTTAGCGCGCAGCAGTACGACTTCGTCGGTCAAGATACGCCCCATTGCGGCGGGAGGAGAACTATGTCCAGCGTTTACAGCTACCCTGGCGTTTATATCCAGGAACTGCCCAGCCCGGTTCATTCCATCACCGGCGTGGCCACGTCGATCGCGGCATTCGTGGGCTACACCGCCAGCGGCATCGACAACCGGGCGCAAGCCATCTACAGCTTCTCTGACTTTCAGCGGCTCTTCGGCGGGCTGGCATCCAACAGCGAAGTCAGCTACGCGGTGCAGCAGTTCTACCAGAACGGCGGCTCACAGGCGTATGTGGTGCGCACGCCGATGCACTACACCACTCCCGCGCAAGGATACGCGCAAGTGGTCTTTGGCCCGGTGGGAAGCCGGATCGGCTTCGAGTCGTTGAGCAGCGGGCAGTGGGCCAATGGCCAATTGCTGATCGACATCGATGTCCAGGGCCTGAATCTGTCCCCTGTGACGGGAGACCCCTATTCGTTCAACCTGACCACCACCAACCTGGCGAACGGAACCACGGAGTATTTTCCCGCGCTTACGCTCAACAGCAACCTGCAGAACTTTATCACCACCGTGATCAATGACGTGGACAACGGATCGCAGTTGGTGAACGTGAACCCCTTGACAACCAGCATTCCCGCGACGCTTTCCGCAGCCGATGCCTTGGAGGTAACCGGCCTTTTGGGCGGGGCGATCCCCTCGCAACCGGTGACCGTGGGGGGCGTGACCTCGAACTACCTGACCGGCGTCAACATCGATCTTGGCGGCGGCGTCACCACAACGGTGATTACTGTGGCGACGAACCCGGTGGCCGGCAATACGTTGACGATCAACGGGACAGTGGTAACTTTTGAGACCTCGAACGCGACGGGGAATCAGGTAAACATTGGCGCCAACGCGACGGCGACGGCGACGGCGCTGTTCACGATGCTGGCGGCCTCGGCCGATGCCAACCTCTCGAAGGCGACCTACACCAACCCCAGCGCCGGCGTGGTGCAGGTAACAGCGAAACCGGGACAGACGATTACCGCGGTGGCCAGCGTGGCCACGTCGATCACCTTTGTGAACAACGGGGCAACGGTGGCTGCCGCGGATTGCTATCTGACCCTCACGCCCCCGGCGCGCTCCGCGACCGCAATTACCACGGGAACGCCGCTCTCCATCCGCGTCATCAGCAGCGGCCAGGCGATTCCGCAGACCGTGCAGGGCCTCGCCTCGCAACTGCAGCAGGCCATCAATCAGGCTCTGGCCATCAGCATCTCCGGCGCGTCTGTGGTTTGCTCGGCCGCGCCCATCGGCACCACCGGCAGCCTGGGCATTCGAGTGAACGCGCTGCTGCCCAATCAGCCGGACGGAATCATCAACTTCAGCGACCCGTTGACCGGCCCAACCACCGCCACGGCGCTGGGGCTTACGAGCGCCACGCTCACATCGAGCAACGCAGCCCACTATGCGCTGGGTTCCGGCATTGGCGTCACGCCGCTGCCAGTGCAGGGCCAGGAGTTCTCCTCGACGCAGGCAGTGGCTCCGGTTGGATTGCCCTACAGCACCGAACTGATCGGCAATCCGCAGGCCTTCAGCGGTATCTACGCGCTGCTGAAGGTACCGGGCTTCAACCTGCTGTCAATCCCCGAGGCGGCGCGCGCGTTGCCGGGCAGTCCCAGTTCGCTGGACCCGAACATCAACCCGGTGCAGATTTACTCCTCTGCCATTACGCTTTGCGATCAGGCGCGGGCGATGCTGCTGATCGATCCGCCCCCTTATGTGACCACGGTTGCCGGCGCGGTGGATTGGATCAGCAGCAACATTGGAGTTTCGAATGCCAATGGCGCGGCGTTCTGGCCGAGGCTGCGGCTTGCAGACCAGTTGAACAACGGGGCGCTGCGCACCTTTGCTCCCTCCGGACTTGTGGCAGGCGTCTATGCCAACACCGACGGAACCAGCGGAGTGTGGAAGGCGCCCGCCGGGATCAATGCGTCGCTGAACGGCGTACAAAACATGACCTACCAGTTGAGCGACGCCGAAAATGGCGTACTGAATCCGCTGGGCCTGAACTGCTTCCGCACCTTCCCGATTTATGGGCCGGTGCTATGGGGAGCCCGGACTCTCTTTGGCGCGGACGCGATGGCCAGCCAGTGGAAGTATGTGCCGGTGCGCCGTACCGCGCTCTTCCTGGAGTCGAGTCTCTACCAGGGCACGCAGTGGGTGGTCTTTGAGCCGAATGACGAGCCGCTCTGGGCGGCGATCCGGCTCAATGTCAGCTCGTTTATGCAGACCTACTTCCTGAAGGGCGCATTTGCCGGGACGACTCCCGACGAGGCGTACTTTGTGAAGTGCGACAGCGAAACCACGACGCAGGCCGACATCGACAACGGGGTGGTCAACATTCTGGTTGGCTTCGCTCCGCTGCTGCCGGCTGAATTTGTCGTGATCCAGATTGAGCAGTTGACAGGACAGGCAGGCTCGTAGCTGCTGTCCAGAAGCCGCGCGATGAGTTATGTCGCAGAAACCCAATAGTAACGAAAGGACAAGGGAGAGATCATGGCGGAGTTCACAGTCAATGCGCAGCGTTTCGATCCGTACAAGAACTTCAAGTTCCGTCTCAAGTGGGATGGGCAATATGTGGCCGGGGTGAGCAAGTGCTCGGCGCTCAAGCGCACCACGGAAGTGGTGAAACACCGCGAGGGCGGCGATCCCAGCACCAGCCGCAAATCTCCGGGCAAGAGCGATTTTGCGCCCATCACGCTGGAGCGCGGCGTAACCCACGACCTGGCCTTCGAGGCCTGGGCGGCAAAGGTCTGGCAGGTGAAGGCGGGTCTCGGCAAAGAGGTCTCGCTGAAGGATTTCCGCAAGGACGTGATTCTGGACTTCTACAACGAGGCTGGGCAGTTGGCGATCAGCTACAAGATCTTCCGCGCCTGGGTCTCGGAGTACACGGCGCTGCCCGATCTGGACGCCAACGCCAACGCCGTCGCGATTCAGCACATCGTGCTGGAGAACGAAGGCTGGGAGCGCGATACCTCGGTCATGGAACCGACCGAGATCAGCTACACTTCGACCGCGGCATAATGCGGTTCTCCAATTTTCGTGGAGTGGTTGAAGCTGTGCAAGGCGGCTTTTTACTGAGAAGGAGCCGCTTGAGAGCATCAACTTCGCTCCAGACCGATTGGAGAACCGCAGGAGCGGTTCTGTTGCCTTGGGAAAAAGGCGAGTGAGCGGCTTCGGCGCTGTTGCGCGGCTAATTGCGCAGCAGCGTCATTGCACGGCGCTCGTTCATCGTCTCACCATTCCCCGTTTCCCCGATGGGAACGCAGGAGCCAGAGCCATGCACGCACTCAACGGCGAAGAGTTATTGATTGCCTGGGAAGGTTCGCGTCAGCAGCCGGAGCAGGAGACAGCGCTCTGCTTGCTGGCATTGGCGTTGCCGGAGCGGTCGTTTGGCGAGCTTGCCGCCATGCCGTTAGGGGAACGCAATGCGCTGCTGCTGGAGTTGCGCGCAGGCACGCTGGGCCGCTCGATGGAGGGCCGCGCAGTTTGCCCGGAGTGCGGGATGCAACTGGAGTTTGAACTGGACGCGCGGCAACTGGCGCGCGGCTTGCGCGAGCAAATCCAGGCGAACAGCGGGAAGCTGGAAGGATTTGCAATGCGCCCCGTGAATACGCAGGATTTGCTGGCCTGCGCACGGGCAGCAAACGAGGAAGATGCGCGATCGATGTTGCTGGAACGGACAGTGAGCTTGCAGGAAGCAGAGCCGGGCCGAGAACAGCTTCAGAGTTTGCCGGCGCAAGAGTTGAACGCAGTGATAGAGCAGTTCGACCGGCTGAATGAAGCGGCAGAGATTCAAGTGCAGTTGCAGTGCGCCGGATGCGCGGCGCGTCCACGGCTTGATCTGGACATTGCGCATTATCTTGCGCGCGAGATTACCGGGGCCGCGCGGCGCTTGATGGCAGAGATTCATGAATTGGCCAGCGCCTACGGCTGGAGCGAGGAATCAATAGCGCGAATGAGCGGCGCGCGGCGGGCTGCTTATCTGGAGATGCTGAACGCATGAGCGGAGTTCTGGACAGAATGGCGAAGCGGGCGCTGGGCGCGCTGCCCAAGGTGGAGCCACGGAGCGCGCCGCTCTTTGCGCCTGCGGCTGCTGGATTGGCGGGCGTGGGGTCTCATGATTCCGGCATTCAGGAAGTCTCGGCCGAGGTGGAGAGTTCACGCGGCGGTGTTGACCGTTGGCAGCGCAGTAGACAGCGATTGAGCGAGGAGGGCCGATTGCGCAACCAGCCCGGCGAGAATTTGCAGGAGATTCCTGTACGCGGAGCAATACGGCCAGAGAGTCCGGCGCCCGCGCGCGCGAATGCCGGCGGCCCGGAATCTGCAATCTGGGAATCAGCAATCACGGAGCCGCGATCATCTCAGACGCAGATTCCGCGCGAAGCAGCGGCGCGGAGCGGAGCAGCAACTGAGAACCCCGCTCAGCAACGGCAATTGCGCTCCGGTCAACGCATCGAAGAGCAGGCCGGAAAATTAGAGGCGGAAGAAGAACGAGAAGCCGAGGGAGTAGCGGGCGTAATCGAGCAGCGAAAGACCTCAGGGCCAACAGCCGGCGCTCGGGCAACAACGGAGGGGCGCGCAGTGGGTGAAGTTCTCGAGCGGGGGGAAGCGCGCCAAGAGGCGATCCTTACCTCAGCACTCATTGAACGCATTGTTGAAGTGGAAAAGGCTCAGGAACGCAGCGAAGAACTTGAACTGGCTGTGCGACCCGGTGCAAAGACAGCGACGCAACAGCGACAGCCCGAGCAGAGAATCGCGGCGCGTAACGAGACAAAAGCTTCCCTTCCAGATGCGCCGGCCGAACAGAAGACAGAGATTCATATTTCTATCGGCAGCATTGAACTGCGCGCTCCGCGCGTCGAAGCCCGTCCGCAGGCAGCGCCTTTCCGCCCGCGGCTCACATTGAACGACTTTTTGCGCCGTAAGCCGGAGGCAGGAAGATGAGCGATTATCTGGCGGTAGGCGGCGTAAGCGCGGTATTAAAGGCGTTGTTGAACACGGGACTCTCCGAGGGCGGGCCGGCTACGGTTCTGGTTTCGCCGCCGGGCATCACCAACAAGGCGCCGGACCTGATTGTCACCGGACCGGATGAGCCGGCGCAGCTCAATCTCTTCATGTATTACGCCAGCATCAATCCGGCGCTGCGCAACATGGGGCTGCCGTCGATGAATGCGAGCGGAGCTCAGTTGAGCAATCCGCCGCTGGCCATCAATCTGCATTATCTGGTCACTGCGTATGGGGCCAATCCATTCGATCCGGAGATTCTGCTGGCTTTTGCGATGCAGGTCTTTCATAACACGCCGGTGGTGCCGCGCAGCGTAATTCAAACGGCATTGACGGCGCTCTCGACAGGCAGCCCCTCAACAGAGCAGCAGTTGATCTCAGCGAGCACGCTGGCTAACCAGATCGAGCACATCCGCATCACGCCCGAGGCGCTGACTACGGAAGAGATTTACCGCTTGTGGACGGCTTTCCAGACCAGCTACCGGCCCACCACTTCATACCAGGTATCTGTCGTCGTGATTCAGGATACGAGCGGCTACCAGTCAAATCTTCCCGTGCAGAACCGTTCTCTCGTGGCGCTGCCTTCCATCGGCCCGGTGATCTCCGGCGTTTCACCGACAATGGTTGCGCCCGGCCAGATTCTCACCATCAACGGCAGCAACTTCCTCAGCGGCGCACCCTCGAATACGATGGTCTCCTTCGATGAAGGCGCGCCGGTTCCGGTCTCCACGGTACAAGGCAACTGCGTTCGCGTGATTGTGCCCAACACGCTGGAGGCGGGTATCTGCAATGTGCGGGTGATGGTCAATGTCACTTTTCCGTCTTCGCCCACGCCGCATCCCTGCTTCGCCTCGAATCCGGTTCCCTTCCAGTTGATTCCGGTGATTCAGAAGCCGACTCCTACGCCGGTTCCTCCCGCGCCGCTCTATTCGGTCGCGCAGGGCGGAACACTTACCGTCACAGTCACGCCGCCGGTCGGCAACCAGCAAACTGTTGTGGTCTACATCGGCAATCAGGCGATCTTGCAGGCACAAGGGCCGCTTGGTCCGCCGAGCACTTCGACGACAGTTGCCGTCACCGTGCCAGCCACCATTGCCGTGGGAACTTATGCGCTCCGTGTTGAGGTGGATGGCGCGCAAAGCCAACTGATGCAGGACATCACGGTTGGCAGCCCCACCTTTGGCCAGTGGCTGCCGCAAGTGGGGGTGATCGCATGATGATCGGCCAGGATCATGAGACCGTCCTCAACGAGTTGCAGTCTCCCGAGGTGTTTGCCCCGGCAGCGCTGGATCATGAAGCGCCGGAGTTGGAAGACGGCGAACCGCTTCGACCTTTCATTGTCGATTCAGCAGCCGGAAGCGCGGAGCAGCGGAACTCGGAGACGGACACCGGCGCTACCGATGCAAGCGAATCCACATCGCTGTGGAGGGAGCTGGAACGTGTCTACCGGAGGCTTGCAGGCCAGGGCGGCCAGAACGAGAATTTTGCCGCCGCGCAACAACCAGCGCTACCCGAGCACTGGAATCCTTTAGCCAAGCTGAGCTCACTTTTTGGCCTGAGCGATTTCGAGTTGGATATTCTGTTGCTCACGGCTGGCGCGGCGCTTGATCGCCGCTTCAGCGCGGCCATCGCGGCAGTGCAACCGGAGTTACCTGTACCAACGCTCGGCATGGCGACCGCTGTCCTTGAAAATCCCCACTGGAGCGCGCTGAGCCGGATGCGTCCTTTGCGCTACTGGCGGCTGATCGAGATTGGACCCGGCCCGCTGCTGCAGGCGCCGGTCAGTATCGACGAAAGAATTCTGCAATATTTGCTTGGCGTGCCGGCGACGGACGAACGTCTCGAGCTGGTCTTCAATGCTCTTGCGGAAGACGAGGAAGAAAACCTAGAAGCACACTCGAATGCATGGAGCGCGGAGCTGCAGGAGGCGGCCACGCGCGGAGCGCTGCATTGGAGGCGGGCCTCGCATGGGCCAATTCTGTTGACTGGGAGCCGCGCCAGTGAACGCACAGCACTCTTCCGCGCCAGTTGCCGCATTGCCGGCCTTCACTCCTGGGTGCTGGATGCGGCGGATTTGCCGGAAGCTCCGACGGATCGCGAGCGGCTGGCCCGGGCCTTTACGCGCGAGGCCGCACTGTGGCCTGCGGCGCTGCTGATCAGGACAGACCGTCTGGAGTCCGCGCCAGTGCTCGACGCATGGTTGCGCCGCGTCACGGCGCCGGTAGCCGTGGATGTTGAAACCGGCGCGGCCGCAGAGCGGCTCAGCGGACAGCGCATCCCTGCGCCATCGCTTGGCTCCGCGGAGCGCAAGACGATCTGGCAACAGCGGCTCGGCCCGCTTGCCGAAGTCCTGGATGGCCACCTTGACTCAATCGTCGAGGCCTTTGCGCTGGACGCCAAAGAGATACGCGAGACGGCAGAAGCAATCGAGGAGGATGCGCTGCTCCATGCCAACCGCGCGCCCAACAGCGTACGCGACGCGAACGATCTGGGCGCGGCGGCATGGAGGCTGGCGCGCACCTCGGCGCGGCGCTCGCTGGATGAGTTGGCGACGCATGTCGAGACCAGTTCCAATTGGCAGGATCTGGTTTTGCCCGAGGCGCAGACCAGCATCCTGCGGCAGATTGCGGTTCATGCCCGTCATGCGTCGGTGGTGCATGGCGACTGGGGTTTTGGCGCGCTCTATGCGCGTGGCCTGGGGCTTTCCGCGTTGTTCTCGGGGCCAAGCGGCACCGGCAAGACAATGGCCGCCGGAGTGTTGGCGCGGGAACTTGACCGCGATCTTTATCAGATCGATCTGGCTACGGTTGTGAGCAAGTACATCGGCGAGACGGAGAAGCATCTGCGCAAGATCTTCGATGCAGCCGAGCGCAGCGGCGCGATTCTGCTCTTCGACGAGGCCGACGCGCTCTTCGGAAAGCGCAGCCAGGTGCGCGACAGCCACGACCGCTACGCCAACCTCGAAGTCAGTTATCTGTTGCAGCGCATGGAGTCCTATCGCGGCATCGCGATTTTGACGACGAACATGCAGAATGCGCTGGATACGGCCTTTCAGCGGCGTCTGCGCTTCGTGGTGCAGTTTCCGTTTCCCGATCCGCCGAGCCGCGAGCGCATCTGGCGCAAGGTCTTTCCCGCTGCCGCGCCTACGGAGAGCCTGGATTACGAGAAGCTGGCGCAACTCAACGTTACCGGCGGCGCGATTCGCAACATTGCATTGCTCAGCGCTTTTCTTGCAGCGCATGAAGGGAGCGCGATCACTATGCGCCACATGCTGGAGGCCTCGCATACCGAATACGCCAAGCTCGACAAACCGTTGTCTCCGGCTGAAACCAGGGGGTGGGCATGAAGGCTCTGCATCTGCACATCGACCGCATTGTGGTGGAGGGATTGTCCGAATCCGGCCAACGGCGCTTCGCCCGCGTGCTGGAATCGCAATTGCAGGCGTTGGCGGAGAGCGGCATTGCGGATCACTTCACGCGCAATACCCGCAAGCGCCTCCAGGCTTTGGATGTTGGACAACTGCGCGCTGGAGCAACTGCCGAGCAAGCTGCCGCGCAGGTGATTCGATCGATTCGTCAGAGCGTATTTGGCAAGGGACAAGCGGGGCAAACGGAACAAGCGGCGCGGCCTTCCGTTGCGGCATCTGCACCAATGAAGTCTGGCGGCGGGGAGGCGCGCACCCATGCCTAATGTCTCGCCATTGCTGATGAAGGGCGCGATTCTGGTGCTGGAGCCGAATACCGGCATCCCGCTCTACACGATCAATCTGCAATACAACCCGGAAAACATTCGCCGCAGCCTGCAGCCGCAGAGCGTCGGCGATCAGCCGGACCGCACGGAAGTGCTGCGCCTGAAAGGCCCGCCGATCGAGACGATTCACTGCGATGTGGAGATTGACGCGACCGATCAGTTAGCCGCGGGCGACGCGGCAACGATGAACTTCGGCATCGCTCCGCAGCTTTCAACATTGGAGTTGCTGGTCTATCCAACCAGCGCTGTGCTGATTGCGAACGAGGTGTTGTCGGTGGTCGGCACCATCGAGATTCTGCCCATGTCGTCGAACCTGACGCTCTTTGCCTGGGGAGCGAATCGCGTATCGCCGGTGCGACTCACGGGTATCGAGATTACCGAGGACGAGTTCGATCCGCAATTGAATCCGATCCGCGCCAAGGTCTCGTTGTCAATGCGCGTGTTGAATGTCAACGATGTCGGCTTCCTGACTCCGGCGGGCGCGATGTACATGGCATATCAGATGGGCAAGGAAACGATGTCGCAGCAGTAACGGTTTGCGGTCTCAAGTCACTCTGAGCAGGAAGGGATTGTATGGATAACGCACTCTCGGCATTGGTTCAATCAGGGGTCGGAACGGGCGCGCCCACCAATCCCAGCAGCCGTTACTACGGAACCGGGACAGAGCAATACACGATGCCGAATGGAACGGTGGTTTCGTATCTTTCACGGCGCATTATTCCTCCGACGAGTGTTTACACCAAGACGCAGAACTACAGCGTGGTGGTTGGCGACAGGCTCGACAATCTGGCCGCGCGCTTCCTCGGCGATCCGATCCTCTTCTGGATGATTGCCGATGCGAATGGCGCGGAGAATCCCGACGATCTGACTGCGACGCCCGGTACGGTGATTCAGATACCGCTGGTGAGCGGCATTCCCGCAGGAGCGCGCAATGGTTAGTCCGCTTTATCTGACGTTGCTGATCGGGCCGATGGAGCCTCTGCCGGCGCCGAAGCCGCTTGCGGACGCGCTTGTCTCCGTGAAGGTTGACGAGAGCGCGACGGGGCAGAGCGGCTTTGAGCTGGTTTTTACCCTGGCGGACAAAGGGATTCTGGAAACATTCTTTCTGCTTGCCGGCGGCGCGCCGCTGCCCATCATTCGCGTGGTTCTGCTGGCGACATTTCCCGGCATTCCGCAAGTGCTCATCGACGGTGTTGTTCAGCATACCGAGGTGCATCCCGATGCAATGACCGGCTCGTCCAAGCTGGTTGTAAAAGGCAAGGACCTGACCGCGCTGATGGATCTGTTCGACTTGAGCGGCCTGCCCTATCCGGGGATGACCTCTGACCTGCGCGCGCTTGTGATCCTGGCTAAATATGCGATGTTCGGCGTTGTGCCGGAAGTGATTCCAGTGCCCGCGCCGGATATACCGATTCCGCTGCTGACCATCCACTCGCAGAAGAAGACCGATTACGTCTACCTGAAGCACCTTGCCGAAGAAGTCGGTTATGTCTTTTATATGATCCCCGGCCCGTTCCCAGGACAGAGCCAGGCCTATTGGGGACCGCAGGTGCGCATCGGGATGCCGCAGACCGCGCTGTGCGTGAATCTGGATACGTGGACCAATGTAGAGAGCCTGAATTTCAGCTATGCGCCGGAGACGGCAGTGCTGCCGATCGTCTTGATTCAGGACCCGATCACCAAGGTTCCGATTCCGATTCCGATTCCGCCCGTGACGCCGTTCAGTCCGCCGCTGGGCGCGGCCATCATGCCGCCGCAGACCACCAAGTGGCTGACCGGTACAGCCAACAAGAATCCGGCGATTGCGCTGATGCTGGGCTTTGCCAAGGTGACGGAGACCTGCGATACCGTAACCGGCGAAGGAACGCTGGATGTGATGCGCTATGGGCAGCCGCTGCGGGCGCGTAGCCTGGTGGGCGTGCGCGGCGCGGGCATTGCATTTGACGGAATGCATTTTGTGGACCAGGTCACGCACAACATCAAGCCAGGTGAGTACAAACAGAGTTTTGTATTGAAGCGCAACGCGCTGGTTTCAAACACACCGGTGGTGCCAACGCTGCCGTTCTGAATTGCAGCGAGTCAGCGGGTTAGCGAAAGACCGGCGAGGGAATCGAGAGAGGGCGCAACGTGAAAGGCGAGCATTACGGTAAATTTCGCGGAACGGTGATCGACAACGTCGATCCGATGTTGATTGGGCGCTTGATGGTGATGGTGCCGGACGTATCGAATGTGATTCCGTCCACATGGGCGATGCCTTGCTTCCCTTTTGCCGGAATACAGAATGGTTTTTTTGCCGTGCCGGAGATTGGTTCCGGTGTCTGGGTGGAGTACGAACAGGGCGATCCAGATTATCCGATCTGGTCGGGCTGCTTTTTTGGCACAGTGGCGGAGGTGCCCGCATTAGCTCTGGCTACGCCACCGGGATTGCAGGGCATTGTGATTCAGACAGTAGGACAAAACACGCTGATGATCAGCGATACGCCAGGACCGACAGGCGGATTCCTGTTGAAGACAACAGCAGGAGCGATGCTCTCGATCTCGGATACCGGGATCATCATCAGCAACGGGCAAGGGGCTTCGATTCTGATGGAAGGCCCCTCGATCACCATCAACGAAGGCGCGCTGGAGATTATCTGATGGCTGGATTTTTGTTGCATCAAGGAGCGGTCGTGATGTGCGCGCATGGCGGGCAGGCAATGCCGACTGTGCCGAATCCCCGGGTGCTGGTGATGGGGATGCCGACGGCGACGATCAGCGGTCCGTGGGTAGTTGCGGGTTGCCCGCTGGTTCCTCCGCCACTGCCGCCCTGCGTTACCGGCCAGTGGATGCTGGGGACGCTGCGGGTCACATCCCTGGGCCAGCCGTTGACAGTGCAATCGGGCGCCGCAGTTACCATGCCGGGCGGCGGAACGCTGCTGCCTGTGACGATGCAGACCCGCGTACAGGCCATGTGAGGAAACGATGAATCTTGCTTTTCCATTTTCGTTTGACACCACGGGCCGCACCGCGCAGGACGCGCTGGCCGATCATGTGAACGACATGATCGAGCTGATCCTGTTTACCTCGCCCGGCGAGCGCGTGAACCTGCCCACCTTCGGCAGCGGCACATCTCAACTTGTCTTTGCGCCCAACAGCGATGTGCTGGCCGCCGCGCAGCAGCAGGCGATTCAGGCCGGATTGCAGAACTGGCTCTCTGACCTGATCCGCGTGAATTCAGTGCAGGTGGTCACGCAGGATTCAACTTTACAGGTCACCGTGGTTTACACGCTGGTCTCGAATCAGCAGCAACAGTCGCAGCAGTTTCTCTATGGAGGGCCGACCCAATGATCGCCTTCTGCACCGACCAGCAGCGCCGCAATCTACTGCTGCAAACGCCCGGGATCAATGGGCTGGATTATCTCGAGGTCCTTGGCCCGGTCCAGGGCTGCGGGAATCAGCTCGCGCTGACCTTCCTGAAAGACGCGCGAGCACTTGTGCTGACGCCGGCGAATATCCTGCTGACCGGTGACACAGCGATCGAAGTCGGAGCGGTTCAGCTGGCCACCAACCAGGATCCGCTCACCATTCTTGTTGACCTCAACGGCAGCGGAGACTTTTCTCCCTACACGCTGACATTGGTCAACAGCACGGCCAACCTCGCTCCTTCGGGATTCAATGACCCGCCGGCGGGTATCGACTCGCAACTCAACACCGCGACCTTCTCGTTCAAAGCGTCGTGCCCCACGCCGGTCGATTGCCAGACGGCGCAGTGCTGCCCGTCCAATCTGGCAACGCCGCCGGATATACATTACCTCGCCCGCGACTTCGCCAGCATTCGCCAGGCGATGCTGGACCGCATCTCTGTGCTTGTTCCCACCTGGACGGAGACACACGAATCCGATCCGGGAATCACGCTTGTCGAGGCGCTGGCCTATGCGGCGGATCGTATCAGCTATCTGCAGGACGCGATCAACACCGAGGCGTATATCGGCACCGCGCGCAGCCGCATCTCGCTGCGCCGCCACGCCCGGTTAGTCGATTATTTTGTCGGCGAAGGCGCGAACGCGCGCGCCTGGGTTTGCCTCGCGGCCAGCAGCACAGTCACTGTGCCTTCGGGGACGCAATTCTATCCGCTGGTTCCCGGAGTCGCCGCGTCGATTGATCCGGTGCTTGATGGCTATCATGCGTCATTGCTCGAGGCCAGCCCCGGTCCGGTCTTCGAGAGCATGGAAGCGATCAAGATCTACCCCGAGCAGAACAGCATGCCGTTTTATACCTGGGGCGATGATAGTTGCTGTCTGCCGGTGGGCACCACCCAGGCCACTCTGGCTGGCGCTTTTACCTCGCTTGTCGCCGGCCAGGTTCTGATCTTCGAAGAGGCGCTCGGCCCGGTCACCGGCGAGCCCGCCGACGCCGATCCCACGCATCGTTGGGCGGTGCGGCTTACTTATGCATCGACGACAGATCAATCCGGCAGCGCTCTGGTTGATCCGGTGAATTCTACAGCCCAGCTCACCAACATCGCATGGAACGCCGCCGACGCGTTGCCGTTTCCGCTGTGCATTGCGGCAGTTACCAGCGCAGGTGTTCCCACGGTGGGCGTCTCGGTGGCGCTTGGCAATGTGGTTCCCGCCGATCAGGGAACATGGACGGAGAATGAGCCGATCGGCCAGGTTCCGCCCGCGCCTCCTACGCCCGTTGCAGGCGTAGGCTGTAATTGCTCCACGGTAACTGGAGCGGCGGCGCCGCGTCCCCGCTTTGAGCCTGTGCTGGCGAATCAGCCGCTCACTTTTGCCGTTCCTTTCTATCCGACGGTGAGCGTTACGAGCGTGACATTGACCGGCACGGTGGCGCAGATCACGGCGGTAAATACCTGCGTTGCGGGTGAAGTGGGAATCTTTGCCGGGCTAACGGGCGGCGATTGCGTGTTCTTGAACGGGCAATTGTTGACTGTGCTGTCCACAGGCCTGACGACCAGCGTATTTCAGGTTCCCTTCACAGGCGTGGCGGGCGGGCCTTACGCGCAGAAGAGCGGTACATTTTCACCGCTCAGCGCTCAGCAAGCGGCAAACCCTCCACTTCTGCTTCCGCCCTCGGCATCGAGCTTCCTCGCGCCGGATACTTCCACCGCGACGCCGCAGATCACCGTAGCCAGCGACGACGGCAACAACTGGGGCCCCGTGGAAGATCTGCTCAGCGAGGTTCAGGGCAGCCAAGGCTTTACTTCGTTCATCCCGGAGATCGAGTGGGACGGAACCGCGCATCTGCGCTTTGGCGATGGAACCTATGGCGCGGCTCCGAACGCGGGGGCCAACTTTACGGCAACCTACCGCACGGGCAACGGCTCGGCGGGCAATGTGGGCCGCGAGGCGCTGGCGCACTGCCTCTTTCAGGGGCCGGGAATCACGGGCGTGCGCAATCCACTGGCTGCCGCCGGCGGCGTTGACGCGGAGACGATGCAGCACATTGTGCAGGTAGCGCCGTTTGCCTTCCAAAGCCAGATGCGCTGCGTCACCGCGGCGGATTACGGCGCAATTGCCGCGACACTGCCGGGCGTCAGCGAGGCGCAGGGGACTCTGCGCTGGACCGGCTCCTGGTACTCGGCCTTTGTCAGCATCGACCCCACAGTCCCTGGAACCGACCTCACCTCGGAGGTAGAAACCAGCCTGGAGATGCTGCGCATGATGGGCACCGACCTGGTGGTGGAGAAGGCGATCTTCGTCGGCATCCGCATTGAACTGGAGATCTGTGTGTCGCCGAGCTTCTTCCCGGCGGATGTTTACGCTGCTGTCTGGAAGTTGCTGGTCACGGGCGATAGTTGCACCGGCACGCCAGGGATGCTGAATGCCGCGAATTTCCAGTTTGGCCAGACTGTTTATGCCAGCCCGATTTTTGCCGCCGCGCAACAGGTGATCGGCGTTGCGGCAGTTACGCTGCTGACTTTTGAGCGCATGGACCGGCCCACGCCAGCCGGAACCGCGCCTCCGACTCAACTCTTAATGGGCGCAACAGAGATTCCACGCTGCGACAACGACCCCAACCACGCCGATCACGGCCTGCTGGTGCTGACTATGGATGGTGGCAAATGAGCTGCGGATGCCAGGACACACAAGATCAACTCTGCGGATGCTGCGCGGGAGTGACGCAAGAGACGCCGGTCGCGGTGGTCAATCGCCCCGCGCTGCCGGCGATCAATTATCGCGTGGGAACCTATCCAACCTTCCTGGCCTCGATGGAGGCCGCGCTTTCCTCGTATAGCTATCCGGCGCTGGCCGGCCTGCGGACCCGCGACAGCGGCGACTTCTCGATTGCGCTGATTGACGCATGGGCCGAAGTGCTGGACATTCTCACCTTCTACACCGAGCGGCTGGCCAATGAAGCCTATCTGGGAACCGCGATTGAGGGCCGCAGCGTATTTGAACTGGCGCGCCTTGTCGGCTACAAGCCCTCGCCGGGAGTGAGCGCATCCACGGTGCTTGCGTTCACGCTCGCCACCGCGCCGGGTTCGCCGCCTGTTGTCTCCCTCCCTGCGGGAACCCGTGTGCAGAGCGTTCCGGGGCCGGGGCAGATGCCGCAGGTCTTTGAAACAGCCGCGGCGTTGACCGCAACCATTGCCAATAACGCGATCCCCGCGGCGACTTCGATTCCCTGGGTGCTCAAGGGAGGCGAAACCTCGACATGGATCGCGGGAACTTCCAACAACATTCAGGTCGGCAATGCGCTTTTGTTTATCAGCGCTCCGAATGGCATTCCATCGCAAACAGGCCCGGCGGCAGTCGTGTATGTAACGGCTGTGCAAGTTGATTCAGTTGGCGGCAATACCCTGGTCTCGTGGGATCAGCAGTTGCCGACCGCCCTCAAGGGGACCGCCGCGACGGTATGCCTCTATATATTCCGGACCAAGGCGGCGCTCTACGGGTACAACGCACCCTCGCCGGGAATGTTTGCTCCCGCGACGCTGAGCAATATTCAGCCCTATTCGAACGCAAACTTTACTGCGACAGACATACCGACGGATTGGGATTTCCAATATGAGGGAAACCAGGCAATCAATCTGGATAACTCTTATGCGGGGTTGAGTCCAACGGCCAGCGGAGCCAACGCGGCGGCGAATCAGTCGCAATGGCTGCTGTTGGTCAGCCTGGTACCCGATGAATGGTTCGGAGCGACGGGCGCGGGTACGTCCCTTTTTCAGATCAAGAGCGTGACGGAGACAAACCCCGCTCTCTACGCGCTCTCGGCGAAGACGACACAACTGACGCTGGCGAGCGGCACGCAACTCACACCGACCTTGGGTAGTCTCAGTACAGACGTGGATCTACTGCTCGAATTGTATGTTCTGCTCAATACGCGCTCGACAACCGCATATGTAGGCAGCCAGTTACTGACCTTTGCCAATCTGCCGTTGACTGCTGCGACACTCACTCCTCCACCGGCCTTTCCTTTGAATTCCCTGGCCGCGGGCATGATTCTTCCCACATACGCCGAGTCGATTACGCTCACCGGGCTGCAAACCATCTCGGACAACGCGCCGATCGGCGTCAGCGGCAAGCGGGCGCGCATCGTTTCAACAGTGCCGCTGAGCGGAACGATCACCAGCGGAGGCATTCCCAGCGGAAGCAGCGCCGGCGGCTTCACTCCCACGGGGGCGACGGGATCTCTCGCGGCCAGTGCCAATCAGCCTTTTCTCATCGACGCCTTCCCGCCGATCAACGATCCAAATATTAACGGCAACCTGCTCTGGGATGTTCTGACCGTCACCGGCCAGGCAGGAACCTTGTCGGTTCCCACCGCTTCGTTGCAGTTGCTGCCCTCGATCACTGCCGATCCTCTTGCCGGCGAGTCCGCTCTGGTAAGCGTTGCAACGGTGAATGGAGCCACGACTGCGCTGACCCTGGCTTCTCCGCTGCAACGGATCTACG
>Ga0181528_10000754_pt1 | contig 21464 bp, 9 predicted proteins | sample PEATcosm2014_Bin_47_FD_119742 | JGI IMG/M metagenome (GOLD analysis project Ga0181528, IMG submission 119742) | Peatland microbial communities from MTU Mesocosm Facility, Houghton, MI, USA - PEATcosm2014_Bin10_10_metaG | ecosystem: Environmental > Terrestrial > Soil > Wetlands > Peat | place...
GGGAGCGATTCCTTCGCCCGTGTCCTGAACACAGAGTTCCATGCTCTCTTCTTTCGCAATCAAGCGCGTGCGAATCGTGAGCTTCCCGCCACCGTGGGGCTGCATCGCCTGCGCACCGTTCAAAACTAGATTGAGAATCACCTGCTGAATCTGTGATGAGTCACACTCGACAAGTGGAAGTCTCTCCTGCAGATCGAGAACGACCTCCGCACTGATCAGCTTGAGCTTGTGGTCGGCGAGACCAATAGTGGTACGCACGAGCTTGTTCATGTCGGCGGGGGCACGCTGAGGCTTAGAGCGGCGCGAGAAAGCGAGCAGGTCCGAAACGATGCGTCCAACGCGAGCGGTTTCGGTAGAGATTAAACTCAGGTATTTTCTGAATTCCGCTTCGCGACCCGGCGGATAGTTGCCAGTCGCCATCAACCGCTCCAGCAACATCGACAGGTTCAAAACACCAGAGACTGGATTGTTGATCTCGTGCGCAACGCTGGCTGCGAGTTGCCCCAGAGTTGCGAGACGGTCTGACTGTATCAGTTTTCTCTGCGCCGCTTTGAGTTGCTGTGTGCGCTCGTCTACCTTGCTCTCGAGTGTTTGCTGCATGTCATTCAACTCAGCAACCGCGAGCTTTAGCCGTTCGCGCATTCTATTGAACGAATCCACCAGTTCGTCGAGTTCCTGGCTGCCGCGCGCATTACCGATATCAATCGGACGATCTAATTCCATGGCGCTGACTGCCTTGGTCCCGGCTATGAGTTCTTGAATGGGAGTGGCAACGAAATGGCGGGTGAAGACGATGACGAACGCTGCGCCGATTCCTACTTCAAGGAGCGTCCAAAGAATCGTCTGGAGGGTTATGGCTCGTGTCTGCTTTTGAACCGGGTCTAGTCTGAGCGCTACGTCGACAACGCCGAGCACTTTGGTCGACGCGTTGTGGGCGTGGCAACTCGCATTGCTGCACGAAGGCTCGTTGTAGATGGGCGCCACCATATTAATGGTCTTGACCCCGGTCGGCGAGGTGGCATAGCGCACTCGGGCATCTTCCGTCGGGCGATTCCTGATCGCATCTTTGCTGTGGCAACTGGCACAGACTTCATTGGAGGAACTGGCTAGTGTCGGCGGTTCGCGAGAATCGGTTGAGAATACTAGCCGGCCTTCCCGGTTAAACATGCGGATGCGGTCGACTCCTTGCTTGTCCGCGATCACGCGCATGATTTCGTAGGCGGCCTTCCGGTCGTCGTCGAGCATGGCATGCCAAGTGGCTCCGGTAATGCCTCGCGAGAGCTGATCGGCGCCAAGAATCATGGTCGCGACGAGCTGTTTCTGCTGACTACGAAAATTGAGATATCCACTGATTCCACTGATCGCAACGATTAGAACGGTGAGGGAAAGAATCAGTTTAGGGCCTAGTTTTCGAGGCATCGCGATCTTTCGGCCTAGGGCGGGCATCGTCCGCCGACAAGAATCCTTATTTAGCGTAGAGAGCAAGCCCGCGGTGCACCGTGATTCTCACGGCCCTGGTCAGTGATTTGGATCACGTCTTGGCTGAAGAAGCCTGCCAATCAAAGGCTTTGAAGAGAGTCAGACTCGTTTACCGCTAATCGTTGCCATAACAAATTTGAATTGGACGCGACCGATCGCAGAATTTATCGTCTTGAAACTGAAGCAACAGCTCGGCGGGATTTCGGCGCGATCTTTGGGGGATACGCGCCGGGTCCTAAGGGCTTTAAGCTTCGCCATTTGGAAAGGATGGCTTCCGGGATAGTTCTGGAACCTTCCGTCCGCTGACCATAAAGTCTAGCGGCCGTGCATTCTCTCCGCTTCGCAGATCCTGACGATATTGAAACGATCAGTCGCGCCGATTTTCCGCGAAATGTTGTGGACGTGATTCTTGACTGTTTGTTCCGACAAATTAAGTTGAGCTGCGATCTCTTTGTTCGTCATGCGCTGGCGCAATAATTCTACTAACTGTTGCTCTCGCCGGCTCAGCCCAAATTCTGCTCCCCAGGACTTGGGCTCCGGTGCGCTTCCGCTTCGCGAGACAGATTGAAACAGTGCCATCGATAACTTCGGTGGGCAAACGGCTTCTCCGGCGGCAACGGCGCGGATGGTTGCGGCAATCTCCGCGGCGGAAGCGTCTTTCAGTACATATCCAACCACCCCTTCCCGAACGGCCTTAAGAAACTTTGTCTCGTCAGAGTCCATGTCGACCATGACAATCTTGACCGCTGGAAGAGCAGACTGCAGGGTCGGGATCAATCCTGAGTTTGAAAACACAAGGCCGCTAGAATCGAGAAGGATAATATCGGGAGCCTTCGAAGTAATCTCTTCGAGCATGATCGACGAATAGGGATTCGCGCCGACCACGCGGATGTCCCGCTTGGCCAGAAGATTCACCAGAGCTTCCCTCAGGAGACGATTCTCCGCGAGGAGGAACACCTCAGCGATCCACTTGGATTTCATTTAGGCTTTCGTCGATTTACGGTTTTCAACTGCGCGTTCGAAAAAGACGTGGCACAGCCCAATCCGTATCGCGATGAATTCTAGAACACAGATGATGAGAAAAAGTTGTTGAACAGGCATACGTCGATAAAATTGGGCGCAAAGACGTGTACAGGAGGAGAACGGCGGACTGATCGAGGAAACGATGATCCTTAAGCGATTTCGCTCTGGCGATCGAAGATGGTCGGTGCCGAGACGCCGGGAAGAGTAACGAGTACGGCGGTTCCGGTTACTCCGGATTGTATTTCGAAGTTGCCATGTAACTGCCGAACTCTCTCTTGCATTCCCTGAATACCAACGCCGACTTTTTGAGGCCGGCTGTTGGCGGCATCGAACTGCGCTATTCCCTTGCCCTGATCCCGAATCTCGACCTGGGTGTTCCCAGCGCTGTGCTCGATCCGCAGGAACGCGTTCTTGCTTCCCGAGTGGCGGTGAATATTAGTAAGCGCCTCTTGAACGATCCGAAAGATCGTCGTCTCGACTTCCTGGGGCAATCGCGCCAGCTTTGGATCCAGTTGTAGGTCAACTTGGATGCCGCTTCGTTCTGCAAAACCTTCGACGTACCAGCGCAACGCCGATTTCAAACCGGCTTCGTCGAGCAGAGGTGGGTGTAACAGGTGCGACATCGTGCGAAGCTCTTTTGAAAGCTCGTCGACCAGTTCGACACTGTTGGATGCGAGCTTACTGAGCTGCACGTTATTCTGGGAAGATAGGCCTTGCTCGAGAGGAATGAGGCTCATCGATAAAGCGGCCAGGATCTGTCCGGCGCTGTCGTGAAGTTCCCGGGCAAGTCTCCGCCTTTCGTCATCCTGCGCGCGGAGTAGCCGGCTGTTCAACGACCGAAGCCTTTCCTCAGCTCCCTCAAGTTCTGCTGTTCGCGCCTTCACTCGAGCTTCGAGGTGAGAGCGGGCGATCACCTGCTCTGTCACCTCAACGGCGTGTACCAAAATCTGTTCAACTTCACCCGCAACGTTTCGCATGGGATGGTAGCTGAAATTCATATATGCGATTTCTTCTTCGCCATTGCGCTTCAGACGGACCTCGGCCTCATTGGCTACGAACCTATGGCCGTGTTCGTAAACTTCGTCCAACATTTCGAGGATTCCCCGGCCTTTCAACTCCGGGAAGACTTGGTGCACGGTTCTCCCCAACAGTTGGTCCATGCTTTCGCGGCGCGCAATGGTGACATATGCCGAATTCACAAAAGTGAAGCGATGTTCCGGGCCGCTCAAGAGCGCCATAGCGGCTGGCGCTTGCGTAAATGATTCGCGTAACCGGCCGCGTTCGAGTTCAGCCTCGGCGCGCAGTCGACGTTCCACCTCAGCCGCTTCTGCGCGCACGCGCGCCATCTTGAGGTGAGCGCTCACTCGAGCCAGGAGTTCGCGCGCAGCGAAAGGCTTAACTAAATAGTCGTCGGCGCCGGCTTGCAATCCTTCCACTCGGGACTCTTCGCCCGCACGCGCGGAAAGTAGAATGACAGGCTTCGATTGAGTCTCGGGATGGCTCCGTAAGGCCCGTAGCACTCCGAAACCGTCGAGCCCTGGCATCATCACATCGGCAAGAATAAGATCCGCGTTCAGTTCGCGCGCCGCTCGGACGGCCTCTTCCCCGGTAGAAACCGCGTGTACTCGATAACGCTCCCCGAGCAAGCGCCTGAGGTAATCGCGCAAATCGGCGTTGTCGTCGGCAACGATGATCAACTCGCCTTCGCTGATTCGTCCCCACTTTTCTGGTATCAAGCTTCCCAGAGATGCAGGATCTGACGAGGTAACCTCGGAAGAGTCCGCTTCCCGCGATTCTTCGGGCAGCCAGCGAACCGCCTCCTCGACAAAGCTGTCGGCACGAACAGTCGTGGATATCGCGCCTGTGGCCGCCCAAATTCGATCCTCCGGAAGGTGGCTCGTGCCCTGTGGGAGGATCACTGTAAATGTCGTGCCGGTGCCTTCGTTGCTTGAAACTGAGATGGTTCCATGATGAATCTTCACCAGCTCATGCACGAGGGCCAGTCCGATTCCAGTTCCTTCCTGCGTTCTGCCTCTCGCACCTTCCACGCGATGGAAGCGCTCGAAAAGGCGGGGGAGCTCGTCCTTAGGCACACCGATACCAGTATCCGTAATCTTCAGTTCAACGTGGTGGTCCTTCGATTGGAGATGTACCGACACTTTCCCTTCAAATGTGAACTTGAAGGCGTTCGAGAGAAGATTGAGGACGATCTTCTCCCACATATCGCGGTCGACGTAAATCGGTTCAGCAACCGGATCGCAACTAACCTCGTACTGCAGTCCGGCGCGTTCCATGGCCGAGCGAAATGCGCTTGCGAGTTCCGCAGTTAACCCTGAAATGTCGGTAGGCTGATAAACGGCCTCGACTCGTCCCGCTTCGATACGTGAAAAATCCAGTAGCGAATTGACAAGTTTCAGTAGACGCAGGCCGTTGCGGTGAATCACGCGTAGTTGCTCATTCCATTCAGAAGGAGCTCGAGTGGGATCGTCCCCGAGTAGGTCTTCGAGAGGCGCAAGCATGAGAGTCAATGGAGTACGGAACTCATGACTGACGTTACTGAAAAATGTGGTTTTAGCACGATCCAGCTCAGCCAGAGACTCAGCTCGTTTTCGTTCTTCCTCGTAGGATCGGGCGTTTGCAATCCCAGTTGCGATCTGGCTCGAAATCAGCTCGTAGAAGGTGCGGTACTCAGTATCCAACCTGCGCGTAGGATTTATTCCGGCAACCAACACTCCCACTGGAGTCTGACCCAGAGAAACCACCGGCAGCACAATGGCTTCCGACACGCGCTGACCTCCGGGCCCGCTCGGCAAACCCTCAAGGCGTGCAACGGATGTAATTCGTGTTTGCCCGGTGGCCGCTACTTCGGCGACCGGGCGAGAAAAGGGGCCCTCATGGTTTGCCTCTAAGACAATCCGCGCCGGACGCAAAGCCTCATGTTCCGGTGTCAACCGGCTCGATTCCTGGAGAAACGCGTGCTTGGCATCACGATTGATGAGGTACAACAGCGCGAAAGGAACATCGTCGGGGTTTTTCGCTAAAGTTGAAAATGCTGAAGCGCAGGCTGCTTCGATGGATTTCTCGATCAATGCTTTTGCAGTCAGCTCGGCAAGGGTCCTCAGCCGCCGCGCGTTTAGAACCTTTGGAGTTACGTCGGTAGACGGGCAAAACAACCCTCGGACCTCGCCGGACTCGTCACGAATCGGGCTGTAGGAAAACGAATAATACGTTTCCTCTTTGACGTCGCCTCGACTCATGATCAGCTGGACTTCGTCGACAAATGTCGCCTCCCCTTTGGAGAACACTTTGTCAGCGAGCGGTCCACAAACTTCCCAGATCTCAGCCCAGATTTCCGGAGCAGGACGCCCCAATGCCCAAGGGTGTTTGGCAAGGCCGAGTACCGAAATATAAGCATCGTTGTAGAGAAACGTCATCGCCGGTCCCCATCCCACCCACATGGGGTGCCGGGAGTTGAGAATCAAGCTGACGGATGTCTTCAAACTGCGGGGCCATTCTTCAATAGGACCAAGCGGTGTCTGGGACCAGTCAAAATTTCTGATGCGATGTCCCATTTCACCCGCGCCGGTCAGAAACTCCAGGCCAACGGGGGACCTTTCGGACGCGCTCCGCTGCGGACGAAGGTCGTTTCCAGCATGGTTCGGCGCCCACTGATCGATCGCCGAGAGCAAATCGCGAGCCATGTCCGGCTTTGCAACAAAGCCGTGAGCCCCCGCGCCTAGAGCCAGGGAGCGCGCGTGGGCAGGGTCATGTTGGCTCAGAATAAGAATCTCGGAATTGGGCAATTCCTTCTTGATCAGCGGAACCGCCTCAAGACCGCTCATCTTGGGCATGCTTATATCAAGGATGACGACGTCAGGGCGGAAAGACTTAGCTTTCTCGATAGCGTCAAGGCCGTCGACCGCTTCGCCGCATACCTCCCAGTCAGAGCGGGAGGCAAGCAGAGAGCGCACGCCTCTGCGCACAGCGGCGTGATCGTCTGCGATTAGAATGCGCAAAGCGCTCAACCCGATCTCCTTGAAATGACTGCCCTTCATAGCCGAAGCCGAGGCCTGTACGACTGGTTACAATGTTCGCGGTAATGCCCCACTATGCCCCGAACGTCTTCGTAACATATTTGGACTGTTCCTTCGCCGCATATACAGTCTTTGCTGTAGAGGCTCTCCCACGTTTGCTTGACGAGCCTGCTTTACTGCAGCCACTAAGATGCTGTTGCGAGGATCCATGCTGCTGCGAGGAATTTCCAGGCGCCCCGCTTCGCCGTCCTCGGTTTTACTGATGCTGCCGTAATTTTCCAAGTAAAAGGGTGCCTTTTGCGCTGCATTCTTCGGCACGCTAACGGGTTCTACCATCCAATTCTCTAGCAACGTGATGGTTGAATCCGAGTTCAAGAGGGGGTGTGACACATGAACAACGTCAATTCTTCTCAACAAAGCAGCCGCAAGAGCGCGGAATCAGCGTGCGAACACTGCCAGGGGGTTATGGAACATCAGCCGTGGTGCATGAATCGGGACCCACGCATTCTTTACGCTTACGAGATCGTCGAAGACGCCACCAGACTCACTTTTGAGGACGGGTTGATCCTCCATTCGCTCGGAGTTGTTTGGGCGGATATCCGCGCTTGAATCGGGCCGCCGTCAGAAAAAACGCGAGTTCGCGAACAGCGAACTCGCATATTCAATTAGTTCTCTGAACCCCAATTCAGAAGCTGAACCTGGCCTGCAGCTGCACGGTTCGACTCCCAAGAGCGCTTCCAGCCACTCCGAAGTCTGAGTTGACGCTGGTTACGGTGCCATCGGGCGCGACCGAACCTAAATTCCCGTCGATCGACGACACGTTAATATTTGTCTTGTTGAAAAAGTTGTAGACATCCGCGCGGATCTCGAACTTGGCGTTTTCCCCCAGTCCCCGGATCCGAGGCAGCCCAAAGCCTTTGGCTAAGCTCAGATCGACATCGTTGTAACCGGGTCCATTCAGGCTGTTGCGATGTATCCCAGCCGCCGGTGGAGGCGCGATTGCGGGAAATGTCGCCCCGCCGACAAAGGTTGGCGGCAGGAAGAACTTCGTTCCGTTGCCACCGTAGTTCGGATTCGTTGCCTGCTGGAAGGTGCTATTTGAAGTGCTCGTTCCGGCTCCCATAGCAACGGCGGCCGGTCTTAGCTGGCCGTATCCGCTGTTCTGGTAATAGAGGTTTGTGCTGGCGTTATAGAACGGGTCCCACGGGAAACCCGAGTGTACGTTCCAGATGCCACTAAGAGACCAGCCGCCGGCAACTTTCTCGATCCAGCTGTGGCTACCGCGGAAGAAGACAGGCTGCCACAACCCGAAAAGCTTGAACGCATTTCGGACATCATAGTTCGCGCGTCCATAAGCTAGACTCGGATTGTAGGGATACGGGTCTTCGTAATACGGGCCGGACAGCTCATCCATAGCTCGCGCAAATGTGTACTGAGCGGACGCCTGGAACGTGTGCGAAAAATTGTGGCTGAGGGTAGCAGTTCCAGCGTTGTAATTCGCGTCGCCGGTGTTCTCCCAGAAAGTGATCGTATTGACCAAAGGATTCAATGCGTACCCGTAAGACCCACCAACCGCGTTCCAGTTGTTGTGAACCAGGAGATGGCGGGTTTGATTTCCTTGATATCCCAGCGTGAAGATCAGATTTCCGGGCAACTGGTTCTCAACATCGAAGGAATAATGGTAGTTCGCGATCGTCTTCGGATTGCCCTGAAACCCGATGATGTTGGCGTTGCCGGTCGCCGGCAGGTTGCCTGCTGCGAACGTAGTGATCGCGTTGGGGTTCGGCGCGTATCCGAAAATAGAATGGATATCTGTCGCAGTCTCGTACAGAATTCCCGTTCCCGTACACGAAGGATTCGTCGTGTAAGGATAGTCGCAATGGTAGAAAGGTGACACGGCATTGGGTGGATTTCCAAAACCGCTCGACATGACGGAGATTTCGTTCTGGTTGTAGTTAATACCGAAGCCGCCGCGCATGACCGTCCGGCCCTCCATGTAACTGGGAGACCAAGCGAAGCCGACAACCGGTCCGAAATTGGTCTTCTGCGGCGTGTATAGATTGCCTCCGACTCGCACATTCAAATTCGTCAGAGGATCCGAACCCGAGCCGAACTGCATGACATCCAGGTTATTCTGCTTGGCGTACAACGCTCCGAAGTACGACCACCGCAAGCCAACATTGATAGTCAGATTCGGCCGGAGCTTGATGTCGTCCTGCACAAAAACGCCACCGAGATTCTCGCGATCATCCTGACGGTTCGCGAAGGGAACGCCGGTTGCCGAGTTGAACTGGCCTCCAAAGTTTCCGCCCTCGCCATAGGGTGCGTCATTCGCAAAATCCCATAGGTTATGAAAGCCAAACCCCGGACGCGCGGCCCCGATGTTTTGGTTCAGATAGAACAGGCGCGTGAACTCGCCGCCAACCTTGAGGCTATGACGGCCTGCAATCTTCGTGAGCACGTCGTTGTAGGTGTAAGTCCATTGATCCAGATTGCTTGGTCCTGGAGCACCGAAGTTTTGGGGCGTGGCCGGCGTCGCTCCCGCGGCATTACCGATTGAGTCAATCGAATCTTCAGGCAATCCGAATGGCTCTTGAGGGTTGGTGCTCAGCTCGTTCCATCGCCAGCCGGCGGCATTGACTCGCGCCTGATTCAGCAGAGTGGACGAAAAAGTGTGGTTCCAGATCAGAGCAAACGCATTATTCGTTTGCGAGTGGTGCCACAGGTTTTCCGGGCGGATAGGGCCGTTGAAATCTGTCGTTGTCACTGGTACCCAGTAGATCGTGAATGCAAGCCGGTCTTTTTGCGTGAGATTGGCATCGACGCGACCGTTGAACTGCATTTGGGACGTGGTCGTCGGATTCAACGAGTTGAAGTATGCGATATCGGGAATTCCGTCCAATCCGCCGCCGACGCCAGGTTGACTCGGACTCCCGCCGTAGGTCAGGTCCTGCATACCCAGACCTGTCTTGATGGGAGAACCGATGTCCAAACCTGCGGACGTCGTGTTGCAATCGACACCCTCCGTCAAGCCGATGGATGCGCATGTTCGTTTAATAATGCCGTTGCTCGAAACGGCATTTCCCGGGAACGATAGATATTTTGCGGCGATGCTCCCGGCCGTGGCCGCTGACTGATCGAACTGAGACGTCTCGTACCAGCCCTGAGCTGTCGTCACTGAGGACAGCGGACTTGTCTCCCAGTTAAAGAAGGCAAAAATCCTATTCTTCCAGATGGGACCGCCAAGACTGCCACCATATTGATTAAACCGATCATCATCACGATTTAAACCACGGGTCGCTGGAGTACCTGGAGCATCCGACCCCACGCCGTTCCACCGTTGATAGGCGTTCAACCCAGGCCGCGAGGCCTTGAAAAATGCGCTTCCATGTAATTCGTTGGTACCACTCTTGGTTGTGACCTGGATTTGCGCACCGCTGAAGCGTCCATTTTCGGCGTCGTAGCTATTGGACACGACCTTCATATCTTCGACTGAATCTTCACTGGGTGTGATCACCGATGTGCCACCCCAAACGGCGCTCACCGTGCTAATCCCGTCGATGCTGATGCCATTGGTTTCGTACTGCCCACCCGCACTCTGAATCTGAGGTCCGTTCTCAGTCGCGAAAATTCCGCCGGAACCGCCCGGAGTACCACCCGGCCCTTGGTTCCCCGGGAGATTAAAAGAGCCGCCACCCGCTTGTTGCGACGCGTCACCGAAGACTCCAGGAGCCAACTGAGCTAACTGGAACACGTCACGGTTGAATGACGGCATGTGTTGAATCTGATTCGACGAGATCGTGCCGCTTACGGTCGCGGTATCCGTGTCCAGAGTCTGAGTCGTCCCGGATACGGTAACTGTCTGCTGCACTTCGCCGAGTTCCAGTTGGAGGTTCAGGGCATTGAGTTGCTCAGGGATGATTTCCACCTTGTCCAGAACCTTCTTCTTGAATCCATCGTGCTCAACCGTAAGCTGGTAGGGAGCAGGACCGAGAGCGTTGAACTGATAAATTCCGTTCGCGTCGGAAGTCGAAACCATTTTTTCGTTAGTGCCCGTATTCACCAGAGTTACGGTAGCTCCCTGAATGGCCGCGCCCTGCGTATCGGTGACTGTGCCGCGAAGCGAGGCCCGGAACTGCGCACGAGCCATTGGAGCCGAGAAAACGAGGAAGGTGATCAACGTTGCGAATAGAGTGGATGGAACAATTCGGCGCATGGGGACTCCTTCAGGCCTTATTGGTGCTCGGAAGCAGGTTTAAGCCAAGCTCGCAAGAGAGTTTGAGAAAAATCCCCTGCAGGCCGCAGTTGCAGTGTTCTCGTGTTGCGGAGAAACGACGAGGTAATTCATTCCGAAGAATCCGCGGGAATGTATTCGCGCGATGGATTTGGTTGCCAATGCGCGAAAATTGGTTGGTTGCGCCAGTAACGAAGTGAGCATCAAAGGCGAAACGGGGCGATCGAGAATTCGGAGAGCACTCGCCGTGAAATTTCGAGTAAGAAAAAATCGGATTCGATTCTTGCGCTGCACTGTTGTGATCTTTACCATCGCATCGGCGCTTTGGTGTCGAGCACAATCATCAGAGACGGTGATAATCGATGCGGGTGCGCGGACTCGTCCCTTTCCTCACTTCTGGGAAGAGACATTCGGATCGGGCCGCGCTATTCTCGCCCTCCGCAAGAGCTATCTCAGCGACCTCGTGGAGGTGAAAAAGGTCACTGACTTCCGCTACGTCCGCTTCCACAACATCCTGCACGATGAGGTCGGAGTCTATGACGAGGACGACGGTGGCCGTCCCACCTATAACTTTGCCTATGTAGACCAGATTTACGACGGCCTACTAAAAAACGGGGTGCGGCCTTTTGTTGAGATCAGTTTCATGCCGAAGAAACTTGCCTTACGGCAGGACATCCACCCGTTCTGGTACCACCCCATCGTTTCGCCGCCCAAGGATTACGACCGATGGGATGATTTGATCCGCGCGTTCGCCCGACATTTGGTCGACCGGTACGGTCTCGACGAGGTGGCGCAGTGGTATTTCGAAGTCTGGAATGAGCCGAACATCGATTTCTGGAGCGGTGATCCGAAGGAATCCACCTACTTCGATTTGTACGACCATACGGCGATGTCCCTGAAGTCTGTGAGCCCGCGGCTTCGGGTCGGAGGGCCCGCGACGGCGGCCGCGCATTGGGTCGATTCCTTTCTGCAACATATCGCCGAGAAGCACATCCCGATCGACTTTGTCTCCACTCACGGCTACGCCGACGACACAGTGCAGGATTTGCTCGGCACGAGCCAGGATATTCCGATGGATCAACGAGTCTGTCGAGCCATCCAGAAAGTGCACGATCAGATAGCGAATTCCGCGCGCTCAGCTCTGCCTTTGATGTGGACCGAGTGGAACGTGCCCTCCTTTGGAATGCTCCACGCCAGGGATATGCCTTATGTGGGCGCGGCGCTGGCCGACGACATCCGCCAATGCGACGGGCTCGTCAACATGATGTCATTTTGGACGTTCAGCGATGTCTTTGAGGAAAATGGCCCAAAGCACGAGCCCTTCGATGGCGGCTTCGGGTTGATGGCGCTCGGAGGGATCAAGAAGCCGAGTTATTCTGCTTTCGCGCTGCTCCATCTTCTTGGTGAAGAGCGAATCACTCAGGATGCGCCAGACGTTCTCGTTACTCGCAGGAAAGATGGAACCCTGGTCATCGCTGCGTGGAACTTGGTAGATCCCGATAAAGCCGGTTCTGCGCGCAGCTTTGACTTCAAGATTAGTGCAGTTCCACCGAGCGCGTCCGTACGCTTAAGCAGACTCGACTCTATGCACGGAGATACGCTCTCGGCTTACAAAAAAATGGGAAGCCCCACCTACCCAACTCGCGCGCAGGTACGCGAGTTGAATAACGTCGCTGACCATAATCTGGCCGAGAACCTGAAGCTGTCAGGTGGCGCCATCGATCTAGACATCCCGCCCGATGGTCTGTGGGTAATTGAGGTATCTACGAAGTAAGACGCGAATTTTACGAAGAGAACTCGCTTTTCATCTACGTCAACAATGCCGTTTCACTTTGACTGGTAGGAATGTCATTCGCGCCAGGCTTCCGTTTTTCGCTTGTCCGCCATTTGTTTCAGATTATTTTCCTTGGGTCGGCAAAATCCTTTTTGAGAAAAGGGGGAAAGGACTTGTTCGACAGACGCCTCGCAAGCACGGGGCGTTTTTATTGGTCCTAGCCCAAGAACGGCGCGGCTTCGACCCACGCAGGTCGAAACCACGCCGTCTCTTCTGAACCGAGCTTTAACTCAGAGCGATCCCAGGAACGCCAACAAGTTGGCCGAGTCCGTGGAACTCAGAGCCTTATAGTTTGAAACGACTGTTGCGGCCTCTCCGCCATGATGACGGATTGCTTTGTCGATCGTTGTCTGACTGTTGTCGTGCATCAAGCCGCCCGACTTGGCGAGGATATTCGACAGCCCCCACAATGGCGCCGTCCGCCACATGGTCAGCGTAGCCTGGCCCGTGCCGTGAGGCTGGAACGGAATCCCTCCCGAATCACCCGACCCCATGTCATGGAGTAGGAAATCCGAGTACGGAGTGAACGTGACGTTACTTAACGATGGAATAACGGCGGTCTTACTGCCGTTCGTCGTTCTCAGCGTCACGTTCTGTTGCGTGGTGAAACTCTCGATGTGGCAAACGCTGCAGCCGGTACTTATGAAAACCGCAGCGCCCGCGGTTGTTTGCGAGGTCGGCGCTTTCGGAGGTATCGGTGCAAGCAGGGCCTCGAACTGGGTCATCTTGATCATGTTGACCTGGGCGACGTCCTGTGGACTGTTTTTGTCTGGCTGACAATTCGTCGGATAAGACAGTCCTTGCGGCAGGTGCTCGTTCGGGTTGAATTGACTCGACACCCCAAAGAGGCTGTTGTTGGTGGTGATACCCAGTTCGTTGAATTCGGCGTTGGCGTTGAATTGGAACAGCGAAACAGCATCCAGCTTCTGACCGAATTTTCCTGGACGCACCACTCCACTTTCGTCCGCCACCATGTTGGCGATGCCTGTAATGCCATACTTCTTGCTGATTCCGACATTAGCCGTGATGGATGCGTCTGGAATGTTGTCGATTAATCCTAGGCCGAATAGTTGTGGCGAGCGGACGTTGCTCACTACTGTGGCATCAGCAGGCACAACCTCGTGCGGCAGATTCTGCGCTGCACCACTACCTGAGGCCGCTAAGCCCGAACTCTTTGCCGTGTAGGTAAAGGTGGTTGTCGAGGGTACACTCACGATCGCGAATGTTCCGTTATATCCGCTCACAGGGACATTCAGGATCTGTACTTCTTGCCCCTTCTGGAAACCGTGAGCAGCAGTGGTTGTGATAGTGACTGTTGTTCCCGACTCCGTCGCACCATTGGATGCAATCGTCATCTGGTTGCAACCCGGAAGCGTCTGGAAGGTGGCATTCGAGATACCGTGGACAATCGGACCGCCTTCATTCTCAGGGAATGTTCCGTTTCCATCGAGATAGTTGAAGGTGTTGTCTGAATTCCATTTCCCGTAGCGTGTGCCGGTTACATTGCTTGTGTCCCCAGCCGTGCCCGTCAAGACGTCTGTTCCTGCTCCGTGGCAAGTGAAGCAGCCAGTTTTGGTTGACACAGGTCCCAATCCTCGAATGGGGTCCCATTTAATAACGAAGGTTCCATAGCCCCCGTTGAAAAGATTCGTGATCGTAGTGGAGAGGCCAGCGAGCGGACCTCCAAACTCTCCAACTGTGGGCGGCGGAGGCGGCGGCGGTGGACACGTCGGACAGACAGCTTCAACCTTTTTCACAAAATGCGAAGGTACTGCCAGCATGCAAACCGCGGCCAGAAGACAAAGCGCCAGAGGCGCAAGACAGCGTTTCATAGCATCTCCTGATTCCTTTTTTTAACGTCATTTGAAGTGGCTTAATTCACCTTCGCGAGGGGGGGATGAAGCGCGAAGGAAAGTCCCTTTGGTGGCCCCGGGGTCTTGAAACCGTTGCCCATAAAGATGAGCAACGTACTCCCTTGTCCCAAACCTAAGTCTGCCGGGACAAAGTTAAATCGCAGCTTGGCTCTCTATTGCTCTGCTGTCAAGATGAAACTTCATGCACGTTGTGGAAAAACTGTTTTTCTACGTGATTCCTGCAAGATCGTGCATACACGGGCAATATCCAAAGACCGCGAATCCGGAGATCAATCGAGTGGATGTGCCGAGTTCGGCTGCGTTGGGGTGCATTTCGTCGTCTTTCATGAGCTCAATCGATTTGTCTCGAGACCTCACAGTCTCGCCACGTAGTCTCGAGGATGCAGCGACTACTTTTTCTCCCGAAGCTGACTCCTGACGACAGATTCACGACATTGACAAACGAGAAAATCGACCTCGATGCGAGAGCGACGCCTCTAGGGAGAAAGAGTTTTGAAGCAGAATTTGACAAGAAAATTACATTCAACGTTTTGAGTGTGCAATTATCTGCACCTCGAATCAAGAAATCGCTCAAACCGAGCCATGGGCTTGGGAAAAAGGTTGTTCGGCTTTCCGCACTCGTTGTATGATTACGCGCGTTTTGCCCACCGGGTTGACTGCCACGTAAGCATTCTTCTCCGAACCCGATCTGTTTGAACAAAATTCAATTTCGAGGAAACCGAATGAAGTCGCGCTTAACTGCCGTTAGCTGCATGGTGTGCGCCCTGATCTTCCTGTCGGGTGTTCTGGCCGTTGGCCAGAGTCACCAGGCGCTTTATGCTCCCCACGCAGTTGGGGTCACACCTCCGCCTGTCCGCACGGGTACTCCAGTTTTGCGAGAGAGTCCAACCTCGACCGCAAGCTGGACAAAGGCTGTTAACACACCGCCAGCTTCTGTTGGCGCCATGCTCTTGCTGACAGATGGCCGAGTACTTGTCCATTCCGAACCAAACTGTAGCGGTTGCAAGGGCAACTACAGCAACTGGTACACACTCACACCCGACAATACCGGCAGCTACATCAACGGCACGTGGACACAAGTTGCCTCTCTACCGAGCGGCTACGCCCCGTTGTTCTTTGGCTCCGCCGTTCTCGCGGATGGCAAGGTCATCATTCAGGGTGGCGAGTACAACTGCACCAGCGGCTGCGCGTCCGACTGGCAATCGAAGGGTGCACTGTATGATCCTGCAGCAAACACCTGGACATCTACTACCGCACCGACGAAGAGCAACATCGGCGACGCTGAATCCGTCGTTCTACCCAACGGAACCTGGATGCTGGCCGAGTGCTGCGCGATCGCGTTTAGTGACAGCTCATTTCCCGTCTATTACTACTTCAACGAGAGCACGCTGAGCTTCACCAGCGAAGCCAGTTCCTCCGATGGCAAGAACGATGACTTCGACGAAGAAGGATGGAATCTGCTTCCGAGCGGCGAGATCCTGACCGTCGACGCTTATACGAGCAATACGGTTCTGACCGGCACAAACTCAGAACTCTACAACTCCACAACCAACACCTGGTCCACGGCCGGCAGCACCATCGAACAGCTTTGGGATTCGAATTGCGATGCGGGTGGTGGCAGCTTCGAAGTCGGGCCGGCTGTGTTGCGTCCCGATGGAACGGTATTTGCGACTGGGGCCAGCGACTGCGCAGCGGGTCACACCTCAGTGTATAACTCGACGAGCGGAACCTGGACCAAAGGGCCGGACTTCCCGAACAGCGATGCAGCGAATGATGCTCCTGCTGCACTCGAAATCAATGGCAACGTCATCGTGGAAGGTAGCCCGTTCAGCGGCACCTTCAGCACGCCGTCCGCCTTCTACGAGTGGAACGGCACTACCCTCACATCGTTCCCCAACCCCCCGAATGTTACGAATACCGCTTCTTATCAGGGGCACTTGCTGGTACTCCCCAACGGTCAGATCATGTACACGGACTACTCGACCGACGTCGAGTTCCTGACGTCGGTGGGAACCTACAGTTCCTCGTGGCAGCCGACGATCACGTCCGTTCCCAGCACGCTAGACGCCGGGACCACCTACACCATCTCCGGAACTCAGTTCAACGGCCTTTCGCAGGGTGCTGCGTACGGCGATGACTTCCAAGACGCTACTAACTATCCGCTGGTCAAGATTGTGAACACCGGCACGGGACACGTCTTCTATGCCAAGACGCACAATCACAGCACGATGGGCCTCGCCACCGGCAGCACGATCGTGTCGACGAGCTTCGATGTTCCCTCGGGCATCGAAACCGGTGTAAGCACGCTGTATGTGATTGCCAACGGTATTCCGTCCGCTGGAACCTCGGTCACGATTTCGGGAGCAACTTCGGGCTTCTCGCTTTCCGCCAATCCCACTTCCGTTTCCGTAGCCCAGGGTAAGTCCGGAACCTCCGCGATCACCAGCACCACGACTGGCGGGTTCAACACACCTGTAGTCCTGAGTGCGAGCGGCCAGCCGAGCGGCGTGACCGTTTCCTTCAAGCCAACTTCAATCACCGGAACGGGAAGTTCGACTATGACGATGGCTGTCGCGTCGACTGTAGCCGCCGGTACCTACACCATCACGGTGACCGGAACTGCCGGCAGCACCACCGAAACAACCACTGTGTCTCTGACGGTGACCTCGACGACCGGCGGCAGCTTCACTCTCAAGGCAACACCGGCCACGGTCAAAGTCGCTCCGGGTAAGAACGGCACGGCGAAGATCTCGGCAACTCCCTCGGGTGGCTTCAAGTCCGCGATCGCGTTGTCGGCGTCTGGAATGCCAACGGGCGTGACCGTCACCTTCAAGCCAACGTCCATTGCAAACGGCTCAGGAAGCTCGACCGCAACCATCACGGTGTCCAAAAGCGCAAAAGCTGGAACGTCTACGATCACCGTCACCGGTACCGGCGGCGGCGTAACCAAGACGGTCAAGATCACTTTGACCATCACATAGCCACTTGCGCCACCGCTACGGCGCAATGAGAAAAGCCCGGACCATTAAAGGTCCGGGCTTTTTATTCCGACAAAAAAAGCATCCAAGTTAAAAGCTGATTTTGAGAATCGAACCGTTGTTACCGACAAACCATCCAGCTTTCGGATTTGCGAATGCGACTGCCCAGTATCCGTTGGCACCATCCAGACGGTACCAGGTGTGACCCTCGTCAGGCGTCCACGCAGCAGCTCCCGAAGTGAAATCGGGAGCGGTTTCGGATGTGATCACGACGGTGCGGTCAAAATCATAGTTGCTTGACGCCGCGGTCTCATTCAGTGACATGCCACGTGCGTACGCCAACGCAAAGATCGTTCCCCCGATGGGCGGCTTATTGGTGAGCGTCCACGTGTGGCCCCCATCGTCCGATGTTGCCACCTGAATGCGGTAATTCACGGACAAATCACCACCGCCTACGATGCCGTGCATCGCATCGCGAAATGCAACCGACAACCCGCCTGCGCTGGGCGAACTGATCAGCGGAGTGTCGTAGGCATTCCAAGTGTCGCCGCCATCCGTCGTTGCCAGGATTCTAGAAATGGTTGATCCGCCCGTGGTAATCCATGCGTTCTTGTCTCCTTGCGTGGTGATGCAAGTTCCGCTCGATGAGAACGAGGCTTCACCCGGCAACGCGGGAGGCATGGCCGACGAGATGGAATGCCATTTCTGGCCGCTGAAAGTGCGGATGTCCGGAAACACTCCGTTCACCGAATCGCTGTGCGCGATTCCACGATTAGGCGCCCAGAACGCGAAGCAATCGTAAAACGCATTGACCGTGTGATTTACAAACTGGAGATTCCAGGTCGTGCCGCCGTCCGCCGTTTTGTAGATGCGGAAGTCGGTCGTGTTGGTGCCAATGGACATCAGATATGCGACATTTTCGCTCACCCCTTGCACGTCTCGGAATTGCAAGGCTTCAGCGCCGGGCACGACCCCGGATCTCCAGGTGTTTCCACCATCCGTTGTAACCACGTAAGTCCCGCCAGTTCCGGCGGCCCATACCACACGAGAATTCACCGGACTGACGGCAATCAACAACTGTGTGGTCCCGCTGTTTTGTGTAGTGAGTTTGGGCTGCTGAACATTCGACGTTTGCCCATGGCCAAGCGCAGCAGAGGCAATCAGAAAACCGACAAGCAAGTTTTTCAACATAGAAGTCTCCCCGGACGGGATTCGTGGCGCGGGGGCAGTATAGGAATGGCGCAGATCGAGTGTCAAACCAGCGGCCGCTCATGATGAGTCGACGCCAGCCGGATTGGTCGAGGAATCTGGGAGAACTCAGTCACCAAGTTGCGTCGGCTCCAAAACTTGATAGGATCATTCCGCATCAACGGACTGGAGGCCTCAGAAATGATCACCCGTCGCAACTTCATCATCGCCAGCGGACTCACCGCGCTCGCCTCAACTCGTGTCTTCGGCGCCAATGACACTCTTCGCATCGGAGTCATCGGAGCCGGCCATCGCATGAAGGGCCTCCTCGACGCGGCGGACAAGGTTGCTCCGTATCAGATCGTTGCTGTAAGCGACGTCTACGGTCCCAATCGGGACGCTGTTGTGCAAAGATCCAATGGTCTCGCCACGGCTCATTTAGATTATCGCGAAGTCCTCGCGAAAGACATCGACGCGGTCATCATTGCGTCCCCCGATCACTGGCATGTTCCAATGGCGGTCGATGCATTGAAGGCGGGTAAAGACGTGTATCTCGAAAAACCCGTAACTCATACGATCGAGGAAGGAGCCACGCTCACTCATGCGGCCCGTTCCAGCAAACAGATTTTGCAGTGCGGCATGCAGCAGCGCAGCTGGACTCATTTTCATGACGCCGTGGACATGATTCAGGCGGGAAGTTTGGGGCGAGTAGTGCAGGTACGAACCTACTGGTGGCAGAACTACCACAGGAACTGGGCAGCAAAGCCAATCGACCAACAGGCACTCGATTGGAAACTGTGGCTCGGCTCAGCTCCCGATCAACCATTCAGCGACGAGAAATTCAGCCATTGGCGCTGGTTCTGGAATTTCGGTGGTGGCGCCATGACTGATTTATTCACCCATTGGATCGACGTAGTGCACTGGGCGATGAAATCGGACCAACCAAAACAGGCATTCATGCTCGGCGACAAATATATCTTTGATCAGTGGGACTGTCCCGATACGATTCAGGCCGCATTCCGCTATCCGGGATTCGATGTCGTATACGAAGGCATGATGAATTCCTCCATCGACGATGGCGGTCTTGAATTTCGCGGGACGGAAGCCACGTTGAAGATTGATCGGAGTGGTTTTGCCGTCTATCGCGAGCATATCGATGAGGGTGAGGGTCACAATCCCGTAATGACTGCGCGCAGTTTCCGCGATGGAACCATTTCACATATGGAGAACTTTTTCGACTGCATTAAATCGCGCAAAGAACCAAATGCGCCCGTGGAAACGGGGGTCGCGGCCGCTCGGGCAGGCCAAATCGGCAATCTGGCCCATCAGCGCGGCGGCCAAACGATATGGCCGGCGAAGGCTTGATTCGATGCCGTAACGTTGAGATTCGGAAGCCTGTCGCGCGCTATGTAACGAACGATGCTTGAGGTTCCAGCCTGCAAGCTGCCGTTTTGCTAACCTGCGATCACGAAGGAGAAACTACTCTGACTCGGCCGGAAAAGATTGGGAACCATTTCTCTTCCCGATTGAACGACCAGAGCCGACGCGATTTTTTGATCCGGTTCTGCCAGGGCGCCTCGATCGGTATGATTCCGGTAGGCTTGGGAAATATCAGGTTCCCTTACAGCTTTGCTTCCGAACCCAAGCAAACGGGCGGAACAAACTTCCACCTGCATCCTCACTATCGCGAACCCGTACCGCTCGACACTTTACTTCTCAAAACCAAGGCCGGCACGGACAATTTCGTATCTGAAAAGTACGTCGATCAGATTGCGGCAGTCATGGAGAAGTGGAGCTCCGGCTTGCTGGAGTCACCACAGAAGGTAGTCGCATTTGAAGACGCGCTTCTTCCGTCCTTCGCATCTTGTTCATTAAAACCTTCGGAATCGCACATCATCCGCAAAGGTCCACCCATTGAGGTGCGACGCAATACATTTTCAGCAAAACCAACTCTCGAGCGGAATACCTTTCTCGAAGAGCTACGTTCCGAACTGAATCAGTTCGACAAGATTCTCACAGCAGATTTTCAGGTTACAGGTGTCGATGCCGGAGCCATGCAGGCTTCGGGGATTGGCCAGTTGAGTACCCGTGTACGCTACGAGATCGTCGGTAGCGGACGAGAGTTCTACCGCGAACAATTCGCTGGCTCTTGGGAATTGCTGTGGGAAGCGGCAACTGCCGGAGAGTTCCGCCTTCTGCGTTGGCAAACACTGGAGGAAACGGAAAGCCGCTCGACGGCTCAGAGTTACTTAGACATTGCCGAATTCTCACTCGGAGGAAACGCGTCGTACTCTGCACAGCTGTTGCACGGAAGCGACTACTGGCGGACGGTGCTCGACGGCGCATGTGGCATTGAGATTTACGGACATAATGGCGTCTCAATCGGCGATATCGATGGTGATGGGCTGGACGATCTTTACGTGTGCCAGCCTGCAGGCCTTCCGAACCGCCTTTTTCGCAATCGCGGCGATGGAACCTTCGAGGACGTTACCGAGGCATCCGGCGTCGGTGTCCTCGAAAATAGTTCTTGCGCTCTGATCGTCGACGTCGACAATGACGGCCATCAAGACTTGATTGTGGTGCGGGCTCACGGTCCGCTCTTGTTCCTCAATGACGGCCACGGCAAGTTCCGTCAAAAGCCGGATGCGTTCCACTTTGCCAATCCTCCGCAGGGGACCTTCACTGGCGCGGCCGTTGCCGACTACGATCGCGATGGCTGGCTCGACGTCTATTTCTGCCTCTACACGTACTATCAGGGCACCGATCAGTACAAATATCCGTCACCGTATCACGACGCCGAAAATGGGCCGCCTAATTTCA
>Ga0181528_10000757_pt1 | contig 21409 bp, 18 predicted proteins | sample PEATcosm2014_Bin_47_FD_119742 | JGI IMG/M metagenome (GOLD analysis project Ga0181528, IMG submission 119742) | Peatland microbial communities from MTU Mesocosm Facility, Houghton, MI, USA - PEATcosm2014_Bin10_10_metaG | ecosystem: Environmental > Terrestrial > Soil > Wetlands > Peat | place...
CACTGCGGTCGTCTGCGCCTGCTTCTTCGGAGCCCTGACTCCGCCCATCGTCTTCAAAACCAACTCCCTGCTCTTTGTGCTGGTCACGGCGGAGATGCTGCGCAACATCTGCCAGATTGTGCAGTACCGCCGGGGGGTGTGCGCGTGATCCGCAACGAGATTCGACGGCTGCGCTTTGAGCACGGCGAGATGACGCAACAGGCGCTGGCGGAAAAAATCGGCATGACCCGGCAGACGATCAACGCCATCGAGCAGGGCAAGTACTCGCCCTCGCTCGAAGCAGCCTTCAAGATCGCCTTGGTCTTCGGCCAGCCCCTGGAAGCGGTCTTCCACTACTCGGCCGAATAATGGGCAGGAGTACGCACTCCGCCCGCCGCGCAGGTGACGGCCCGGCGCGGATCGCCCTTTTACCAAAGCTCAGTTATTTCGCCATCGGTACGGGCTTCACGCTGCCGCACTCCGCCCCCCGGTACACCGAAGAAGATTCGCTGATCCATTCCACGGCCATGGAACCCTGCTGCCCGGCCTGCATGGTTCCCGTAAAGTGAACCTTGCTGCGCGCGGCGCTGCCGTTGTCCCAGTGCGACTCCAATGTGCCACGGCCATTCATCTGGCCCGTGCACACCATCTCAGCCTTCATACCGTTGGAGCTCAGCGCCACGTTGACGATCTGGCAGTCCTTGGACTGCCAGACCGGCGCGCCATACTTGTCAATCTGCGCCTGGGTCAGGCAGACCTGGGTGGTCCGTGCCGCGCCGCTGAAAGGCGAATTGGCGGGCATGCTCATTCCGGGCGGCAGTGGAGACTTGATCCAGGTCATCGTCGTGGTGACTTCATACAGTCCCGGGCGGCGGGCCTGCCCGTACAAAGCGGTGGCGAGAAGGCAGCAGGTCAGTGCGATGGCAAACGGTCGGATGCGCATGGTTCTCCTCCGTGAAGGCACCGGCGGCAACCGGCGCGGCCAACACTCTACGCGATTGGGGTTTGGAGGCAAAGCAAAAAACGGAAAAATCTGAAGCACGGTGAGCCCGGCCACAGCATCAGCCTCAGCCCGTTGCCCGCGGAGTTACTTCTCCGCCAACTGTTTGGCGCGGACGAATACCTGCTCAAACATCGCCACCGTCAGTTTGCCTGTAGCGGTGTTCTGGTTGCTGGGGTGGTAGCTGGCTAACAGTTTGATTCCGTTGGGCATCGGGTACTCGGCCAAGTGCGCGAACTTGTAATCCCCTTTGCGGATGGCGTGGCCTTCGGCTGCGTCTTCCATCTGTAAAGCCACCGCCGCAAGATATGCATCAAAGGCAAATTTCCCTAGGGCGATGACCACTCGCACGTTTTTCAACGCCGCGAGCTCGCGCAAGGTGAACTGCTGGCAGCACTTCTGCTCCGTGGGCAGAGGCTTGTTGTCCGGAGGTGCGCAGCGCACGGCGGCCGTGATCCACAGATCGTGCAGCTTCATGTGGTCGTCGTGCCCCGTGGCCGTGGGCTGGCTGGCGTATCCGGCGCGGAAGAGGATTGGGTACATGAAGTTGCCGCTGGCATCGCCCGTGAAGGGGCGTCCCGTGCGGTTGCTGCCATGGGCTCCGGGGGCAAGGCCAAGGACGAGCACGCGGGCCTTGGGGTCTCCGAAACCGGGGACGGGCTTGGCCCAGTAGTCGCAGTTGCGGTAGGCGCGGCGCTTCTCCCGTCCAATGCGCTCGCGGTATTCCACCAGGCGGGGACACAGCCGGCAGGCAACCACTTCTGCCTCCAGGACTTCAAGCGCCGTGGGCATGGCGAGGGCTACTTGTTCTCGACCAGTTGGAAGCTATTGTGGAAGCGCAGCGCGTCGGGATAATTCGTGCCTTCCGGCGTGACCACCAGAGTCTGGTAGAGATAGCCGCCGACGATGTACAGGCGCTCGAAGAAATGAAGGCGGGTGCCACTGCTTTCGCCATCCCACTCGAACTCAATGCCGTGGTAGCCGCCCAGTGAGATTTTCTTCTCCGAGCCCGGCTGCAGAAGGCCGTGAGTGTTATTGATGGCGCCATTCTCGCCGCCCTGCAAAATCACGTCCTGGTCCTTCCCATCCAACAGTGAGCCGAAGTTGGTGACGCTGACCATGAGGGCGGAGTCGCCCACGGACATGATGTAGTTATGCAGGATGGCCTTGCCCGCGTCGGTGGGCTGGTCCATTTTGCTGAACTGCGGCTGCACCGGACTATCAATGGCGAAGCCGTCCATGGGATAGCTGTAGCTGTGCCAGTCGCCTGCTTGCGCCAGCGCCGCCGGAACCACGCACACGAGAATGACTGCGAGCAGGATACGGCGCTGCAAAAGGGCGAACGGGGAGCATTGCATGGGGCGACTGCCTCCGTGGATTCAGGATGCGCGATTATACCCCGCGGCGCGCGCGGAAGCCTCTAGGGCACAAGCTCGTAGTTCAGGTGCGCGATGCCCGAGCGGTAGACCTTGTGGCCCACCAGGCGCAGGCGGCGGTGCTCGTAAGGCCCCGGCATCACTTTGATGCCCTCGCCGAGCAGCACGGGCATTGCGCTGACCTCGACGGCGTCCACGGCATTCAGGTCCAGCAGTGCGCGGAAGAGCTGCGCGCCGCCGAAGAGCCAGATGTCCTTGCGGGCGGTCAGGCGAAGCTCCTCCACCAGCTCCCGCGTGGGCTCCCGCACAATGCGGATGGAGGGGTGCTGGGCGGGGTCCATGGTGCGGCTGACGACGACCGTCTTATAGCCAAGGAAGGCCTTTGCGCCCATGCCGGCGACGGCGACTTCGTAGGTCTTGCGGCCCATCAGGAAGGTGTCGTACTTGGTCCAGATGCGGGCAAGGTCAACGTCGGCCTCGGGATCCTCTGGAATCCAGTCGTATTCTCCGCCGGGTCCGGCGATGTAGCCATCCAGGCTCATGGCCACGCAATAACAGATTTTGCCCATAGGCGGTCCTCCGGGCGCCGGGGTGCGGCGCCACCAACAGGCTGACGAGGATAGCCGCTTTCCAGCCCGGGTGCCAGTGGAAGGTGGCGGATTGGGTCAAAACATGAACACCGCGCCGGATGCGGAATTCCACCGTGCAAATCACGCGTTTTCCGCCGTGCGGGTTTGACCATCCCATACCGGGTTTCATACACTAGATTGTTCGCCTTGCGCGCCTATGCGGCGCGGCCGGGGCAGGAACCGCGGCGCGGCCCAAAGGCCGCCCCTAACTTCTCAAGTGACAATGAAGGCTATCCCTTTGACATCCACTGATTTGACGCCCCCTGAAGCAACCGCCGAAGTAACCAAGAACCCCTGCGAACGTGAGGTCTCGGTAGAGATCCCCGCCGACATTGTCAGCGCTGAATGGAACTCGGCGCTCGAGCGCTTCCAGAAGCATGCCCGCATCCCGGGCTTCCGCAAGGGCAAGGTGCCGGCCTCGATTGTGCGCGGCAAGTTCGAGCAGGAGATCAAGACCGAAGTGGTCGAGCATCTGATGCCGGCGGCCTTCCGCGAAGAGACGAAGAAGCAGAACCTGGTGCCGATTGGGCAGCCGCAGGTGCTGGACCTGGAGTTCGAAGAGGGCAAGCCGCTGAAGTTCCGCGCCTCCTTTGAGGTGCTGCCGGAGTTCAGCGTGGAGGGCTACAAGGCGATCAAGGTTGCGGCCGAGCCCCTGGCGGTGGACGAGGACGAGGTGCAGAAGACCCTGGACGGCCTGCGCGAGCGCGGCTCCACCTACGAGAACGTGGACGAGGACCGCAGCCTGGCCGATGGAGACTATGCCAGCGTGGCCTTTAAGAGCACGGGTGCCGGTGAGGGCAGCGAGCCGGTCGAGATGAACGATGTGCTGGTGGACATTGGCGGCGAAAACACGGTGAAGGACTTTACGGAGAACCTGCGCGGCGCCAAGTCCGGTGAGACCAGGAGCTTCGACGTGACCTACGCCGAGGACTTTGGCGACCAGCGTTTGGCCGGCAAGACCCTGCACTACGACGTCGAGGTCAAGGGCATTAAGAAGAAGGTGGTGCCGGAGCTGAACGACGAGTGGGTGAAGGAGCTGGGCCAGGAAGGCCTGAGCACGACCGACGATCTGAAGACCCGCATCCGCGAAGGCATTGAGCACGAGAAGAAGCACCAGGCCGAACACAAGCTGAAGGACGAGATCCTGAACAAGCTGAACGAGCAGTTCCCGATTGACGTGCCTCACGTGCTGGTGGAGAACGCCATTGACCAGCGCCTGGAGCGCGGGTTGCGCCAGCTGGTGAGCCAGGGCCTGCGCGCCGAAGACATCAAGCGCATGGACCTGAGCAAGCTGCGCGAGGGCCAGCGCGAGGGCGCGGTGAAGGACGTGCGGGCCAACCTGCTGCTGGAGAAGATTGCCGGCGAGGAAGGCATCACGGTGAGCGACGAGGATCTGGACAAGGAAATTACGGCGGCGGCCTTGCAGGGACGGCAGAATCCGGCGCTGCTGCGCCAGCAGTTGGAAGAGCGCAACGGCCTGGACGCCTTGCGCAGCCAGTTGCGCTGCGACCGCGCTCTGGATGCCTTGCTGAAACAAAGCGAGTAGCGTCCGCATCTAATCGGTAGAGATGGAAATGGGGCCCGGGAAAAGCGGGCGGCAGCGGGGACTCAAGGAGACGGAATCATGCTAGTGCCGATGGTAGTGGAGCAGACCAGCCGTGGTGAACGCGCTTATGACATTTACTCGCGGCTGCTGCGCGACAACATCATCTTTCTGGGCACGCCGATTGACGACAACGTCGCGAACCTGATCATTGCGCAGTTGCTGTTTCTTTCGGCGGAAGATCCGGAAAAGGACATCTCGCTGTACATCAACTCGCCGGGCGGCTCGATTACGGCCGGCATGGCGATTTACGACACGATTCAGTTCATCCGCAACGACGTGGTGACCTACTGCATCGGGCAGGCGGCCTCGATGGGCGCCATGCTGCTGGCGGCCGGCACGACGGGCAAGCGCTTTGCCCTGCCCACCTCGCGCATCCTGATCCACCAACCGCTGATCATGGGCGGCGGCATCAGCGGCCAGGCGACGGACATTGACATCCACGCCCGCGAGATTCTGCGTATGCGCGAGTTAATGAACCAGTTAATGGCCAAGCACACCGGCCAGGTTCTGGAGAAGGTGGAGCGCGACACCGAACGCGATTTCATCATGAACGCGCAGCAGGCTAAGGAATACGGCATTGTTGACGATGTAATCTACAAGCATAAGTAACCCGGTTGGCGGTGACCGAAGGGCACCTGCCGGTTGTGCAAATAGCTTCCCTGCCCTTGTACCCGGAAGGGGAAGAGCGGAGAATAACCGGACTGGAAGAGCACCAGACAGGAGTTGTGCAGTGAGATCGAGGACCGGAACCGACGAGGTATTGCGCTGTTCCTTCTGCCATAAGTCGCAGGACGCGGTGGCGAAGTTGATCTCGTCTCCATCGGATTACCCGCGGGCGTACATCTGCGATGAGTGCGTTGCGGTATGCAACTCCATTCTGGAAGACGATCGCAGTGAAGCTCAGACGGCTGCCAGCCCCAACCACCTGCCCAAGCCGCAGGAGGTCAAGTCCTTTCTGGATGAGTACGTCATCGGCCAGGAAAAGACGAAGAAGAAGCTGGCGGTGGCCGTTTACAACCACTACAAGCGCATCTTCATGAACCGGCAGCGCGGCAGCGAGATCGAGCTGTCGAAGTCGAACATTCTTCTGATTGGGCCGACCGGAACGGGCAAAACCCTTCTGGCGCAGACCCTGGCCAAGATGCTGGACGTGCCGTTCGCCATTGTGGACGCCACCACGCTGACCGAAGCCGGTTACGTGGGCGAGGACGTGGAAAACATCATCCTGAAGCTGCTGCAGGCGGCCGACGGTGACGTGGCCCGCGCCCAGACCGGCATCATCTACATTGACGAAATTGACAAGATCGGCCGCAAGGACGAGAACCCCTCCATTACCCGCGATGTGAGCGGCGAAGGCGTGCAGCAGGCGCTGCTGAAGATTCTGGAGGGCACGGTTGCCAACGTGCCGCCGCAGGGCGGACGCAAGCATCCTCACCAGGAGTTCACTCCGGTGGACACGACGAACATCCTGTTCATCGTGGGCGGAGCGTTTGTCGGCCTGGAAAAGGTCATTGAGCGGCGCATGGGCAAGCGCGCCATGGGCTTCAAGACTCCCGATGAGACGGCCACGGACGAACTGCATCCGGTGAAGCGGCGCGACGACGAGCTGCTGCAACTGGCGCAGCCGCAGGACCTGATCAAGTACGGCCTGATTCCGGAGTTCATCGGACGCCTGCCGGTGATCGGCGTGCTGAGCGATCTGGACGAAGCCGCGCTGGTGGAGATCCTGACCCGTCCGCGCAACGCCATCATCAAGCAGTACCAGCGCCTGTTTGAGTTTGAGAACGTGAAGCTGCGCTTCAGCGACGACGCATTGAAGGCCGTGGCCAAAGAGGCTTTGAACCGCAAGGTGGGCGCGCGCGGTTTGCGCATGATTCTGGAAGAGCTGATGCTGGACCTGATGTATTATTTGCCGGACCAGAAGAAGATCAAGGAGTTCGAGGTGACGCGCACCATGGTGGAAGAGCGCAATGTGACCCTTCCGCGGGTGGAGAAGCAGGCCTCGTAGTTTTGCACAAGCGTGCAGCGGCGCCCGGCTGCGGCCGGGCGTTTGCTTTTCCGGGCGAGGGCAGGATTCGCAACGCGGGAATGGCTGGATTCGTGCATGATACTGGACGGAAGTGGCCATGGCCGGAGTATTCCGGATTCCCTACTTCCGGCGGTGGGCATCGGTTCCGGCGGTGGGCGTGATGTGTTGAATTTGCACGGGTATGGGCTGAATCCCCGGGTGGTTGCCGCCGATAGGGGGTTATAGTAGGCTCATCACACAACAAGCGCCGAAGGACGCCCGGGTGGGGCCTCGGTTGCGCCGGAGAAGTGAGAAGAAGTGAGTCTTATCAAGGACAAATTCGAGAGCCGTAAACTGCCGATGATGCCCATCCGGGACGTCGTCATTTTCCCGTACATGATGACTCCCTTCGTGGTGGGCCGCGAGAGCAGCGTGCGCGCGCTGGACGAGGCACTGGCCGGCGACAAGCGGATCTTCCTGGCCACGCAGCACGACCCCGGCGTGGACGAGCCGAAGCCCGACGAGATTTACCAGGTGGGCTGCATCGTCAACATTGTGCAGAGCCTGAAGATGCCCGACGGCAACATCAAGGTGCTGGTGGAAGGCATTGAGCGGGCACGCATTGTGCAGGTGACCGAGGGCGACGGCTACTACACCAGCACGGTGCGGGTCAGCCGCCAGGTGACCGAGATGACGCCGCGGGTGGAGAGCCTGATGCAGCGCGTCAGCAGCCTGTTTGAGCAGTACGTCAAACTGTGCCAGAGCCTGAACCAGGAGACCATTGCCAGCACCGTGCGGCAGGATGACATCGGACGGCTGAGCGACACCATCGCCGCCAACCTGCAGCTCACCATCGAGGAAAAGCAGGAACTGCTTGAACTCTTCGACCCGGCGGAGCGGCTGAACCGCATCGGCGACGTGCTGGACATCGAGATTGAAAAGCTGAACATGGACCGCACCATCCAGAGCCGAGTGAAGCGGCAGATGGAGAAGGCGCAGAAAGAGTACTACCTCAACGAGAAGATCAAGGCCATCCAGAAGGAACTGGGCCGCGGCGAGAAGAGCGAATTCGACGAACTGAAGAAGAAGATTGAGACCAGCGGCATGCCGGCCGACGTGCTGGAGAAGGCGACGCAGGAGCTGAAAAAGCTGGAGGCCATGCCTCCGATGAGCGCCGAAAGCACGGTGAGCCGCAACTACCTGGACTGGCTGCTGGCCGTGCCGTGGAAGAAGAAGTCGAAGGAAATCCGCGACATTGATTTCGCCGAGACCACGCTGAACGAAGACCACTATGGCCTGGAGAAGATCAAGGAGCGCATCCTTGAGTTTTTGGCCGTGCGCCAGCTGGTGAAGAATCCGAAGGGCTCGATCCTGTGTTTGGTTGGGCCTCCGGGCGTGGGCAAAACCTCGCTGGGCATGAGCATCGCTCGCGCCACGGGACGGAAGTTCGTTCGCATGAGTTTGGGCGGCGTGCGTGACGAGGCGGAGATTCGCGGACACCGCCGCACCTACATCGGCGCCCTGCCGGGACAGATCATCCAGATGATGAAGAAGGCCGGCACGCGCAACCCGGTGTTCATGCTGGACGAAGTGGACAAGATGAGCAACGACTTCCGCGGCGATCCCAGTTCGGCGCTGCTGGAAGTTCTGGACCCGGAACAGAACTTCATGTTTGTGGATCACTACCTGGACGTGGAGTACGACCTCTCGCAGGTCTTCTTCATCGCCACGGCGAATGTGCTGCACACCATTCCCAGTCCGCTGCAGGACCGCATGGAAGTTCTGCGGCTGCATGGCTACACCGAGCCGGAAAAGCTGGAGATTGCCAAGCGTTATCTGCTGAAGAAGCAGCTGGAACAGGCCGGACTGACGAAAGAGAACATCCAGTTTGAGGACGAGGCGCTGAAGGGCATCATCCGCTACTACACGCGGGAGGCCGGCGTGCGCAACCTGGAGCGCGAGATCGGCAACGTGTGCCGCAAGGTGGCGCGGCTGGTGGTGCGCGAAGGCGAAAAGTATTCCGCGGCGATTACCGGCGAGAACCTGCACGAGTACCTGGGCGTGGCCCGGTTCCGCGACGCGGCGGCCAACGAGAAGAGCGAGATCGGTCTGGTCACGGGGCTGGCCTGGACCGAAGTCGGCGGCTGCATCCTGACCACGGAAGTAGCGATTGTGGACGGCAAGGGCAAGCTGACGCTGACCGGCAAGCTGGGCGACGTGATGCAGGAGTCGGCACAGGCGGCGATGAGCTATCTGCGCTCGCGCTGGCAGCGGCTGGGCATTCCTCGCGACTTCTACCGCAACGTGGACATCCACGTGCATGTTCCGGAGGGCGCGATTCCGAAGGACGGCCCTTCGGCGGGCATCACCATCGCCACGGCCATCGCCAGCGCACTGAGCAAGATTCCGGTGCGGCGCGACATCTGCATGACCGGAGAGATCACGCTGCGCGGCAAGGTGCTGGCCATCGGCGGACTGAAGGAGAAGCTGCTGGCGGCACATCGCGCCGGCATCTTTGAGGCCGTGCTGCCGGAGGAGAACCAGAAGGACCTGGCCGAACTGCCGGAGAACTTGCGGGCGGAGATGAAGATGCACTTTGTCAGTTCGATGGACGAGGTGCTGCAGATTGCGCTGGAGCGTCCATTGCCGGAGACGGACGTGACCGGGCCGCTGCCGCTGGCCGCACCGGCGGAGCCGAGCGAGGCGCGACAGTAGAACGACAACATTTTGACGCAGAAAGCCCGCCGACAACGGTGGGCTTTTTCGTGCGTAGCGGCTCGGAAAACGGCGGCGCAGATTGAATCTCTGGGAACAATCTAGTCGCAGAATGAACATGCCGAGTTTTATCGGGAAATAGCGCAGCGTTATCACATCGCGGCGGCCCAACGGTCACAGAAGGCCTCGCAACCGGGGAGCAGACTTAGGTGTTCATTGTGCGGGCAACGGCCCGCATTTCTCCTACATACACAACGAACACTCATACCCCGTTTCATGAGAAGGAAGGCACTATGTCGAACAATGAGATTAGCCGCCGGTCGCTGCTGAAGACCCTGGCGGCAGGCGCCGCCGTGGCCGGTGGCGGCTTTGCGTTGAATCTGGCAGCTCCAGCCACGGCCGAGGCCATGGTAAAGAAGCTGCCCGCCAACTGGGACGAGACCTGGGACGTCATCGTCGTGGGATCGGGCTTTGCGGGACTGGCGGCAGCGGCCGAGGCGGCCGGAGCCGGAGCCAAGGTCATCATCCTGGACAAGATGCCGGTATACGGCGGCAACTCGATCATCAACGGCGGCGAGTACAACGCCTGGGACGACGAGTTCCACCTGCGTCAGAAGCTGAACCTGGGCGACGACAGCGTCGAACTGCACACCAAGGACACCCTGAAGGGTGGCGACTATTTCGGCAACCCCGAGCTGGTAAAGATCTTTGTGGACGGCACGGTGCCGGCCCTGAACTGGATGATTGACGAAGGCGGACTGCAACTGCGCCAGGTGCTGAATCGCACGGGCGGACACACAGCCTATCGCACGCATACCTGCGTGGAAGGCGTGGGCCGCGGCTACACCGAATCCCTGCGGAAGATTGCGGAAAAGCGCGGCGCCAAGATTGTGCTGAACACTGCGGTCACCTGGATTTGGCGTGAGAGCGCCGATCCCGAGAGCCCTGTACTGGGATTGGAAGTGAAGCGCGGTAAGAAGGTGCTGAACCTGAAGGCCACACGCGCCGTGGTACTGGCGAGCGGCGGCTTCAGCCGCGACCTGGCGATGCGCACCAGCTACAGCCCGACGCTGGGCAAGGACTACAACTCGACGAACCATCCGGGCGCTACGGGCGAAGTCATCCGCTACGCGCAGGCCGTCGGGGCCGACACACTGCATATGGCCTTCATCCAGCTCTATCCTTATGCTGAGCCGGAAACGGGCCTGCTGGATGCGCCGGCTGTGTATCCCTTCCGCGGACCGGGCTTCGGCATTGTGTACGTCAACAAGCTGGGCAAGCGCTTTGTGAACGAGATGGAGCGCCGCGACGTGGTGAGCCGTGCGGAAATGGCCACCGGAACCAAGCCGACGTTCTCGATCTTCAACGAGAAGATGATTTTGAGAATGGGCACCAAGGAAGAGATTGACGCCGGACTGGCGCGTGGACGCTTTGTGAAGGCCGACACGCTGCCCGAACTGGCAACCAAGCTGGGCATTCCGCCGGACGCGCTGGTGGAAACCATCACCAACCACAACCGCTACATGAAGGAAGGCAAGGATCCGGAGTTCAATCGGAGCTTTACCAAGGTGATGATCCCCATCGAGGAAGGCCCGTTCTACGGCATCGCACAGTGGCCGGCCATTCACTTTACGATGGGCGGATTGCGCATCAACGCCGACGCACATGTGGTGGACATCTTCTCCAAGCCGATACCGCACCTGTACGCGGCGGGCGAGGTGACGGGCGGCATCCATGGCGCGAACCGCCTGGGCGGCAACGCCACGGGCTCCACTACCGTGTATGGACGCATTGCGGGCGTGAATGCGGCCAAGGAAAAGCCGCTGGCGTAACAACCATCTCCCGGAGGCGCGGGCACAACTCCGCCTCCGGGACTTCCCTGCTACTTGAAGGATTGCGATGATGACGGCGAGAATTCGTTGGGTTGGATGCCTGTGCGCGTTGCTGTTGATGATGGCGGCAGGTACGGCCGTGGCGCAGAAGAACGATCCCTGTGCGGGATGCCACAAGGACTGGAGCAAGGTTCTGCCGAAGGACCACGCGGCGGTGAGCGGTGGATTCCAGCAATGCCGCAGCTGCCACAAGACGGGCACGGACGGCACGGCCACGGTGAATGGCTTTTCCACGCGGCTGCATAAGACTCACGCGGCAGGCGAACACAAACTGGCTTGCGACACCTGCCACAGTTGGGTGGACGGCAAGAGCTTCGGCCTGATTGGCGAGGACGCAAACCTTGGCCCGGTGAAGAAGGAAGACCTTGCGCTGATGCAGCAGAAGATGGCGACCTGGGCCGACGGACCATTCACCGATCATCTGCATGCCAAGGCCAAGGTGGACTGCGCGGGATGCCACGGCAAGCCGGTTCCGGTGAGCGACGTGACGGTGGAGAATCCGCGCTGCCTGGAATGCCACGGGCCGGTGGAGAAGCTGGCGGCACGCTCGGCGAACAAGGAGTTTCCCAAGCGCAATCCGCACGCCTCGCATTACGGCAGTGACATTGCGTGCACCAGTTGCCACAAGGCTCACGAGGCCAGCGTGGTGATGTGCGCGGACTGCCACAAGCTTTGGAAGCTGAATATTCCCGGCGCGGCGCAATAGTTTACTGAAAGCACGAAGAGCCTCCGCTTGGGCGGAGGCTCTCTTTTTATGCGCGTGCGATGAAATGCAGCTAGTAGTGGAAGCGGTAGCGCAGCTCGGCCATGAGCTCGCGCGGAGCGTTCCAGTGGAAGCCTCCGAAGGTGACGCTGTTATCCAACTCAACGCGGCGGTTGGCCACGTTGAGCGCGGTGAACGAGAGCGAGCAACGGGAGCCGAAGTCGCGCGCAAGTGATAAATCGAACGTGGTGTGCGCGGGCAGATAATTGCCGGGATATGGCTGGCCGGGGAAGGCGTTGCTGAATCCCGAGCCGTAGTTGACGTTGGTGGAGGCGTGCGCGTGCCAGGCCAGCAAGACGTCTCCGCCGACGTTGAGGGTGTTGCGCTGATCGTGATCGAGCGGGCAGAGCGCGACGCCGGGCGAGCAGACGGAGATGGGCGCGCCGGTGCTGGTCAATCCTCCGGTGACCACGCCGCCGCCTTCTGCGATCTGGTTGGAATATGCGAGATGCAGTTGCACGCGCTTGGCGATGCGCGGCGAGCGCAGCGTCAGCTCCCAGGCGCGGATGAGCGCCGACTGCACGGTGATGGGAAAGAAGAGATTGCTCTCACCGATGTTGTTGTGGTCGAAGAAATTGTTGACCCTGTTGCGGAAGGTGTCGGCGTCGAGGGTCCAACCGTGATACGGGATGTTGATGCCGAACTGAAATTCCTCGTCGCGTTCGCCGTGCAGCGGAAGGAATGTATCTCCGTTGCTGCCGGCAAAGCTCGTAAGCGCACCGCTTTCTGTGATGAGCGGCGGCGCCTGATAGTAGTGTCCGTAGCTGCCGCGCAGCGTCCAATGCAGGCAGGGGAGCGTGACGGCCACACCGAGGCGCGGACTGATGGCCGACTCGCTGACACCGCCGGAGAAGTGGGTGGGGCGCATGCCGGCAATGAGCGTGAGCCAGTCGAAGGGACGATAGCGATCCTCCACAAAGAACGCCGCGAGTCCGCCGGTGGGGCTGACCGTGGCATAGGGCAGGCTCTGGCTGCCATCGTTGGCCGTCACGCCGAAGCCCTCGCTATCCGACTGATAGAAGCCGTAGCCGCCAAGGTCGAAGTGGTTGCGGGCAACCTGCGCGTCAAGGCTGACCTGGCCTCCGGCGTAGGCGGAGCTGCGCACTTGGTGCGTGCTGACCGGCTGATCGCCTGGCGCGCCGGCGTAGTTGGCAAGGTTGTAGTGGAAGAACGGCGAGGCCGTGAAGAGCGCGCGCGGACTGAAGGTGTGCACCCAACTCGCGTTAAACAATAGGTCTGTTTCTCGGTCGGCATCGCGTAGCCCAATGGTTGGATACTGGCCGCTGGTGGGATTGTTCTCGATGTCGTTCGGGTAGGGATCGTAGGGGATCTGATAGAAGTCGCGGCGCAGGCTGGTGACGGCACGGAGTTGATCGGCCGGCGTGAGGTTGTAGATGACGGAACCGAAGCCTCCATAGCCGTTGGTGCGGTCGTGCACTGTCTGCGACACGGGCGTCTGGATGCCGAGATCGCTGCGGTTGCCGTTGAGGCTGGCGTACCAGGCGAGGCGCTCGGTGTGGTCTCCGAAGCTGAGCTGGTCGTTGGTCTGGTAGAAACTTCCGGCGCTGAGGACAAGCTCGGCCTCGCGCTGGCGCTCAAAGCCAGTGCGCGGCACCACGTTGAAGACGCCATAGGTGCGGTCGCCAAGCTCGGCTCCGTAGCCGCCACGGCTGATCTCGATGTAGTCCACGTCCTTGGGATCGAACTGCGGGCCGAGGTTGCTGGCGATGTTGGTGTTGGGCACGGGCACGCCGTCAATCAGCCAACTGGTCTGGTGTCCGCCGCGGATGTGAAGCTGGTCGTGCGTAAAGTAAGAGCCCGGCACCCACTCGGTAATCATGGCCAGGCTGTTCGAGCGCGAGGCTCCGGGAGTGTTCTCGATATCCTGGCGGCTGAGGGTGGTGGTGGGCGTGGCCGTGTCGGCGGCCATGGGCACCACGTACGCACTGACGTTGACGACCTCATGCGCGGAGGCCGGCGCAAGCTGAAGGTGCAGGATAGGCTCGGTGTTGCTGGCGATGCTGAGCGTCTGCTGCGCCGGGGCAAAGCCGGTGGCGGTGACCGTGAGGGTATAGTCGCCAAAGGGCACGGCGGGCAGGCGGAAGGCTCCATCGGCATTGCTGACGGCCGACAACTGGAGATCGCTTTGGCGGGCACGCAGAGTGACGCGGGCGTTGGCGATGGGACGGTGCTGCGCGTCATGCACAATGCCGCGGGCGGCTCCGAAGACGGTGGCAAAGGAGTGTGACGTGAGCAGCAAGAGTGCCGCTAGTAATAAATGGGAACGAAACCTGGTCATGCAATCTCCACGAGGGTGCACACAGCACGGGGCGCGCGGCTGAAAGAGCGCTGCGACCCGGCGATAAAATGCATCCGACGGCTGCCGCTGCGAGGGACGGCGTTGACCGTGTGCTCACATGGCGCGGGCGGAGCGAATATATGTGTATTGCTTTAGAGGAACGCTAGGCGATGAGTCTGGGAGGGGCTCGCGAGGATCCGTAGCGCACGGACGAGGCGGCGGCGTGCAGCGCAATCGCGCGCGACGTGAGCGGGGCGGCGGCGAAGATCAGAGGCTGGTGCGCACGGGTGGCATCGCCGATGGCGAAGCCGTTGAGAACCGAGCCAAGCTGACGGTAGGAGCACGGCTCGGGCTGCTTGCGAAAACCGGGCGAACTGTCATCGGCACGCAGACGCTGCAGCATGGCCATCATGGCGCAATGATGGCGTCCACGGCCGCGGCAGCAGGGCGGAAGATCGGCCTCGGAGGGTCCAAGCAGCGCCGGGGCAACTACCGTCCACAGCAGCAGCAGGAGCACGAGCTGCGAGACGAGTTGGGAGAAGAGGCGGCGCATGGGCGACCTACGATTCTAACAAAGCACGGGCGCGTTGCGCAGAACGGACACAGACCTGGTTGCACCAAGGCGCAAAACCAGGAGCGAGCTTGGAACTCGGCATCCATGACGCAGCCAATCCGAGCAACGAGTGCAACCCGCGCGGGAGACCGCGACGAGTGACGGCCGTCCAGCGCCCGGGCCGGGATTGGCAGGCGCGCGCGGCGTGTGCGACACTGCTTGTGGTGTTGCATACGCATGTTGCAGATGGCCGCTCCCCGCGGCCGGCGACGGCAAGGCCGGGATGGCGAAATTGGCAGACGCAGCGGACTTAAAATCCGCAGACTCGAAAGAGTTGTGGGGGTTCAAGTCCCCCTCCCGGCACCACTAACCACTAGCCGAAAAGGGTTTACAGCTATCAGTGCATCAGCGCGGGGTGCGCCTGCACTTCGGTCTGCTGGGCAACGTGACCGTTTTCGTGACTTATCGCAAGCGCAATTGCAGCTTCCATTGCCTTCTCTGTCTGCTGGAGGCGCCGCGGAGCGTCCAAGATGTCCGTGCGGTTGACTTAGTGGCGGCTGCCGGCCAATGCGTAGCTTGCCTTGCTCAGCCGCCGTGGATCGCGCTCACGCTGGGCGAGAATGAATCGGTCCATGGAATCCAACAGCGAGCGCGCCATCTTGGACATCTCCTCGGACGAGGCGGCCAGTTCGGTGGAACTGGAGGAGGAGCGCTGTACCAGCTCGTGCATCCGCTCCATGGCCCGCACTACGGCCTGCGCGCCGCTGGCCTGTTCCTCCACGGAGCTGGTGATTTCATGCGTGATTTCATTGAGCCGGGTGGTGGCCTGGGCAATTTGCGAACTGCCGCGCGACTGTTCGGTGGTGGCCATGCCGATCTCCCGGGAAAGATTGAAGACATCGCTGACCACGTTGGAGATCTTGCCCAACGCCATACTCAGATCGTTGCCCAGCACCAAGCCCTCGTTCACGTTCAGGGTGCTCTTCTGCATGTTCTCCACGGCCTTGAGGGCCTCTTTCTGAATGCTGCCGATCAACTCGCTGATCTCGTGGGTGGCGCCGGCGGATTTCTCGGCGAGCTTGCGCACCTCGTCGGCGACGACGGCGAAGCCCAGCCCGTGCTCTCCGGCGCGAGCGGCCTCGATGGCGGCATTGAGCGCCAGCAGGTTGGTTTGGTCGGCGATGTCGTCAATGACTTCGACAATCTTTCCAATGTTCCGCACCCGCTCACCCAGGTTGCCTATGATGGATGACGAGGCGCCGATGGAGGCGTTGATGCGGCTCAGTCCATCGGTGGCCTTCTGCATGGAGGCGATGCCGCTCTGCACCTCGTCGCGCGAGCGGGTGGAGATATCCAGCAAGATGTTGGCCGTGTCTGCCACGCGCTGAATGCTGGCGACCATCTCGTCAATGGACGCTGAGGTCTGGCTGACGCTGGCGGCCTGCATCTGGGTGTTCTGCACAACGTGCTGCACGTTCACACTCATCTCGTGCATGGTGCTGGTGACTTCTTCGATGGCCGAGGAGGCGAGAGTTCCCACCCTTGCGGAGTCTTCTGAGGCGCTGGCCACCTGGCTGGAGCCGGAAGCCACCTGGCTGGCACTTTCGCGGACCTGCAGCACCATGGTGCCCAGGCCGTCGGTCATGCGGGCAAAAGCGTGTCCCAGCACATCGCGCTCTGAGCGCGGCGCCACCTCGCAGGAGAGGTCGCCGCCGGCGATTCCCTCGGAGACCGCGGCCATTTCCTTCAGGTATCCGATCATTCCGTCGAAGGAACGCGCCAGGTCGCCAAGCTCGTCTTTGCGAGTGACGTCCACCTTGTGCTCCAGGTCGCCGGAGCCGCTGATGGCCTTGGCGACGACGATGAGCTCATTGAGCGGGCCGGTGATTGTGCGGCGCAAGCGGGTTACACACAGCAGTGCGATGAGCCAGGAGATGACAAGGACGATGGCGGCGATGGTCGCATAGCTTCGGTAGCGCCGGCTAACCTCGGCCAAGTCCGACTGGACGCAGACCGTGCCGAGCGCATCTCCGCTCAGTGTCATGGGCAGGTACTGCACCATCTGGTCGCCCTGGTAGTAGGTGCCGCGGCGGCGCAGTGGCAGCGCTTCGGAACTGCTTGAGCCCTTGGGATGGTAGGAGGCGAAGACATTGCCCTGTTTGTCATAGATGAAAGCGGCGGTGATGTGGGGCTCGGCCTTCAGAGTGGCCAGCACTTCACCGGCAGCGGCCTGGTCGCCAAAGCCGAGCGCGGCCGTACTGTTGTCACTGATAATCTGCACCAGGGTGGAGAGATGATCGGCGGTAGCCTGCTTGGCGGTCACTACGTCATAGCCAAGCAGCACCGCGCACACCAGCAACAGCACGGCCGTGCTGGTTGCCATCATCATCACCATCAGCTTGTGGCCGATGGACCAGTCGCGCAGTTCCATGATAGTTCCCTTCAGTTACCGTCTCCAACGATGGTGGCGAGCGAGAGCAGCCGGGAACTGATCTGCAGGTGCGCCCGCTCCGCCGCGTGAGGATTCACCTCAAAGCGGATGCGGCCTTCGTTGAGCAGCAGGTTGACCACTCCTCCGTGCTGGCCGAAGCCTGTGGATTCTCCCACGGTCAGTACATTGGAGCCACGCAGGCGGTCCAGCATCGCCGCGCTGTTCCTGGCCTCGGAGGCGCCAACGTAAATGGCCCGGCAGGATTTCAGGTCGCCATCATGCTGCAGGCGGCGAACCACGATCTTCCTGCCGTTCACCGGCTTGCCGTAAGCCAGCCGCTGCAGGGAGTCGCCCGTGGAGTCGGCGCCGACGAAGCCGATCACCAAGTCTCCATTGTTATCAGGCCACTGCACAAAGTTCATCAGCTTGTAGAGGAAGGCGGCCTTGGCATCATGCTCTTCCACGGTTTGTGCCTGCACCCCGGTAGCGGCCGTCCCCGCATAGAACATCACGAAGAGCAGCACCACTCCCAGCATCCGCCACACCCGGGCAGCGGTGCTGCTCCGTGGTTTGACGGTGAGGCGTTTGTCCACCATTGATCGTGTTCGGACTTGCATAAAGTTCCCCGGATTAATGCGCTGCAACAGATGAATGCGTGTCTGGCTGTTTGGTCTCGCTCTCGTCGTGCCTACCCGAATTCCAGGTCAGCTTGAAACGGAAGCTCCTCCGGTCGTCACCCAACAGGGAGGTCGACGGAAGGACATAAGTCTGCTCGAAATACCCGAAGGTGGTGCTGCTCATCGAACGGCCCACCAGGTTGTACGCCCCCGCGGAGAGCGAAAAACCATGCCACGGACGGGTGTTTACGTTTACGTTGACGCGCACGGGAGGCAATGTGGAACCCACCTCTGGCCACTGCGACAGGCTGCGGCTCATGTACTGCGCCTCCAGCGCCGGCGTCACCACGCGGTGGAAGAGCGGCGCCGCCAAGTTCAGCTTGACCAGGTGTTTGGGTGAATTGGGCAAATGGCCGCCGGCAACGTCACTGTGCGCATCCTGGTAGGTGTAGCTAAGCCGGCTCTCCAGCCCAGAGGGCAGCTTGCCGAGCAGTTCCAGCTCCGCGCCTCCGGCCGAGGCCTTGGAGTTCGAGAATGTCGTGTTATCAATGCCGCCGACGACGATGGTCTGCTCCTGGATGTAGCTGCCGATGTGGTTGTAGAAGCCAGCGGCAGAGACCGAGAACTTCCCGTTCAGTTGGTGGTCCACCACGCCCTCAATCGTGCGGATCGTCTCCGGCTGCAGGTTCGGCGAAGGCTGACTGGCCATGCCCGCGTAGTACAACTCGGAGAAGCTGGGCACGCGGTAGCCGGTTCCGTACAGGAACTTCAACGTGGTCGCCCGGGGCAAGGTGTAGATGAGCGCTGCGCGCGGGCTGGTCGTGTTGCCAAACAGGTAGTTGTAACGGTCATTGCGCACACCCGCGTTCAGGATGAGCTTGGGCGTAAAGCGGATCTCGGCATCGCCGTACAGTCCCCAGATGGCCGAGGTGCGATGGTAATTCACATAGCTTTCCGAGGTGACCGGAATGTCGTAGAGGATGTAATTGCTCTGCGCCTGGCGGAAGTTGTCGCGGTACTCGGTGCCAACGCTGACCCGCACTTTGTCCTGCAGGAAGCGGCGGCTCAGCTTGAGGTCAATCCCGGCGCGATCGCCGTGCGCGGTGTCGTAGTCATACAGGGTGCCGTGGCAACGGGCCTCGCTGCAGCCGCGCAGGTCGTTCACCTTGCCGTGCGACTCATAGGTGTCATAGTACGTGCGCGCGCTGAACTGAATTCCCTTGCCCACCGAGTGGTCGTACTGCAGGTCAACATAGCCCTGGAACTTGGTGGTATGCGTATCCGTCTGGTGGCAACTGCCGCACCACTGCGCCGAGGAAGGCACGTGCTGCTGCGAGGCCACCGCCGCGGTCTGCAAGGTGAAACCGTGGCTTGACACCATGGCAAAGATGCGGCGCGTCTGGTCACGAGCAGCGGACGAGCCGATGGGATCCTGGACTCTGTCCAGCCTGCCGGGAGTGTTCGTGTCCCAATAGGTGGCGGAGATGAGCGCGTTCGTGCCACCGCGCTCCATGCCATAGGTGGTGGTCACCTTGTAGGTGCCCAGGCTGGCTGCCTCTCCGGAGACCATTGTGCCCTTGCTCTTGCCCGAGCGGGTGATGACGTTGACCACCCCGAAGAAGGCTCCGGCGCCGTAGAGCGAGGAGCTGGGGCCGCGCACCACTTCGATGCGGTCCACAATGTCCATGTCCACCGGGAAGTCGTTCTCCACCGGCGCGGAGTCATCGACATTGTTGTTGATGGGGTGACCGTTCACCAGGTAGAGGATGCGTCCATTGGAGTCGCCCGGAGGGGCGAAGCCGCGCACGCCGATGCTGCTGTAGCTGCCGTGGTTCTGAACGTAGAAGCCGTTCAGGCTCGACAGAGCCTCCTGGATGGTGCGGTAACCATATTTCCGTATCTCCTCCGCAGTGATCACACTGATGGAGGAGGGAGCCTCAACCGCTTTCTGCTCATACTTGGAGGCGCTGTAAACCTTGGCGCCGAGCAGTTCTTCCAGGCTGAGCGCATCGGCCTCACCGCGCTGCTGCGCGCAGGCGAGACCGGCAAAAGCCAGGATGAAAAATGCGATTAGGACCAACTTAATACGGAGCAAAAAAATAAAAGAACTGGAGCAGTGCATAGCTGTCGCCTGTTCCGACCTACGGTATGGCCTTGAATAGTTATTAATAAAGCAGCACGTAAGGTATATCGGATAAGAACTCTCGACAAATTACGGAGGTAACGCCAGTGGCGGCATCCGAACCTGTAAAGGATGGCTCGGCCGCGATTTGGCGACGCGGTAGTAATGTATCGCAATGGGGTGAGCCTAGCGGGGAGCCTTGTTATTTGGGGTTCCGGCGGCGAAGAAGCCTTGCAGGAAGAGTTAACGCAGCGCCAGACAACCGGCCTCGGCGCGGGTGCGGAGGCCTGGGGACTGAGACGCGATTATTTTGCTTCATTCATCGAAGCGCTGGTTTTGACCCGAGACGGGTACCAGCGACCGGCGTGCGTTATTCGTGATCCTCAGCGCTGACGCCGAGCACGCGGAGCTTCGCGATGGCATCGCGGTTCACATAGATCAACTGGTTGTTGTCACCCGGACTCGTGGGGCGCAGAAAGAAGCCGGCATCTTTAAAGACCGGCAGCCCGTTCCTGGCGTAGCCTTCCATCACCTCTCCATCCTGAAAGGTGATCTCGATCCAGATGCTCTTGATCTCCGGACCCTGGCTGTAGAACTGGACGGGCTGCTGCTCGCGGTCGCCTTCGAAGGACGAAACGAAGAAGATGCCCTTCACCTCGGGCCAGTGCAAGTCGGCAATCGTGCCGCCATCGGTGGTGCGAAAGCCGGATTCCTCACCGAGAAAACGCGGGAGGAACTCTTCGCTGGTGGCCAGGGCGTGAATGGAGTCCTCCGCGCAGAAAAATCCCCTCACGATGGAACCATCCTGGCGGCGAATCACAACTTTATACTGGGTGCCATCCCCATCTGGGGAGGCGCTCTTGTCAAACTCGATTACGGACATGCGGCCCTTGATCTGCCCTTATCCTCAGGGGATGGAGACAGCCCATACTGCCGGATCTTGTAAAGCAGCGCCTTGTAGCTGATCTGCAACTCGTCGGCCACGCGGCGACGGTTCCAGTTGTGGCGCCGCAGAACCTCGCCCATGATCTGGGTCTCCACTTCGTTCATAGCGCTGCGGGCCCGTTTCTTCAGGCCAATCGGAGCTCCGTCGGCTTCCACCATGCCCGGCTTACGGCCCGGATGGCCACCCATGGCGCGACGCAGCTCGCCCAGCATGTGCTGCTCGCTGCCCAACACCAGGTAGCGCTTAATCGAGCTTTCCAGCTCGCGCAGATTGCCCGGCCAGTCGTACTGCATGTATGCCGCCAGTAGTTCATCGGACATTATGAGGGGCTGGCGGGCGAAGCTGGCCGACAGTTTCCGCATGAAGTGCCGGATCAGGATCGGAATCTCTTCCTTGCGCTCACGCAGCGGCGGCATCTGGATGGAGAAGCCGTTCAGGCGATAGTAGAGGTCCTCGCGGAAGGTGCGGGCGGC
>Ga0181528_10000758_pt1 | contig 21405 bp, 19 predicted proteins | sample PEATcosm2014_Bin_47_FD_119742 | JGI IMG/M metagenome (GOLD analysis project Ga0181528, IMG submission 119742) | Peatland microbial communities from MTU Mesocosm Facility, Houghton, MI, USA - PEATcosm2014_Bin10_10_metaG | ecosystem: Environmental > Terrestrial > Soil > Wetlands > Peat | place...
CACCCAGTGGATCGGGATCCAGGCCCATGTCCTCACGAAGTTCGCCCAGCAGCGGACGCACGTCGGTGTTGAACGCGTCGACGAGAATGCCGTTGGCCTCGAGGACGTCGCCGTCCATCTGGGCCTTCGCGAGCGCCGAACGGTCGACGAAGAGCGCCTTTGCGGTCGCCTCTTGGACGTTCATGACCGAACGAATCTCGGCGGGCACCTTCGCTTCGAGATTGTGGCACTGATCGAGCATGAAGGCCACGCTCGAACCAGTGCGGTGCGCGCCCACTGCGACGATCTCACTCATAATGCGAAACAGTTGGTAGGGATCTGCTGACCCGACCATGAGGTCGTCGTCGGCGTAGAACCGGCTGTTGAAGTGGAAACCACCCAGACGCTTCACCCGCAGCAGGTTCGCCACGATGAACTCGATGTTGGTGCCCGGCGCGTGGTGTCCGGTGTCCACCAGTACCTGAGCGCGCTCACCCAGGGCGAGGCAGTGCAGCAGGGACGTACCCCAGTCGGGCACGTCCATTGTGTAGAAACTGGGTTCGAAAAACTTGTACTCGAGGAGCATGCGCATGTTCGACGGCATGGCCTTGTAGGTCTCGGCGAGGGCCTCGGCCAAGCGCTCCTGACGGGCTTGGATGTCATCTTGACCGGGGTAGTTGGTGCCATCAGAGAACCAGAGCGAGAGGATCGTCGAACCGGTCTGGACACCGATCTCCACGCACTCGAGCAGGTGGTCGGTGGCCTTGCGTCGAATCGCCGGGTCCGAGTTGCAGACGCTCCCGAGGCGGTAGTCGTCCTCTTGGAAGACGTTGGGATTAATCGCGCCAATTGAGACACCCAGGCTCTGGGCGTAACTCTGGAGGGCGGCGTAGTCATCGACGCGGTCCCAGGGTATGTGAATCGCGACTGAGGGCGCGACGCCCGTGAATCGGTGCACTTGGGCGGCGTCTTCGAGCTTCTCCTGAGGAGTGCGTGCGACGCCCTTCTGTGCGAAAACCTTGAATCTGGTGCCTGAGTTGCCATACGCCCACGACGGGGTCTCAATCATCAGTTGGCGGAGTTCCGCCTTCACTTCGGCTGGACTGCTCATGACTTCATTCCTCCTCAGGCTGCGTACTTCTCGTAGCGTCGGCTACTAAACGTGAAAAATCTCTCTAATCGGTGAAATACTCGCATCGGGCGCGGCACCGCCAAGGTCGACGAAGAAGTCCCCCATCTCGCGCTGCCAACGTTCGTTTACTTCAGTTACTGCCATTCTCGCTTGAGCGGCTTCGAAATCATCGGTCTCGAGGTAGCCGATCAGCGTGCCGTCGTCCTGGAGAAAGAGTGAGTAGTTGTTCCAACCCGTATCGTGCAACGCCTGGCGCATCTCGGGCCACACGTGTGCGTGGCGCTCGACGTACTCATCAATCCGATCTGGTCGGACTTTGAGCTGAAAGCAAACTCTTTGCACGGCTTGTCCTTCTGACAAAACTAGTTACAGCGTTACGGGGCGCCCCGTAGTGGCGACGCCCCGTAACTGTTTCGGTTAGGAAATCCGACTTCTTAGAAGTTGAAGTTCTTCACGTTCGCTGCGGTGAACACAAACGGTGCGCCTAGTGTGACAAAGTTCGAGGGGTCACCCGAGCCAGCAATGGCCTTTGTGACGGTCCAAGACTTCGCCTCAACCAACTTCGTTCCCTTGGCGGGAATCGTGAAGGTTGCACCAACCTTGTTCTGGACAACACCCGAGTGAATCTCCATCGCGGCCCAACCAGCCAACGAACCAAGGTCGAAGGGGTTCCACAATTCGAACGCCTTGACGTTGTCGTTACCGGTGTAGGTGCCCATCTGCGAAGGCAGTCCAAGACCGGTCAGGATGAGGTTCGAGTACTGGGATTCGTGCGTCGAGAGGTACTGAGCAGCCGTCGAAATACCCACGGTGGTCGGCGAGATGATGCCAGCCAGGTTCGGGTATTGGGTCAGCAGGCCCTGAAGAACCGTCAAGGACACCGTCGGGTCGTCGTTGCCGTAGACCGTGGCAACCAAGCTGATGTTGGGGTACTTGGTCAGCTCTTGCTTCATGTAACCGATCCAGGCGTTCTGGTTCGTTGCCGTCGCGGCAGCGGACAGAATCGCGATTTGACCAGTGTCATTAATCTCGCCGGCCAGCAGGTCGACTTCGGAAGCACCAATCTCCTGGGTGTTGGCCTGGTTAATGAACAGGTTGCCCGCGCAGTAGTTGTCCGAGTCAAATCCGATGATGGTGATCTTTGCCCGACGAGCCTTCTCCAGCTCTGGGCAAAGAGCCTTGGGGTCGTTCGCCGCAATGACGATAGCGCTCGCCTTCGCGGCAATCGCAGCCTGAATAGCGGGCTCTTGAGCAGCAGCGGTGTCAGTGGTTCCACTGTCCACTACGCCTCGCCAGCCTTCAGTCTTCAACGCAGCCTTCACGCCATTGTCCGCAATCACTTCGTACGGGTTGGTCGTGTCCTTAGGAATGATGTAGACCAATCCCTTTGAAGCAATGGTCTTGGCTGCCACTGCTCCGGCTGGAATGGCGCAGACACCCGCGAACATTCCAACAATCGAAACGGCAATCAAGGCTTTCTTCGAAGCGCGATGCTTCAATGATTCCAACTTCATGTTCCCCCTCATATGAAAATCGTTAGTTGTAGTGAACTGCGTAGCACTTCGAATGCGTCGTACGACGAGACCGAATGCCACGGCAAAAGTATCACATTATGTGAGGGATAACTACTCAAAATGTTATGCGATGAGTAATCTAAAAACCCTGATGAAAGGCAGAAAACTTAGACAGTGCTCTCGGGGACGCCGGCCGATGTGTACGAGTCCGGTCCAAAACGTTTCCGAAGTGCACGGTAGCCGCGAGCGGAATTGGGCAGTACCACGCTCGCGAGGAGCAGTATTCCAAAGACGATGCTCTGCTCTTGGGACGACACGTTCTTGATCGAAAGGATCTGGTCGAATATCCCCACGGCGATGACCGACAGCACCACTCCGAGTAGTGAGCCACGTCCGCCGAAGATGGAAATGCCGCCGAAGAGGACGATCGCCACCACGTTCAACTCCAGGCCGGTCCCCGCGTCGTAACGGGCGGTATTCGTCTCGTAGGTGTACAGCAATCCGACGAACGCGCACACAATGCCCGAGATGAGATAGAGGTTGAATTTGATCCGTTTCACGCGAATCCCCGAGAAGAACGCGGCCTCTTCTTGAAGACCAATCGCGAATATCGATCGACCCGTCGATGTGAAATGCAACACCACGCCATAGATCAGCGCGAGCACGACAAAGATCCCAAAGGCCCAGGCGAAGGGTGTTCCCGGAATCGTGTTGGTGCCCACGTCGGTCCAGGGCCCTCCAAAGCCCGTGACCTCATTCGTCCCCAAAATGACCTCAGCGAGGCCCCGAAACATCGTCAAGGTGCCGATCGTCACCGCGATGGACGGAAGTCCCACTCGAGTGACGAGAAATCCGTTGAGCGCACCGCCCACTGCGCCCACGCCCAGCGTGAGGATCATGGCGAGAAAGACCTCGACGTGGTGCTCGAACAGGTAGCCGAAGCTCGCGCACGAGAGCCCCAACATCGCAGCCACCGACAGGTCGATCTCCCCGGTCGTGATGATCAACATCTCGGGCAGTGCCATGATCGCGATCAAACCGAAGTTGATGCCCGCGAAGAAGATCGTGTTCTGCGAGAAGAAGTCCGGCGCGGTGAACCCACCGTAGAAGAGGTCAAAGATGAAGAACAGGACGAGCGCGCTCTCCCACCTCACCAGTGAATGAGCGCCAAACGCCAAGCTGTGCCGGTCGAGCGGTGCCGGCACCTCCTCGTTTGACTCCAAAGGACTGCTAATTGCCACGAGCGGCACTGCCTTTCAATCGAAGGGCGAGCGTAGCCCGGTTACTCAACAATCGGTCAAAGCTGACGGTGACGAGGATCAAGGCACCCGCGAGCGCCGAGTCCCAGAACGGCGAGACGTTGATCACCACGAGCGATTGGTTGATGATCTGCAGAAGTATTGCGCCGAGCGCCGCGCCGATGACCGTGCCGCTGCCGCCAAAGATCGCCACGCCGCCAATGACGCACGACGCGACGACCAGGAGCTCGTAACCCGAGCCCGCCGTGGCATTGACCGTCGCGAACTCCGACAAGAACAAGACGCCCCCGAGCCCCGCGAGCGAGCCACTCACCACGAACGCGGTAAAGACGCGCCGCGCGACGGGCACACCGGCCAACTGAGCGGCACCAGGATTGGATCCAATGGCGTACAGTTCGCGCATTGAACGAAAGGATCGCATCGAGAATCCCACCCCCAGGGCGACCAACGCGGGAATGATGAAGATCCACGGGATCCCCGCAAAGGTCTCGAAGCCGATCTTTTGAAACGAGAGCGGAATCGCGGTCGGCTCGATCTGAATACCGAGTCCAATGATGTTGAGGATGCCTCGGATGATGTAGAGAGCGGCCAGCGACACCACCAGACTCGGCACCTTCGTTACGGTGACGATAAGACCGATGGCCGCGCCACAGAACGCGCCCACACCGATGCCGATGAGAAATGCGATGACAATTGAAGCGTGCGCGTTGTGCGTGAAATAGTCACCGACCAGGAACGCTGAAATCCCCAGCGTTGAACCCACCGAAAGGTCGACATTCCTCGTCACGATCACCATGGTCTCGCCCACTGCGAGCAGCGTGAAGAGCGAAGCGTTCGTCATGACCTGCTGAATACTCGTCAGGTGCGCAAAACCTGGGCTCTTGATCGTCGTGATGGCGAAGATAACGAGAATCACCGCGACGATCGCGAGTTCGCGAGCTCGCGAAAGAGTCTCGGCGACCCGGTGCGTCTTGACGGGTTCGGAGGTGATCACTTCTTCAGTCACGGACATGTTGATCTATACCTGACCCGTCGCGGCCATCATGACCAACTCTTGGGTCGCGTCGGAGCGATTTATCGTCGCGGCCAGGCGCCCTTCTCGCATGACGAGCACGCGGTCCGCCATTCCAAGAATCTCCGGAAGTTCAGACGAGATCATGAGCACCGCGACACCGCTCTGGGCCAGGTCGTCGATGATTCGGTGCACCTCGGACTTCGTGCCTACGTCGATTCCGCGGGTTGGCTCATCGACGATGATCAACTTGGGTTCGCCGGCCAGCCACTTGGCCAGCACCACTTTTTGTTGATTCCCCCCCGACAGCGTGTTGGCCTCATCGCTCAACTTTCCGTACTTGAGACGCAGTTTCAGGGCCCAGTCGGCCGCCAAAGCGTGCTCAGAGCTTCGAAAGAGGAGCAGTCCGTGGCTCAGGCGACCAAGCGACGCCAACGCCACGTTGTGGTCGATACCGAAGTCCATGACGAGCCCCTGTTGGCGACGGTCCTCGGGTACGAAGCCGATACCGGCGTGCATGGCGCGAAGAGGCGAGCTCCCTTTCAGTTTCTTGCCGTTGACGGTCACGCTGCCCGCGTCGTACCGGTCAATGCCAAAAATCGCTCGAGCGATTTCGGTACGACCCGAACCCACGAGTCCCGAAAGGGCGACGATCTCGCCGGCGTTCACACTGAACGAGATGTCGTAGAAAGTACCTTCACGGGTCAATCGTTCGACGCGCAACACTTCGGCGCCCGCCTGGATGACGGTCTTGGGGAACAACGTACTCAAGTCACGACCCACCATTGAGCGAACAATCTCGTCGATCTTGATGTCGCCGATGAGGTCAGTACGCACAAACGAACCGTCGCGCATGATGGTGACTCGTTGGCAGATCTCGTACACCTCTTCGAGGCGGTGTGAGATAAACAGAATCGCCACTCCGCGCTGTCGCAAGTTCCCCACGACCGTGAAGAGTCTCCTCACTTCCTCGGGGCTCAGTGCGGCAGTGGGCTCGTCCATCACCACGACGCGCGCGTCCTTCGAGAGTGCCTTGGCGATCTCGACCATCTGCTGGTCCGCCACCGAAAGACCCTTGGCCTTTCGATTGGGGTCAATGTCCACACCCAATTGTTCGAAGATCGCGCGGCTCTGCTTGCGCATCTCACGACGATTGATGCGGCGCCCGAAGGCAAGTGGTTGGCGTCCGAGGTAGATGTTCTCAGCGACGTTCAGGTCGTCGAAGAGCGTGGGTTCTTGGTAGATGACGGCGATCCCCGCCTCTTAGCTGTCGTGGGGACCGTGGAAGTGACGAGCCTGACCGTCATAGACGTAGGTGCCACGGTCAGCTGGGTAGACACCCGCGATGATCTTGACCAAGGTGGACTTTCCGGCACCGTTCTCACCGAGCAATGCGTGGGCCTCACCCGGGAACAATTCAATGGAACCATTGGCGAGCGCGACCACGGCACCGAAGTACTTGGCGACGCCTTCCATCACGAGGATCGGTTCGACGTTCGATTCGCTCATTTCAGACGGCAGTCGCGGAACTCGGGGCGATCACCGAGGGGCTGGCCCACGCGGATACAAACGGCACAGCACTCCCCCTAAGGTCACTTCTCTCGGACAAACGTGTTGAGAAGTTAAGCAGACGACGCCTCGGGTGTCAAGAATTTCGAACAGAAAAATAACATCACGTGTCTAGTAACATCACATTCTGAGCGATCATTTGGCCAGTGCTACGTTTTGAATCAACCGTGCATCCCTGCGATTCCCTCAAACTGTGAAGGACCATTGTGCGTATCTCCCTCTTCGTGACGTGCATGAACAACATTCTGTACCCCGAGACGGGACAAGCTGTCGTCACGGTCCTCGAACGACTGGGACACGAAGTTGAATTCAACCAGTCCCAGACGTGTTGTGGTCAGATGCACTTAAACGCCGGTTACCGTTCCGAGGGGTTGAGCATCGCCCGCGACGTGATGACCTCCTTTGAGCGCGCGGACATCATCGTCGTACCTTCGGGGTCCTGCACCAGCACCATGCGCCACCTCTGGCGCGACGTCGCCCAAGATGAGAACGATGATCAGTTGGTAGCCGACGCCACGGAGTTTGCCCCAAAAGTCTTCGAATTTACCGAACTTCTGGTCGACGTGTTGGGTGTCACCGACGTCGGGGCCACCTTCGAACGACGAGTCACCTACCATCCGACGTGCCATTCGCTGCGTTCCTTGCGCGTGGGAGACCGTCCGCTGCAATTACTTCGCGAAGTGCGCGGTATTGAACTAGTCGAGTTGCCCGAGAGCGATTCCTGTTGTGGCTTCGGTGGCCTCTTCGCCGTCAAGAATCCTGATACGTCGGCCGCTATGGGATTCGACAAGATCGCCAACGTTCGAGCCAGCGGCGCCGAGGTCTTATGCGCTTCGGACAACTCCTGTCTGACTCATCTGTCCACCCTCGCCAAGAAGTCCGGTTCGCTGGTACCCACGTTGAACGCGAACGCCACGCCGTCGACCACCGTTTTCGAAGTGAAACACATAGCCGAGATCCTCGCTTCAACCAAGAGCGGCGCGTAATGGCGAGGACCTTCGCCGGCTCACCCGACTTTCCCGTCGGGGCCAAGGTCGCCCTGGCCGATCCCCAACTGCGCAGCAACCTCTCGAGGGCCACGCGCACCATCCGCGATAAGCGAAACCTTCGGGTCTCAGAACTCGACACCTGGGAGGAGCTGCGCCTCGCGGGCGAAGCGATCAAGCGCGAAGCGCTCGCGAACCTCCACGACCTGTTGGTGACCTTTGAGAAGAACGTCACGAACGCCGGTGGTCACGTCCATTGGGCCATCGACGCCGCGCACGCACAGCGAATCGTCGTCGATTTGGTCAAGTCGACCGGCGCTCACGACGTCGTCAAGATCAAGACGATGACCAGCGCCGAGATCGACCTCAACTCCGCACTTGAAATCGAGGAGATCACCGCCTACGAGACCGATCTGGCCGAACTCATCGTCCAGTTGGGTGACGACTTGCCAAGCCACATCGTGGTACCCGCCATCCACCGGAACCGTGATGAGGTTCGCGCCATCTTCCTCGAGCACATGGGTGAATGGGGCCTCAAAGCCCCTGATGACCTGACGAACGTGCCCTCGGACCTCGCCAAAGCGGCCCGGTTGCATCTGCGCGAACGGTTTCTCGCCTCGCGGGTGGGTGTCTCCGGCGCCAACTTCCTCGTCGCCGAAACGGGTTCAGTCGTCATCGTTGAGTCCGAGGGCAACGGTCGTATGTGCCTGACGCTGCCGCACACGTTGATCAGCGTGGCGGGCATCGACAAGGTCATACCTCGCTTCGAGGACCTCGACGTCTTCTTCCAGGTTCTGCCTCGTTCGGCAACCGGCGAGCGCATGAACCCGTACAACTCGATCTGGACGGGCGTCACGAAGGACGACGGCCCCCAGGATTTCCACGTCGTACTTATTGACAACGGCCGTTCGAACGCACTCAGCGATCGCGTGGGTCGCGAAGCGCTGCGTTGCATTCGCTGTGCGGCCTGTTTGAACGTCTGTCCAGTGTACGAGCGAGTCGGGGGACACGCCTACGGTTCGGTGTACCCCGGACCAATTGGCGCGATCCTCACGCCCCAGTTGAACCACGTCACGAGCGATCACGTCGCCATGTCACTCCCGTACGCGTCGACGCTTTGCGGCGCGTGCTTCGACGCGTGCCCGGTGCGCATCGACATTCCAAAGCTTCTCGTGCACCTGCGCGGCGAAGTCGTCAACGCCAAGCGCAGCACGCTACCCACGACACAAGAACAGGTGGGGATGCGCGCCGCGTCATGGGTCTTTGCAAACTCGTCGCGACTGCGCGCCGTGACCAGTCTCGGCGCAAAGTTCAAGGTTCTCGTGGGGAATCGAAACGTCGCACTTCCCGGATGGCTTTCGGGATGGAGCCGCTTTCGAAGCGTGCCCGTGCCAAAGCGGGATTCCTTTGCGACGTGGTGGCGACGAGAGCGCGGTGACGACAGCTCTTCTCCCTCGTCACCATCTCACCCGCGCAGCCTCCACCGGTCCGAGCACCACAGGAGCGAGCCACACGCCGCGGGAATCCGCGCGGAATCTCCCGCCACGCACGTCGACCAGGTCACTGCCCGCGAGGCGATCCTCTCGTCGGTGAGGTTCGCAAACCGCGCCGCGCCCACGACGAATCCCGTCTCTCGCTCCTATCGCCGCCCGGCCCGCGCCGAATTGGCCGCGCCGGTCGATCTGTTCGCCGAGCGGGTAAGCGATTACCAGGCAACCGTCACCTTCACGACGAACGCACGGCTTTCGGACGCGATCAACGTCGCGCTCGTTTCTCGTGGGTCTCGTTCTCTCGTCTTTCCCGAAGGAGCGCCACGAGACTGGCTGACCCACTTCGAAGGCACCACGGTCATCGACAAAGGCCAACTCGAATTGGCGATCATCAACCAAGTCGACGCCGTCGTCACGGGTTGCACCGCGGGCATCGCCGAGACCGGCACGGTCGTACTCAACAGCGAACCGAACCAAGGGCGACGAATCATCACGCTGATTCCCGACCACCACGTCGTGATCATCCGCGAGGATCAGATCGTCCCGGACGTACCTGACGTCATCGAACACCTCAACCCCGCGCGTCCCCAGACGTGGATCAGCGGGCCATCGGCCACGAGTGACATCGAACTCAGTCGTGTCGAGGGAGTGCACGGACCTCGCCAACTCGACGTCATCATCGTTCGCGGTTGAACACCGCGACCGCACCGGTCGTCTTACGAAGCAGCGATATGGGCGACGGGCTCGACGTGCAGAATTTCCACACCCAATTCGCGCGCGGCGGCAATGGTGCGATCTTGTGGCGAAGCGTTGGTCACCAGCAGGTCGATGTCACCAAGGTGCGTCACGTTGACGAAGGCGACTTGACCCATCTTGGAGGCGTCGGCCAAGACCACGACACGTCGACTCGCACGAATCGCCGCGAGTTTGATTTGCGTGTCCTCCATGTTGTATTCAGTCAGACCCTTCTCCTCGCTCACGCCGGCGGCGCCGATGAAGACCGAGTCACAGTTCAGGTCGTCAAAGGAGGCTTCCGCACGTGAACCCACGAGACTCATCTCACCGTGGCGCAACTTGCCACCGGTCACCAGCGTGCGAATCTCAGGTTTCGTGTCAAGTTCGGTCGCAATCAACAACGAACTGGTGATAATAGTGAGCGCGATGCCCGGGTTGATGGCGCGCGCCATCTGAAGTGTCGTCGTGCCACCATCGATGATCGTCGTCTCGCCGGGCGACAGCAACTCCGCCGCCGCTTCACCGATTCGTTGCTTGGCAAGGGCCTCGTGAGCCGATCGCTGGAGAATCGGTGGCTGGTAGGACCGACTCTGGGTGGAAATCGCCCCGCCACGAACGCGCCGGGCCAGACCCTCCATCTCCAATAATTCCAAGTCCCGCCTTATCGTCATCTCAGAAGTACCGAAAGTTTGTGCCAATTCGGCGATGGAGGCTTCGCCAGAATTTAGTAGACGATTGGCGATTGTTGCGCGTCGTAGCTTGGAACTCACGCCGCAAGACTAAGTCCGAAGTTCACAAAAGTCAATAAATTCTTCACATTATTTGGGTCAAAAATGTGAAGAAGGAGCAGTCACCCCGACCGAAGTCTGCGTGGGTTCATGGACGTGACGTGAACGAAACGACTCGGCTTCGCTTTTTGGGACCAGTCTCGTCTCGCTATTACCTTCGTGGTGCGGCTGGAGGGATTCGAACCCCCGACCCTCGGTTCCGTAGACCGATGCTCTAATCCGCTGAGCTACAGCCGCATTGTTTCTGGAGAAACATACTAGTCGACTCCCACTTACGCGCGACTGGTCACCTCACTACCATTCACTCATGACGCGAAGTTTCCATGATGAACTCACAGGGCTCCTTGACGAGGCCAATGATTCCATGGTGGCTATTCGCCGTGACCTGCACGCCCATCCCGAGCTCGCCTTCGAAGAGCACCGCACCACGAAGGTCGTTCGCGACCGACTCGAGTCTCTGGGATGGGAACTCGCACGATGCCCGACCGACACCGGCGCGGTCGCGGTTCTCAAGGGTGGTCTCGCGGGCAAGCGCGTGATGGTTCGCGCGGACATCGACGCTCTTCCCGTCCTCGAAGAGCGTGCTCTGTCCTACGCTTCGGTGAATGAAGGCGTAATGCACGCATGTGGCCACGACGTGCACACCGCGGCGCTGCTCGGGGTCGCCGAAGTTCTGAGCAAACGTCAAGCCGATCTGGCTGGCGAGTACACACTTCTTTTCCAACCCGCTGAAGAGGGTGGGGGTGGGGCTCGCGCCATGATCGAGGGCGGTGTCCTTGACGAGCACCCCGTCGACTTCGTGATCGGAGCGCACGTCACGTCCCTTGCGCCGGTCGGGCTCGTCGGAACTCGCCCGGGCATACTCATGAGCGATGCGAGGGCCCTCGTCGTCGACATACTCGGCAAGGGAGGGCACGGTGCGATGGCCAGCGCCGACGGCAACGTCGTGCTGGCGGTCAGTGAACTCGCACCTCGTCTGGGCGAAATCGTGACGGGGCTCAACTACGAAGGGACGAACTGCGCCTGCTCCGCGGGGGTCATCCACGCCGGCTCCGCGAACAACGTGGTTCCTCGCAACGCCCAACTAAAGGGCACACTGCGCACGTTCACCCCGCAACAGCGCACCGAGGCGCTCGAACGACTCGCCAGAGTCCTCGCGGAAATTGAAGCGAAGTTCTCGGTCAGGTGCACCCTCGAGCTTGGCGAAGCCACGCCAGCGGTGAACAACGACCCCGCGGTCGCCCAGAGGGTCCTCGAAAGCGCGTCACGCCAGGTCGGCGCGGCGAACGTGCTCAGCTTTCCTCCCGCCTCGCCGAGCGACGACGTGTCGGAATTCTTGAATCGCATCCCCGGCTGTTACATGTTCGTGGGCGGCGCCATGGCCGACGGTTCGAGCGGGATGCACCACAGTCCGGACTTCAGCGTCGACGACGCGTCGTGCCGTGTAGTTGCGGGCGTCCTGGCCGAGTGCGCGGTTGACCTGGCTCAGGGATAGAAGAGTCGCGCCGCGCCGCGCAGTGACGCCTGGTTTCCGTTGATCACGATGCGAAACGGTAGGTCCGGAAACGGGTCGGGCTCGATTCGCCGAGCATTGCCGCCGGCGAGATGCACGATCGTCGCAGCGAACTCGCTACCGAATTTCTCGATGGCGTCGTGCACGTAGGTGAACCATGCGAGTTCGTCTGTCGCTCGCGATCTCTCACCGAGTAGTTGATCGAAGGTGAGCCCGTCACGGAAGATCTCCCTCCCCACGTCACGGACTCGGCGCATGGTCCCTTCGACACAGAGCGCCAAGCCCAGGCCCGTTCCGAGGGTCAACACGACCTCCACGCCCGTACCGAGGACGCAACCGAGCGCCGCGAGCTTGGCGTCGTTCACGACGCGAACGTCACGGTGCGACTTCTCGCACAACGCGTCTTGGAGTGGGAAGTCGATCCAGTTCGCCTCAAGAACCGGGTCGACGTCCGTGGTGACACCTCCAGGACGAGATAGGTTGCCGGGGCGCACCACCCTTCCATCGTTGAACTCACCAGGAAACCCCACACCAACCTTCTTCAGACCGCTGTGAGCGATCCGATCGCTGAGTAGCTCAACGAGTCGTTCAGGTGAACAAGGGTACGGAGTGGGTTTGCGCCGAACGGTTTCGAGAATTTCACCGTGTGAATCGACGCGACAGAACTTGATGTTGGTCGCTCCGATGTCGATTGCGAGAATCTCCTCCAACGGGGGCACCGACGGCGATGTCATTGTGAAATGTTACTTAGTCACCCCTTCCACGGCGGCGCAAGCGACGTTGACGCCACCACGGTCGAAGTCGGACTACGAAGACGGGTCTGGCGCCGGCGACCACCTGCGCGGTGCCTCGCACCCGTTGGCGAATGGCCAGCACGGGTCGCTGCGCGACGGGTTCCATCAACTCGGGTAGGTACTTAGAAACGGTCGAATCAGCCAGACCGGCCAAAACCATGCGGGTGGCGTGGTTGTTGACGATGGTCGCCGCCCGAGGTCCCCACCGCGCATTCAATTGCGAGAAGTCCTGAACGACGGTGACCAGAGTCACGTCGAGTCCACTAACGGTCGCCGCCATCTGGTCGAGTTCGTCGAGTGAGCCAACCGTGGCCGCCTCGTCCAGCACCATGAGCAGCGGAGTCTGGGTACCTTCGTCGACCAGACGCTGCTGCTCTTCGAGAATCATGCGTAAGGCGCCACGAAAGAGTGCGTCGTAGTGCGTCTGTTCGCCCCGAGGACTGCAGAGATAGAGCGTGTTCGATCCACGGAGAACGTCGCGAACCGAGGCGAGCGGCTGGCGAAATCGCCACGGCAACATCATCGTCTCCGCCGTTATCAAGACACCATCCACGGTGCGCGAGTCATGCTCAAGGAACAGACGTACGACTTCACTCGCCTCGCTGTGTGATCGCTCATGAAGCCATCGATCGAACGTCCGCCTTTCGATTGTTAACGCGACGTCGAAAATATCCGAAGAGTTCTCCAGGGCGAGGACCATTAACGCGGCGACGATCTTGGTCGCGAGCGAGTTCCAGAAGTCCGTCTCATTTCTCGAGGACCCGGTGGTCATGTCGCGCGCCACCCGCAGCGCGTGACGAAATGTCCGCACACCTTCGAGAGGGTTCCAGGTGAGGCCATCTTCCTTTCCCGGCTGAAGGAGTTCTACGGTGCCGAGCGACGATCGCCATTGGCTGGTCGATGACACCACGTCGCTCTTCACGCTCGTCACGACGACGGCGCCCGACCAGGAAAGGATCGCCGGCACCACCAGTGAGGACGTTTTGCCGGACTGCGTCGGTCCCACGATCAAGAGCGAGCTGCGCCAATCGAGTCGAACCGTAGGTCCGTAAGGCACCGAGTACCACACGCGCCGCCCGAGAGGAGGACGGTCGTTCACGTCGTGCCCCTCATCGCGGCGTCGGTATCGATGAACGTGACGTCGCGACGATCGGGAGTCACCCGCACGATCGATCGATGAGCTCCGTAGCGAACCAGTGCGGCCCCTTTGGGCAACGCCACGAGATACTGCGCCTCGCGAGGCGAGAGTCCGAGAGCGAGCGTCATCTCCCTGGCTTCGTCAGCGGGTTGACGAAACAACCACGCCGTCTCACATTCGCGCAATAGGCCCTGCGCTCTTTCGCGCTCGGCACTTCCTTCGTTCCCGACCGCCGCGACGTCACTCCACCGGTGCAAGACCAAGATGTGACTCAGTCCCCGCGAGCGCGCGAGTTTCCACGAGCCTTGCAACCACCGCAGGGCCTGCGAGTCCGACAGCAGCGCCCAGGCCTCATCGAGTACCAGGTACCCGAGGACACCACCATGGGCGATCACCTGCTGAGCTGCCCCTACCGCACTCAGGGCCGCGACGGACAGCGATTCAGACGACCACTGCGCCGAGAGGTCGAGTACCACCAAGTCACCCTCGAAGACCAGCGGATCGCCCTCGCCGTCGAAGAGGCCCGCGAGGTCACCGTGGACGAATCGGTAGAGCGTCAGCGCCACGTCACGTTGCGCGGTGGCCTCGGAGCCGATGGCGTTCTCAAACTCGTGGTAGAGGGCCCGAACCAGACGCACGGGGCGCGGCGAAGGAAGTCGGACGAATGCCTCGTCAATCTCGTAGTGCTGTTGGGCGCTGAGCGGCGTCCCTTGTGCCGTAGCGATCAGGACTCGAATGAAGTCGCGACATTCTCGCTCCTCTACCGCAAATGGGTCGCACCAGCCGTCCTTGCCCAAGGCGACGACACGCACCCCGTAGCTTCGAGCAAGGGCGCCGTACTCGCCCTTCGGGTCGATCACGACGACGCGGCGCCGCCTGGCCAGTGCGCGATCGATCAACATCTTGACCGCCGTACTCTTTCCCGCCCCAATGGAGCCCGCCACAATCATGTTCGGGTTCGACACCAGTCCTGCCTCATAACCATCGAACGGGTCAAAGACGAAGTCAAAACCTCGCTGCGATCGACCTAGCGGTCGCCCGGCCAGTCCGGTGCCCGCGTCATGGGCGGGTAGTCGCAGCGCCGCCAGGTCTCGAGAGGTGACCCAATGGGTCCAGGGGCGCTTCACCAGCCCGGACCACCGGGCAATTGAAAGCAGTACCACGAAAGTTGTCGCCCCGAACCCCGTTGAACCCGCAAGCCCGACTCCTCGGCACTGCGCAGCAACTCGCTCGCTCGAACACGCAACTCTGCGATTGACGGGGCGCGCACGGTGATGAAGACACCGAGGCGCATCAACGCTTCGCCGCGCGCGACGAATTCTTCTCGCTGCGCGAGTCGGCGCAGCGATTGTTGGGATCTGGCGCTTCGCCTAAATCCCGCGGCTGACGACGCCGCGCTGTCGCTACCCATTCGGTGCACGGCTCGCGAAGCGACTCGTTGGGCCTTCTCGCTCGCCAGCACATCAAGATGAAGAGAGATACCAGGGTGACAAGGGCTTTGCTGCACCTTCTCGAGTAGCGCTCTCGCATCGGTGGCGCTATTGAAGTCGCGCACCCGGAACGTTCGAATCACTTCGCCGTGCGTACGCACGTAACTCCACCGCTCCAGTAGACCCGCGCTATCCGTGCCGGATCTCAGATCGAGGAAGTGTCGCAGCAGCTGTGAATCCTCGCGCCAGCCTTCGGGGGCCGCCACGTTCGTTCGTAGCGCCAGTAGCGTCTGCGCCGAGGCCGCGCTGGAGCGCACGTGAATCGAGACGTGATCAGTCTCGCCGCCCGCAGCGAGACTCTTCATCAATGCCACCAACCTCGCCGAGAGCTCGAGGGCGGTACCGGACAGATCGAGTCGGCCTCGATGTACGAGTTCAAAGCCAGAGACGGTCGTGACGCCGCGCGCCCGAATCGCCAACGTCTGTCCCCGCGACTCGGCCTGCACGATCATCCAACTGCTGCGGAGTGAAAACAGTGCGGTGACGCACACGAGTTCCGCGACGGTCAGTCCATCGATCGTTGGCAGTGCCGCCACCAACACGCACAGTCCGAGCGCCAGTTCAGCGGACTGCGCGTGCGACGCAATGATCCAATCGCCGGTGATACCCACGCCGAGGATGATCAGCGCGGCTTGGTGTCGACGAATCCCGATCCAGCGCGAGTCAGCGTCGGCCTCGCCCAAACCCATCGACTCACTCATCGAAGTGCCAACCGACGACCGGACCCATGTCGTCGGTACCGTAGGCAACGTGACCGCCCCGTAAACGAGGCGTACCCACCGGTGCGTCAGGGCGAGGTCCTTCGTGGGTCGGGAATTCGACGTCCGGTCCGGCTTCCCACATGCCTAGGCCTAAGTCGTCGGGCCGTGCTGGTGGCTCGGGCATCGGAGCTTCGGGTAGCAGCGAGCGGGCGGCGACCACCGCGGGTGACGACGGCACGGCACTCGCCGCGCGCGTGAAACGTTGTCGCACACCTTCAAGATTGTGCAGCGCCGCTTGTTCAACGAAGGGAATGATTCGCAGCAGCACGAAGGGAGAACACGTGGCCAGCAAAATGGTCACCGCACCTTCGACGATCTCACTCGCTGACGAACCTTGTATCTCGTCGAGCCCCAGGGTCAGTGCGATGACGATGAGAAGTTTGCTTGACGCGACCGCGAGGAATGTCTCAGCGAGTCGCCAGCCGAGCCGGCGAAGCGACGGAAACGTCGAGAGCGGCACGATCACTGGCACCAACACCAGGAGAAGGGAAAGGACCACCGTTCGAAGCAAGAGTTCGCACCAGAGCAACCACGTGCCGATGACCACCGCGAGGGCGAGAATGAAGAGTCCGAAGCCCGGGGTCGACGTCGACAGTGCCGTAAAGGCAGTCACCAGACCGGCCGTGTGACTCGCCACCGAGGCGGCGGCGGTACTCGACAATTCGTTCACGGTCTCGAGAATGAGCACGGTCAAGGGTTTGGCGAGGAAGATTCCCGCGACGCAGGCCGGCGCGACCCCGAAATAGACGCGCCAGAGCGATGAAGCGTCACCGTGGCGAAGAGCTTGAAGGGTAGAGACGAGCAGACCCACCATCATCAAGAGGGGTGACAGCACCAACAGGACGCCGAATTCCTGGTTCGCGGAATTCACGACCGTCGTGGGCTCGCTCATCGTCGTGAGCACTTGTCCGGCTGCGGTCAAGAACCACTGGACACTGTTGAGGATCCACGTGGTCAGAGCGTTGAAGAGATCACCGAGGGTGGCCTTGGCGATGAACGTTGTGACGCAGTTGGCGGGAGAAAACAGGCAAAGCAGGTGGCTCATCAGTGAACACTCAACCCGGTGTGAAAGAAGAAGTTGATGAGGCTGGGAGCTGCTCCAATCAGTACGGCGGCGACCAATGAAGTCGCGACCGCCCGTCGCCCCGCCGCCGATTGATGCATGTTCTGCGTGTGACTTCCAACGGCCCAGAGCGCCGCTCCCAGCAACAACGCGAGCAGTGCCCCGATCAGCGCCCACGCGGCAACACCATTCGCGATCTGTTGTAGCGCGGCACTGCCCGGCAGTGACGTTGCGGTAGGGGTAAGACTCACGTCGGCGATCAACATGGACGGCTCGCTTTCACTTGGGAGATGCCCAATGGTCGCTGTTCCACTCGTTCCTCGTTCTTCTGCGAGAATGAATTCGTGCTCTTCGCCACGACGAAAAACTTTGCCTCCCACTGGCCGGTTTTCCTCGTCTATCTCGCCGGCGTCGGCGTACTGCTCGTAGGCGTATTGCTCGGCGTTTTGATCAATCGACGCCGAGGTCATCGCGCCATCGCCCAGCGCCTCACCGCTTTGGGCGGCCGTCTCGGGGTCGAGCCCCGTGACGACAACGGGAAAGTGGAGTCGGCTCTCAGCTTCTTAGAGGAAGTCACCGGAGCTGCCACGATCGCGGTGTCAGAATCGAGCGCGGAATCCGTGCGGTTACGACGTTCCCTCGACGCCCTTCCGCTGGGCCTGGTGCTCTGTGACGAGGCCGGCGGTGTCATCTTTCGCAACACCCAGGCCGAGGGCCTCATGGCGAGCCGCTACGGCGACGCCATCGCGGCCCAGGCCGTCACCGAAGTGCTCGCCGAGGGCTGGACCAACGGCGTCGCTGAACGGTCGATTGATATCTATGGTCCACCACGACGCACCTTGACCATCCGCGCTTCAGTGATCGACGACGGTCGGCGACCCCTGGGCGTCATCGCCATCATCGAGGACGTTTCGGAGCGTCGCCGACTCGAGGACATCCGTCGCGACTTCATTGCGAACGTCTCGCACGAACTGAAGACGCCGATGGGCGCACTCGGACTGCTCGCCGAAACCCTTCAGTTCGAGCGAGATCCAGCGGTAGCGAACCGACTCGCCGAACGCATCAACTCCGAAGCGTTTCGCGTGAATCGCATCATTGAGGACCTCCTGGACCTTTCTCGCATCGAGAGCGAGGGATCCCCTTCGAGAGAACCGGTACCGGTCTCACTGATCGTCGCTGACGCCATCGAGAGGATTCGCACCTCCGCCGAGCAACACCACATCACCCTCAACTTTGTCGAACCCGACTCCAACTACGTCATCGTCGGCGATCGGCGCCAACTGATTTCCGCCGTTCACGCGCTTTTGGAGAATGCGGTCGTCTATTCCCCTGCGGGTGGCACGGTGGTCATCTCGATCGAGCGACTCGAACCTTCGACCACCGACGAGGGCGACGTCATTGGCCCACTCGTGCGCGTCGCAATACAAGACCACGGCGTAGGAATACCCGCCAAGGACCTCGAGCGCATCTTCGAACGTTTCTACCGTGTCGATCCGGGCCGGGCCCGTGAGACCGGTGGCACCGGACTCGGGCTCAGCATCGTGCGACACGTCGCCCAAAACCACGGCGGATCTGTGGTCGTCGACTCCCGAGAGGGCGAGGGTTCGACTTTCGCCCTCGAACTACCGACGAATCAACAATGAGTAAGAAGTCCAACGCCGAAAAGAAGGTCCGCATCCTGGTCGTGGAGGACGAGGAATCCTTCGTCGACGCGCTGAGTATTGGTCTGGACCGCGAAGGCTTCAACGTCAGCATCGCCCGTGACGGCCAAGAGGCGCTCACCTTATTCGCGCGCGAATCCATTGACCTCGTCCTGTTAGACCTCATGCTGCCCAAGCTTTCTGGTCTCGACGTCTGTCGATCGATCCGAAACGTGAGCGACGTGCCCATCATCATCGTCAGCGCCAAGGGCGAAGAGGTGGACATGGTGCTCATGCTCGAGATCGGGGCGGACGACTACGTCACCAAGCCCTACCGGCTGCGTGAGCTGGTCGCTCGAATCCGTGCCGTACTTCGACGCCGTGAGGTCCACGAACCGACAACGCCCGTCGATGAGGTCATCGAACAAGGCCCACTACGCATGGACATCGACGCACGGCGCTGTTTCGTGAACGGTGAGGAGATCAAACTGCGCAAGAAGGAATTCGCCCTTCTGCGACTCCTCTTGGAAAACCCCGGCAGAGTGCTCACTCGTGAGGTGCTCATTGACCGGGTCTGGGGTAACGACTACGTCGGGGACACCAAGACACTGGACGTGCACATCAAACGCCTGCGCAGTCTGATCGAGGATGACCCTAAGGCCCCGAACCACATCACCACCGTGCGAGGCGTCGGCTACCGCTTTGAACTTACGAAGCCTTCTTCGTGATGACCAACTGGCCACCCATGTAGGGAGCAAGTACGTCGGGCAGTTTCACTGACCCGTCGGGCTGGCGGTAGGTCTCGACCAGGGCAGCCCATATGCGAGCCCACGCGAGCGCCGAACCGTTGACAGTATGCACGAACGCGGTCGTGCCGTTCGCCGTGCGATAGCGCACGTTGGCCCGCCGCGCCTGGAAGTCGCGGAACCAACTCACCGAGGACACCTCGAGCCACCGATCGACACCGGGACTGTACACCTCGAGGTCGACCGTGCGCGCCGACGACGTACCGAGGTCACCCGTGCACAGGTCGAGCACCCGATACGTGAGCCCTAGTACCTGCAGCAGGGCTTCGGCGCGCGCGAGGATGTCCGCGTGCGCCGCGTCAGCCTGTTCGGGCGTGCAATACGCGAAGAGTTCGACCTTGTCGAACTCGTGCACGCGCAGCAACCCTCTAGTGTCACGACCGGCGGCACCGGCCTCGCGACGAAAACATGCCGTTTGGGCGGTCAGGCGCAAGGGTAGTTGCTCCTCGTCGAGGATCTCCCCGCGGTTCATCGACGTGAGTGGCACCTCCGCGGTGGGAATCGCCCAGAGGTCGTCGCGCTCGATCGCGTACATGTCGTCAGCCGATTTGGGAAGATGCCCCGTCGACATCATGGTCTCGGTGAGGGCAAAGCTCGGCGGACGGATCTCCTCGTAGTCCGCGATATGACTGTTCAGCGCGTAGAAACCAAGTGCTCGCACGAGGCGTGCGCCAGCCCCGCGATAGAGCGGAAACATCGAACCGGCCAGTTTCGCCCCCGATTCCAAGTCCAAGATGCCCAACTCGATACCGATGTCCCAGTGAGGTACCCGTTGGTATTCGGCGTAGGTCGGAAAGGCCGCGCCTTCATCCATGCCGAGCCACCACCTTCGAGTCTCAACGTTGTCGTTCTCATCCTGGCCGTCGGGCACCTCAGGCGCAGGCAGGTTGGGGATCATCAACAACTTCTCGCGCAGTTCGACGGCCACGGCGTCAAGTTGTTGGGTCGCCAATTTCTCGTGGTCGCCCAGGTCACGGCTCCTTGCGGCGAGTTCGTCAGCCTTCTCGTTCTCCTTGTTCTTACGCGCCTCTCCGACTTGACGAGAGAACTCCTTGACCTCGGCGCGCAGTCCCTCGGCCTCTTGGAGCAGGCGGCGGTGTTCGACGTCCAACGCAATGATCTCATCCATTGTCGAGAAGTCGACGCCTCTTCGAGCCAAGGCGGCCTTCACGAACTCCGGTTCACGGCGCAGTTGCGCGAGATCAATCATGTCGACCAGCCTACCGAGGGACCCGCAGTGAGGTCTCGAGCGTCTAGGTTCAAGTGTCGTGAGCAACGCCGTGGCGATGAGAAACCTGAAGGTCTCCTTCGGCGATGTCGAAGCCGTGGACGACGTCACGCTCGAAATCAACTACGGCCAAGTCGCCATCTTGCTCGGGCCCAACGGTGCCGGCAAGACAACGGCAGTCGAAACGCTCCTGGGTTTTCGAAGTCCCAGCGGTGGTTCGGTACGCGTGCACGGCTTGGACCCGGTGCGCGACCACCGCGAAGTCGTCGCGCGCACCGGTGCCCTGCTGCAACGCGGCGGCGTGTGGTTTCCCATGACGCCGCGCCAGGTCCTCGACTTGACCGCTACCTACTACGAGGCACCCCGCGAACCCGCGGAGTTGTTGCGACTGCTCGACCTTGAGAGGTGCGCGCGCACGCCGTGGCGACGACTGAGCGGTGGCGAACAGCAGCGAACCCTGCTCGCCCTGGCCCTGCTCGGACGTCCCAAAGTCCTGATCCTGGACGAA